>ERZ842401.807-NODE-807-length-46237-cov-5.645360_pt1 | contig 46237 bp, 46 predicted proteins | sample MGYA00521270_ERZ842401 | MGnify/ENA primary metagenome ERZ842401 (study PRJEB31892, sample SAMEA3878208) | bioreactor metagenome | biome: Moose rumen | place: Sweden | collected 2011-10 | study: EMG produced TPA metagenomics assembly of the PRJEB12797 data set... | reverse complement strand
AGATGTAGCCGTGACTGGAGTTCAGACGTGTGCTCTTCCGATCTAAAATTTCGCGCCAAACTTTTCACGAATATATCCGGCCAAATATGCACCAGGTATAAAACTCAATATATAACCGAATGTCGGATTTAAAATATAATTTACGCCTCCACCCTGCGTAAAAACCGGCACACCAGATAAACCTAATAATACATAAATTGAAACTGATATTGCCCCAAATTTCGAACCCAAAATTAAACCGGCCAATATTATAAATAAAGTCTGAAGCGTTATCGGTAATAATGGAGTCGGAATTTTTATAAACGTACCTACCGAAATTAAAGCAGCAAATAAAGCACTTAATATTAAATTTTTGAAATTATTAATCATTTTTTCTCACCGTAAATACCTCTCCTGATCTTAAAATTTCTTTTTCACCAGAATTATTTATTATTTCGAGTCCGCCATATTCATCTATTGAAATTACATGGCCGAAACTCTGTAAATTATTTTTCATGTACGTAATATCATGACCAATTAAAAAAGATCTATCACGATAAAAATTTATAATTTCCGGGTTGCTCAAATCTTCAGCGTAATTAATTAAATAATCAGAAATTCGAGCAGCTAATTTATTGCGGGTAAATTTAATTTTATTTCCAGCTTCAAAAATTGATCCGGCATTTCCTGCACTCTCGTTAAAATTTTCTGTTGTTACATTTATTCCTATTCCTGTCACAACGCTTTCAATTTCGCCGTTTTCAAAATTTGTCACCGCTTCGGTTAATATTCCGCTGATCTTTCTTTCTCGCATATAAATATCATTGACCCATTTAATTTTTGTAATTCCCGTTTCTCCGCATAAATCTTCAATTGAACGGCAGACGCTGACGGCAGCAGCTATCGTGATCATTTGAAATTCTGAAATGTTTACACTCGGACGCAGAATTAATGTCATATATAAACCCGTTCCAGGTGGCGAAATAAATTTATGTCCCTGTCGACCTCTTCCGCCAGTTTGAGAATTAGCAACAATTAAAGTCCCGTTATCTGCGTTTTGTAATGCTAGTTTTTTAGCGTAATTATTTGTAGAATCGATTTTGTCCAGACAAATTATTTTTGTAATTTTGGAATTTAAATTTAAATTTGCCTTTATGCCTTCTTCCGTTAATAAATCGCTGTCATTTTCAAGCATATAACCTCTTTTGGGTACAGATTTAATTTTATAGCCGTCCTGCCTCAAACTTAAAATATTTTTCCAAACTCCTGCGCGGGTTATTCCAAGTTGATTCGCTAATAATTCACCTGAAATAAATTCACCTCGATGATCTTCCAAAAATTTTATAATTCTTAATTTCATGAACTCCCTCCGATTAGAAAAATTTTGTAAACGCGCCCAAAATTAATTTAATTTATCTGGCCAAAATTTAACGCGCTGGAATTTATATCACTCAAATTTTAAAATGTAAACCCGAATTTTTTAAAACAGTTTACGCAATAAAAATAAAAATTTATTTCATTCATGATTTATTTAAAAATTTATGATATTTTCAGTATTTTAAAAATTTACTCACAAATGCGATAATAATTAAAATTTAAAACTTATATTTTCATCAAAATAAAAAAGGGTGATCAAAATATTTAACGGTACTACTATAGTGTGCGTGCGAAATAATTCACGGGTCGCTATGGCCGGAGATGGTCAGGTAACTCTCGGAAATCAGTCAATTAAATCTAATGCCAGAAAAGTACGGAAATTACTCGACGGAAAAATTTTAACAGGTTTTGCAGGTTCTACGGCTGATGCTATGACTTTGCTCGAAAAATTTGAAAATTGTCTCGAACAGGAAAAAGGCGACTTAATGAAAGGTGCTGTAAAATTAGTCCGCGAATGGAGACTCGATAAAGCATTAAGAAGACTCGAAGCCATGATGTTAGCAGCTGATAAAAATATGACGTTATTATTAAGTGGAGCTGGCGATATTTTAGAACCCGAAGGCGATGTCGCTGCTATTGGTTCCGGTTCTGGTTATGCGTTGGCTGCCGGAAGAGCTTTAAGAGAATCTACAGACTATACGCCGGAAAAAATTGCACGCCGTTCCATTGAAATAGCTTCAGAAATTTGTATTTACACTAATAATAATATTACCCTTGAGGTGCTAGAATAAATTATGAAAATTCAATCAGATTTAACACCAGCCCGCATTATCGAATATTTAGACCGTTATATAATTGGCCAGGATAAAGCAAAAAGAGCTGTAGCTATTGCTCTACGTAACAGATTGCGCAGGAGAGTTTTACCGCCGGAGGTTTCGCACGAAATCATGCCGAAAAATATTTTAATGGTCGGCCCAACCGGTGTGGGTAAAACTGAAATCGCTAGACGTTTGGCAACACTCTCAAACGCTCCGTTTGTAAAAGTTGAAGCAACAAAATTTACTGAAGTCGGTTATGTTGGCCGTGATGTTGAAACGATTATCAGAGATTTAACAGAGTTTGCGGTGTCTATGGTCAAAAAGAAAATGCTCGCTTCCGTTCAAGCTCCCGCACTCGAAAAAGCTGAACAAAGATTACTGGACGCAATGCTTCCACGACCTGAAAAAAAATTTTCTATGCCCGATTTAATGAAAGCGTTCACAAATCGAAATAATAATTTTAATTTGCAGGACGATGAAGAATTTGACGAAGAAATTAACGAGCCGGAACAGCCCAAAATTCAGGAAAGCGATTCCAAAACCAGAGCTAAATTATTAGAAATGTTGCGCAACGGTAAATTAAATTCTCGCGATGTTGAAATTGATGTGAACGACACAAATAATACAATTCCGATTTTTGGTACTCCAGGCATGGACATCATGGGAATTAATTTAACTGAAATGCTCGGAGGAATTATGCCGAAAAAAACTAAAAAACGCAGCATGAAAGTTCACGAAGCTTTAAAACTTTTGCAACAGGAAGAAGCAGAAAAATTAATTGATACCGAAGCCATGACAAAAGAAGCTCTGGATATTGCTCAAGAAGAAGGCATCGTATTTTTGGACGAAATCGATAAAGTTGTCGTAAAAAATGGCTCGTCTCATGGTCCAGATGTCAGCCGGGAAGGTGTTCAACGCGATTTATTACCGATTGTCGAAGGCTCAGTCGTTCAAACTAGATACGGCCCGGTTAAAACAGATCATATTTTATTTATTGCTGCCGGAGCTTTTAGCGGTGTGAAGCCGTCTGATTTAATTCCGGAATTACAGGGGCGATTTCCCATCCGTGTAGAACTTGAACCATTAAGCGCAGAACATTTACAACAGATTTTAACTGAACCTGAAAATAGTTTGATCAAACAATATAAAGCTTTAATTTCTACCGAAGGAACAGATTTAAATTTCACTGACGAAGCTACCGCAGAAATTGCAAAACTCGCTCACAAAATGAACTCCGAAATGGAAGACATCGGCGCAAGAAGATTGCACACAATGATGGAACAATTACTTGAAGAGATCAGTTTTAACGTTAGCGATATGAACGTTGATAAAATTGAAATTACTCCTGAAATGGTACACGAAAAATTAAATGGACTCGTCGAGAATCGCGATATAAGACGTTATTTATTATAGGAGATGAAATTTTCCAAAATGCCCGAGATCGAAAATAATAAAGCTCTTCGCGAAATTCTTAAAAAAACCAGAAAAGTAGCCAGAGCTATTCAAGCTAGACACGAAGGAGAAGCGGTAAATTATTCGGATTTATCAAAATTATTGTCGGAATTTTCTACGGCAAATGTTTATATCGTTGACGCTGTGGGCAATTTGCTGGGATATAACTGGCTTCCCGAATATGAATCTAAAGCACTCTCCGACAGTTTCAAAGATGGAATTATGCCGGAAGAATTTATGATCAGAATGAATAAATGCAGAGATTCAGAAATTCACGACGAAGACGCATTTTTATTTGACGACGCTTATCCAGGTGAAAAGCCGGAAAAACATTTAATGTACGTCCCGATCACCGGAGCCAGTGCTGAACGTTTAGGGACTATAATGCTCGTGAGATTTCATACACCGTTCACGATTGGTGATGTATTACTGGCTGAATATTTAGGGATGTTCGTAGGCATTGAAATGTTGAACGAGCGAGCTAAATCACTGGAAGAAATTTCCCGTAACCGTTTAGCTATTCAAATGGCCATCCGTGCTTTATCATTTTCGGAACTCGAAAGCATGAGGCATATAATTTCAGAATTAAACGGGAATGAAGGTGTAGCCATCGCAAGTAAAGTCGCTGACCGTGTAGGAGTAACACGCAGCGTAATAGTAAACGCCTTGAGAAAACTTGAGAGCGCTGGATTAATTGAGAGTCGCAGTCTCGGAATGAAAGGAACATATATAAAAATTTTAAGTCCGTTATTAATTGAATATCTTTATAATGGGTCTTTAAAATAATCTTGGATAATTTTGAATTTCCGGCAGTCAAGCAAATTAAATATTTTTAAATTAAATTCCGGCTGTCGGATTTTTTTACGGCTTGTAAATTTTTTTAGTACCGTGAGATTTTTTTATTTTAGTTTGATTCCTGTACGAATTTTCAAGAGCTTTGATCAAATCATTTTTACGCGTCTCCCAAGCTTTTTCAGCCATGCACGGAGGCAGAGGACTGGGGTCGTTATCGATTGAGTTAATATCTTTCGGGCTTTTGTTGATTAAAAATTTTTCGCCGTCAAAAGAAATTGAAGAGCCATCACTAAACGGGATATATATTCTCATGATAATACAGGAATTTTAACGCTCATTATTATAGCGTCCTCACCGTCTGAATAATATTTGTGCCTTATGCCTTCACGCTTGAATTTCATGCGCTTATATAATTCGATCGCAACTAAATTTGAAGGACGCACCCGTAATTTTACACGCTTTAAATTCAAATATTCCGCACAATCGCAAACAGCCATTAATAACTGTGAACCAATGTGTAAACGCCTAAAATTTTTATTTACGAGCAATGCCATCAAAGAACCGCAATTTTTTTCACGTCCCAAAACTGCATAACCCAATAACGGAGCTTCCGGATTCGTAGCAAAAGCCCCAATATATGTAATTTCAGAATTTGAATTTTCCCGGAGATCTTTTTTTATAACGCTGTCCGGCCATGAAAATGACGAACCTGCATTTAATTCAAGAACTTCGGGAATATTTTCATAATTTAAAAATTTAATTTCCGGCAAAAACAATTTTTTTATTTTAATTTAAATTTAAATTCCGCGATTTATCGTCTGATTTCGATCTGCTCCGACTCCGATTAAACCGACTGGAACATTTAATTTTTGCTCGATATATTTAACGTAATTTTGCGCGTTAATCGGCAGCTCATCAAAATTTTTACAGTTCGTTATGTCCTCGTTCCAGCCCGGTAAAGTCTCGTAAACTGGTTTAACATCGTTTAAAATTCCCGTATCAGTCGGCCATGTTTCAAATTTATTTCCGTCAAGCTCGTAAGCAACGCAAATTTTTATATCGCCCATGCCCGTTAATACATCAAGTTTCGTTAATGCTATCGTGTCAGCTCCGTTTAATTCAGTCGCATATTTTAAAGCTACAAAATCAAGCCATCCGCAACGTCTCGGCCTTCCAGTTGTTGCACCAAATTCTCCGCCGTTATGTCTCAATTTTTCTCCGTCTTCTCCAAAATCTTCAGTCGGAAAAGGTCCCTCGCCTACTCTCGTTGTATATGCTTTCACAACAGAAATAACCCGCGTTAAATCATGAGGCGATAAACCCGTCCCGGTATATGCTCCAGATGCTGATGTCGAAGAACTCGTAACATATGGGTATGTCCCGTGATCAATGTCAAGTAATGCGGCTTGAGCACCCTCCAGTAAAATATGCTGCCCCTTGTCGACGGCCTCGCGCAATAATTTTCTCGTGTCATCGACATAAGGTTTTAAAGCTTCTCCCCATTTTCTTGCAGGCTCGTAAATTTCATCAAATGCTAAAGGTTTTTGATTATATAATTTTGTGAACAGCTGATTTTTTTCCTCAAGAATATATATTAATCTGTCGCGCAAAATATCGGCGTTTAATAAATCCTGAACTCTTAAACCAGAACGGGAATATTTATCAACATAACACGGACCGATCCCGCGCCCTGTAGTTCCAATTTTGCGGCCCTTTCCGCGAGCTTCCTCCTGAAGTTTATCCAGCATTTTATGATACGGCATGACTACATGCGCATGAGGACTCACAGCTAAACGCGCACGATCCTGACCGTTTTCAAGCAGCCCGGAAATTTCTGATAAAAATTGCTCCGGATCAATTACGAGTCCATTACCTAAAACGCATAATTTTCCGGGATACAACATTCCGGACGGCAGTAAATGAAATACTACTTTTTGACCGTCGACCACGACAGTATGTCCGGCATTTGCTCCACCCTGATAGCGCACAAATACATCAACGTTTGAACCTAAAATGTCTACTACTTTGCCTTTACCTTCATCGCCCCATTGAGCACCGACTAATAAATCTACGCGTTTATTACTCAAAATTTTTTCACTCTTCCTTTTTTGATATTACTATTACTGTTTTTATTTATATTTAAATTCGAACTTGCAACGGGATTAATTATTTTTTTTATTTCCTGTATAGCTCTCTGTAATTGATCATCTTTGAATTTATCGCGGTTCACTTCGCCAGGCACTCCTATATCCGGCGATAATCCTACGTGATCTATTACTTTACCCGATGGCGTGTAATATTTTGCGATCGTTACATATACTCCTGAACCATCAGTCAACGGAAATAAAGTCTGAACGCTGCCCTTCCCGAAACTTTTTTCACCTATTAATTTGGCGCGGTTACGATCATTCAAAGCACCCGCAACAATTTCAGAAGCTGAAGCACTCCCGCCGTTTATTAAAATATTCATTGGCATGGCCGTTAAATAATTTGAATTTTCAACATAATATTTTTCGTTAGCTCGTTCGGTTTTTCCTCTCGTCTCAACTACTAAACCACTGCGTAAAAACATGCTCGCAATTTTCACCGAAACATCCAAAAGCCCTCCGCCATTGTTGCGCAAATCTAAAATTAAAGCCTTCGCTCCCTTGCCGATCAAATCTTTTAACGCATCGTATGCTTCAACATCTGTATTATGTTTAAATTGAGTTAATCTCAAATAGCCAATATCATCACTCAACATTTCATAACGAACGCTCTTTAATTTTATGATCTCACGTGTCACCGTAAAATCTAGTAATTCCTCCTCGCCTTCGCGTCTGATCGTAATTTTTACGCTCGTTCCAGCTTCACCGCGCAATTTTTGAACAACCTGATCAGAATTCCAGCCGATCACAACTTCATCATTAACTTTAACGATGTGATCTTTTGCTTTTAAGCCGGCTTTTTCAGCAGGAGAATCTTCCATCGGAGCAATTATTAAAACCTGCCCATCACGTTCACCTATATACATGCCTAATCCGCCGTATTTGCCTTCAAGTTCGATCTCCTCATCTTTCAATCTTTGAGGCGCTACAAATCTCGTGTACGGATCTTTCCAGGCTTCTACCATTCCTTTAGCCGCCCCGTGTAATAAATCATCGTCCGAAATTTCTTTTATACCTGAATCAACGTGATAACTCTCAATAATATATTTTATCTGGCGCAACAGCCATAACGACCGAACGTTAAAAGGCGAAATCCTCTCAAAATCTTCCTCCGAAAATTCCGCTGCAGAAGTCATCATTACTCCGCGATAACCCAAAAATATTCCGAGTAAACTTAACATTACACATAATATTAAAAATTTTGAACGCTTCAATTTATTTTCATACACCTGCCAATTTTATTTAAATTTTAACCTCAAAAATTATTGTTTATTTTCGTAAATAATTCAATGGATTTTGTGAATCTCCGTTTTTTCTTATTTCAAAATGTAAACCGTATTCAGAATCAGTCCCGGAATTTCCAACCGTTCCAATTATTGAGCCTGCGTTCACCCTCGAACCCTCGCGAACTGTTACAGAACCTAAATGCCCGTAAACTGTTACGATATTTCCGCCATGTTCGATCATTACAACCTGTCCATAACCTTTAATCCACCCTGAATATAAAACTTCTCCGGGCGCAGCAGCCTTCACACTTGTTCCGAGTGATGCCCTGATGTCGATCCCGGAATTAAAAATTTTTGTCTTGAAAGTCGGGTGAACATATTTGCCATATTGATGATAAATAACGCCGTTCACTGGCCATGAAAATTTTCCGGAATATTGAGACGAAACAGGAATATTTCTGCGTAATGTTGAATTTGAGTTTTTATTTTTACTTTTTGATTGAGATTGCGAAACTTTTTTTACGCTTGAAATCTGCACGAAATTTTTTTGCTTCAACAACGAATTAATTTTATTTCCGATGGCTTTTTGTGCTGATTGCAATTCTTTTGCCGCAGATTGAGCCTGCTTCTCTTCGGAGCGGACATTTTTCAGTAATGCATCAGTTTTCTTAATGGTCGTGTTATATTCGGCGCGCTTCTTCTTTAAATCATCGGTTTGGGTTTGAACCTGCTTTTTATTTTCTTCGAGCTTTAATTTAGCGTTTAATAATTCTTTTTCTTTATGTTCGAGATTATTTATCATTAATTCATCCTGACGAGCAAGACGACCCAATAAATAATTTGTGTTCAAAGCATCGTGCGGACCTTCAGACGATAAAATTAAATTAAAATGATGTTCTTCGTTTCCATGTTTATAAATTTCGAGGACGCGATTCCCAAGAGTTTTTTTTATGTCATTAACGCTGTTATGTATCACGTTAATATTTTTTTGGAGGGTTGAGACGGAATTTTGTAATTTTTTATTTTCGCGTTCCAAATCCGTAATTTTGGCCTGTGAGTTATTTGCATCCTGGCGCAGTCTCGATAACTGACCTAAAAGCGTTTGAGATTCTTGAGCTTTAGTTTTAGCGATGGCGTTATATTTCTGAATTTTTTTATCGATGTCGCGTTTTTTATTTTGCTGGGTTTTAATTTGGCTGTCGATGCTGGCGGCGTTCAGAGCCTCAATACTCAAACTAAAAATAATTAATGCGCATAAAATTTTTGTTATCTTCTTCATTTTGAATTAATATCACTTCTTTTTTAAATAATTTAATGGTTCTGTAGGAGTTCCGTATTTTCTGACCTCAAAATGTAAATGCGGCCCGGTAGTATTTCCGGTTTTGCCAACTCTTGCGATTACTGCACCCTCTTTAATTTCTTGTCCTTCCTGCACGAGGCTTGCGCTCAAATGTGCGTATAAAGTCGATAAACCGCGACCATGATTCAAAACTACAACGCGACCATAACCCCGAAGCCAGCCATTATAAATTACTTCGCCCGGTGCTCCGGCTTTTACGGGATCGCCAATTGCTCCGACTATATCAATACCAGCGTGCAAAATTTTACGTTTCAAAATTGGGTGATTTCTATAACCGTAATAACTTGATATAGCTCCTTTTATGGGCCAGTCAAATGTTGAGCCTCGACCTTTTCCGAAATAATCGCGTGATTTTCTTTTCTGTAATTCTGCGATCATCTTTGTCGCTTCTTTTTGAGCCTGTTCAGCTTCTCGCGCAGCATTTTCCGCCAATTCTCTTTTACGTCTCAAAGAATTTATAAAAGCATTTGTATCGCGTACAGATTGATGATATTTATTTTTTTGTTCCTGAACAGCTTCAGATTTTTCACGCAGCATTTTATTTAAATTTTTCATGATCTCGCGATTAATATCCATGTTGCGCATACTTTCCTGAAGTCCTGCTAAAATTTCGCCGTCACGCTTTGAAATAATTTCAAGTAAATACGTATCATCTACAGCCTCAAAAACACTCCGCGATGCAAATAAAGTCCGCATTTGTCCAGTTGAACCATATTTATACATGTCTACGATTCTGTCGCGCATTCTTTCGGACAAATCATTAATTTTAATCTGCTCTTTTCCCATGTGACTCTCAAGCGCCGCAATATCTTCAATAATTTTCTCGTTTTGCAGTTCCAACACTTTTAATTCTTGTTCTGCGTAACCTTCATCCTGTTGAAGCGTGTTTACTTTGTTCAATAAACTTTCAACTTGAGACCCCATTTTACGAATTTGGTTTTTATAATCCTGAATCTGTCGTGTTAATTCGTTACGTTTTTTTTCTTCTGCAGCAATTTGAGCGTCGATCGTGGCAGAAAAAATTTTACTTGGAAATGAAAAAATAAATATTAAGTTCAGCGCGAAAAATATATTTAATTTTCTTAATTTCATTCCGGCCTCGTGTTTAAACTTATAAACCTCGCCACAACTATATAACTGCAGACCCATCCGAGCGTTGCCCCAAATCCCGCAAGTAATATACAAAATCTTAAAATTGTCCCGTGATCAGTTATTAAAGTTTTCGCCAATAATGGCATACTTGTTTCAAGCAAAGATATTCCGGGAAAATACGCCATAATTATCCCTGCTGCCGCCGCCATAGCTCCAATTAATGAAAGTAATGTACCCTCTAAAACAAACGGTGTCGCTATATATGCTTTTGTTGCTCCGACTAAATACATTATGCTGATTTCTTCACGGCGCGAATATAATGAAATATGTATCGTGTTATAAACTACGAGAGCCGTAATTATTACGGACAATACAAACATTATTAAAGCTACTCTCGATGAAATCATTGAAAGCGATGCAATTCTCTTAACAACTAAACCGGCGTACACTACATCATCAATTTCCGGCATTTCGCGTAAAGTGTTTACTAAATTATCTATATAGCCCGCGCTGTTCACGTGTATTTCAAAATTCCAGGGGATCGGATTTTCTCCTAAAACATCAAGTACACGAGCTTGTGAACCTAATTTCTGCTGCAATTTATTTAAACTGTCAGAAGGTGAAAATATTCTCATGCTCGAAACTCCATCGAGTGCTTGAATTTTTTCTGATGTATCGTTTACGTTTGCGTCTGGTTTTAAATAAGCCTGTACCATTAACTCGCTTTCAAGCTGTGATAATAAATTCTCAAGATTCAACGAAAATAATGTAGTAATTCCCAAAATCCATAACATCACACCGGCCGTTATAAGCGTCAATAATCCCAAAACCCAATGATTAAATAACAATCGGAACATATCGCGCAAAACATATTTAAACGTCGTCATTTTTCGAGTAATTCCCTCCCTTCTCGTCCCGGATAATTTTCCCGTTATAAAGTTCGATGACCCTTTGACGCGATGAATTTACTATGCCTTGATTATGGGTTGACATTATTACGGTGACTCCGGCTGAATTTATTGAGAGCAAAATTTTCATTACATCGACCGCCGTATGAAAATCTAAATTCCCCGTTGGCTCATCAGCTATAAATAACGAAGGCGAATTAGCTAAAGCTCTGGCGATTGCGACTCTCTGCTGTTCTCCTCCGCTCAACTGTTCGGGGCGCATGTTTCTGCGTCTCCATAATCCAACCTGATTTATTACATCTTTGGCGCGCTCATTAACAATTTTTGGGGGCATTCCCATTACTTCCATTACGAACGCTACATTTTCAAAAACGGTCAAGCTCCGAATTAATCTAAAATCCTGCGCAACAAGTCCAACATCACGACGATAATACGGGATTTCAGATTTTTTCATTTTACGCAGATCACTTCCGCCGACTGAAATACTGCCTCTTGAAGGCAATAATTCACGGGTGATCATTCTTAACAGCGTAGATTTTCCTGAACCAGTTTGACCGACTATGTAAACAAATTCACCCTGCATAATATTTAAATTTATATCGATCAGGGCGGCTATATCAGGTTCAAAAATTTTACTTACGCCAGAAAATTTAACGTTCAAGATTTATATTTACTCCTCTCAGATAAAGATTCTTGGATGTCATGCTGTCCCCATACTGATAAAATTACTTCGGCTGTGCCCAATTTTTTTATTTCGTGGAGATCGTTCCATAAGGCAGAATTTAAATATATCCATACGAAAAACATCGGGTTACCATTACGTCCAAATCTCCCAAGCAATAAATATCCAGACGCAGGACTAAATAATAAAATCGGTGAAATATTCTGCTCCGAAATCCTTTTGACATCTTCGCGGGGAAATCCTAAATTTTCGATCTCATTTAAAGCATTTTCATCAGGCATATCCTGCAACGAAAACCAAATATTATATTGATGATCTTCGCGCTCAAAAATTCCGGGTTCATCTTTTACGGCTTTAAGCCATGATTTATAACGCGGAATGCTCTCCAATTCTCCACGATACATCGCAAATCTTAACGCCCAATATATTTTTTTTAGGACTTGATCATTCTCTAAATTCTGCATAAAAATTTTTTCGTCTTTATATTTATTTTCATCATCAAAAATTGGATTTTCGCGCATAAAAGTTTTTAACATCAAAATTGTAGCGTTATGATTACCGGGCGGCGACATTTGCAATAATAATTTATTTCGTAATTCGTTTACTGTTTTGGCTGGAATAATCACCGAATCATTTCGCAGATTTAAATTTTCATCGTCATATAAAAATATTGGCTGCATATTATTTTCAGCGCCATAACTCCAGCTGCCATTATTAGAACCGATTAAATATTTATTATGGGGCATAAGAACCATTATTGAAGCTTGTTCAGGTATTTTAATTTTTATGGTCGGATCTGGCGGCAGTTTTGCTAAAGACCCATCGGACATTAATTCCATTAACATTTTTTAATTTCACGCCCTTTTTAAATTTTCGTAATTCTATCATTTTTTACATTCGCTTAATAAAATTCCGTGTCTTAATCCGTTTATACTGACATTAAATTTTTCGGATTTTAAAATTTTCATCAATTCCAAAACTATACAGGCGCTCCCAAGAATTACGTCAGCTCTTGAAGGCGGCAGACCTATAATTTTTTGGCGGTCATTTAAATTCAGCGATGAATATAATTTAACCTGTTTAATAATATCTTTTATATTTAATTCGATGCCCTGTAATTTAATCGGGTTAAATATTTCGCACCCTGTTTTTACGCTGGCCATTGCTACAACTCCACCGCCGACACCGATTATATTTCCGGACGTAACAAAATTATTTATATTATTCCCGTTATTATCGTTTAAAATATTCCGAACAAATTCGCAGGCATTATTTAATAAATTTTCATCAACGGGTTTATTATTATCATAAAAAAAACGTTCCGTAAGAATCACTGCACCTACTGGAACGCTGATTATATTTTTTAAATTTACGAGTTCAGTGCTGCCTCCTCCAGTATCAAATATTAAAGTATTTTCATCGTGTTTAATTCCGTCGATGGCTCCCAAATATGAATATTTTGCTTCTTCATGGCCGGATAAAATTTTTATTTCGTAGCCTGTTGAGTCATAAATTAATTTTAAAAACTCGCCGGAATTTTTCGCTGTCCTTAATGCCATCGTCCCAAAAATAAATATTTCAGAATTAAAATTTTTTGCTGTATTTATCATTCTGGACAAAACTTTTAACGCTTTGAGCATATTATTTTTATTTAAATATCCCGTTTTTGAAACTTCATGACCCAATCTGACGACCTCTGTTTCATCGTGAATGACATTTATTTTTTTTCCGTCATGAAATCCAGAACGCATTTTTATAGAATTACTGCCAATATCGATAATTGATTTAACTTTAAAATTATTCAAGCTGTGTAAATTCCTCCAGTTAAAATTTTATTTTGTTGTTTATTTTACTCTTTCCGCCTTAACCCTTCTTGAATCACAAAAGCAAAAGCAGTCGCAGGAATCGTGAACAATAATCCTAACGTCCCGGCTAAACTCTGCACGATCTCTTGAGCAATGTACGGATCATTTAATAATCCAGTTAAATTTATTCCGCTCGATGAAATTAATACCGCCATCGGTAACGAGCTGCCTATATACGCGAGAATTAATGTATTTATCATGCTGCCTAAAACTTCATTACCAACATTCAAGCCGGCAATTAATAAACGATCAAGAGCAATTTCGGGATCATAATCTACAAATTCGGACATTGAAGCAGTGATCGAAATTCCTACATCTAAAACCGCACCAATAGCTCCGATTAAAACAGATGCCAATAAAATCCCCTGCATGTCTATTCCCGGTAAAGTCGAAGCTAATAACGCTGCCCCATCGCTCGCTATTCCTGAAAGCTGCCATAACTTTACAACAACATAACCGACCAAAAATCCGCATAACGTTCCGCCTAAACTCCCAAATAATGCAACTAATCTATAACCTGAATGACGAACAACGCATAAAATTGTAGCAACCGAAATTATTAAAACTGAACACAACGACAATAATAAAGGATTCCAACCCCTCGCAATTAACGGGATCATCGCAAAAATTAAAACCGCTATCGAAGCTATTAAACCCAATAACGCTAATATTCCGCGCTCACCAGTAATCACAATTAAAATTAATGAGACGCTCATAATAAATGCTACAACGTACGAAACTCTAAAATTATCCGCTACAGAATATTGAATGCTTCCATCATCGAACATGTCCCAAACCAATAAATATTTTTTGCCGGCAATTAATTTTAAAGTACTTCCTGCGAGCCTCACGACTTTTACTTTATCAATATTTATTTCGGGATTTGAGAGCGGTATAAATTCAATTTCGCGCTCTAACATTGGAAACGCATCATTTTCATCGTTATCATTTTTAATTTCAGTTTCAGGGCCGGCGTTTACGAGTTTAATTATTAAACTTTCGCCATTATTCCAATTTTTGACGGTAAAATAATCGACTACGCAATATATTACCCATGAAATTATTAACGCGATAAATATTTTTATAATGACTTTCATAATTTAATTTTCCAGTTTCTAGACTCAATAAAATTTTTTATATCTTCAGGGATTGGCGCAGAAAATTCTTTATTGTTAATATTATTCAAAAAATCCGGCATGTTATCAGGAAATTTAATTTTATAAGCGTGTAAGAACGGGCGATTAAATTTTTTATCTGGGTGAAATTTTCCGTATTTACGATCCCCAATAATCGGATGTTTTATATATGACATGTGTACGCGAGCTTGATGAGTTCTGCCGGTCAATAATTCGATTTCAACAAGTGTAAATTTTTCATCTCCGCATAATTTTTTTACTCGTGATACTGCTTTTAAACCTTTTTCGTGCGAAACTGTAACAGTATTTTTTTCAGAATCCTTTAACAATGGCGCATCAATCTCAATAATATTATTATTAATTTCACCGTCAACGATTGCCAAATATTTTTTATTTATTGTGCGATCCTTAAAAATTTTTTCCAAAGCCCTTAACGCCATGCCGTTTAACGCAACGCATAAAATTCCCGTAGTGTTTCGGTCTAATCTGTGAACTGCTGCAGGAGATTTTGAATTAAAAACGCCCCACACGCGAGTAATAACGCTGTCACCTCCCGAAATATCCGGCTGTACTAAAATTCCGGCCGGTTTGTTCAGTAAAATTAAATTTTCGTCCTGATAAATTATTTTAATTCTGCCGAGATCATCATATTTAAAAATTTTTGCCTGCTCTTCCTCTTTAATCGGCCATGAAGTTAAAAGCTCATCACCTGCTGAAATATGCTGACCAGGTTCACGAACTTTCACGCCGTTAATTCTTATTTCGCCCTTTCGTATAGCTTTCATGATCTCATTTAACGGGACATATTTAAAAATTGTTCGTAACGTTCTGTCTAATCTCCGGCCGTCATGATCCTTTGAAATTTTTAGAGCGTAACTCATTAAATTAAATTCCCCGCCATAATCTGCGCTCTATCATTGGTAAAAAATCCGTCACATCGTTTTGTTCGTTTAAACTTTCGATTTGATTCGACCAATATGACAATTTAAAATCCAAATCATCCGCCGCACTTATTATCATAGCTTCCGGCATCGCTGGTAAAACCGGGCTTCCGTATTCGCGCCTGCCGTGATGTGAAACTATTATGTGAGCGATCGCTAAAGTATATTTTTTGTCGAGCTTTTCAATTTCGGCTAAAGTCATAAATTTATGATGCCCTAAAATTATGTGCTCGATCATGTTTCCTTCTGTTGTAACGAGAGGTGTAGAACTTGCCGTATACATTTCAATTTTTCCGATGTCGTGCAAAAGTGCTCCAGCTATCACGAGATTTATATCAATTGGAATATTAAAATATTTATAATGTTTCGCTATATCACGCGCACCAATCGCAACGGACAAAGAATGCTCCAGCAACCCGCCGGAATAAGCATGATGCAAAGAAACTGCAGCCGGCCAAATTTTAAAATCATTCCATAAACCATGTTTAAAAAATACTGCGCTCAAAAATGAATGTAACGGCTCTGAAACTTCATCAATAATTTTGTTAAATTCTATTTCGAGAAATTCAAATTTTAATGCAGAATGCCTTGAAAAATTTTGCGGCGGATATTTATCCTGATCCAAATAAAACACATCGTTAAAATTAAATTGAATCATGTCACGAAATTCCGCGACTTTACCCTGAACGCCTACACTTGAACCGATCATTAAATTTTCTGGATCGAGAGGGATTTTATTATTATCTTCCAAGCTCCACCAGTTGGAATTTTGCCAAACTTTTCCGTCAAGGTCGCCGGTCTGATCGCTTATAGTTATCTCCCAAAATGGATTACCGTTTTTATCTTTACGCCTTGTGAGCTTCGATAATATTCCGACAGCATTAAATGCGTTATCTTTTAAAAGTTGTTTTACTTCTTTAACTGTAAGATTTTTTTTCATTGAGAGCCTTTCTATTTGAATTAAAATTTATAATATTATATCAGCGTAAAAAATTTAGGGGGCTACATCTAAAATTGATATTATCAGGACTGGAAATAAAAAAAAGAATCGGCCATGAAATTATTATTAACCCGTTCAACGAATCCCGAATAAATCCAAACAGTTATAATTTATCGTTACATAACGAAATTTTAATATATGACGAAAAAATTTTAGACATGAAAAAATTAAATTCTGCACATAAAATTTTGATTCCGCCCGAAGGACTTTTAATGCAGCCTGGCGTTTTATATTTGGGGCGTACAGTTGAATATACTAAAACTGAAAAATTTATACCGATGTTAGAGGGGCGTTCATCTGTTGGACGTTTGGGAATTTGCATACATGTAACGGCGGGATTTGGTGATGTAGGGTTCTCAGGATATTGGACGCTTGAATTATTTTGCGTACAGCCGGTTAAAATTTACGCTGGGGTTGAGATAGCTCAGATTTATTATCACACTATAACCGAACCATATGAAAATTATAAAGGACGTTACCAAAATAATACAGGAATACAAGTGAGCAAATTTCACGAATGAAAACGGGAGAATTAAATTATTTAAAAAATGAATAATCTGGGAATGATAATAAATTTACGAAAGCCCGAAGCGGTAAACATGGCGCGTGAAATTTTAGACTGGGCAAATAATAATAATTTTAATTTCATGTTGCCTCACCAGGAAGCCAGCGTTTTAACTGTAGCAGGATATGACGATGATGAATGGCTGAAGAGCGTAAAAATTGCTATAGTCATCGGAGGCGATGGAACTTTTTTGCGTGCTGCCCGTTACGTTCTTGGAACTGAAATAATTTTACACGGCATTAATATGGGGCATTTAGGTTTTTTAGCTTCGAGCCGTTCCGATGAAGCAATAAACGACATTCAGGAAATTTTGAACGATAATTTTAATATTTTAGAGCGTCGTGTCTTGCGCTGTGAAATTTCGAGGGCTGATGGTTCCGGGCATAGGTTATACGCATTAAACGATGTAGTTTTAAACACCAATGCTATAGCGAGATTATTAAATATAGAAATAAAATTCAACGATAAATTTTTTTGCGTGCTGCCTGCGGATGGCGTAATAATTTCAACTCCGACGGGTTCAACAGCTTACGCATTATCAGCAGGAGGTCCGATTCTTCCGCCAGAAATGTCAGCTATATTATTAGCTCCGTTATGCGCACATACTTTATATTCGAGGCCGTTAATTGCTTCGGAGAATGACAGCATAAAATTAATTCCTCGCGGAATCTCAAGGGATGTAATGCTAACTCAGGACGGACAGCTAGCATACGAAATATTTCCAGGTGACAGCATCGAGATAAAATTATCAAAGTCGCGTAAAATTCGTACTGCTGTTTTGCCCGGTAAAAATTTTTTGGATATAGTCCGCGAAAAATTAGGCTGGGGTCAAGCGTTCAATAAAGGTTTAAATTTTAATGCTTAAAAAACTCGTAATAAAAAATATTGGCGGAATAAGTGAAGCAGAAATAAATTTTAATTCCGGCCTCAACGTTATAACCGGCGAAAGCGGTGCAGGAAAATCCAGCATAATACGCGCCCTCGAATTAATAACAGGTTTACGCGGTGGAGCAAAATATATAAGAGCCGGAGAAAGTTCGGGATATGTTTGCGCAGAATTTTCGGACAATAAAAAAATTTCACGTGAAATATTAAACACCGGACGATCGCGAATAAAAATTAATAATATTAATTCCGGTTTAAACGAATGCTCGCAGCAAGTAAATAAATTAATGCGCATTCAGAGCCAATTTGCACAGCTCGAATTATTGGACGCGGATCGTCAGTTAATGATGTTGGATGCGTGTTTGCCGTTAAAGTCACGTGAAATATTAAATGAATTTGGTCATGTGTTTGATGAGGCGCGGGAATGTGTAAGAAATTTGAGAGCGTTAAAAAAGCAGCGTGCAGAAATTGAAAAAGAATATTCAAATGCAAAGGATATATTTGAATTAATAAAAATTTGCCGGCCTGAACCTGGATTAGAAAATAATTTGGAAATAAATTTAACTGAGATAACCCATAAAATTTTAACCCGTGAACGCGCTTTACAGAGCATAAATATTTTGACTGGAGGTTTATCCGGCGATGGCTTGTTAAATAATTTGGCGAATGAATATGAAAATTTATTTGAATTTATGCCGGAAAATGTCAGCGAAAATTTACGGGAAGCAATTAATAATTTAAATGACGGCTTAAAAATTTCGGGCAAAATAAAAAATGAAATTCAGCAGGATAAAATTTTACGTGAAAAATTAGAAAACAGGCTCGGAGCATTACGAAAATTAAAAAGGTTGAGCGGACGACATAACGAAGAAGAATTAATTTTATATAGCGACGGAATATATAAAAATTTGGAATGGCTGGAAAAAAGTTACACGGAACTTCAAAATTTAAATTTACGTTCAAACGATTTAAAACGGCGAGCGAATTATTTAGCAATGGAAATCAGAAAAGCCCGGCAGGAATGCGCCCTAAAATTATCAGAACGGGTAAATAAAATTTTACAAGAATTAGGAATGAACGAAATAATTTTTAATATAAATTTTAACGGCCTGCAGAAATTGCGAAATAACGGAGCTGACGAAATAGAATTTAATTTAACTGACGGGGTGCGGTCTGGAAAAGTTGAAAAAATTGCTTCAGGCGGAGAATTGAGCAGGTTATTATTGGCTTTACAAATTTCGCTGCCGGATGAATGGTTAACGCCGGTTTTAATTTTTGATGAAGTTGAAGCGGGACTTGGCGGACATGCAGCAGTATTAACGGGAATGGAATTAAAAAAATTGTCGTATAAATCTCAGGTAATACTCGTAACGCATGAAGCATCAATTGCGGCGCTTGGAGATTTTCACATATTAATACAGCGCGTTAAAAATGAATCTCAAATAAAAAATATTTCCGGCCATGATCGTATATATGAAATTGCTCGGATGTTATCAGGTTTACCAGAAATGACAGAGGCTCTTGAACATGCTAAAATTTTGCTGAACCAAAATCAAAAAAATTAAGGGGTTGACAAAGATGATCGAGGCTGTAAAATCGTTTATCGTTTATCGTTTATCGTTTATCGTTTATCGTTTATCGGCTGAACTATTCTCAAAACACAATCCAAATTTAAAACCAGAATTAAAATTAAAATTAAATAAATTAAATAATATATTTCCCGGAGGACTTTTTTAAATGAGAGTTCTCTATATTTGTCATTGGGAAAATTTAACCGGCGGTGCTGCGTTGGCATGTTGGAATATGGTTTTAGACATGAAAGCAAGATATAAAATTGAACCGTGCATTTTAGTGAAAGGTGAGGGAACTGTTGCCGAAGAATGTCGCAGAAATAATATTGAAGTTGTCGTCATGCCTCATTACTGGTGGTACTGCGGAGAAAATTTTAAGGACAAAATAAAATCCAAAGTTAAAAATATTTTTAATAAATTTTATTACGCAAGAATTTTAAAATATTTCGCAGACAAAAAATTTAATTTAGTTCACTCAAATTCATCCGTTACGGACATTGGAGATGTAATAGCACAAAAATTAAATATTCCGCACGTTTGGCATTTACGGGAATACGGATTAAAAGATTATGGATTACATTTCGTGAAAAATAAGAAAATTGTAACAGCAAAATTTAACCGCGCAAATAAATTAATTGCAATATCACGGGATGTTTACGACTATTACGCTAAATATATGAGGCTCTGTGACGAAGAAAATATTAAAATTATTTATAATGGCATAAAGATAAACACGGAATATCATAAAAAATACAATCTCAAAATAAATTTTTGTATGGCCGGAATGTTATGTAATGGGAAAAATCAAATTATGGCGTTACGTGCTTGCAAAATATTACGCGAAAGAAATAATAATTTTATTTTAAATTTTATTGGCGAAGGAGGAGACGAAGCGCTGTTAAAAAATTTTGTGCACGAAAATAATTTAAATGACTGCGTAAAATTTTGGGGCTTCAGATCGGACATTCAGGAAATTTTAAAAAATATGGACGTTGGTTTAATGCTCTCAAAATCCGAAGCGTTCGGGCGCGTGACAGTTGAATACATGTTAAATTATATGCCCGTTATTGGCGTTAATACTGGAGCTACACCTGAAATTATCTCTGATGGAACGGGATTTATTTGCGATCTTGATGATGCTCAGAGATTGTCCGACATTATGTATTACGAATTTATAAAACAGCCTGAAAAAATTATTTCAATGGGTCAAAATGCCCGCGATCATGCCGTAAAAAATTTTCCGCTGGAGAAAAATACCGATGAAATTTATGAAATATATCAGGAAGTTTTGAACGGAAAATAAATTTATAAAACCGTGTTAAAATCTTGTTGAACTACAAAAATTTAAGGGGTTGACAAAATATTTTGAGCGCGTATCCTTGTCTTGTCTTGTCTTGTCTTGTCTTGTCTTGTCTTGTCTTGTCTTGTCTTGTCGTTAATTATGTTCTGAAATATTTTATTTTTAATTGCTTCCGTGAACTTTTTAAATTTCTGGGGGCGATCTCATGAGGACAGCGTGTTTTATTCCGATAAAATCAAATTCCGAAAGAGTACCGGGAAAAAATTTCAGAATGCTCAACGGCAAAAAATTATATGAATATATTTGCAATAACGTAATTGATGCTGAAGTGTTCGATGAAATTTATATTGATACAAATTCTCAGGAGATCGCGGACTATGCTTTTAAAAAAGGATTTCATATAATCGAACGTAAACCCGAATTAGCTTTAAACACAGCAAACGGAAACGATTTATTAATTTACCATTATGAAAAATTCCCGGAATATGATTATTATTTTCAGGCGTTCGCAACAGCTCCATATATGAAACCTGAAACGATTAAAATTTGTTTTGAAAAATTAACTTCAAGTGAAGAATATGATTCATGTTTTACGGCAACTTCAAATTATGGGTTTTATTGGTTCAATGGGATTCCCGTAAATTATCGGCCTGGAATTTTGCCACGCAGTCAGGACATGACACCAATAATCGAAGAGAGCACCGGGCTTTATGGAATTTCTAAATTTTCGTTAAATCGCTATCGTTGCAGAATTGGGAAAAATCCTTACGTGCACATAATAAATAAATTTGAAGCAGTCGACATCAACACCGAAGAAGATTTAAAGATCGCCGAATACGTAGGAAAAATTATTTATAATCAAAATTAATTTTATGCAAAAAAAATCCCTGACCGTTTAAATGTTCGATCAGGGAAAAAATTTTTAATTCACAATCAAATTTAAATTTAAATCTTAACTTAATACATTCCGTCCATTCCGCCCATACCACCGCCGGGCATCGCTGGAGCTGCGTCCTTCTTTTCCGGTTTATCTGCGACAATTGCTTCAGTCGTTAAGACCATCGCCGCGATCGAACCAGCATTCTGTAAAGCTGAACGAGTTACCTTAACGGGATCAATAATCCCAGCTGCTACCATGTCAGTATATTCGCCAGTCGCTGCATTTAATCCGTGTCCTGGTTTTTCGCTTCTCACGCGTTCCACAACTACATCTCCCTGATAGCCAGCATTTTCAGCGATCAAATATAACGGAGCTTTTAAAGCGTCTAATACAATCCTCGCACCAGTTCTGACATCACCTGATAATTTTTCTACGAAAGGCTCAAGCGCTACGGAACAATTTAAAGCTGCTACACCACCGCCCGCGACAATACCTTCTTCAACTGCTGCACGAGTCGCGTTTAATGCGTCTTCGATTCTGTGCTTTAATTCTTTCTGTTCGGTTTCGGTCGCCGATCCAACTTGAATAACTGCCACACCGCCAACCAATTTTGCAAGACGCTCATGTAATTTTTCTTTATCATAATCCGATGTCGAGTCCTCGATCTCTCTGCGAATTTGTGCGGCGCGTTTACGAATTTCTTCGGAATTTCCTGCGCCCTGAGTAATTGTTGTATCTTCTTTTGTGATCACAACTTTTTTCGCACGGCCTAACATGTTTAATTCTGCGTTCTCAAATTTTAAGCCGACCTCTTCACTGATAACAGTTCCGCCTGTAACGATCGCGATGTCCTGTAACATTGCTTTACGTCTGTCGCCAAATCCGGGAGCTTTCACCGCTGCAACTTGCATAACTCCGCGAAGTTTATTAACGACTAACGTGGCGAGCGCTTCTCCGTCAACATCTTCAGCAATAATTAATAACGGTTTGCCGGTCTGTACAACTTTTTCAAGAACTGGCAATAAATCTTTTATGTTGCTGATCTTCGCATCATGAATCAAAATATATGCGTCATCAAAACTTGTTTCCATGCGTTCGCTGTCGGTAACCATATAAGGACTAATATAACCTTTATCGAATTGCAAACCCTCAACCATTTCGAGAGTTGTCCCGACGGTCTGAGAATCTTCGATCGTGATTACTCCATCTTCGCCGACTTTGTTCATTGCTTCAGAAATTAACGCGCCAACTCTTGAATCATTTGCAGAAATTGATGCGACCTGAGCAATTTTTTCTTTTTCTTTAACCGGCGTTGATTGTTTTTTCAATTCGTCAACTACAAAATCGATCGCTTTTTCAATTCCTTGACGCATTAACATTCCGTTAGCACCTGCTGCAACATTTTTCATTCCTTCGCGGATGATTGCGCGTGAAAAAATTGTAGCTGTTGTAGTTCCGTCTCCGGCGATGTCATTTGTTTTTGATGCGACCTCTTTTAATAATTGTGCGCCTGCATTCTCAAAAGGATCTTCAAGCTCTATTTCTTTAGCGATTGTAACGCCGTCATTTGTAATTGTGGGTGAACCGTATTTTTTTTCAAGCACAACGTTACGACCTTTAGGTCCGAGAGTTACTCCTACTGTATCCGCTACTTTATCGATCCCGCGCAACATTGCTCTGCGGGCTTCTTCTCCAAATGATAATATTTTAGCCATAATATTTTTAATTCTCCTTAAATTTTTATATTAAATCTCTCTGTAAAATTCTAAAATTATTTTATTTCTCAATTATTGCTAATACATCGCGCTCACTGAAAATTACAAGCTCTTCACCATCAATTTTTACTTCAGTTCCGGCGTATTTGCTGAAAATAATTCTGTCGCCGACTTTTAATTCAACCGGCTGCTTCTGTCCGTTATCGAGAACTTTGCCTGAACCAACTGCAATTACTTCGCCTTCTGTCGGTTTTTCTTTAGCTGTATCGGGCAAAACTATTCCGCCTTTAGTTTTTTCTTCGCGTGTCAAAACTTTTACAACTATTCTGTCGCCTAATGGTTTAAGTTTCATTTTTAAAATTCCTCCGTAACAAAATTTTTATATTCAAATCTTATTTTTAAATCTCAAATCATTTTAATTCATTTTTAGCACCAAATATTAAAGAGTGCTAATCAATTCAGCGCGTGAAATATTACGCCGAAAATTTTAATTGACAATAGTAAAAAATGCTGATTTACAAATTTTATATTTTGTGCTTTATGTAATATATAAAATAAAAAATGGCGGTGTAATTTAATTTAAAATGCTTGATCAAATTTTCGATTTAATATTTTTATCTGGATATATAAAATTTTTAGGGGTATTTTTATGGGGAATCGCCAGCGTTATTTTAAGTCCGTGCGGAATTTCGATCGTGCCTTTAGTTGTCGGATATATTTCAAATACTGATGAGCCTTCAAAATTTCAAGCGTTTAAAATTTCGTGCGCGTTTTGTTCCGGAATAATTTTAAATTTAATTCTGGTTGCGTTTGTAACATCTGGAGTGGGCTATTTACTTGGGGGTTATGAAAAATTTTTGACGCTTCTGACGAGTTTAATTTTTATTTTGATGGGGCTTCACATGGCCGGAATAATTAAATTAAAATTTTTTGCGTTTGGTTCTGGTGGCAACGGCACGGAATCTCAAAATATTAAAGGCGCGATATTTTTGGGAATAATTTCGGGTTTAGCGATTGGGCCGTGCAACATAGCTTATATAAGTCCGGTTTTGAGCATCGCAATGAGTTTAAAATTTTTTGAATCAGTATTATTAATTTTAATTTACGCGCTTGGTTACAGTTTCGTATTAATATTAGCCGGGATTTTTTCGCAGACTTTCACGAAATTATTGGAGAGTAGCAAAATAAAAATATTAAATATAATTTGCGGTATAGCTTTAATTTTAGGCGGAATATATTTATTAAAAGAGTTTTGGATTTTAATTTGATCGGTTAATGTTAAAAAAATTCTCGTTCGAAATAAAAAATTTATGCGTTAAAAATATTTTATATGACATCAATTTAAATTTAAATTTTCCGGATGGCGCTTTTATTTCGTTGATCGGTCAAAATGGTTCCGGGAAAACTACACTTTTAAGAGCTTTAACAGGTCTGCAAAAATATTCAGGCAGCATCAAATTAAATAATGTCGAAATCAAAAATTATTCACGCAGAAATTTAGCAGGCTATATAACTTTAATGCAGTCATCTAAAAATTTTAATCCCGTTCACCCGTTCAACGTAAAAGAAATAATTTCAATGAGCAGATTACACTTAAAAAATTTATTTTCCGGCTTAAACTCTCAAGACGAACAAATAATTTTAAATTCAGCGAAAATCGCAGGAGTCGAGAAATTTTTATTACGTAACATCATGACACTTTCTGACGGCGAAAAACAATTAATTTTATTTGCTGGTGTTCTGGCTCAAGAGACTCAAATAATTTTACTCGATGAACCTACAAGCGCACTCGACCCTGATAAATCTTTGAAAGTATTTAAAATTTTGCGTGAACTCGCTAACAACGGGAAAATTATAATTGCTGCTGTTCATGATTTAAATATCTCGGCGGGATTTTCGGATTATTATATTGGGCTGAAGAATGGAAAATTATTATTTAACGGAAAAAATTTAAACGCGAATATTTTAAAAGATTTATATAACGTAAATTTTGAAGAATATAAAAATAAATCAGGTGGTTTAATATGGCTCGCAATTTGAAAATATTTTTTTTAGCGCTTACACTTTTCGTGTTTTCGTCAATTTCATCAGAATGCAGCTCCGGAGATTTGCGCGTAATTTCTTTATATCCCGGACATTCTGATAATATTTGCGCTCTCGGCGGTGAAAAATTTTTGATCGCACTCTCCGAAAATGATGACCCGGAGTTATTGCCAGATTTACCGCGTATACCGTTGAGAACTGGTCCGGAAAAAATTATTGCACTGAAACCGGATATTCTGATTATGCGAAGTTTAACCGACAGAATTAACCCGGATTTAAAAAATATTTTGGGCAGAACCGGAATTAAAATTATTATTCTCGATCCCCCAAGCTGGAATAATTTCGAGGAATATTTAATTAATCTCGCGCAGGTTTTAAATTTAAATCCAGAACACGCAATAAATAAATTTAACAGCATAAAAAATAATTTGCTCTCAAAAATTCCGGAACATCATAAAAATTTTAAAATCTTCGTTGAATCTACATCAAGAGAAATTCATACTTGTTCACCAAATTCTTGGGCCGCTAATTTAATAAAACTCGTTGGCGCAGTCAATACAGCTCATGACGCTAAACCTTTAAGCCCAAATAGTAATATTGCCTCTTTTGGAGTTGAGCGTGTGTTAAAATCACTTGACGAAAATTTAGACGTATATATTATTCAAACGGGAGCAATGAATAACACGAGCTTAAAAGATTTTAAATTACGCAGCTGGTTTAAAGCATTGGAATCAAGAAATATAAAAATTTATGAAATGCCGGAAAAATATTTAAGCCGTCCGTCTTTACGAGGTCTCGAAATTGGCGGAGAATTTTTGATAAAAGTTTTATACGGGAGTGAAAATAATTAAATGCCGGGAAAATTGCAGCCGGATATATTACAGAAGAGCGTATTATCTTATATTGGAGCTGAACGCGAAGATTTAATAATTGGCGGTGGACTTGCTGAAGATGCCGCGTTGATAAAAATTCCTGCCGGATTGCTCGTTATAGCATCTGATCCGATCGTTGGAGCTGAAAAAAATTCCGGTAGATTATTGGTTCAAGTTAATGCCAATGATGTAGCATGTAAAGGTGCTGATCCCATGTGGCTGATCGTAACGCTGATAATTCCTGAAGCCGGAGGAGTTTTACAAGTTGAGAGGATCATGAGGGAAATTAATAAAACCTGTTCAGAAATGGGCATCGCTGTAGCAGGCGGACATACTGAAATGACTGACAGATATTCACAGCCAGTAATTTCCGGGACAATGTTCGGAATAACAGAATATAAATTCAGCGTGAAAAATATTTCAGACGGAGATTTAATTTTAATAACCGGCCATGCAGGTCTTGAAGGTATGAGCATTATCGCAAATGACAGAGCGGATCTGTTCGCAAAAATTTTTAATTCTGACGAAATAAATTTAATAAGATCATGGAGTGAAAATTTATCAGTTGTTCCGGCCGCCAAAATATTACGGGAATTTGCAAATTATATGCACGATCCTACAGAAGGCGGAATAAACGGAGCTTTATATGAAATATGTGCCGCTTCAGGTTTAGGGGTTGAACTCGAAAAAAATAATATTCCGATTGATGAATTTACAATCAGGGCAGCTAAAGAATTAAATTTTGAGCCGTTAAATTTAATTTCATCTGGGATGTTAATAGCTTCGATTCCTGAAAATAAAATTAAAGATGCTCAGAGTAAATTAAAATCAGCCGGAATAAATTCGAGCGTAATCGGAAAATTTGTAAGCGGCAAAAAAATATTTTTCAATGCTCATGAAGAATTATGGGGAATATTATCGCGCAGGAAATTTGCGAAATAAAAATAAAAATAAAATAAAATTTTAAATATAAATAAATAAATTAAATAAATAATTCACACTGAAAGGAATCAAATAAAAAAATTATGAGTAGAATATTTGACGCGTCATGGCAGAGGACAAATTTATGCGGAAAATTTACCGAGTCCGATGCAGGGCAAGAAGTCCGCGCAAATGGTTGGGTGAGAGCGCGCAGAGATTTAGGCGGAATAATTTTTATTGAAATATGGGACTGGACCGGATTAATTCAAATTGTTTTTAATCCAGAGGCCGGAGAAATTCATAAGTTGGCCGCGAGTTTGCGTAATGAGGACTGTATCGCCGTAAAAGGTAAAATGCGCATTCGTCCGGAAGGAACGGAGAACCCTGAAATTAAAACGGGAAATATAGAAATTGTTGCCAGCGATTTTTTAATTTTATCGAAGTCGAAGCCTTTACCGTTTGAAGTTGGAGATGCTACGGAAAACGTAGATGAAAATATCAGGCTCAAATATCGTTATTTGGATATGCGTCGCGAGAAAATGCAATATAACATGCGCACGAGAGCAAAAATAAATGCTTTCACCAGGAAATTTTTGGGAGATCGTGATTTTGTAGAACTTGAAACGCCAATGTTGACGAAAGCAACGCCGGAAGGTGCGCGGGATTATTTAGTGCCGAGCCGGGTAAATCCCGGAACATTTTACGCTCTTCCGCAATCGCCGCAATTATTCAAACAAATTTTAATGATCAGCGGTTTTGATCGTTATTATCAGATTGCGAGATGTTTCAGGGATGAAGATTTGCGTGCGGACAGGCAACCGGAATTTACGCAAATTGATATTGAAATGAGTTATATAGTCGAAGAGGATATTATGAAATTAATTGAGGACTATATGAAGGGGTTATTTAAAGAAATTTTAAATGTTGAAATCCCAACGCCTTTTTTACGTTTACAATATTGGGACGCGATGGACAAATACGGAAGCGATAAACCTGATTTGAGAATAAATCTTGAATTATGCGACGTAGCAGAAGCGTTTAAAAATTCCGGGTTTGAACCGTTTAAAAAAATTTTGGCAGCTGGTGGAGTTGTGAGAGGTTTAAGACTTCCCGGCGGAGCAAATTTATCGCGTAAAGAAATAATGGATCTGGAAGCTCGTGCGATAAAATTAGGTTTATCTGGTTTAGCGAATTTTTTATACAAGGACGGAGAAATAAAAGGACCGCTCGTAAAATTTTTAAGTTCGGACGAAGTGAACAAAGTAAAAGAACTTTCAGGACTTGAACCCGGCGACGCGATATTTTTAGCGGCACATGAATCAAGAGCGAAAGCCTGCGAAATTTTAGGGACGTTGCGGCTTGAATTAGGTAAGAAGTCAGAAAAATTTTTTAATAATTCTCCCAACAATTGGAAATTTTTATGGGTTACGAGATTTCCGCTTCTCGAATGGAACAAAGATGAAAACCGCTGGGAAGCGATGCACCATCCATTTACATCGCCAGTTTTGGACGAAGATCCGTACATGATGGAAAATGATCCGGCTAATGCTTTAGCGCGAGCATATGACTGCGTTTTGAACGGCAATGAAGTCGGCGGAGGTTCGATCAGAATACATGATCCTGAAGTTCAGGCGCGAGTATTCAAGAGATTAAATATTACACCAGAAGAGGCAAAAAGGAGATTTGGATTTTTTCTTGAGGCGTTATCGTACGGGACTCCACCTCATGGCGGTTTAGCTTTGGGAGTTGACAGGCTTGTAATGTTATTATGCGGAGGTAATTCTATACGTGATGTTATGGCATTTCCGAAAACACAAAAAGCTCAGTGTTTATTATCTGGAGCGCCCGATGAAGTTGAGCAGGCACGACTTGACGAATTAAAAATTAATGTTGAAGTTGACGAATAAATTTTAAAATTAAATTTGATTAATCCCTCTGAAAAAATTAAAATTTGGGGGGATTTTTAAATAATTTAAATTTTAGTGATATAATTTCAAAAGAAAATAAATATTAAAGGGGTTGACAAAATTGAATAACTGTGCTTTAATCCAGTTACCAGTTAGGTAATTTATACACTTTTATAAATTCAGATTTTCGTGAGGCCGTAAAATGTTAAAATGCGGTCTTGTGATTTTGAATTATAATGACTCCGATACAACTATAAAATTAATTGAAGCAATAAAAAATTATGATCAACTCGATCATATTGTGGTCGTTGATAACTGTTCAACGGATGACTCGTACAAAAAATTATTAAAATTCCAATCCGACAAAATAAAAATTTTATTATCTCCCAAAAACGGCGGGTATTCTTACGGGAATAATTTCGGTGCAAGATACTTAATTGAAAATTTTAACCCGGATATAATTGGCATTTCAAATCTAGAATGAAAAAATTAATAATGCACAATACGAAAATAAAAATTTAATTCATGTTTGGGCGGTGGAAGGCAGTTTATTTTTTATCAGGTCGCAGGATTTTTTAAAAATAGGAATGTTTGATGAAAATTTATTTATGTACGGAGAGGAAGAAGTTCTAGCATATAAGTTAGAAAGAATTAACAAAAAAATAGGTGTTTGCATAAAAATAAAATTTATACACCATCACGCCCATAGATCAGAATTTTATAGGAATAAAAAATTACTAGACATATATCATAAGCACAATATATCAAGACAATCTCAAATATACGTTTTCAGAAATTATGTTACTCAAAATAAATTTTATTGGCTTTTATATAGTATTCTCTCTTGTCTCGACATGCTGAAATCAATTCTAGCAGAAAAAATTAAATCCCCAGCATAAATTTTTAACTGGGGATCGCTTTTAAATTTATCTCGGTCCAGGTCCTCGCCTTCCGCCTCCGCCAAATAATCCGCCCGAAGTTTTATTTTTTGTTCCAGCTTTAGCATTTATTACAAGTTCTGTGTCGTCGCGTAAAATATTTTTTGGTTTGTCTCGCTTAATTTCATTGTCAGTATTGCGTCTGAATTTTTCGGGGATTACGGGGCGCGCAGGATTTTCGCTCACAAGTTCAACCCATTTACTGTCAGTTATTCCAGTCGTAACATAAACAGGCGGCATCAAAAATCCATCACGTGAAGGCCAAACAGTCCCGGAATTTAAATTTTTTTTCTGGGTCAATATTTCCGCATCGAATGAAATCGTGTTTAACAAATCTTCAGGAGGCGTAAACCTCAATGCAGCAACAGGAATCCTCAAAACATTTTCAGCGTGAGCCGTCTCAATCGAAACATTTGCCGTCATTCCGGGTTTTAATTTTAATTCCTGGTTATCAACATGAATTATTACTGTGTACGTCACGACATTATCCGAAGTGCTCGGAGCTATTCTAACCTGCACAACTTTCCCGTTAAATTTAACATCAGGAAATGCATCCACTCTAAACGTTACGTTTTGTCCTTCTTCGACTGAACCGATGTCAGCTTCATCAACTTTTGTTTCAATTTGCATTCTCGTTAAATCTTCTGCTATTTGGAATAACGTAGGAGTTTGATAACTCGCGGCAACCGTTTGACCTGCATCAACTTGACGATCTATAACTACACCATTGACAGGCGAAGTAATGCGAGTGTAATTTAAATTTGTTTTCGCACGATTTACGGCGGCTTTTGCTTGAACTACACGCGATTTTGCTTCGTTCAATGCTGCTCTCTTCAAAACGACATCCGTTTCACTGGTATCAACTTCGCTGCGGGCTATTAATTTGCGGTCAAATAATTCCTTGTTGCGTTTAAATTCCCGTTCTGATTCTGCAAGCGAAGCCTGCGCACTTATAACACCAGCCTCGTAAACTGATAAACTCGCTTGAGCTTCATTCAAAGTTAACTGCAAAACCGATGGATCTATTAACGCTATTAACTGCCCGGCCTTCACGCGTGAATTAAAATCTACATAAATTTCCTGAACAGTCCCGGAAACTTGTGTCCCAACATCTACAACACTTATCGCGTTTAATTCTCCAGTTGCGGTAACAGTCGAAGTAATATCACCGCGCGAAATTTTAGAAGTCGTTAAATCATACATGACAGGCTCATCATGAAAGAAAAAAATATATATTCCGTAAAATATTCCGCAAATTACCGCCAAAATTAATAATTTTTTTAGTCCAGCCATTTAATTTTTTTTACACCTCAATTTAAATTAAAATTAAAATTCTCAAGTATCGTTAAATTTTCTGGATTAATATTTTTTTCATCAGCGTTCAAACGTCCCAAAGGAATTTTTTTATTAGCTCCGTGATAATCGCTCCCGCCGGAAATAAATAATTTTTTCGAGCGCGCTACTTCATCGAGCCATTTACATTTTGAAAATTCATATTTTGAGTAATAACACTCTAAACCCTTTAAACCATATGAAATTAATTCATTAAGATTTTTTCTGAACGTAGCTTCATCCGGTTCTGTCTCGCGGATTCCTCCCAACGGATGCGCCCAAACTGGAACGCCGCCAGCTTTCAAAATTGCATCAATAATAAAACTTGCGTGTAACCTTTCATGACCTGTTTTAATTCGGTCTATAAATTTTTCCATTGCTTCAAATGCCGTACTAGCTAAACCTTTTTTAACGAGTAAATTTCCTAAATGAAGTTTCCCAACTCCCGGAACTTTTAATAATTCGTTTATTTCGAAATCAGTAAAATTAATTTTAAATTCATCACGTAAAAAATTTATACGCTCATGAAATTTATTCTGTCTCAAATTTTCGCCGGCATCAATAGCTTTCTTGAAATAAATATTATTCTCATCGTAATTCAATCCCAAAATATGACATTTAAAATTTTCTGTTTTGCACGTGAACTCTATACCGCGAATAAATCCGGGAATATTTTTATTTTCATTTATGCTCATATTATTAATTTTCTGGACGCCCGTAATAGTATCATGATCGCACAACGCAAAAATTTTTATTTCGGCCATGCTGATTTTATTTAACAGCGTCTCAACATCATCCGTCCCATCTGAATTATTGCTGTGTATATGTAAATCTATTATGCTCACTTTTTTTATTTCCTCCAGTCTCAACAATTTTATTTTTATTATTTAAATCTCTTCTGGCAAATGTCCTAACGCTTCGTATAAATCTGAGAGTGCTGACTGCGAATCGTATAACGCTTGATAATATGTATATCTCGCTTCAGCTAAATTTGAAACAGCATCACTCAATTCCAAAGCATCGCCCACTCCTACTTCATAACGGCCGCGAGCCAATTCTAAATTTTCTTGAGCATATTTCACGCTTAATTCAGAAGACCTAACGCGATCAACAGCATTTTTTAACGATAATGAAGCACTCCTAACAGAATAAATTATATTTTGTCTCAACGCGTCAACATCGGCGTTAATTTGATTTAATTCAGACTTTGCGAGATTTACTGCGGATTTTTTTGCTCCAGCATCCACAACCGGAATATTTAAACTTAAACCGAAATTATAATTATTTGTTGAAGAATCTCCTTCACGTTTTGAAATTCCGCTCCCTATTGAACCGTTTAAAGTCGGCGAACTCGTGCGGGCTGCTTCGGTTATTGATAATTTTCCGCCTTCAACATCGTGCAGTAATTTTTTATAATCCGGTCTGTCGTTCAAAGCAATTTTTATAAGCTCGTCAATTTCCGGAACAGGAGCAGGCAAAAATAATCCAGTCGATAAATTTATTTTAAAAGGGTCGTTAATATCCAGTCCCATCGCTACTCGTAAAGCTTCACGGGAGATTAAAATATCATTCTCTGATTTCAATAACGAGACTCGTGCGCTTGCTACATCTGATTGAGCTTTGGTGATTTCGATAAATGCATTTTTTCCGACATCGTATAAACCTTTTGCGGTGATCAAATGTTGTTCAAGATTATTTAATTTTTCCTGTTCGACATCTCTATTTAAATTTTTCAGAACTAAATCATAATATGCGCGTCTTGCATTTGTAGCGACGGTAATTTTTGTATTAAATTCGGTTTCATTCGCACCTAATAAAGATTGATATTTAATTTTTTGCTGCAATTTATTTTTACCGGTGTCATAAATTAATTTTGAGGCGTTTAAATTCAATCCTTCAGAGTGATAGCCGTCTCCAGCGTCATCAAAATCTCCGTTGTAATTTAAATTTCCTGTTACATTCATTGTCATGCGATTATTAATTTTAATTTGCTCTAATTGTACTGCTGCTGATTCTTTTGCGCTTTTTGATTTTCGTATTGACGGGTGATTTTCGAGGGCTATATTTAAGCATTCACTTAAGGACATATCCTGCAAACTTTCGGGCTTCAAATTAATATTATTAATATTATCTTGAGCAAAAATTAAACCGGGCTTAAAAACAGCCGAGAGCATAAGCATTATAAAAAAAATTCTGCGCATAAAAATTAAATTCTCCTGAAACATAAATTTAAAATATTTAAAAAAATTATATTAATTGCATATGTAAAATTTGTGAAATGCAAAAATAATAAATAAAAAATGATCCCGCAAAAATCTACGAGATCACTCTAATTTAAAAATTTAAAATTTAAAATTTAATTACAAATTATCCGCGAGTAATTTGAGTGTTAGCCATCTTTTCATATACAAGAGCGAGCGCGCTGTGATCAGACTGGCCTTGACCATCGCCGTGTAAAATTTTCATCATTTCGAAAACTTGCGCCGTTAACGGGATCGGAGAATCTACAGACTTAGCAGCGTCCATAACGTTCGTAAGGTCTTTAATGTGAAGATCGATTTTAAAACCCGGCTTAAAATTTCTGTCCATGATCATAGGGGCTTTTGCGTCCATGACCGTAGAACCTGCTAAACCTCCGCGAATTGCTTTATAAATATCATCTGGATTAACGCCGGCTTTTTTGCCCAACATAAGAGCTTCACTCACTGCAGCAATATTAACAGCGACGACGATTTGATTACATAATTTTGTGACATTGCCCGCGCCGATTCCACCGCATAAAACGATGCTTGATCCCATTGCTTCGAGGACTGGTTTAAATTTTTCGAAAACTTCTTTTTTACCGCCGACCATAAAACTTAAAGTCCCATCGATCGCTTTAGGTTCACCGCCGCTCACTGGAGCATCGAGCATTTCAATTTCATATTTTGCAAGCTCTTCAGAAATTTCACGGCTGGCAATAGGATTAATTGAAGACATGTCTATAAATGTTGCACCTTTTTCCATATGTTCGGCGACTTTATCATCTTCGAGCATTACGCTTTTAACGTGAGGGGAGTTCGGAAGCATTGTTAAAACGAGTTCTGCACCTTTAGCAGTGTCGACAGCATTCGCAGCAACTACAGCTTTCCCTTTGCCAAATTCTACGACTTCATCCACATGAGCTTTTGCGCGGTCGTATACTCTTAACTCGTGGCCGGCCTTTAGCAAATTTTTAGCCATAGGTTTACCCATAATACCTAATCCGATGAAACCAATTTTCATTTTTTAAAATACCTCCGGTTAAATTAAGATAAATAAAATTTTAAAATCCGGAAAATTATAACAGATTAAAATTTCACGGTCAGTATTTATTAATAATCAATCGAAATTTAGAAAATTTATAACTATGTTAAAATTTAATCCATTTATTTGCCGAGAAGGTGGAATTTTTTTTATGAGAGTTCATTTAATGGGATTAGCCGGAGCTGGTATGAGCGCATTAGCTAAATTATTACAAGCAGAAGGCCATGAAGTAACCGGTTGCGATGTAAAAGAGCCTTCGTATTATCATGCAGAAAATATTACTCATGAGAAAGGACACTCCCCAGAACATATAAAAAAATATAATCCAGAAATTTTAATTTGCAGCAGCGCAATCGATCAGGAATGCGACGAGGTCGTTTTTGCTAAAAATTTAAGCATCCCAATTTTCTCAAGAGGTTTATCTCTGAGCATGTTATTTAATTCTAAAAATGGCATCGGAATAGCAGGCGCTCACGGAAAATCTACAACAACTTCAATGACTGGATTAATTTTTTCTCGTGCTGGTTTAAATCCTACGATTTATATCGGCGCAAATGTTCCCGATTTAGGTTCTAATGCTATACCCGGCGAAGGTAAAATTTTTATTGCTGAACTCGATGAAAGCGATGGCTCTTTTGAATTTTTCACACCTTCAACAACTATTATTACAAATGCAGATTGGGATCACGTTGATCATTTTCCAACTCGCGGAGATTTTGTGAGGGCTTTTATAAGATTTGCAAACGGCAGAAAATCCGGGTCACCTTTAATAATTTGTGCTGAAGATGAAGGCTCAAGCCAAGTTATTGAATCATGCGACAAAAATATCGGCCCGATTATACGTTATGGTTTCGGAAAATCTTTAGAGTGGGGAGCTTATGAAATTGAAAATATTTCACACGGCGGAATTAAATGCAAAATCTCTCACGAAGGTTCAGAAATTGGAGAATTAAATTTAAATGTTTCCGGCGAACATAATATTTTAAATGCTCTCGCTTCAATTGCAGCAGCTTATGAAAATGATATTGATTTTGAAAGCTCAGTAGAAATTTTGCGCACCTTTCACGGTTCAGAACGAAGAATGCAAATTAAAGGCGAATATAACGAAATAATAATAATGGACGATTATGCGCACCACCCTTCGGAAATGAGAGCTACTCTGAACGCAGTTAAAGCAATTTACCCGGACAAAAGAATTATTTTAATTTATCAGCCTCATAGATTTACACGAACAGCAAAATTTTTAAAGGAAACTGCACAAGGTTTAAGCCTGGCGGATGTAGCTTATTTAATGCCAGTTTATTCAGCCGGTGAAAATGAAATCAGCGGAGTAAGTTCAGATGAAATTATTAATCTGGGAAAAAACATAAACTCAATAAATTTCGATAACGCTATTAATATTTTAAGTCAAGTCGTTAAGCGCGGAGATTTGGTTTTAACAATGGGCGCAGGAGATGTTTATAAGATCGGAGAATTATTTTTAAAACATTTGCAATATGAGGTGTAAATTTTATGAGCTTATTGGGAGATTTAAACGACATCACCAAAAAATACGCGGACAATGAATCAAGCAGAACCAAAATACTCGAAAATGAACCGCTCGATAAATATACAAGTTTAAACGTCGGAGGCCGTGCAGAATTTTTTGTTCAGCCCTGGCAGAAAGAAGAAATAGCAGAAATTTATAAATATTGTTACGGAAAATGCAAAATAACAATTTTAGGTGGCGGAACTAATTTAATTTTTGGTGACGGCTTAATTGAAGGTTTAGTAATTTCAATGCGGGATTTTATGTTTAATTCGTATAGCCTCGATTATACTTCTGAAGCTCTTGCCGGTTGTCCTCTTAATCATGTAACTGGTTCTAAATTTGCAGGCTTGGAATTTATGGACGGAATTCCCGGAACTGTTGGCGGAGCAATTTACGGAAATGCCGGGACAGTTGAACACGGATTTTGCGAACTTCTCGAAAGCGTTACGACCGTCGAACCGGATGGAAATATTATTAAATGGCCGATCGAAAAAATAAAATATTCGTACAGATATTGCTCATTAAGTGACAGCGACAGGTTAATTTTATCGTGCGTGGTTAGATACGGTCGCGGGTTTGTCAATGAACAATTATTAAAAGAATACAGAGACCGCAGAAAAAAACAGCCTTTAGGCAGCAGGACAGCCGGAAGCATTTTTAAAAATCCAGAAAACGACAGCGCAGGGAGATTGCTTGAGATTTCAGGCTGTAAAAATTTAAGAGTTGGCGATGCAGTTGTAAGTTATAAGCACGCGAATTTTATTATAAATGCCGGCCATGCTTCGGGAAATGACGTAATAAATTTAATAAATATCTGCCGCGAAAAAGTTTATAACCAGACGGGGATATTATTAGAACCTGAAGTGAAAATATGCACTTAAGATTAAGATTTTTTTTAATCATGTTCATTTTAGGATGTATATACAGAATAGCCGAATATAAAGGATATTTCGCACTGAGCAATTATGAAATTATTTCTGACAGCCCCGAATTAGAAAAAAGATTATGGGAAGTTTTTCCGAACAGGTGCATAAAATTTTGGCCTTATATATATTGGGACGCAAAAGGCTTTGAAGAATTTTTAATGCGCGATATTCCCGTAAATGTGAGAACTGAAATAAAATTTACCGGCAAAATAAAAACAGTAATAAAATATTTACAGTCTTGGCTAAAAGTAGAATGGCGCGGGCATATCTGGAGCATTTCACGGGATGGCCGCATGTGGTTAGCAGACGAAAGCGAGGAAAATAAATTAATTTGGAAACTGCCGGAAAGCGCAAACATTGGAGATGAATTTAATTTACAGATTAATTTAAATGGAATATTCCGCGCTCCGTTCAGTACGGAAATAATGAGAAGGTTTCAGAATGATTTTGAAAATTACGAATGGTTTAAAAATGCAAATGAAATAACTTGGGAGAGACGCGCCGGATATGATTTATTTAAATTGCAGATTAACAACGCTAAACAAAATTTAGAAATACATGTACAGCGCGAAAAATATTTGGGGCAGGATTTGGGCGAAATAATACAAGAAATTTATAAAAGAGCTTTACGCGAGGGCGGTAATAAAGTGATTGATGCAACATATGAAGGAAAAGTTTTATTACGAAAATTATAATTTAAAATATAATCATGAAAATTATGAAACAGAAAGAAGGAATTGAAAAAAATGCCGGGTAAGTCTGACGGTCTTCTTGTAGGACTGAGTATGGGTACTACGAAAATCACGATGATTGTTGCTGAACGTGATCCGCGATATCCTGACGGAGTACATATAATAGGTTTTGGAAATGCTCCGTCGAGAGGAATTAAAAAAGGAGTCATAATCAGCTTGCGTGATGCCCAACAGTCAGTTGTAAAGGCCTATCAGGATGCTCAGAGCATTACGGGAATTTCTGCCAGAAGATTGCGCGACACTATCGTGGCTTTTAATGCGATGGATGTCCGCAGCGTTTTAACACATGGTATGGTTACATTGGGCGGACTTGATTCGAAGCCGGTCGAGACTTCGGAACTTGAAAGGGCGATCGGAATAGCTCGCGGAAAAGTTGCGCTAAGAAATGATACATATCCTTTACACATGATCCCGGTCAGATATGCGATTGATGATAATTTAGTCGAAGAGCCTTTAAACATGTCGGGTTCTCGTTTAGATATAGATATGCAGACGGTTTCTGTGCCTGTTACTCACGTAAAAAATGTTAGGACTTGTGTTGAAAAAGCTGGCCTGCGCGTTAAAGGACTAATTTTAAAGCCTTTAGCTTCATCGTTGGGTTCAGTTTTTCAAGAGGAGATGTCTGCCGGATGTATTTCGATTTGTATAGGCGGGGGAACTACTGGAATAGTTTTATATGAAGGCGGTCGGGCTTCGCATATTATGAGCATTCCGATCGGCGGTGATCATATTACTAACGATTTGGCGACGGTTCTGCAAATTTCGTTATACGAGGCTGAAAGATTAAAGCGGAGAGTATTTGATCCTGCATATTCTGATGATATGTTAATGCGTGGCGGAGTTGATTTAAATGTCGCTTCTGATGTAATTACTGCACGGCTCGAAGAATTATTTAACGATTATGTGCGCGAGGCTCTGAGCGAATACAATTTACAATTATTTCCGGGCGGAATAATTTTATCCGGAGGAGTTTCATTTATTCCCGGACTTGACAGGATGTTGAGCGAAATTTTACGCATGCCCGTTCGTCAAGTTAATGAGCCTGTTTACTCAATGCCTCCGGGACTTGATAATCCTGCTTATGTGAGTTCGGCCGGAATTTTGAGATATATAAGCTCAATCGAACGCGATCCATATTTATTTATGAAGGCTGACGAGCAGTTTAAATCACAAATAAATAATAACGATCTCGAAGCTGAACAGGAAAATAATAATATTGTGAACGAAAATAATAATAATCAACTTGAAAATTTACCGCCTGAAGAGGAAGACTATCCGGAAGATGACGATGAATATTATGATGATGAAAATCCTCGCGGGAGTTTTGGAGATTTTATGCGCGAATTAGGTGAGCGGTTTAAGAATTTATTTTAATATTTTAATATTTTAATTTTATGAATTTGTATATAAATTTAATTTAATTTTCCAAAGGAGGAATTTAAATGACAGATCCGTTATTTCAATTACCAGCTAATACAGATATTAGACAAAATGAAAAAATTGTAGTCTTCGGAGTCGGCGGAGGCGGTGGAAATGCTTTAAATCATATTATTGAGAGCGAAGTGCAGGGCGTGGATTTTGTAGCAGCTAATACAGACGCTAGAGCATTAGACGCGAACCAAGCACCAAATAAAATAATTTTAGGCGAAACTTTAACGCGCGGTCTCGGAGCTGGAGCAAATCCAAAAGTGGGAGCAGATGCCGCAAAAGAAAGTTTAGAGCGCATAAAAGAATATATTTCCGGAGCTGATATGCTTTTTGTTACGGCTGGGATGGGCGGAGGTACTGGAACAGGTGCGGCTCCCGTTATAGCTGAAACAGCTCGCGATATGCAAGTTTTAGTCGTCGGAGTTGTAACGCTTCCGTTTGGATTTGAAATGCGCAGAAGAATGAAAACAGCCCTCGAAGGAATCGAACAGCTGAAAAAAAATGTTGACGCTCTGCTTGTCGTTGAGAATGATAAATTACTTGAAATGGCCGGAGATAAAATGCGCCTCGTCGATGCTTATAAAAAAGTTGATGAAGTTTTGCGCCAAGCTGTTCAGGGTGTTACGGATCTGATAACGAAATCAGGTTTTGTAAATTTGGATTTTGCCGACATAAAAGCAATTTTAACAAATGCAGGCATGGCAATAATGGGAATGGGTGAAGGTGAAGGAGAAAACCGCGCTGAAACTGCTGCACGTAATGCAATAGCTTCGCCGTTAATGTCCGTTCCGCTTGAAGGTGCTACGGGGATTTTAATGAACGTCACGACCGGGACAGAAATTACTTTAAGGGAAATGTATGACGCTGCAAAAATTATTGAAGAGACTGCGGACCAAGATGCTCAAGTAATTTGGGGTCATGTTATAGATGAATCGCTCGGCGAAAAAGTTCACGTTACTTTAATTGCGACATTTCCAGGCGAGGGCAAAATAAAAAAAGTTGTTCCGTCTCAATCGGCAGCAGCTCAACCCAAAACGCAGCCCGTTACACAAGTTCAACAGCCTAAGCCTCAACAGCCTGTAACTCCTCAACCTCCGCGCCGTCCTTCGGTATATGATATTTATCAAGGTCGCAGGAAGGGGCCGCAAAATTCATTTGAAGAAGCAAATTTAACATCACCCGATGGAGATGACAGACCGTTTGGAGATTTGCCGAGAAAATCATATGATCAGCCAGCATATTACAGGAAGAAAATTTAAATTATGTCGAGACGTGCTTTAAAAAATGAGATAAGACGCAGAAAATTTTTACCCTCGTTCGGCGATATAATTTTACCTGTTGTAGGTTTAATTGGTATTGGTTTATTGGGTTTGGCCGGCTGGAATTTTTTTATAGGAGGAATAAAACCAGCTCCCGAAATTCCTGTTAATAATGCATCGTATATAATGCATGACGAAGAATTAATTTTAAAAAATGAAGTTGAGGACACGAGCGAAAATTTAAATAATAGTAACGCGAATGCAAATATAAATATAAATGTAAATGTAAATAAAAATATTTCAGAACCAAATAATAATTTAAATTATGCTTCGGCTCAAAAGACTCAGGACGAAATCAAACAGGAAAATATTCCGCCTGTTAGTAATTTGCAAGCTGAACCAGTAAAAGTAAACGCCGTAAAAAATACTGCTGAAATGAAAGATGATCAGCCGGATGAAATTGTTCAGGATTTTTCACACGTAAATACTTTTATGCCTTCAAATCGTCAGTGGCGCGTACAAATTGGGGCATTTGGATCAAAGGAAGCCGCTCAAGCTGCAGCAAATAAAATTACTCGTATGGGTCTCGGATATCGTGCTACAACTTTCGCAAATCCTGCGTCTAAACATGTGCGCGTGTGGGTTTTAGCCGGAGAATCAAAAGCATACGCCGAAAGCATTTTATTAAAAATGAAAAATTCGGGTTATCCGAGCAGTTTTATAGTTTCGCCTTCGAAATAATTTTTTAAATTTAAATCATGAATTTTAATGACACTGAAGAATTATTAAAAAAATATTCAATAAATGCTATTACGCCTGGACTTGAGAGAATAAAAATTTTGCTTGAGAGTTTGGGCGAACCTCAAAATAATTTTGATGCATTTCACATCGTAGGAACTAACGGAAAAGGATCAACAGGAGCATATTTAAACGCGATTTTTTATAATTCAGGATATAAGACAGGATTTTATTCAAGTCCGCATTTAGAAAACCCGGCTGAAAGATTGTTAATCAATAATAAATTTTTAAGCGCTGACGACTGGTATAAATTTATAAAAATTTCGTGCGAAAAAATTAAATCCGGGTTCGAGCCTTCATATTTTGAATTATTGACCGCAGCAGCTTTTTTATTAGCACGCGAAAATAATATTAAAATCGGAATAATCGAAGCAGGACTCGGCGGAAGATTGGACGCAACGAATTTATTAAAAAATACTGTATGCAGCGTAATAGCTAATATTTCAATTGATCACACTGAATATTTAGGCGACACTCTTGAAAAAATTGCCGGTGAAAAATTTGCAGTCGTTAAAAATAATATTCCCGCATGTTTTTCGGGTTATGATGAGTCGTTGAAAGATTTATTTAAAAAATATTGCGCTGAAGCCGGTGCGATCCCGTTTATAGTCAGCGAACAGACGAAGCTCGAAAATATAAAATTTTATAAAACTGGTTGCGAATTTGATTTTTATGCGCCTCAACTCGAATTAAAAAACGTTAAAATAAATTTGCCCGGAAAATTTCAAGTTAAAAATGCTGCTCTCGCTTTAAGTGCTGTAGCTTGCACTCAAAATAAATTTAATTTGAAGCCCGAAAATATTTTAATTGGAATGCAAAAAGCAACTTGGCCGGGAAGATTTGAAATTATAAAACACGATCCAGAAATAATTTTAGATGGCGGACATAATTACGATGGCGTTAAAAATTTGGTTGAGAGCGTTAAATATTTATATCCTGATAAAAAAATCTGCGTGATTTATACGGCAATGCGCGATAAAGATTATAAAGGCTGCTTAAATTTGTTGAACGAGTTAAACCCGGATTTTTATTTTACGACTGTTCCGGACATGAAAAGATGTTTAAAGCCTGAAGAATTATTAAACGCTGCGCAAAGTTTAAATATAAATTCAGAACGTGTAAAAACTTTTGATGATCCGATTAACGCGATTAACGAAGCCGCGAAAAGTCATAAAATAATTTTAATTTGCGGAAGTTTATATTTAATTGGATTTGTTAGACCGCACTTAATATAAATATAAATGTAAAAAAAACGCCGGGATTTAAATTTTTTTTAATCATGTCCCGGCAAAATATTCTATTTACGTTTTCTGAAAATCGCAAAACCCATCAATAAAAATATTAATCCTGCTAAACTGAACCCGTAAGCCTTCGGAATATACCCGAATAATTTATCAAAAAAATATCTCCCAGCTAATAACGCAAAAAACATCCCGCCAGGAATTATATTGCCTCTGTAAATTTGTATCAGCATAAATATTCCGATTATTATCGCGCTCGTAATTTGATAATTAAATTTTGGATTTGAAAAAATTTCTCCCCGCCAAAATTCCGGCCATGTCAATAATAAACCTGATATGCCAGCCATTAAAATCCCAAATACTGCAACGTCATTATATTTTGTGAAAAGCGATAATATCATCCCGAATATTACAATAAAAATTAACGTGTAAGTATTTCCAAAACATAAAGTCATACGCGATGAAATTATTCCCAGTGTTAAAAGCCCGCTAAAATCTAACGCAGTACGATCTCGCAAATAAATACACATAAGCCATAATAATATTATTAATATAAACGCGTTGACAGGTTCAAAAAATTTATTTGCAGGAAGCATCGCAGAACTTATAAACTGTAAAGCAAAAATATTTATTGCCATAGTTATTAAAAAATATCCGAGCGATAAAAATTGCAAAAAATACATTTGCCAAAGGTCACGAAATATTAAAGTTATTAAATATATTATGCCTATCCATATTTCCAGCATTAAATTTAAATCGAGTTTATATTTATAAATTCTGAACACCAAAAATAAACCGAAGCCGGCAAATCCGCTCCCCAATAATAAAAACGCCCGCGCCGCATGAGATTTTGAAGCCCCAAATGCAAAATATAATATAAAACTTAATAAATATGCTGCTCCGATTATTATTAATTTAAATTTGTCGGGGATTAAATTCCATTTTGAAGCCGTGAAACTCGCCACACCAAAAAATAATAATACTAAACCTGCAATTAACATTATTAAGCCCGGAGATTTCTTTTTGACCTCGTATAAATTCAAAATATTTTCAGCTTGAACGGGATCAATTAAATTATTTTCGGTCCAGAAATTTATTTCATCGTTTAAGAAATCGAGATATTTTTTTTTAATTGCGATCATGATTTTTATTTTATTATTTTATTTTTAACTTACTCTGCTGCCGAGCGGAATATCTTTTTCAGGCGTTATGAGCGTTAATTGTTCGGTGTTGCCTTCGTTCTTAACAGTTGCAGCCAATATCATGCCGTTAGATTCGACTCCGCATAATTTTGCAGGTGCTAAATTAGTTACGAGTATTACGCGTTTGCCCGTTAATTCTTCAGGCGTGAAAAATGCTTTTATTCCGGAACACACAGTGCGCGTTTCAAAACCTAAATTTAATTCGAGCTTATATAATTTTTTAGATTTCTTGATCTCTTCGCATTTAATAATTTCTGCGACTCTCATTTCAATTTTGCGGAAATCTTCAATATTAATTTCTGCTTCATGTTCAATAATTTTATTTTCCTGTTTAATTTCCTGTTCTTCGGACATTTTATTTTTATTTTTCCTCCATTCTTCAACGTCAATTCTTGGGAATAACACTTCAGATTTATTAATTTTATTTCCGGACGAAACTCCCCATTTAAAATTTTTATACAATTCTTTAACAGGTTCGCAATTAATTCCGAGCTGATTATAAATTCTTTTAGCAGTATCGGGCATAAACGGAGCAATTAAGAGGGCTGAAAATTTGAGAGCTTCATATAAATTCACCAGCACAAAATTTAATTTTTCTGATTGTTCTGGGTCTTTTGCCAATTTCCAGGGGCTGTACTCGTCAATAAATTTATTTGCTCGTCTGATAAATTCCCAGATAAATTTTAAAGCCTCATCGAAATTATAATTATTCATGGCTTCATCAGCGTTTTTAATTGTGAGTTCTGCCAATTCGCTTAAATCTGATTTTGGGTTATTGCATTCCGGAACGATTCCATTTTTATAATTATTTATCATTTGGAGCGTTCTGTTTAATAAATTTCCCAAATCGTTCGCGAGGTCGCTATTAATTTTATTTACTAGAGCCAGCTCCGAGAAATTCCCGTCATTTCCAAAAGGTATTTCGCGTAATAAAAAATATCTGAACGGATCTAAACCGTAATTATTTACCATTTCGAACGGGTCGACAACATTACCGAGAGTTTTAGACATTTTCTCACCTTCGGAGGTCCACCAGCCGTGCGCAACAACTTCAACCGGCAAATTAAACCCCAAAGCTAAAAGCATTAACGGCCATGTAACGCAATGAAATCTAATAATATCTTTACCGACTATATGTCTAACATGCGGCCAAAATTTTTTAAACTCTTCCAAATTATCAGGATAACCCAGCGCAGCAATATAATTTATAAGAGCGTCAAACCAAACGTAAATTACATGATTTTCATCACCTGGAACGGGAATCCCCCATTTTAGACTTGTTCTTGAAACAGATTGATCGCGAACGCCGGATTTTAAGAAGCTCATAATTTCGTTATATCTGATTTTTGGCATTACTGCTTTTAAATTTTTCTCGTAATAATTAATTAAATCCTGAACATATTTTGAACACTTAAAAAAATAACTTTCCTCCTGCATTAAAATTAAAGGGCGACCGCATTCGGGACAAGTTTTATTTTCTTTCATGCTTGATTCCGGCACATAAGTTTCGCACGGAACGCAATAATATCCGGAATAAGTGCCTTTATAAATATCGCCTTGATCCAATAATTTTTTAAAAATATTCTGCACCGCTTTAATATGTCTCGGTTCAGTTGTTCGTATAAAGTCATCATTTGAAATATTTAACGTCTGCCACAATTTTTTAAAATTCAAATGTATTTCATCGACCAATTGTTGAGGCGTAATATTTTTTTCGAGGGCTTTAGCTTGAATTTTCTGGCCGTGTTCATCGGTTCCAGTTAAAAATTTTACGTCAAAACCCATCATGCGTTTAAATCTTGCCATCGCGTCACATGCTACAGTAGTATAAGCGTGTCCAATATGCGGAACATCATTAACGTAATAAATCGGAGTTGTTATATAAAAAACTTTTTCGGACAATTAAATAAAATCCTCCTTATGAGTATCAAAATAAAATTTAATTTATAATATCACGATCTTTTTTGGGTGTTATATTTCTGGAGGTTTTGTTTTAATTTTATTCGTTTTCAAAATTAAAATATTTTCAAATCTGCACAAGGAGGAAAAAAATTTTTATGGTTGATAATTCGAGGCTGGGAATTGCAAAGCGCGACAAGAACGATGAA
>ERZ842401.806-NODE-806-length-46239-cov-6.145029_pt1 | contig 46239 bp, 36 predicted proteins | sample MGYA00521270_ERZ842401 | MGnify/ENA primary metagenome ERZ842401 (study PRJEB31892, sample SAMEA3878208) | bioreactor metagenome | biome: Moose rumen | place: Sweden | collected 2011-10 | study: EMG produced TPA metagenomics assembly of the PRJEB12797 data set... | reverse complement strand
CCTGAGGCCATCATCGCCGCCAGCGACATGGTGTATTGGGTGGGCACCGGCAGCAACGAGGTTGTGTTTGCCGTAAACTGGGCCAATCCCGACACCTGCCTGGCTTGGGGCTACCGCTTCAGCGCCGACAGCATTCTGGTTTCCGACATGATGAACGACATACAGGACGCCGACCCGCGTTTCAGCTTCGACTCGCTGATGGGCAGCTACGGTCCTTACCTCACAGACATCGTATTCACCACTGCCACCGACACCCTGAAACTGGCCGGCTACTACTGGACTTTCAATGTTAATGGCGAAATGGCACAGCTGGGATTTGGCGAGCAGCACGTTAAAAACGGCGACTTCGTGAAATTCGGCGACGAAAGTGTTGGATTTGCCAACGACAGCGCTTGGGGCTATCCATCCAATGTGGTTTGGACAAAAGCCGTAACCCCTGTTCCCGCTCCACAGCCCGTGAGCATTGCTTCCGCCGATGTTAATAGCTTCAGCGTTTACCCAAATCCTGCAAGCAGCTACGTGATTATTTCTGCCGAAGGCATCGAAGCCAACTCGCACATAGTGCTGATGGACGCCACCGGACGCGCCATTGCCAAAATGCAAGCAGACGGCTCTGTAAATCAACGCATCAGCCTCGATGGCTTGGCAAAAGGCGTTTATTTCATCGGCATTGCAAACAGCAATTCGGTAAAAATGAACAAACTCATCGTTAAGTAATTATGAAAACAAGCTCATTATTGTTTTTATCACTTTTCATTCTGACGGCAGGCATATCTGTTGCCCAATTCGACGGCGCTGTGGGCACTGCAGGCTGCAAAGCCATACAGTACAACGACAGCCGCATTGTGGATTGGGCAACGGGTTGCACCGTTTATCGTGGATACTACGACATTGCCAGCAACCGCACACGTGCCTCGTTTGGCAGCGACACCGTAGCCATAGGCATGGCCACCGCCAGCAACACCATGGAGGCGGTGAGCCTCGGCGACAGCGGCGTGGCGGTGCTTACCTTCGCCACACCCATTGCCAACGGCGAAGGTCCCGACTTTGCCGTTTACGAAAACAGCTTCGGCGACGGTTTCCTCGAACTGGCCTTTGTGGAGGTGAGCTCCGACGGGCAGCGCTACGTGCGTTTCCCCGCCACTTCTAATACCCCGACTTCCACGCAGGTGGGCAGTTTTGCAAATAACATGGACCCCACTTTGATGAACAACCTTGCCGGTAAATACCGCATAGGCTGGGGAACACCTTTCGATTTGGAAGAACTGCGCGACAGCACTGGCATCGACATCAACAACATAACCCACGTGCGGCTGGTGGACTGCATCGGCACCATCGACCCGCAGTACTGCACCTACGATGCCAACGGCAATATCGTGAACGATCCATATCCCACGGCTTTCAACAGCAGCGGTTTCGACCTCACGGGGGTGGCCGTCATCAACCAGCGCACACAGAGCATAAGCATGGCACAGGTGGACGATGTAAGAGTTTGTCCCAATCCCTGCCGCCATTTTGTGCAGCTGTCGGGAATGCCCGCAGGTGAGGAGTATCGCATCTACGACCTGAGTGGAAAAACGGTAATTTCGGGCATCTGCCCAAGCAACTCGTTCAGCATCAACACACAAGACCTCAAGCAAGGCGTGTATGTGATGAAAATAGGACAGGTTGCCAAAAAAATTGTGAAAAAATAAAATTCATTATTCCATTATCTTTAGCGAAGGCGCGGCGGTTTCACGCTGCGCCTTATTTTTTTAGGATAATGTTCATGAAAAAAAACTCTGTACAAAAGATGTTTGAGCGAAATCAGATTTTGAACTCCAGATAAGTTATTTTTTTGCCTTCTTTTAAGTACATTCGTTCGTAAAAGGTCTGGACCTCGCACACCTCAAGGTCGGGGTGTGTGCCGTAGAGGTCGTCGGTGGCCACGGCAACAGGGTAGTGTCCTTGGGGTATGACTTCGTTAAGGGTGTAGTCGTACAGCTCGTACGAGTCGGTTTTGAGGTGTATGGTGCTGTTGGGTTTCAGTATTTGTTTGTAATAGGAAAGAAAACGTTCCGACGTGAGGCGTTTGTTGGGCTTTTTGGGTTGTGGGTCGGGGAAAGTTACCCAAATTTCCGACACTTCGCACGGTGCAAAAAACTGCTCGATAAGCTGTATTCTAGTGCGTATAAAAGCCACGTTGCCCATTTTTTCCTCGTTGGAGGTCTTGCATCCACGCCACAGCCGCGCGCCTTTTATGTCGATGCCGATGAAATTTTTTTCGGGATATTTGCGTGCCAGCGCCACAGTGTATTCGCCTTTGCCGCAACCCAGTTCGAGCACTATGGGGTTGTTGTTTTTGAAAAAATCGGAGTGCCATTTGCCTCTCAGCTCGAAAGGTTTGGCGCTGAGGTCTTCGTACGAAACTTGAAAGAGGTTGGGAAAAGTGAGGTTTTCCGCAAAACGTGCTAATTTGTTCTTGCCCATTGTTTTACAAAAGTGCATAACAATGGCGGGAAGGACGTTTATAGCCCGTTTCCGCCATTTGTTCTCACATTACCATTGTTTTATCGAAAGGTTGCTTGTGTACCATGTCTTAAGTTGGAACAATACTCTTTCCACTGATGTACGCGATGGGGCGCTGCCGGCGCTGACGTAGTACAGTCCGCCACGTTCTATAACGTATGCTCCGGCGCCCTTGCTACGCAGGTTCGAAGCCATTTTCAGAGCGCTCTGCTTGTCGCGATAAGTGCCGGCAATTACATCGAAACCTTGTTTGGAGCTGGAGTAGATTGGAGCTGTGTAAACAGGTGCCGGTGCGGCTTTTGCCACATCTTTCTGCACCTCGCCTGCGTTGATAAGCTCGTTGAGATATTTGCTGAGCAGTCCGTTGGAGAATATCTCGTCGATAACTTCGTAGCGGGCACGTTTTTGTTTGCGTTCTTTCAGCTCGTCGTTGATATAATCTTTGGCAAATTGGTTGCCGTTGAACAGCTGAGAGAAGTGGAACTCGCCGGTGTTGTTCAGCTTTTCATCCAGACGTTCGTCGATAAATTCTGTTAGCTTGCCTTTCATCTTTTCTGTGGCAGTGGAATATTGTTTGCTCTGCAGGAAGCTGTTCAACCGTCCCGAAATGCGTTTCAGTATTGCTTCGCGATTGTCGGGTACGGCATTCGGATTGTCGAGTTCAACAAACGTCGGGTTGTAGGTGAACGAGTTTGCATATTTGCCGTAGTCGAAATCGCAGGTTGTGTTGGCAGTCGTGGTAGTGGTGCTGCTGTTTTCGCTGCTGGCGGATTGTTCTTCGTTGGCTGGGGTTGCCGCAGAAGTCTCGTCATTGGTGGTGACGTTGTTATCGCCGGTGCTTTGCGAAACGGCAGCCACATTGTTGTCGCCGGATTTGTTGTTTTGTTTGTTCATGAAGAAGAAATAGTACAATCCGCATGCCCCCATCAATAGCAACAAAACTATCAGAAGTATGATGATAATTTTGTAATTGCGGCTTTTTTTGTCTTTTTTCGAGGATTTGTCGATGTCATCGGGTTCGTCGTCGAGTATGTTTTGCAAATTTTCGGCAATGTTTTCGTTATCGTAGGGTTGTGGCTCTGGTTCTGGTTCAAAGAGTGCATCTACGGTTTGCGGTTCGTCATCGTGCTGAGGCTGGTCGATGGGTTCGGGAGTTGGCTCAGGTTCGGGTTCGGGATCTGATGCGGGTTCGGGATCTGCAACAACGGAAATTGTTTCGTCGTCAGGCTCGGGTGTGGGTTCGGTGGCCATTGCCTCGTTTTCGGCCGGGGCAACAGGCTGCATGTCTTCGGGTTCGGGTTCAGGTTCGGGTTCCTGCAGGCTTTCCGGATTGTCGAACACGGCAAATGGGTCGTTGTCGACCACCGGGTTCACTTTTTCCACATTGGTTAGTGGCTGCGACATTTCGCCGTTGTCGGCCAGTCTGGCATCTTCCGACGGTTCGAAAACGACGCTTCCGTCCACCATTGATAGATTGCCCAAGCCGGGAAATTCGTGGGATTGGCTTTTCATCTTGTCGCAGAGGGCCTGATAGAAATTATCCCACATTTTTCCGGCCACATTTTCGGAAACGCATTCCTTTTTGGCTATCAGCTGCACAATGTTGCCCTTGTTATCGCTATAAGGCTGAAATTCAATTGTCTGTCTTTTGGGATAAAAGGTGTTTGTGGTTTCGTCGAGATATGCGTCGTGGCTTTTAACCACAAAGGCGCCTATGCCGTTCAGTTCAACGTTGGTCCCGCTTTTCAGAAGCGATACGATATAATCGGTTATATTCATAATATGTTGTTTTTCAGTTTTAACAAATCTTCGGGGGTGTCTATCGCGATATTTTCGTGATTGGTTTCTTGCACACGTATGGCAAATCCGTTTTCGAGCCAGCGGAGCTGTTCGAGCGACTCGCTTTTTTCCAACAAACTTTGGCTTAGATTTATCAGTTTGAGCAGAGTTTGCGATCGGTAGGCGTAAATGCCTATATGCTTGAAATACTGATGGTTGTGTATCCACTGGCTTTGTTCAGCACCGCGCTGAAATGGTATGGCGAACCGGCTGAAATACAGAGCGTTGCCACTGCTGTCGCACACCACTTTCACAACGTTGGGCGAGAACAGCTCTTCGGTGGAGGTTATTTTTTTCTCAAGTGTTGCAATCTGCACCGAACTGTCGTTGAAACAATGTATAAGTTGCTCAATTTGAGTTTGTTCCACAAACGGCTCGTCGCCTTGTATGTTTATCACCACATCGGGTTGGCAGTGGTTATCAATCATAGTTTTCAACACTTCGCCGCAGCGGTCGGTGCCACTTTTGTGGTTGGAGCTCGTCATCACGGCTTTGCCGCCGAAGTCGAGTACGGTTTTGAAAATACGTTCGTCGTCGGTGGCCACCACGGTATCGCTAAGCTCCGGAATTGCATGCACACGCTCAAACACGTGCTGTATCATCGGCTTGCCTTGTATCATGGCCAAGGGTTTGCCGGGAAAACGCGTGGAGGCGTAGCGTGCAGGTATTATTCCAACGATATTCATACTTTACTATGCTGTTTTCCTGATTGTTATAAGAAAATGTTCGGCGCGTGGCAAAATGCGGTTGGCCAAACGGTCGGTCAAATGCCATGTGCCATACCCCAAATGGTAGAGCGGATTGATTATGCGCAGTTTTATAATAGCCTTGTTGCCAACAAGTTGCATAGCTTCGACATTTACTGGCAAGTCGTTGGTCAGCTGTTTGATTTTTTCTTTGTCGAAAGAATGCAGATGTGCGTTGTGAGGAGTTTTGCAATTGCAGTGTATGCAAAGCGAGTAGGCTATTTTTTCCTTGTAAGGTGTTGATATGATGAGCAGTCCGCTGGGTTTCAGTTTTTCTGTCAATGCTTTCACAAAAGCTCTTGGGTCGATGGTGTGTTCTATTATTTCCGATGCCACGATGCAGTCGAAAGTGTTGTTTGCAAAGGGGAGTTTGTAGGCGTCGGCCACAACGGCGGCGTGGTTTGGGGCAGGGTAGTGCTGCAGGGCTTTTTTGGCATTGGCAATGGCAATGTCGGCGGAAACTATTTTTTTGCCGGAATTTGCAAAAGTCTTTGCCACAAAGGCACAGCCGCATCCCACATCGAGCAGTAGCTTGGATTGTTCTGGCACACAGTTGGTTACAGTTTTGCGCAAAAGTGTCAGGTGTTTGGACTGCAAGGGGTCGGTTTCTTCGGCAAAATAGTCGAAAACTTCGGCATCGGCGGTGTAGTGGCTGGTGTAGTCGAATTTGTTTTCCGGCGTTGGCTTTTGTTCCACAAATACGGGCACGTCGCCATCAACGGCAAAGGTGTGGTTGTCGGCATCGTGCAGCTGTCCGTCCGAAGGGTCGAGCTTCAGGGGATTGCCGTTTTCGGGATTAGCCAATATGTGTTCCAGCCAAGGTTTCATCTAAAACAGTCCGTTTATTTCTGCGTTTATCCTATCTATCACAACACCAAGGTCGTTGGGGTTGTCGGCAAAGTTAAGTTCTTCTATATCAATTACAAGGAGTTTCCCCTTGTCGTAGTTGTCAATCCATTCTTCGTAGCGTTGGTTGAGGCTCGAAAGGTAGTCGAGGCGGATGGTGTTTTCGTACTCGCGTCCGCGTTTTTGGATTTGTTTCACCAGAGTGGGCACGCTGCCGCGCAGGTATATAAGCAGGTCGGGATATTTGACAAACGACGCAAGTAGTTCAAAAATAGACAGATAGTTCTCGAAATCGCGGGTGTTCATAAGCCCCATGTCGTGCAGGTTGGGGGCAAAGATGTAGGCATCTTCGTAGAGGGTGCGGTCCTGAATAACGTTTTTGCCGGCTTTTTGTATGTCGAGCACCTGCTTGAAACGGGTGTGCAGAAAATATATCTGCAGGTTGAACGACCAACGCCTCATGTCTTCGTAAAAGCTGTTCAGATATGGGTTGTTGTCGGTACTTTCGTACAATGTTTCGTAGTTCATGTGCTTGGCCAGAAGACCCGTGAGGGTGGTTTTTCCCGACCCGATATTTCCCGCAATGGCGATATGCATTTTTTTATATTTTTATGGTATTCGATATAATAATTAAGGTTAATTGCTCATTGTCAGAGGATTTGACCACAGACAATCACAGACAACCAACTTGCAAATATACGTCTTTTTTTTGATTTTTCAACGTTATTTTTCAAAACCCTTTCATTATTGCATCTCGACCTCGTCAAATCATTGGATCGGCGGAGTTCGTTTTCATGCTTTTGCGAAATGCAGACTTTTTTCTGTCAACGCTTCACATTTTGTCGTTCCATTTATTATCTTTTAACACAATAATTGACTTTGGCAAGCCTTTTTTTTCCAATTGCAAAAAAATACGTATATTTGCGAGGAGCCGGAAAAGACAGTGTCAAGCGTAATACATTCATTTTTAATGAGATGTGGCTGGCAATACTTTTCGGCACCCAACATCAAAAACTGATGGAAAATGGTTTTTTTACGAGATTACAAAAAAATTGAACAGATAGGGAAGGGCAGTTTCGCTAACATTTATTTGGTGAAACACCTCACGCTCAACTATGTGCGTGCCATCAAGGTTTCCAACGAGATGATAGACAGCGAGGATGACCCTGCCTACCAGACATTTCTGAACGAGTGCAAGGTGTTGCTCAAGATAGGCAACGGCTCGCATCCCAACATTGTGCACATATATCAGCCCCGCCTGATAGACAACCGTGCCATTGTGGAGATGGACTATGTTGACGGCGAAACCCTTGCCAAATATATCGAACGCGTGAAATTTGTCCCCATCGACGAGGTGCACCGTTTTTTCAAGGAGATTGTCTGCGCCATGGCCTACTGCCATCACGACATATACAAATTTTTGATGGACCCCAACGAGGACAACCTCACCCCCGATCCTGAAAACGGCCACCGCTACATCATCGACGATGCCACCAAACGCCGTCTGATAGAAAAATACTCCGTAATCCACAACGACCTGCACTCCAACAACGTGATGCGTCGCAGCTACGACGAAAGTTTTATACTCCTCGACTTCGGATTGGCCATTCAGGACGGCAATTGCGTGAAAAGCAGCTCGCGCAACGGCGGCGCTCTGGAATACATGGCGCCCGAAAAATTCAACAACCAGAACATTATCACCAAACAGTCCGACGTGTACAGCCTCGGAATACTGCTGTACGAAGTGCTTGCCGGACGCGTGCCTTTTGTGCTCGACCCAATGCTTTTCTCGAGCAATCCCACCAGCGCACAGTACGACATGATGAACAAGCAGCAGCATGACACGCCGCCATCTATCGAAGCACTGCGCCGCGAGGCCTTCGAAAAAGCCAACCCCGGACAAACATACACCAAAGACTACCCCGACTGGATGGAGGAGATAATTCTGAAATGCCTCGAAAAAAATCCAGCCAACCGCTATGCCGACGCCAAAGAGCTTTTCGACGACTACAAAGCCAAATGCCAATCGCCGGCCCCACAACGCAAAAAAGTGCGCTTTGTTCCACGAAACAGACCTCAAACCCCTCCGCCGCCGCCGGCAGCAGGCAGCGCCAGTCAATCCTCCGGCAAGCCAACCACACCCACAAAGCCCGACAACCACACACAGCCCGAAGGAAAAACCGGCAAACAAAACGGAGGCAGCAAGCTCAACAAAGGACTCGTAGCATTCATTATAATAATGGTGGTGGCACTACTCACCGTGTTAGGAATACTGGCCTACAATTCCTATCAAGAATCGCGGCTGCCACGCTACTACAACTATGCCTCATCATTGCGTCTGCGCGCCACGCAGGACACCATCGGCAAGGACAATATAATAGCATCGCTGCCATACGGCACAAAACTGCTGATGCTTGACTACGGCAACAACGGCTGGAGCCATGTGAAAGCCATTACCGACGACGGCAAGCAGGACGGCTACGTGTCGTCGGACTACATACTCGACGAAAGCGACTTCTACCTTTTGGACGGCATTTTCGGCAACAACGAAGCCCGCGAACAAATCTCGCAGTCGAACTACCGCAAGGCACTGCTGAAATATTTCAAACGTCAGAACTACCGCGGATATATAAGCGACGAAGCCTACAAAAACTTGGGCACCGAGCCTTACTCCGACAGCCGTGAAATGTGGCAGATATTCTGCAGCCCCAAAACAAGCGGCAGCAACTCGGTTTATTATTGCAAAGAATACAACAAATCGTCGAAAAACAAAGATATGGTTGTGGTACTGCAAAACGGCAACAGCAACGCCTTGAAACTTGTGTATTTCTACATCGACGACGACAACAATGCCTACGTGGTTTACGAAGAAACGGCCTACTCCAGCCGAATAAGGAACGTGTCGGTGGGCACAAGCTGGTGGACAGGCGAAAAATCCTTCTCCATTGACTACGAATAAAATACAGCATAACCCCCAAACCCAAAAATTGTTTTTTTTGCACAAAAATGCGTAAAAAACAATTTTTTTTTGTACCTTTGCAACTACCTGTGCCACATCGACAAGATACCCCGCAAACGCATAAAACTTTGTTTTACAAACGAATAAAAATATTATTAACGATAAAATTATGGATTTCAGCTTATCAAAAACCGAAGAACTCTTTCTGCAAATGATACGCGAATTTGCCGAAAAAGAGGTGAAACCCTTGGCAGCCGAAGTTGACGAGGAGGAACGTTTCCCCATTGAAACCGTTCAGAAAATGGCAAAAATAGGCCTGATGGGAATTCCCATCCCCAAACAGTACGGCGGAGCCGGCGGCACCAACATCATGTACGGCATGGCCGTTGAAGAGCTCTCGCGCGCCTGCGCCACCACCGGCGTAATACTCTCCGCACACACATCCCTTTGCTGCGCCCCTATTCTGGAGAACGGCACCGAGGAACAGAAACAGAAATACCTGCCAAAACTCGCCTCCGGCGAATGGATAGGCGCTTTCGGACTTACCGAACCCAACGCCGGCACCGACGCCGCAGGACAACAGACCGTGGCCGTGCTCGACGGCGACCAATGGGTGCTCAACGGCAGCAAGATATTCATCACCAACGGCAGCTACGCCAACGTGTTCATCATCATCGCCATGACCGACAAAAGCCTCGGCACCAAAGGTATCAGCGCTTTCATAGTGGAAAAAACCGACCCGGGCTTCAGCATTGGCAAAAAAGAAAAGAAAATGGGCATACGCGGCTCCGCCACCACAGAGCTTATTTTCGAGGACTGCCGTATTCCCAAAGACCGCCAGCTCGGACAACTCGGCAAAGGCTTCGGCCTGGCCATGAAAACCCTCGACGGCGGGCGCATAGGCATCGCAGCTCAGGCTCTCGGCATAGCACAAGGCGCTATGGACGAAACCGTTAAATACACCAAAGAACGCAAACAGTTCGGACGCAGCATAAGCCAGTTCCAGAACACCCAGTTCCAGATGGCCGACCTCGAAACCAAAGTGCAGGCCGCCCGTCTGCTCGTGCGCTCGGCACACTTCAAAAAAGACCACGGCATGCCTTATTCCGCCGACGCCGCAATGGCAAAACTGTTCTGCGCCGAAACGGCAATGGAAGTTACCACCAAAGCAGTGCAGTTCCACGGTGGCTACGGCTATACACGAGAATATCCTGTGGAACGCATGATGCGCGACGCCAAAATTACCGAAATATACGAAGGAACAAGCGAAGTGCAACGTATGGTTATTGCAGGCAAACTATTTAAATAAAAACTTCATGTAACCTGCGATAAAGTTTTAGTTATTAGTTATTTTTGAAACAATCATCACAATGAAAATAGTAGTTTGTATAAAACAAGTGCCGGACACCACCGAGGTTAAGATAAACCCCCAGACAGGCACACTGATACGCGAGGGCGTTCCCAGCATAATGAACCCCGATGACAAAGGTGGATTGGAATTTGCTTTGCAGCTTAAAGAACAATACGGAGCCCACGTAACCGTGATTACCATGGGCCTGCCTCAAGCCGACGCCATACTGCGCGAAGCCTTGGCAATGGGCGTGGACCGCGCCATACTGCTCACCGACCGTAAACTGGGCGGCGCCGACACCCTGGCCACCTCCAGCGCCCTTGCAGGAGCACTCCGCACCATGGATTACGACCTCATCATCACCGGACGCCAAGCCATCGACGGCGACACCGCACAAGTGGGTCCGCAGATTGCCGAACACCTCGACCTGCCGCAGGTGAGCTACCTCGAACACCTCGAATACGACGGCAACAAAACTTTCACCATCCGCAAACAAACCGAAGAAGGATACCAGATGCTGCAAATGGACGCACCATGCTTGGTTACCGTGCTGGCATCGGCAGTGAAACCGCGCTACATGAGCGTCAGCGGCATTGTTGACGCCTACAGCCGCGAAGTGGAAGTGTGGAACGCCGACAAAATCAACGTGCCCGAAGGCCACATAGGCAAAGCAGGCTCGCCAACAAGCGTGTTCAAATCGTTCCCAAAAAGCCTAAAACCCGCAGGCGAAACCTTCGAAGTGTCGCCCGAAGAGGCTGTAGATCTGATAATCAGCAAACTGCAAGAAAAACACATCATCTAACCCTTAAACGAACAAAGAAATGGACATATCACAATATAAAGATGTTTATGTTTTCGCCGAACAACGCGACGGCGTGATACAAAACGTGGCTATCGAACTGCTTGGCAAAGCCCGCAACTTGGCCGACACCTTGGGCGAAAAAGTGGTGGCAATACTCCTTGGCTGCGGCATGAAGGACAAAGCCCAGCAACTTATAGCCAGCGGCGCCGACAAGGTGCTGGTTGTTGATAACGATATTCTTAAAGACTACCTCACCGAGCCATATACCCAAGCCATCACCCAAATTATCAAAGAGCAGAAACCCGGCATTTTCCTGCTTGGCGCCACCACCATAGGCCGCGACCTTGGCCCGCGCCTCAGCGCCCGCAACCGCACCGGCCTCACCGCCGACTGCACCAAACTTGAAATTGGCGAAAACCGCGAATTGCAGATGACGCGTCCCGCCTTTGGAGGCAACCTTATGGCCACCATCCTGTGCAAGAAACACCGTCCGCAGATGAGCACCGTGCGCCCGGGAGTTATGCAACGCATTGCCACCGACAACAGCCGCAAAGGCGAAGTGGTGGACTACACCGTGGCTTTCGACATGGCCAAGATAAACCGCGTGAAACTGATAAAAACCGTGAAAGAAGAGAAAACCGTGGCCGACATTTCGGAAGCCAAAATCCTTGTGTCGGGCGGACGCGGCGTTGGCAACAAAGAAGGTTTCCAAAAACTGGAAGCCCTTGCCAAAGAACTGGGCGGCGAAGTGGCCTCGAGCCGTGCCATGGTTGATGCCGGAGTTATGGAACAGAGCCGTCAGGTAGGACAAACCGGCAAAACCGTGCGTCCCAACCTCTACATGGCCTGTGGCATAAGCGGCGCCATACAGCACCTTGCAGGCATGGAAGAAAGCGAATACATCATTGCCATCAACAAGGACAAATACGCGCCCATTTTCAACGTGGCCGACCTTGGCATTGTTGGCGACCTGCACAAAATAGTGCCAATGCTTACCGAAAAACTAAAAACAATGCAGAAATAATTGCATGCACTTTGTTGCAAACGAAACGTGCGAGCCCTTTTGGACCCGCACGTTTTTGCTTTATAACCTGCCCGACACGCTTTTTTTGCATTTAATGCCGGCAAATCGAAATAATGCTTTTTTTTCGTTATATTTGCAAATGGCATAATTTAAGTGTTATACACTTAAATTGTTGTTTTATAACAATATACGCAGACACAAGCCCTTGACTGGCTAATTTTATTTGCTGATGAAAACAGAACAAACCGATAATAAAAAGCACGAAAAACAACCGAAAAAGAATAAAAGCAAGTGGCGCAAAATTCTGAAAATCACCCTGATCACACTTCTTTCAATTTTTTTTCTCGTACTTTTAGCCATTGGCATAGCTCTATACGTGGTGTTCACGCCATCCAAAGTCACCAAGGTGGTGAACACATACGCCGACCGCTTTCTGAACGCCGACGTGAACATACAGAAAGTGGACATTACGTTCCTTTCCACCTTCCCCGATTTTTACCTCGTTCTCGACAGCGGCAGCATTGTTTCGCACGCCCTCGACGCCGACGCCCCCAACTTTGCCCAGAAACGCGACTCTCTGTTCTGTTTCGACCGTTGCCGCATACAGCTCGACCCCATCAAATATCTGAAAACCAAAGCCGTTGACATCGAAAAAATCACCTTCGAAGGCGTTTCGGCCTACGCTTTTGTAAACCCTTCGGGCAAAGCCAATTGGGACATTGCTCTGCCCTCCGAGCCCGACACCACCGAAAGCGAGTTCGTTATCGACGATTATGTGAGCAGCCTGAACCTTGAAAAACTGTCGTTCAACACAAAAAAAGTGGTTTACGAGGACTCAAGCACCAATCTCTATGCCTCGTTCAACGACCTGAACCTTGCACTTTCGGGCGATTTCCGCCAAATGAAAGCCGCCACAAATCTTGAGTTCGACTTTGGCGGAATAAACTTAAAGTCGGACAGCGTACAGATAGCCAGTGATTTAAATATTGGACTGAAAACCAAGCTTTTGGCCGAATTTGACTCGATCCGTTTCCAACTCGACTCGGCGTCGCTATACGTAAACAACAACCGTTTCAAGATAGACGGATACGTGGCACTGCCCGACACACAAACCATCGACATGAACCTGTGGATAAACGGACAGATACCGGCCTTGGACCTGCTCAAACAGCTCGTACCCACAGCCTACCTGCCCATACTTGCCCATGTGGATGCCAAAGGACGCCTCGATGTGGACGCCTGCATTCAGGGCAAATACGCGCCACAGTCGTTCCCCGTGGCAAAAGTGTCGCTCTTTTTGGCCGACGCCTATCTCAACTACGACGCTCTGGGGTTCGAAATAAGCGACATCAACCTTGTGGCCGACGCTTTTGTGGACTTGAACAAAGTGCAGTCGTCGCACGCCAACATCGACCGGCTGTCGCTGAGCAGCAGTTTCCTCACCGCCGACCTATCCGCCACCGCCAACGACCTGCTCAACGACCCGCTTGTTTCCGCCAAAGGCAAACTGAAAGCCAATATAGACAAAACGCTGCACTATTTCCCCGTTTTGCCAAAAGGCACATTTATTTCGGGCAATGCCGGAATCAACCTGAAAGTCAGCACGTTGCTCAGCAGCATCACCAACCTCAATCTGGAACGCATAAAAGCCGACGCACAGGTGGCTCTCAGCCGTTTTTCGGTAAAAATGCCATCCGACACCCTTTACGTCTCGTTCCCAAAAGCCAATATCAATCTGAAAACCAACTCGTTGTCGCAAAGGGTAGGGGGTAAGGCGCTAATAGACGCCCAAGCAAGCGTCGACTCGCTGGCACTGCTATACGCCTCGCTTGCAAAAGGCACTGTGGGCAATGTAGCTGTTGATGCACAAATGGCGCCCGACCGCAAAAACACCGTAACCTCAACTGTGGCAAAAATAGACCTTACCGCCCCTAATTTGAAACTGATAGAGGACATGGACTTTGTAAGCACCGCCACCACCGTGAATTTTGCCATGCTCCCATCGGACCGTCAGCCCGCCTCGCCTGTACTCACCCTCGGCTTGGACACACGCACCACCAACATACTGTACGACAGCATCAACGCACACATAAACGACGGCAAGATAGACATAAAACTGCGTCCGTTGGCGCAACGCCAGATGCAAAAGAGAGACAGTCTGCGGGTGCCGCACGACAGCACCCAACGCCGCACTCCCCGTGTACCGCGATACATGGAGCTGAACACTTCCCAAACCATCGACTACCTGCTTGCCAGCCTCGAACCCGACACCACAGCCACCGACACCGTGGACATGATGCAGAATTTCCTCAAATGTTGGAATGTTGACACACGCATAAAACTATCCACCGCCAAAGTTCTTACCCCCGACATGAACTATTCCGTGCGGATACCCTCCGCCGACTTGGCTCTCGACGGCCGCGACCTTACCATCCACAACTTGGGTGTGAACATGCGCCGCACCGATGTACAGCTCTCCGGCATTGTGAAACACGTGCGCCGCTCGTTGCTTGGCAGAGCCAAATGGGAAGCCGATCTTGCACTCAACTCCAGCCTGATAAAAGCCAGCGACCTGATAAACCTGATGAAATCGTCGGCTCAGGACCCGGCATCGGCAACGGCCAGCAACAAAACCGACACCACAGTGTCGGAGATAATAGTGGTACCCAACAACTTCGACATAACGCTGAACACTAACCTGAAAGAGGTGCGCTACGACAAAGCCGTGCTCCACAACGTGAACGGAAAAGTGGCACTACGTAACAGCTATATAATACTCGACGGACTGAACTTCAGCTCCGAATTGGGCAGTGTAAACACAACCTTGTTCTACAAAGCCGCCGACAAAAGCGGTGCCGAGGTGTCGGCCGACCTCAAGGTGGACAAACTGAATATCACCAAGTTGGTGAACCAAGTGCCGATGATAGACACCATGCTGCCCATGCTGCGCTCGTTCGAGGGGCTGATCTCAGCCGACATCATGGCATTGGGCAAACTCACCTCCGATTTCGGCATCGACATACCGTCGCTCAACGCCTCGTGCCTTGTGCGCGGCGACAGCCTTGTGCTGCTCGACAACGAAACCTTCCGCAAACTGTCCAAAATACTGCTCTTCAAAAACAAAGACCGCAACCTGATAGACAGCCTCTCGCTGGAATTTGTGATGAAAAACAAAGTGATAAACTTCTTCCCCTTTGTTTTCGCCATGGACCGCTACCGCGTGGGCATTCTGGGCACACAGTACGCCGACATGACTTTCGACTACAAGTTTGTGGTGCTGAAATGGCCGCTGCTTGTGAAACTCCTTGTGGGATACAAAGGCGACCTCAACGACCTCGACAACGCCAAGCTGAAAATACGCCTCGACAAAAAGAAAAACGGCTACGCCAAGGAGTTTGAAAACAAAGAAACCTTCTCCATAGTCCGGAAACAGATACAAAGCGTGTTGCGAAAAGGACGTCAGGACGCCATGAAAACGGACTGAAAAAGAAAAAAAATCTCCCAAAATTAAAGTTTTTGCAAAAAAACAGTACTAATATATGAACGGAAACGCTGCAGCGGACCAAGAACAAATGCTTGTGCAAGCCATTGTAAACGGCGACACCAAGCGTTTTGCGGAAATAGTGCAGAAATACACTGTGCCAATTTCCGCACTTGTGTACAAGCTGTCGGGCACCAAACTTGATGCGGACGACGTTACGCAAGATGTGCTTGTGGCCCTGTACCAGTCGTTGCCGCGCTTTCGGTTCGGCTCAAAGCTAAGCACCTACGTTTACCGCATTACGGTGAACACCGTTGCCAGAGGGCTGAAAGAACAAGGACGGCTTGCGCGCATCAACGACTACACCGAAAGCACCAACCCGCAACTGCACCAGCACTCGGTAGAAGAAACAATGATGCACAACGACCGCCAGAAAGAACTGCTTGCAGCAATAGAACAGCTCAAGTTCGACCAGCGAACGGCACTGACACTGTTCTATTTCAACGAGCTGTCGTACAAAGAAATAGCCACTGTGATGAACATCAGCCTTTCGAAAACCGAATCGCTGATATACAGGGCAAAACAAACTTTGAAGAATAAACTTGACAAATGATATGAACTGCAAAACATTCGAAAAACAATGGATGAAAAACAATGGTGAAACTTTGTCGTCGGAAGCATTGTCGCACCTTGCCACATGCAACGAATGCCATGCCAAAGTGGCACGATACCGGCAGGTCCTATCTCTGATAAAAGAAACGCCGCATATACCCGACAACACTGCCAAAATGCAGCTTGCCGTGATGAGTCGCATACAAAACCTGCAGCCCGCCACCAACCGAACCACCCACCGCAAGCTGTGGATAGCTTCGGCGGCAGCCTCCGTGGCTCTGCTGCTGGCAGCCGCGCAAATAACATACCACCACGTGAACGAGGTTCGCGAAGACGAAGAGTCCATTGTGGAAATGCTCTCCGACATGTACGCCGAACAGTACTCGCCACGACCCAACACATCCGAATACAGCGACCTGGCCATTATCGAAAGCTATCTGTAAACAAAACGAAAGAACCGTGATATGACATACAAAACCATTGCCATAATAGCTTTGCAAGCCATGTTTGCCATTACGGCGAACTGCTTTGCCAGCAAAAAAACAACATTCATCGAGGCACCCACGCCGCAACAAACCGACGACACAAACTCGGCAAAACGCAGTTTCAGATGCCCCAAATGCGGCGAAACAATCAGTTTCAACTATCGCAATTGGCAAAAGGCAAACGGCCAACAACCCGAACTGGAAGAAAAAATTGCCGACATAATAGACGACCTGACATCGGAACAGCGCGAAACAATTCACGACATTACCGTGCAGTCGCGCAAAAAAATAGGCCAATACCGCGCCCGACACAAAGTGCTGCACGATACCATTCACAACATTCTGCGTCTGCCCGGCGACCTGTCCGAAACCCTGTTCCCACTTTTCGACAAAAGCGCACTGCTCAGAGCCGACATAGACAAGGAACTGTACCTCACACGCCTGCGCATCTCATCGGTGCTTACCGAAGAGCAGCTGCATAAATTGCACGAAAAAATGGTAGCCGAAAGCCCGCGGAAAAATACCGCCGACAAAAAAAAGAACATCCACCGAAAGGCAAACAAAAAACAAAAACAAAGAAAAAAATAAACTTAATCTTTTTTCATCATAATCAAAAAAAACTCCAACGCAAGGCAATAAAAAAGCAACGTTGGAGTTATTTGTCATTGTTCGGACACAAAACTATACACACCACAATGGCATTTGCAAAACGCACACTCATTTTCACAGCAATAATGGCGCTGATGACCATGGCATCCACAGCGCAGGAATTCCGCTGCACAGTGAACATCAATGCCCAGAAGGTGCAGACCAACGAGAAAAAAGTGTTCGAGACCATGAAACAGGCCATCGAGGAATTTGTGAACAACCGCAAATGGACCAACGTCGAATTTGAGCCTTACGAAAAATTGGAGTGCAACATTAGCCTGATAATCAACGAACAAACATCGCTCACCGATTTTTCGGGACAGCTCAGCGTGCAGCTCCGTCGCCCAGTGTACAACTCCAACTACACCACCGGCATGATGAATTTTGTGGAACCCGATTTCCAATTCTCGTTCAACGAAAGCCAGCCCTTGGAGTTCGACCCCAACACCTTCTACACCAACCTTTCGTCAACCCTCGGATACTACCTTTACATCATGCTCGGCATCACTTTCGACTCGTACGGGCTGATGGGCGGCGAGGCCTTTTTCGAAACGGCGCAGACCATTGTGCAAACCGCCAACAAATCGGGCTACCGAGGCTGGAAAACCACCGACGGCCAAAAAGCCCGCTACTGGTGGATGGAAAACCACACAAACCCCAACTACGCCACCCTGCGCCAAGCCTACTATTACTACCACCGCATGGGCCTCGACATGATGACCAAAGACCAGACGGAGGCGCGAAAAAACATACTGCAGGCTCTGCAATTGGTGGAACAGACCAACAAAAAACGCACCAACCTGCTTTGCGTGCAGATGTTTATGGACGTGAAAGTGTCGGAGCTGGTAAGCATTTTCACCCCGGCACCCGCCGAAGAGAAAAAACAGGTTTACAACACCGTGCGGCAGCTGAGCCCGATAAACCTGTCGAAATTCAAAGATTTCAACCAATAATAACATATTAACCCCCAATTTTTACAACATGACACAAATACCAATAAGTAAAGAGACAATCGACCGCATTGCCAAAGAAAACAAGATATCCGACCCCGGACGCGCCTCCATTCGCGAGATGCGCAAAATGATTCAGGACATCGAAGCCGCCACTGGCGTGCGTTATGTGAAAATGGAGATGGGCATTCCCGGACTGCCGGCGCCGCAAGTGGGAGTGGAAGCCCAGATAGAAGCCCTGCGCAACGGAGTGGCAAGCATCTACCCCGAAATTTACGGCACCGCCGATTTCAAAACCGAGGCCGCTCGTTTTGTCAAAAATTTCCTCGACATCGACGTAACCCCCGACTGCTGTGTGCCTACCGTGGGCTCCATGCAAGCAGGTTTCGCATCGTTCCTCACCCTTACACGCTACGACAAAAACAAAACCAAAGTGCTGTTTATCGACCCGGGGTTCCCAGTGCAGAAACAGCAGTGCCGCGTGCTGGGCATACCCATGAAAACTTTCGACGTTTATGAGTACCGCGGCGACAAACTTCGCGACAAGCTGGAAGAAGAACTCCGCGACGGCGACGTGGCCTGCCTCATATACAGCAGTCCCAACAACCCAGCATGGTTCTGTTTCACCGACCACGAACTCCGCATTATTGGTGAGATGGCCAACAAATACGGAGTGGTGGTGTTGGAAGACGACGCCTATTTCCTTATGGATTTCCGCAAGGACTACAGCGTTCCCGGCAAGGCGCCTTTCCAGCCCACAGTGGCCAAATACACCGACCGCTACGTGCTGATGATTTCGGGCTCCAAGAGCTTCAGTTACGCCGGCGAGCGTATAGCCATGATGATTTGCAGTCCAACGCTCTACAACATGGAGTGCCCCGACCTGGCACGCTACTACAGCCAAACCCAGCTGGGTCGCGCCCTTATTTTCGGCACCCTTTACTGCCTCAGCTCCGGCACCGCACACAGCGTGCAATACGCTATGGCGGCAATGCTGAAAGGCGCCAACGACGGCACTTTCAACTTTGTGAACGACATTAAGGAGTACGGCGAAAAAGCCCACATAATGAAGAAAATGTTCACCGACAACGGTTTCTATATCGTTTACGACAAGGATATGGGCGAGGACATCGGCGACGGTTTCTATTTCACTTTCTGCTATCCCGGCATGGACGGCGTGGAGCTGCTAAACAAACTGATACAGTATGGCATAAGCGCCATAGCCCTCGACATCACCGGCAGCCACAAGCAGGGCATTCGCGCTTGCGTGGCCCTTGTGCTCCGCGACCAGTTCCCCGACCTGAAAGAGCGTCTGGAGAAATTCCACCAAGACCACCCTTTTTGAGTTAGGAGTTGGGAGTTGGGAGTTAAAAATTGAGAATTAGAAGCTATGGGCGAGAGATTTTTCGCTTTAATGGATATAGAAAAAATCTGACCAACTGGGTAATCACAGATTGCCCAGTTAGTTGTAAAACAAACAACTGAAATACAATACTTTAAATGCAAACATATTATATTAAAACAGAAAAGAAGTAATAGTCTAACACATTAACAATCTGAGCTTTACGCTCTTATTCCGCTTAATGTAAAGTCTGGAAAACTAAATCGTGGTGAGAATAAGCGAGCGAGAGGTTCACGCCATAAGGCGTGAACCGTTTCGTGCTTATTTACCACAACGGCAATTTCCAGACGCCAACATCAAGAAATAAGCAATCCAACGAACGGTCTCGCGCCTTTTTCTTTTGGGGTTGCTTATGGCGAATGAGGTGGAGGGTTCGCAAAAGGCAGACGAAAAATGGCAAACGAACGTATAACCGAAGGAATTGTAAGAGACCATTTTAAAGCTGACCCACTTTTCAAGTCGATAAAATGGGAAGAACAAAAATCAAGCAACAAGCGCATTGCCGAACTGCTTAAAGGAGAAAGCAAAGGCAGCGGAAAGGGAAACGGCTATCCCGAATTTATTATCTCATTCCCTACAAACAGCAACTATTTGATAGTAGTAGAATGCAAGGCAAAAACGAACAAACACAGAAGCGACAAACTTGACAACGCAAAAGATTATGCTGTAGATGGTGTTTTACATTATGCTAAAGCATTGTCCAGCGATTTCAATGTCATAGCCATAGCCGTAAGTGGCGAAAATGAAACCGAACTATTAGTTAGTCATTTCTATTTTGAGAAAAATACTCGTGATTATTCGGAACTTCCCATATTAAAATTGAATGACATTGCAAGTTATTTGAAGTTGTTTGAAGACCATTTCTTTCTTTCCGATTTCATTTTCCGTGATATAGCAAACAAGGCACGTGAACTAAACGAAGATTTATATCAGTATTCGATAAAGGAACTTTCACGCTGTACAATTATCAGTGCCATCCTTTTGGCTCTGACTGATGACAATTTCGATAAAAAATACGAAAGCATACCTACAATAAAAGAACTTGGTTCTGCAATTCTATCTGCCATAGACGCATCTTTCTTGGCTGAAGGTAAAGATGACGACCGCGACATGGTACGCAATGCGTCGTTGCTGCATAAGGAGTTTGAAAGCATTCTAAAAGAACCTTTGTTCGTTCAAAATGAATTGACCTACGACAAAGGCAAGAAAAAAGACTCCACACTTACCATTGTAAAAGAGCTGATTATCTATCTGAAAAAGAATGTCTATCCATTGGTGAAACATGATTCTGTTGGATATGATGTCATTGGGTTGTTTTATACAGAGTTTATACGCTATGCTGGTAGCGAACAGAAACTTGGCTTGGTACTTACCCCTCAGCATATTACCGAACTCTTTTGCGATTTAGCAGATTTGCGCAAAGATGACATTGTCTATGACCCTTGTTGTGGAACGGGAGGTTTTATTGTTGCAGCCATTCAACGATTATTCAAATTGGCTGAAGGTGATGAAGAAAAACGCAAGCAAATAAAGCGTAAGCAGATTTGTGGTTGCGAACTTCGCTCCGATATGTACACTTACGCTTGCACGAATATGCGTTTCCGTGGTGATGGCAAGTCGAATCTTTACAATGGCGATTGTTTCACTAACGAAATAACTGTTCGAGACAACAACAAACCAACAGTTGCCTTCCTTAATCCTCCTTACGGCGACACGGTGAGTTGTGCTCGCCAGATGGAATTTGTGGAACATGCGCTTAACGTAATCGACACAAAGGCTGAAGGTCGAGTGGTCGCCATTGTGCAAATGAGTTGCGGAATAAAGAACGAAAAAGATTTGAAAGCGGTGAAAAAGCGCATTTTGGAACGTCATCACCTAAAAGCCGTACTCAGTATGCCCGATGATCTTTTTTATCCAGTAGGCGTAGTCACTTGCATAATGGTTTTTGAAGCTAACAAGCCAAACAAAGGTCGTAAAACTTGGTTCGGATATTTCAAGGATGATGGCTTTGAAAAGCGCAAAAACCTTGGTCGCATTGATGCCCGTGACCGCTACACTGCAATAAAAGAGCGATGGCTTTCGGCTTACCGCAATTTGGATGAAATAGCAGGTCTTTCAGTTCGCCATGAAGTGAATTATGATGACGAATGGTGTGCCGAAGCGTATATGGAGACGGATTATTCAACACTTTGCGATGAGGATTTCATTCGTAAAATGAGAGATTATGCAGCGTTTTTGGTTCAAAATGAGGAGATTTAATTATGGAAACTAAGAATTGGAAATGGTTCAGATACGATGAGATCTTTGAAATAAAAAAAGGTAAACGATTAACAAAAGCCGACATGATAGACGGGGATATTCCTTATATTGGTGCGACGGATTCTAACAACGGTATTACAGCAAGAATTGCAAACAATGAACATCTTCATTCTGCAAATACTATAACCGTTTCATACAATGGTTCGATTGCAGAAGCATACTATCAAACGAAAGTGTTTTGGGCTACTGATGATGTAAATGTGTTTTATCCTAACTTCAAAATGAATGTTTATTCTGCATTGTTCATTACAACAATGATAAACAAAGAAAAATATCGATTCAATTACGGGAGAAAATGGGATAAGGAATTGATGAAAGTTTCAACAATAAAACTTCCTGTTGACCAAAACGATAATCCCGATTGGCAATGGATAGAAAACTATGTACAAAACACTTTGATTCCAAAATTGCCACAGAAAACAAAAAATGTATGGGAAAAGCATTTGGACAAGAAACCTCTTTCTCCCAACAAATTACAATTGAACACAAAAGAGTGGAAATGGTTTAAGGTTGGAGACTATTTTGAAAGACCTTACAAGGCAACTGCATACAATGCCATTGATTTGATTAGTTGCGAGAAAGAAAACGACAATGCCATTGCATATGTTACAAGGAGCGATGTCAACAATGGTTGCAAATGTTATGTCATAAACGAGAAATATGAAGACATAGAAGATGGTAATGCAATAACAGTAGGTGATACTACTGCAACAATCTACTATCAAGAAAATGAATTCATTTGCGGAGATCACATGGTTGTTTTGCGTTCAGAGCATTTGAATAAATATGTGGGATTATTTATCACATCTCTTCTGAACAAGGAACGTTTTAGATACAACTACGGACGCGCTTTTAACAAAGATATTATCGCAAACACAAGGCTTAAACTCCCCGCCACCCAAAACGCCCAAGGCGAGTACGAACCCGACTGGCAATGGATGGAAGATTACATAAAGGGGTTGCCGTACTCCTCCTGCTTATAATCCACAAAACATTGTTTTATAGTGTTTTGTGTTGTAAAAAATGATAAAGTATAGAGCTTACAAAAAGTTGATAATCGCCACATTCAAGTTATAAATGCCACGTGGGGACAAAAACAATATTCCGAATTTCCAAATCCCCGTTCCACCCATTGCCGAACAACAGCGCATCGTTTCCGAAATCGAAACCTACGAATCAGAGATTTCAGAAGCCAAAGCCGTAATGGCAGGTTGTGCGGACAGGAATAGAGATATTTTGGAGAAGTGGCTGAGATAGATTCCTCCTGCCTATAACCCCCAAAACGGTGGCTTCCACAAATCCGGCCACCGCTTATTTTTGACTTTTTTGGAACCGATTCCCAAAAAAGTAAGGTTTTTTGAGTGGAGTGGATGGACATCAAACAATTGTACAATTTGCAGCGGAGTATAAAAACAAAAAAAAACGGATACAACGTAATAAAAAGTAGTTTAATGCGTTATAATAATTTTTAATCGAAATAATGCAGATCCGCAAAAAAAAATGAGACTTCAGATAATAACCAGCGCGCAGACCAACCCCTTTTTAAACCTTGCCGTTGAGCAGCATCTGGTGAAAACCACCCCTCCCGACACCGTGGTGATGTACCTGTGGAAAAACCAGCAGACTGTGGTCATTGGCTACAACCAAAATCCATATACCGAGTGCGATGTGGACACCCTTCTGGCCGAGGGCGGACACCTGATGCGACGCCTTACCGGAGGCGGGGCCGTTTACCACGACGTGGGCAACCTCAATTTCTCGTTTGTGGTGCCTAAACAGCACTACGATGTGCGCCGGCAGTTTGCCGTGATACAAAAAGCCGTGGAGAGTTTCGGCCTGCGCACCGAAATTTCGGGCCGCAACGACCTGCTCTGCCAAGGACGCAAATTTTCGGGCAACGCTTTCTCCAAAGGCACCGACAACTGCCTGCACCATGGCACCATTTTAATAAAAACCGACACACAAAGCATTCAGCGCTACCTGAAAGTAAAACCCTCCAAACTGCTGAAACACGGCGTGTCGTCGGTGCAGAGCCGTGTGGTGAACCTCTCCGAGCTGGCCCCCATAACCTCCGAAAACATCGTGCCCCCCTTGGAGGAGGCTTTCCAACAAGTTTATGGCGGCACAGCCGAGAGAATACCGTTTCAAAACATCTGCTCCGACGAGGTGCTTGCCTACAGCCGCCACCTTGCCACCGACGATTTCCTGTTTGCCAAATGGCGCCATTTCCACACCACCCTCAACAGCTCATACCCTTGGGGCGAAGTGGAGATAGATCTGGATACCGACGAAAAAAACAACTGCATAACGCAGGTGCAGATAGCCACCGACTGCCTGAGTCCCGACACCATAGAACAGGCCCGGCAGCTGCTTACGGGAGCCTCGCTGCGCAAGCCGCCGCAAATGCCTGCGACCGACAGCGAAAAACAAACAATATTGCACGACATTTTTTCCCTCGTTTACGACAAGTAAGCCACAACAGCTTGAACCACAACTGTTTTTGCAAATAACAAGCACACTTGCGGCTATAGAATCAGACCCGCAAAACAAATTGCAACGCCACAAAAAAAACGTCAGCAAATACTAAACAGCCACATGGTGCGTTACATAAAACGACAAAACCATTCCACATTGAAGAAAACCACACTACTGACAGTATTTATAGCGCTTGCAATAGGCAACCTTAGTGCCCAGATTGCCGGCAACACCACGCTCTCGGCCCTCAACCTTAAGCCCAACGCCCGCACCTCCGGACTTGGCATGAGCTACCTGTCGGTGTTCGACAACGACATCAATGTGGCTTTTGGCAACCCTTCGCTGATAAATCCGCTGTTGCACAACCACCTAAGCATCAACTTTGTAAACCATTTTGCCGGTACCAACTACGGCTCCGTGGCATACAGCCGAACTTTCGAAAAATTTGGCAGCTATGTGTTTGGCTTACAGTATGTAAACTACGGCAAATTTGAAGAATACGACGAAGCCGAGAACGAAAAAGGCACTTTCCACGCCTCCGACTACGTGTTCCATATAGGGTGGGGCAGGGCGTTGGACTCAAATTTCTTCATCGGAGTGAATTTCCGCCCCGTGCTTTCGCAATATCAGTACTACACAGCTATGGCATTGGCTTTCGACATTGCCGGCTCCTATTCTAACCGCAGCAGGACATTTTGTGCCACCGCCATGGCACGAAACCTGGGTGCGCAGATAGCCACCTTTGCAGGAAAACGCGAAAAACTGCCGTTCGAGCTCACCGCACAGCTGTCGTACAAACTGAAAAAAGCCCCATTCCGTTTCTATCTGTCGCTCAACGAGTTGCAACGCTGGAACCTGCGCTATTCCGACACGCTGAACCTTACCTACACCACCGACCCGTTTACCGGCAGCCGCACCGATGAAAAACCCTTTGCGGGATTTGTGGACAACCTTTTCCGCCACGTAAGCGCCGGCGTGGAACTCTGTCTGGGCAACGCCCTGAAAATATGGATTGCCTACAACTACCGTCAAGCCAAGGAGATGCAGGCGGCCGACATAACCAACATGAGCGGTTTTTCGTACGGCATCGGTCTCAGGGTCAAGCGCATAAACATCGGCTACTCGCGAAACAACTACCACCTTGGACAGGCACCAAACGCCATATCCATCTCCACCGACCTATCACGCTTCTTCTAAAAAACAGCCATTCTTTTGTCGAAAACCCAAAAAATAGAACTCCTGTCGCCCGCCAAAAACCTGCAGTTTGGCAAAGAGGCCATAAATCACGGTGCCGATGCCGTGTATATAGGCGCCCCGGCCTTTGGGGCAAGGCAGTCGGCGGGAAACAGTCTGCACGACATCGAAACGCTGGTGCAATACGCACATCTATTTAAAGCAAAAGTTTATGTAACGGTAAATACCTTGCTGTTCGACAATGAGTTGAACAATGCCAACCACCTTTTGCATCAGCTTTACAACGCCGGTGCCGACGCGGCCATCATTCAGGACCTTGGCCTGCTGGAAACCCCACTTCCGCCAATGGCGTTGCACGCCAGCACTCAAGCCAACAACGTTGACGTAAGACGTATCCAATTTTTCGAACAAATTGGCATACAGCGTGTTATACTTGCCCGCGAGTTGTCGCTGCAGCAAATTGCCGACATCAGAAAACAAACCTCAGTGGAGCTCGAAACCTTTGTTCAAGGGGCTTTGTGCGTTTCGTACAGCGGTCAGTGCTACCTGAGCCAATACCTGAACGGACGCAGTGGCAACCGTGGCTGCTGCTCACAGCCCTGCCGGTCGTCGTATAACTTGTACAACTCTAAAAACCAGCTACTTGTAAAAAACAAACACCTGCTTTCGCTCAAAGATTTCAGTGCCGCCACGCACCTTGCACAGCTGCTGCAAGCCGGAGTGCGGTCGTTCAAAATTGAGGGGCGACTGAAAGACCTGTGCTACGTGAAAAACATCACAGCCTACTACAGAAAGCTGATAGACAATCTGTTGGAAGAAAACGAGGATTTCTCGCGATCTTCGTCGGGAAAAACCATAGTGGCTTTCACTCCCGACCCCGAACGTACTTTTAACCGCGGTTTCACCGATTATTTTTTGTGCCAACGCCAGAAAATGGCGTCGTTTTCCACCCAAAAATCGCTGGGAAAAATGGTTGGCACCATTACCAAAACCACCGCCGATGCACTGATATGCCGCATTGATGAACCCATTGTTCCGGGCGACGGACTCTGTTTTCAAAGCCAACAAGGCGGCTGGCAAGGCTTTTTGATAAACAAAGTGATAGGCAACAAACTGATACCCAACAAAATGCCCACGCATATAAAAGCCGGTGCCAAACTGTTTCGCAACAACGACTATGAATTTGAAAAGCAGTTGCAGTCCGACAAATCGTCGGTGCGGAAAATAGGAGTGGGGCTTATTTTTGCCGAAACACCAGAAGGCTTTGCCCTCACGGCCACCGATGAGGACGGCATTGCGGCAACAGCCCTTACGGATTGCGACAAGCTGCAGGCGCAAAATCCCGAAAAAGCCCTGCAAAATATCGAAACACAGCTTATGAAATCGGGACAGACGCCATTTTTGGCAACACGGGTTGAAAACCAGTGCACACAACCGTTTTTTGTGCCAGCGTCGGTGCTGAACGACTTGCGTCGCAGGTGCTTGCAAACGCTTGAACAACAGCGCATAGCCGCTTTCAGGCCCACCGACACTCCTTTTCTCCCCAACAATGTGCCATATTACGAAAAACAGCTTTATTTCAATCACAATGTGTTGAACAGCAATTCAATGGACTTTTACAGACGTCATGGGGCAGAAGTTGCCGAATGGGGCGTGGAAAAAACCTTGGACTACACCGACAAACCATTGATGACAACCAAATACTGTATACGCTACGAATTAGGTCAATGTCTGAAAAACAACGAGTTGCTGGCCCAGTACCGCAACAATTTGTACCTCGAAAACAACGGGCAGAAGCTACGTCTGCAGTTCGACTGCAACAACTGCCGTATGCAGATTTTCGCCGAATAACTTTATTTACGCAAAATGCTAAACGACAATATATTACAAAAAATCTGCGAAACACTTGCTGAGGGCGGCGTGATACTGTACCCAACCGACACCATCTGGGGCATTGGCTGCGACGCCACCAACCCCTCGGCAATAGAACAGGTGTACGCCATAAAACAGCGCGACCCCCACAAAAGCATGCTGATACTGTGTCTCGACTATGCGCAAGTGAGCCAGTACGTTAGCCATTTCGACACTGGCGTGGAGCATTATTTGGCAAAAATGGAACGTCCAACCACCGTAATATACCCAGCCGCCCGCAACCTGCCCCAAAACCTTGTTGCCGCCGACGGAAGCATCGGCATACGGGTGCCGAAATCGGACTTCTGCACCGCAATGTTACAAAAATTCGGCAAGCCGGTGGTAAGCACTTCAGCAAATTTTTCGGGACAACCCACACCAGACAGTTTCTCCGACATCAGCGCCGAACTTGTTGAAAAAGTGGACTTTGTGGTTCCGGAACACTGCTGCGACTCGCATTTTTCGCAAGGTTCGAACATAATAAAAATCACCGGCAATGGCGAAATTTGCAAAATTCGATAAAAAAATAAAAAAAACGCAATATTGTTAAAATAAAACAGAACGACGTGCGTTATATTCACGTCTTAAACAATACACACAAAAAAAAATCATCATGAAAAAAGTATGTATTTTGGCCGGATTACTTTCGTGCGTTGCAATGGTATTCACCTCGTGCAACTCCGGCGAAGAGGAAAAAATCAAAGCCCAACAGACAATAGACTCGCTGCAGGCTATTGTGGACAACAAAAACGACGAAGTTGACGCACTGTTCGAAGTGCTGAACGAAATTGAAGACAACCTTGCAAGCGTAAGCTCCAAATTTGGTCAGGTGGAACAGCTGCAACGCGGACAAGTGGAAGGCCGCAACGACGTGAAACTCAAAATCAACGACCAAATTCAGCAGATAAGCCAGATGATGACCCAAAACAAGGAAAAACTGGCCAAGCTGAACAACCAAATCAAAGCCTCGCACCAAGAAAATGCCAAACTGCAGGAATTTGTTGAAAAACTCGAAACCCGCATCACCGAGCAGGAAAACCAAATCCAAACTCTTGTGGCAGAGCTTGAGCAGAAAAAAATAGTAATCGAAAACTTGAACAAAGACGTGGCTACCCTTGCCGAAACCAACGCCGAAAAAGACAAAGTTATAGAAGAGCAGGTGAACGACATGAACAAGGTTTACTACATTGTGGACACCTACAAAAACCTTAAAGAAGCCGGCATAGTGAACAAAACCGGCGGATTTATAGGCATCGGCAAAAAACAGCAGCTCACCAACGACATCGACGTTACGGCTTTCACCAGCATCGACAAACGCAAAGTTACCAGCATTCCGGTGAACGCCAAAGGCGCGCAGGTGGTTTCCAAACACCCCGAAGGCTCTTACGAGCTGGTAACAAACGAAGACAAAGTGTGCACACACCTTAAAATCACCAACCCAAAAGAATTCTGGAAATCGACAAACTACCTTGTGATTTCGACAAAGTAAAACAACAACGACATTATTTTTGAACAAAGCGGGGGATTTTGCTCAACAAATCCCTCGCTTTTTGTAAAAAACACTTACGCTATGGCCAAAATAGGCAACGTTGACTTGGGCGATTTCCCACTTGTCCTCTCGCCAATGGACGACATCACCGACCACCCTTTCCGCACTGTGTGCAAACGCCACGGCGCCGACCTGCTGATAACGGAGTTCATAGCCTCCGAAGCCCTTGTGCGCGAGGTTGAGAAAAGCCGCCGCAAAATGCATTTTGCCGAAGAAGAACGCCCCATTGGCGTGCAGATTTTCGGGCACGACGAGCAGGCCCTTACCCAATCGCTGCAATTTGTGGAACAAGCCAATCCCGATTTTGTGGATATCAACTGGGGATGCCCCATGCGCAAAATTGCCGGACGCGGTGCCGGCTCGGGCGCCCTGCGAAACCCCGAACGCCTTGTGTCCATTACCAAAGCCATAGCAAAAGCCTCGCACCTGCCCGTTACCGTGAAAACACGCCTGGGCTACGACGAAAGCAGCAAACCCATAGTGGAACTGGCCGAGCGGCTGCAGGACGTGGGCGTGGCCGCCATAAGTATTCACGGACGTACCAAAACCCAGCTCTACCGCGGCACAGCCGACTGGACACTCATTGGCAAAGTGAAGGAGAACCCGCGAATGACCATACCGGTGTTCGGAAATGGCGACATCACGTCGCCACAGATGGTGGCCGAATACCGCAACCGATACGGCGTGGACGGCATACTGATAGGACGCGCGGCAATAGGAAACCCGTGGATTTTTGAACAGAGCCACCGTCTGCTCGAAGGGCTGCAACCACGCACCATAAGTGTGGCCGAAAGGGTAGAGGTGTGCCGAAACCACCTGCTGGCAGCCGTACAATGGAAAGGCGAGCGCACAGCAATACTCGAAATGCGCAAACACTATTCCGGATACTTCAAAGCACTTTACGACTTCAAACCATTCCGCCTCAAACTTGTATCGCTCACCACTCTCGACGAACTGCTGCCTGTTTTTGACCAAATTGCCGAACACTACCAAAACCAATAGCTATGCGTGTACTGCTTACCGGTGCCAACGGACTTTTGGGACACAACATCATCAAACGCCTTTTGGAACAAGGTCACGAGGTCAATGCCATTGTGCGCAATGCAAAATCGTTGCTCTTTAACGATGAACGAATACGTGTTTTCGAAGGCAGTTTTCTGGATTACAATGATTTGCACAAGGCTGCACAAGGCTGCGTCGCCACCATACATGCCGCAGCCACCACCGACATGAGCCAGTTGCATTATTCCTATTTCGAAAGTGTTATTGTACAAGGTTCAAAAAATGTAATAGACGTATGCAATGACTTGGATATTAAAGATATAGTTTATGTTAGCTCCGCCAATACCATTGGTTATGGCAGTGCCGAACACCTTGCCGATGAAAGTGAGCCAATGCAATGGCCTTTTACCCAATCGTTTTACGCTGTGGCCAAGTCCAAGGCAGAAAAACTGTTTCTCGAACAGTCGCAACGAACAGTCTGCCATGTGGTTATAATCAACCCATGCTTTATGCTCGGCCCATACGACACCAAGCCGAGCTCCGGAGCCATGTTGCTTGCCGCACACCGTAAATATCTGGCTTTTGCCACCAAAGGCGGTAAAAATTATGTCCACGTGGCAGATGTAGCTGCAGCGGTAGTCAATGCCTTGACCATGGGTTTGAATGGGAACAGATATATAGCAGGAAATGAAAATATTAGCATGAAAGAACTGTACACCCTGCAGCGCGATGTGTCAGGCTATCCACGGCATGTGATGCTTGTCCCCACCTTCTTGGCAAAATGTGTTGGCATTGTGGGAAATATCCTTCGCAAATGCCACGTGCCAGTTTCGTTTTCGTCAATCAACATCAGTCAGCTATGCGTGCAGGAGTTCTATTCGTCGCACAAGGCAATAGACGAACTACAAATGCCGCAAACACCTGTGGAAAAAGCCATCGGCGACAGTCTGCAGTGGTTTGCGCAGACTGGAAAAACTCGTCCTACAAAAAAAATGCCGCAGCCGTGAACCGAATTGCCTACATACTGCAAGCCAAAACGCAGTACAGCCTGCATTCGCCCTTTGTTTTTGGGCTGTACAACGATGTGCTTGTTCGTAAAACCGATAGCAAACAGCTAAAAACCAGCACGTTGTGCCGGCCCGAACGCCGCAATGCCGCCATTGTTTACAAACTTGCCGACCATTTTAGCGCAAAACACTTGTTTATAGAAGGTTACGGACAAAGTAGCCTTTTTGGCGAATGGCTTTGCAAGGTGCTACCGCAACTTACGGCTACCAAAGGCATTGCCTACGAAAATATTGCCGAAGTGAAGCCCGACAGCTCGATAATAGTTTGTCCAATAGAAAGTTACAAAAACACGAAAAACACCATTTGCCACCAAATATCGAGCGACACAATAATTGTTGTAACCGACATACACAAAGACAAAAACTCTGAAAACCTGTGGGCTGAGTTGCAAAACGACACATCGAACATTCTCACCATCGACCTATTTTCGTGCGGACTATTGTTTTTCCGCCACGAGCTCAGTGTGGAAAGATACGTGCTGTTGGTGTGATTTTAAAAGGAAGATAATATACTCAACCCCAACCCCCAACTCCAAACTCCAAACTCCAAACTCCAAACTCCAAACTCCCAACTCCTAACTCTTCCTCACCGTCCATTCGTATGTTGCTTCGTTATTTTTGGAGTCGCCGATAACAAGCCGGATGCTGTTGTTGCCGGCTTTAAGATTTTTGGCGTCAACCGAAAGGGAGGATGTTTTTCCGTCGAACTCGGCCAAAGTCCAATTGCCGTTCACGTAGCAGTGGTAGTACGAAACCCCCGAAAGGTTGTCGGACACTTTGAATGTCAAGGTGTTGCCTTTGAAAGGCTTGGTGGAAGAAAAATTGCCTGCCGTGGCACGAGGAGCTGTGGTATCCATGGCTATGGCGAAGCTGCCGAAAGTGCGCACATCGCCCACCACAAAACCTTTCTCCACACGGCTTGTCTGCGCAAACATCTGCTTGCCCCACGTGGAAACAACAAGCAGTTTGTCTTTCATGTTGCGGTAGCGGTCGGGGATACGTATTTTTACTTGGAAAGTCTTGTGCGGCGGCAGGTCGGAGTTCACCAATTTCAGCGTATAAATGGTAGAAAGCAATTTGGTGTTGCCAGGGTACGCCGTAGTCAGGTCTATGTAGTCGTTTTCGTAGATGGTGTTTTCGGCCATTTCGAACCCGAAATCGCCTTTGTTGTAGGAGTAGGGCAGATAGTAAGCTATTGGAATATAGCGTGTTTGCGGCTTTTGGCGCGGCGAGCCCGACGGTTTTTGCTCTTCGGCCTTCACAAAAAAAGTGCGTGTGGCAATATTGTCGGCAAAGTCGGTAACGGTATAAGTTATGGTATGCACCTGATTGTCGGTGAAATAGATGTAGCCCCCGTCGCGGTGAGCCTTGCACAGTCCGGCGTTGTGGCCTTTCAGCACACGGCTAAGCAGATATGGCGTGCGTTTGTTTATGTACAGCGGATAATCTATCATGGCGTTGGCGGCACGGGTTTCCTCAAACATAAATGCAGTGTCCTGATAGCTGTAAACCAGCTTGTTGTCGACGGTTAGCAGCACACGGTACACCCCGTTGTTTCCTGTGGAGCCGTCAGAGGCGTCGGTGGTGTAAATGCCAAGGTAGAACTTGCCCGCTATTTTTATGGTGTCGCTCATCGGACGCGGCAAGGCGGCTTTTTTCTGCTTGGGGTTGCGCCGGGGTTTGGGCGCATTGAGCGACAGCACCTCGTTTTTCCCGTTGATGGTGGTGTTTTCGCCAAACGGATATATACGTATGTCGCGGATGGTGGGAGCGGTTTTGTCCTTCATGTAATAGCCGAACAGCAAGGGATTTATGGTTTTGTCGTTGGATGCATAGCGCAGCTCGAAATGCAAGTGCGGGCCACCCGAGCCGCCAGTGTTGCCGGCGTTGGCAATAAGGTCGCCCGAACGCACAGGCAGCAAATCGCTTTTAAGATCCACATCGAGGTCGAAAGTGTGGTTGGTGTATTGGTATTTTTCTACCCATTCGGCAATTTTGCCACAAAAATTGTTCAGGTGCATGTACACACTTTTGAAACCGTTGGGATGGGTGATATAAACGATTTTGCCACCGCCGTAGCCCGACACTTTGATACGCGACACGTAACCGTCGGCAACAGCGTACACCGGTTCGCCCACAACGCCTCCGATGCGCAGGTCGAGACCAGAATGGAAATGGTTCGAACGTATCTCGCCAAAGGTTCCGGAAGGCTGAAAGGCCTTGTTTATTGGCGAAACAAAATAGTTTTGCGGGAATTTGCTCTGCTGACAGTGCAAAACGCTGCAAACCAGTAGCATTACGGCAGTGAGGCTGATAAATTGTTTCATCATTGGCAAATAGTTCATAATTTTTGCGAAATTCCAGATTTGCAAAATTACTAAATTGAGCCTTTGAAATGACATTCCACCCCCCGTTTTTTTTTAACAAAGATGTGTGAAAAACCGTTATCATTATGGTTTGACGATTTTGTTTTTAATCACTGTTGAATAATACTTTGTTTTTTGAAAAAAAACACATATCTTTGCAAAATAATTTTAAAACTGAAAAAATATGATAAAAAAATTACAAGTTTTGCTCTTGGGATTAGGTATAATCTTGAGTGGCAGTGTGTTGGCTCAGAACAAAAAGCTTATGCACAATGCAAACGGCACACGTGCCGCAAAAGTAAAAGACACGCACAAGGGCGTGAAAAAGAACAAAAAGAGTCCTCTGTTCACCAAATCCGCCATCATCTTCAGCGAGGATTTCAACAATGGTATCGACACCACTTGGCGTACCGTGGATGTTGACGGCGACGGCTGGAACTGGTACTACGACTCGTTCCACGGCGCAATGGCATCGTACTCCTACGACACCGTAAACTCGGACGCTCTCTATCCAAACAATTATCTCATCACCCCCAAGATAAGCATACCCGCCGGTGGTGCGGTATTGACGTACAGCACTTTTTCCATCGACGATTACTTCCCCGACCAATACTCCATATTGGTATCCCCCTCAGGCAGCGACAACGTTGACTCGTTCTACGTGAGTCTTGTTGTGGACAGCATAGCCCCCGGCAGTCCCACAACTTGTGCATTTCCGCTCGTTGCATTTGTAGGACAGCAAATACGCCTGGCCTTTGTACACAACGATGTTGATGAATGGGGATTAGTTATAGACGACGTGGAGGTTTACACTCCCGACTCGGTTGAATTGGCCGTAGCATCAGCCGATTTGCTCGGCTCTGTAGCAGCCAGCAACAATATTTCCATAAATGCCCGGATACAGAACAACGGCGGCACCTCGTTGAGCAATGTTGCCGTGTACTGCAGCGTAAACGGCACACAATACACAGCCACAATAGCTTCGCTGCCATCACTGCAGGCAGGCGTCGCCACTTTCACCGGTATCGACATGTCGTCCGTAGGAACAACCTACAATGTGAAGATTTACGTAAACGACCCCGCCGACAACAACCAAAGCAACGACACCCTCAATCTGACAACGGTAGCGCTTCCCACTCCATCCATCACTTGGGATTTCGAAGGCGACACCAACCTGCCTGCCGGTTTCACCGCCGTTTCCTACGATGGAGCTACTGCCTACAGCACAGGCTTCTTCCCGAATAACGAACCTTGGACTGTTTTCGATGACACAGATTACGACTTTATGGGAGATAAAGATACTCCATATCTTGAGGGCGGCACCAACGCCGCTATGGCCGAGAGCTGGTTCGACGAAGGTGCCATTCCGGCCAACCGCTGGATGATTACCCCAAGAATCACTCTCACTTCCGGCAATTACCTCGTTTGGGACGCCATGTCGATGGACAACGAGTATCTTGAAACTTACCGTGTGCGCATTTCCACCACAAACACCGACACAGCCTCGTTCAGCACACTTACTACCATCAACGAAGAAGAAGGCGTTTGGACACGTCGCCACTTGGATCTCTCGGCTTACGCCGGACAGACTGTAAGCATTGCATTCCAGCTTGTTTCATGCGATATGTTCCGTCTGCTTGTGGACAATGTCAAAATTATGGGCCCCGCCACCCTCGCCGGCGACGAACCTTCAGTTGGTCTGGAACAGGCCGCCAACGAAGTGCGCCTCTATCCCAACCCCACAACCGGACACCTTACCATTGCCGCGCAAAACATAACCCGCATCGAGGTTATCGACGCTATGGGACGTGTGGCTATGACCCAAGAAAGTAAAGCCAACACCATTAACATCGGCGCTTTGGCCGAAGGCGTTTACACACTCCGCATCGTTACCGAAAACGGAGTTTCGATGAAACATGTGGTGAAGAAATAACCACACCCTTTTTTCAAAACAGAAAGTCCCTGCCCAAAAGCGGGGGCTTTTTTGTTATAAACGGAATACAGATAAAAACAGGTTAAGTGTAGAATTCGAGCTGTTTACCGTTTTTCATTGTGTTTGTGTGAAAATTCACTTTTTTTTCGTATCTTTGCACATTATTTTTTAACAGATGGAAGAAATTTACAATTGGTTTTTGATTGGAATGGTGGCACTTGCCGTGGTGGTTTTTGTGGCACTTTATTTTGTCGATGCCGGCTATGGCATGTTCTACAACAAAAAATGGGGTCCTGCAGTGAACAACAAAATTGGCTGGGTGCTGATGGAAGCCCCCGTGTTTTTTGCCATGATAGCGCTGTGGCTCTGCTCCGACAGGGTTTGCAATGTGGCACTAATGGTGATACTGCTGCTTTTCGAAACGCACTATTTCCAGCGCACTTTTATTTTTCCGTTCCTGCTCAGGGGCAAAAGCCGTATGCCGCTCACGATAATACTTTTGGGCGTGGTTTTCAACCTTTTGAACGCCATTATGCAGGGTGGCTGGCTTTTCTACCTCTCGCCCGAAAACATGTACACTACAGAGTGGCTCCGCACCCCGCAATTTATAGTCGGCACCGCAGTTTTCTTTGTCGGGATAACAATCAACATGCATTCCGACAGGGTGATACGCCATCTGCGGCAGCCAGGCGACACCCGTCATTATTTCCCCACCAAAGGCATGTACCGCTACGTAACCTCCGCCAACTATTTCGGCGAGTTTGTGGAGTGGTGCGGCTTTGCCGTCCTCACTTGGTCGTGGGCTGGAGTGGTATTCGCGGTGTGGACTTTCGCCAACCTATGCCCACGCGCCGCACGTATCCACAAACGCTACCTGCGGGAGTTCCCCGACGAAATGGCAAAGTACCGTCCTAAAAGGATAATACCTTTTATATACTAAAACACGTTTTTTTTCGTTACCCAAAAAAGCACCTGCCATACGGGTGCCCGTCATTTTTTTTTGTAACCAATGGAATCACAGATATTTACACCGTGCACCATAGGGCCAATAACCCTTCGCAACCGCACCATTCGCTCGGCGGCCTTCGAAAACATGTGCCACGGCAACCGCCCGTCGCAGCAACTGTTCGACTACCACACCGCCGTGGCCCGTGGCGGCATCGGCATGACCACCGTGGCCTACGCCTCGGTGAACCGCAGCGGCGTGTCTTTCGACGGACAACTGTGGATGCGCGAGGAAATTGTCCCCGAACTGAAACGCCTTACCGACGCCATACATGCCGAAGGAGCCAAAGCCTCCATACAGCTTGGTCATTGCGGCAACATGACGCATTTCTACACCTGCGGCGGCATACCCGTAGGCGCCTCAACGGGGTTCAACCTGTACTCGCCAACCATTGTGCGCGCACTGAAAAAGCAAGAGATACTTGCATTGGTGGATGATTTCGGCAATGCCGTGGCTCTGGCACGAAAGGCCGGTTTCGACTGTGTGGAAATACATGCCGGACACGGTTACCTTATCAGCCAGTTTCTTTCGCCCTATACCAACCACCGCCACGACGAATACGGCGGCACCCTCGAAAACCGTATGCGGTTCATGCGGCAGGTCATCAACAAAGTGATGGAGGTGGCTGCCAACGACATGGCCGTGGTGGTGAAAACCAACATGTACGACGGTTTCCGCAGCGGCATGCAGGTGCCGGAATGCATCGAAGTGGCCAAAGAGCTGCAACGGCTTGGCGTACACGCACTTGTGCTTACGGCAGGATTCGTGAGCAAAGCACCTATGGAGGTGATGCACGGCGCAATGCCCCTAAAAACGATGGCGTACTACATGAACCCGTGGCGTTTTTGGTGGCTGAAATTAGGACTTAAGTTCTTTGGCCGGATGATGGTGCCCACGGTGCCTTTCAAGGAGGCTTATTTCCTCGACACAGCCAAGCAGTTCCGCCGCGAGCTCGATATGCCGCTCATATACGTGGGCGGACTGGTGTCGAAAGAAAAGATGGAGGAGGTGCTCGACCAAGGGTTTGTGGCCCTGCAGATGGCACGTGCACTGGTGAACGACACCGATTTTGTTAACAAGCTGAAAAACGGCGAAACCACCCGCAGCGCCTGCAAACACTCCAACTACTGCATAGGCCGCATGTACACCATCGAGATGAAATGCCACCACTGCGTGGAAAACCTGCCCCAAAAACTGCAGAAAGAAATCGATGAACTGGAAAAACAATAAAAAAGAACCATGAAAGAACTGATATTTGCCACCAACAACAAACACAAACTGTCGGAAGTGCGTCCGCTACTCGAAGGCAAAGTGCTGATACACAGCCTTTCGGAGATAGGCTTGGAGGGCGACATACCCGAAACCGCCGACACCCTCGAAGGCAACGCCCTGCAAAAAGCCATGTGGGTGTACCAGCGCACAGGGCGCGACTGCTTTGCCGACGACACCGGACTCGAAGTGGACGCCCTTGGCGGAGCCCCCGGAGTGTACTCGGCACGCTACGCCGGCGAGGGCTGCTCTTTCAACGACAACATGAACAAACTGCTGGCGGCACTGCAAGGTGTGAAAAACCGCCAAGCCCGCTTCCGCACCGTGGTGTGCCTGCTGCAAAACGGACAGCCACACTATTTCGAGGGTTGGGTAGAGGGACACATACTCACCGAAAAACACGGCACCGAAGGCTTCGGCTACGACCCCATTTTCCAACCAAACGAAAGCAACGTGCCTTTTGCGGAAATGGATATGCAAACAAAAAACAAAATAAGCCATCGCGGCAGAGCCATGACAAAACTTATCGAATACCTAAAACAATAAACCATGACCGATAAAAGAAAAATAGTGGAGGTCTTTCCCGTTGACATTTTGCAAAGTGGCTCAAAATCAAACTCTTACATCATTGTGATGTTCGACCCCAAGTCGCGAACCAGCATCCCGATACTAATCGGCGAACACGAGGCTCAGGCCATCATAATCGCCAAAGAAAACATTGCCATGCGCCGGCCACTGACATCTCAGCTGCTTTGCAATATCTGCAACGAGTTCAATCTCAGAACAATAAACGTTATCATCAACAAATTCAACGAAGGCATTTTTTACACCACAATAAATATTACCGACAACACCAACGAGATCCACAGCATCGACAGCCGCTCGTCCGACGCCATTGCCATAGCCCTTTCCATGCATGTGCCCATCTACATTACCGCCGATGTGCTTGCCGAAACCGGGATAAAACACTCCGATACCAACGACAGCTACGACAACGAAACCAATGCCCAGCCTACCTTGGAAGAACTGGAAGAACAGCTGCAGCAACTGCTTGAAACCGAGGAATATGAAAAAGCCGCCGTAATCCAGAAACAAATCGACGAACTGAAAAACAGACAAACAGATTGACAGAGCATCCGAAACTCCCAATGCGTAATCCTAAATTCTTAACTCCTAACTCCTAATTACCATGACTTTGCCCAGTCTGAATTTTCCCAAATGCCAGTTATCGGTGCGCCAAACAAACGGCAAGACCGATATTTTCGACATTGTGCGAAAAAAATTCGTGGCACTTACCCCCGAAGAGTGGGTACGGCAGCATGTTGTGCACTACCTTCACCACACCCTCGGATACCCGACAGAACTGATTTGCGTGGAAGGCAGCATCACCATAAACACAATGCCAAAACGTTGCGACATAATAGTTTATACCCCAAAAATGAAACCCGCTCTGCTGGTGGAATGCAAAAAGCCGGCAGTGGCGCTGCAACAGAAAACCTTCGACCAAGCCATGATATACAACACCGCCCTCGAAGTTCCTTACATATTGATAACCAACGGATTGCAGAGCTGTTGCTTTTCCTACAACCGAACTACTGCAACCGTGGTTTACCACCATGGCGTGCCCACTTGGGAAACGTTGCAGCAAAGCATTTGAACAACCTTTTCGGCTACGTTGGAAACCAATTTCCAATTTTTACGTATCTATAAATTGTTTTTGTACCAACAATAAAGTAAAGTAACACTGATGAACGACGACCTACAAGCTATCGAAAACATGTTCAGCGACTTGCTGGACACCAAAGCCGAATTTATACCCATAATCAGCGAATCCGACGAAGAACTGTTGCTCAATGGCGATTCGCCCGACCTGTTGCCGCTGCTCCCGCTGCGTGGCAACGTGCTTTTTCCGGGCGTGGTGATGCCCGTAACGGCAGGACGCAAAAAATCCAAAACCCTGCTGCGCCACATACAACGCACCCACAAGCCCATAGGCGTGGTGGCACAATGCAAAGATGCCGACGACCCCACCTTGAACGACATGTACCGCATTGGCACATTGGCCAACGTGCTGAAAGTGCTGAACATGCCCGACGGCAGCACCATGGCCATACTGCAAGGCGTGAAACGGTTCCAGATTGTCGACCTGCAACAAACCGAACCCTACATCACAGCCAACGTTTCGTACCTCACAGAATCGAAACTGCCGCCACGTGGAAAAATGTTCAAAAACCAGATGCAGACACTCCGCACCATGTACGAACACGTGCTGAAACAAACACAGCATATACCCACCGAAGCCACCTTTGCCATCAACAATATCGAAAGCCCGCGCATACTGCTCAATTTCATAGCCTCACATCTCGAGATTTCGCTCACCGAAAAGCAGAAATTGCTGGAAACCAACGATTTTGTTGCACGCGCCAATCTTGTGTACGACCTTCTGACCCGCGAGATGAACGCCTTGGATGTGCGCAACGAAATCCGCGAACGCGTGCAAAACTCCATGGACAAGCAGCAACGCGACTACATACTTAGCCAGCAGCTGCGCACCATTCAGGAAGAACTTGGCGAAGTGCCCGGCGAACGCGACCTCTACGAGCTGGAACAACGTGCCAAAAAGAAAAAATGGAACCGCGAAGTGGCCGACATCTTTGCCAAAGAGCTGAGCAAAATAAAAAACTACCAACCCATGTCGCCCGACTACTCCATACAGCTCAACTACATTAACTTTATGATAGACCTGCCGTGGAACGAATTTTCGAAAGACAACCTCGACCTCTACCACGCCCGCAAAGTGCTCGACCGCGACCATTACGGCCTCGAAAAAGTGAAAGAACGCATAATAGAATACCTTGCCGTGCTGAAACTGAAAGGCAACATGAAATCGCCCATACTCTGCCTTGTGGGACCTCCAGGCGTGGGTAAAACCTCACTCGGCAAATCCATTGCCAACGCCATAAACCGCAAATACATACGCATAGCACTGGGCGGACTGCACGACGAAGCCGAAATCCGCGGACACCGCAAGACCTACATCGGCGCCATGGCAGGACGCATACTCCAAAGCATCAAAAAAGCCGGCACCTCCAACCCAGTGTTCGTCCTCGACGAAATAGACAAGGTTACAGGCATGACCCACAACGGCGACCCCTCGTCGGCACTGCTCGAAGTCCTCGACCCTGAACAAAACACCGCCTTCCACGACAACTATCTGGATGTGGACTACGACCTCTCCAACGTGATGTTCATAGCCACAGCCAACACACTCTCCACCATTCAGCCCGCACTGCTCGACCGCATGGAAATAATCGACCTTTCGGGATATATACTTGAAGAGAAAAAAGAAATAGCCCGCCGGCACCTTGTTCCCAAACAGCTGGCCGAACACGGACTGAAAAAAACACAGCTCTCGTTCAGCCCCGCACTGATAACCGAAATTATAGACCAATACACCCGCGAGGCCGGCGTGCGGCAGCTCGAAAAATGCATAGCCAAAATAATACGGCACAACGCTGTGCAGATAGTAGAGGGCAAAGATGTGGAGAAAAACGTGAAACCCTCCTCGCTGAAAGAGATTCTGGGACTGCCCGTGCACCGCACCGAGGAACGCACCACCGACAGCGTGGGCGTGGTTACAGGTCTGGCATGGACCAGCGTGGGCGGCGAAATACTCTTCATCGAATCGTCGCTAAGCAAAGGCAAAGGCAACATCACCATGACCGGCAACCTTGGCGACGTGATGAAAGAATCGGCCACCCTTGCCTACGAATATGTGAAATCCAAAGCCGACGCACTGGGCATCGACCCCGAAATGTTCGAAACCCACAACGTGCACATTCACGTGCCCGAAGGCGCCACACCCAAAGACGGGCCCTCGGCAGGAGTTACCATTTTCACCGCGCTTCTCTCGGTTTTCACACACCGCAAAGTGCGCGCCGATTTTGCCATGACAGGCGAAATAACTCTGCGCGGACAAGTGATGCCCGTGGGCGGGATAAAAGAGAAAATCCTTGCCGCCAAACGCGCACACATCTCCGACCTGATACTCTGTTCCGAAAACCGCCGCGACATTGAGGAGATAGACCAGCAATACCTCGACGGACTCACATTCCACTATGTGGACAACGTGAACCAAATTGCCGCCATTGTGCTTATCTGACACAACAAAGAAAAACGCATCCCATCATGAAAACAACACCGAGGCCAGCCTTTTGCATCGTAGCCATCGCCATCATGACACTGGCTGCTTTCACGGCACAAGCCCAAGTTACGAAAAAAGCAGACAAACAGTTTTTCAACGAACAGTATTCCAAAGCATTGCAGACCTACCGCAAATGCCTCGACAAAAAAGAAAAACTGAACAACGCCACCATTACGGAAATATACTCCAAAATGGCACGTTGCTGCATGCAGATGCACTACTACAAACCTGCCCTGCAATATTTCGACAGCGTAATAAAACGCAATCCCGATTTTCATGGCAACTACCCGCTATATGCCGAACTGCTCCGCTGCAACGGCAACTATATCAACGCGTTGTCGTATTACTACCGGTACAAGCTTTCCGCCGACGACTCGGCAACTGCCAAGAAGATGGAACTCTCGCTATCGTACCCCACAAACTTCAACTACACTAACCCATTTGTCTCTGTATCAGGTCAATACGCCATAAATACCTTCGGCAAAAAACGTGGACTTCAGTTTTTGAACAACAAACTATATTATTCCACCACGGGATATGTGATAGACCCCACGACAAAAGATTACGACAAGAAAATCCACGATTTCCACGTTTTCAAATCCGACATTGTGGGAAACACCCTCCTCAACTCGCTGCCCGAAACCGAAAACCCGGTGCTGGTGCGCAACAAAGTGCTCAGCTTTGCCATCCAGCCCGAAACCGGCTACATGTATTTCGTGGTTTTGAACAAAAAAGGCGTACCTGTGCTATACTGCTCGCAACCCACCGACAGCACTTTCGAGAAAAAACGCGAGGTGAAAATCGGCGGCCAAAGCCTCCCCGTGGAGTCGCTCACTTTCACCGCCGACGGACGGCAGATGATTTTTTCGGCCTACCTCGAACGCCAGGGAGGCGCCGGCAACAGCGACCTCTGGTGCACCAGCCTTGTCAACGACGAATGGTTACAGCCTGTGAACATGGGCCCGATCATCAACACCCAAGGCGACGAAACAACACCCTTTGTTTACAACAACACACTGTTTTTTGCCTCCAACGGCCAGTCAGAAAACTACGGCGGGTTCGACATCTACAGCGTGGCCCTCGACACTCGCAACAATGTGAACAACCTGAAACAGCCCTACAACTCCTTTGCCGACGACTTTGCACTGGTAATAAACCCCGCAGGCAACGGGGGTTTTTTTGTCAGCACACGCGACACATCCATGCTCGACGACAAAATATACAGTTTCTCGCAACTGCCCAACCACACTCTGCACAAAGGTTTTTTAACCGACGTGAACACTAACAGGTTCGTTGCCAATGTGAACATCACTGTAACAAACAGCAACACAGGCAAAGTGGTGGACATACTCAAAAGCAACGAGCACGGCGCATACGGATTTTTTACAGACAACAGCCAAGAATATACAGTGGAATTTACCAAAGACAATCACTTCCCACAAGGGTTAATACTGGCATCGTTCGACAAAACACACAGGCACATGCCCGACAACCCTACCGAAAACAACAACTTTACGCTCTTCGGCTTTGAACTGAATACCGCCTACAAATTCCAAGACATTTTCTACCAAAACGCCGATGCGCAAGTACTCTCAACTTCCGAATTGAAAAAACTTGCTGAATTTCTGCGCAACAACCCGCACCTCGACCTCTACGTCCACCTTTTCGGATATATCTCTACCGACGACGACTTCAACGAAGCCCTGAACGCCAGCCGCATTGCCAACCTGAAAGCCTACCTAAAACAGCTGGGCGTGGATGAAAGCCGCGTGTTTTTTGAAACCTACGAAAGCCTCGAACCCGAAAACTTCCCCAAGATAGATTTCGACATCAACCGGACCTACGCCATTTACTTTGTGGCAACTCCAAAAAACACACGCACAATTTTCCCAAAAACACACAAAATTTCGCGTCAGCATGAGCAATAAAACCTAACAAGTGAAGTAAAAACGACGTCTGTAAGCAAAAAAAATTATTTTTTAATTTGTTGAACGACCGTTTTTTGCAAAGAATTGGAAAAAAACAACAAAAAAAATTTTGCCAGAACCAAAAAAAAACGTACCTTTGCAATCGTTTTTAAAACACTAAAAGTTCGGGGTGTGGCGCAGTTGGCTAGCGCACTTGCATGGGGTGCAAGGGGTCGAAAGTTCGAGTCTTTTCACCCCGACTTTTTTTATATAGCAGGGTAGGGGACGCAAAAAAATCCAACCGCAGCCGGAAAACTAACACTCACTTTTTGCTAATAAAGCATAAAACAAAATACCACACCCCAAAAAGTCATTTTTTTTTCGTATTTTTGCACGATTTTTCTAACACACACTTTTTATGCAAAACATTCGTAATATAGCAATTATAGCACATGTGGACCATGGCAAGACCACACTGGTGGACCGTATGCTGCACCAAGCCAAACTCTTTCGCGAAAACCAAGAAACCAACGACCTGATACTCGACAACAACGACCTTGAACGCGAACGCGGAATAACAATTCTTTCCAAAAACGTCTCTATCCGCTACAAAGGCCGCAAAATCAACATAATAGACACTCCGGGCCACAGCGATTTCGGCGGCGAGGTAGAACGTGTGCTCAACATGGCCGACGGTGTGCTGCTTGTTGTGGATGCTTTCGAAGGGCCAATGCCACAAACACGTTTCGTTTTGCAAAAAGCTATCGAACTGAACCTCAAGCCCATAGTGGTAATCAACAAAGTGGACAAGCCCAACTGCAACCCCGAAATGGCTCAGGAAGCCGTGTTCGACCTTATGTTCAACCTCGGCGCCAACGAGGACCAGCTTGATTTTCCAACCGCCTATGGCTCCTCAAAACAAGGCTGGATGAGCAGCGACTGGAACCAGCCCACCGATGACATATCGTACCTTATGGACCTGATTATAAACACCATACCAGCCCCACAGTGTCCCGAAGGAAACACCCAGCTGATGATTTCGTCGCTCGACTACTCGTCGTATGTGGGACGTATCGCCGTGGGACGCCTGCACCGCGGCTCGCTGCAAGCCGGACAGGACGTGATGCTGGTGCGCCGCGATGGCGAACAGGTACGCTCCAAAATCAAAGAACTGTATGTTTTTGAGGGACTTGCAAAAGAAAAGACAAAAACTCCCGTCGAAGCAGGCGAAATATGTGCCGTTCTCGGATTGGAAAATTTCGACATCGGCGACACCATTTGCGACATAGAAAATCCCGAACCGCTGCCACCAATAAAAGTGGACGAGCCAACAATGAGCATGCTCTTCACCATCAACAACTCGCCGCTGTTCGGCAAAGACGGAAAATACGTAACCTCTCGCCACCTGCGCGACCGCCTGTACCGCGAGCTGGAAAAAAACCTCGCCCTGCGTGTGGAAGACACCGACTCGCCCGACTCATTGATAGTTTACGGCCGCGGAGTGCTGCACCTTTCCATACTTATCGAAACCATGCGCCGCGAAGGCTACGAACTGCAAGTGGGCCAGCCCAAAGTTATCATAAAAGAAATAGACGGACAGAAATGCGAACCCGTAGAACAGCTCACCATACTTGTTCCCGAGGAATTTTCGAGCAAAGTGATAAACATCGTAACCCAGCGCAAAGGCGATGTGGACTCCATCAACACCAAAGGCGACCGCGTACAGCTGGATTTCACCATACCGTCGCGCGGAATAATAGGCCTCAGCAACCAGCTGCTCACCATCTCCAACGGCGAAGCCATCATCGCTCACCGTTTCAAAGACTTTGAATCATGGAAAGGCGATTTCGGATTCAAAAAAATGGGAGCACTCATTGCCAAGGAACCCGGCATTGCTACAGCCTACAGTATCAGCAAGTTGCAAGACCGCGGCGCTTTCTTCATCGAACCCGGCGACGAGGTTTATGCCGGACAAGTGATAGGAGAGGGGCTCCGGCCGGATAACGACATAGTAATCAACGTGGTAACTGCCAAAAACCTTACCAATATGCGTTCCAAATCCGCCGACGACAAATCCACAACCATTCCACCCATTAAATTTTCACTCGAAGAAGCTCTGGAATACATACGCGAAGACGAATATCTGGAAATTACACCTAAAGCTCTGCGTATCAGAAAAATAATTCTTGACGAAACTGCCCGCAAACGCTCCAAAATCCACGAAGTATCTGCCGAAGACTAAAAAATACTATTGGTATTACGATTTTTTTACTCAACCTTTTTATTGCCGATCTAAAAAAAATTAGTTCGGCATTTTTTTCTATTATCCCAATAGTGTCCAAAATAATTTTGGGAGATTTTTGTGAATAGACAGAGAATGTTGA
>ERZ842401.805-NODE-805-length-46325-cov-10.547633_pt1 | contig 46325 bp, 32 predicted proteins | sample MGYA00521270_ERZ842401 | MGnify/ENA primary metagenome ERZ842401 (study PRJEB31892, sample SAMEA3878208) | bioreactor metagenome | biome: Moose rumen | place: Sweden | collected 2011-10 | study: EMG produced TPA metagenomics assembly of the PRJEB12797 data set... | reverse complement strand
GAATAGTTGCGTTGTTTGGAACGCCCTGAATCACGGCAACACCGTCCATGTTAGTGATACCACCGATGGTAGTACCCTTCACCAGCACGTTGGCACCGATAACCTCTCCCAGTGCATCCTTAACAGTCACGGTCACTGTGCGGCCGTTCTGCTGGATACCCTCAATGCCTGTTGTCTCGTTCACTGCTGCTGAGGCACTCATAGGCATGCAAACAGCAAGGAACAGAGGCAATGCGCATAATCCTAAATGTTTTTTCAAAAGATTGTTTCTCATATCTTTCTAATGTAAGGTTAATAATACATTTAATAATGTTAGTTCTTTTTTAATGTGACAGGCATACTGTCATGATTGTTTAGTGTTTCATCAGCATTAGCAATGTTTCATAGGCGTTAAAATGTTTTTTTAATTGTTAGTACTATAGTTTATTAATTTTATTCCACTTAAAATGTTATTTGGTGCTTCAAGTGACCATAGATAAAATACGAATTTGGATGTACCTAACATTAAGATACATAGGAAGTTAGTGCTATTCTAACTCCTATTTTAGATCTCATTTTGCATTTTTATCTTGCCAAAGTTACAAAAATTTCGATAACAAAACACTATTTTGTCTTTTTTTTTTTAAAATAACTCTGTTTAGATTTTTTTTAAATAAGAAATCTGCAACGTTATATTTGTTTATTGGCTTACGATATGATTACCAGATAACATAAAAATAAGGTGCAGGAGACCTACACCTTATTATATAATATAACTACAAGGTTACTTAACCACGATCTCCTGAATAGGCTGCTGTGGTTTCAGGATATCGTTAACCTTCCAAGTCTGCCCTTTAGCCAAACGGAAAGGAACGGTAGCCTTCGTGTCATTTACATTAGCTGCAAAACGAACGCTGTAGTTACCCGCAGCAGCTTCCCACTGGCTTGCTGACTCATTGAAGGATGCGAGCGCATAGGTATCCACGTCGATGGTCAGTGTCTCGCTCTCACCTGGAGCCAACTCACGGGTCTTAGCAAAGCCCTTCAGCTCTGATTCTGGTTTTACCAACCCACCGTTAGGAGCAGAAACATAGAGCTGGACAACTTCCTTACCAGCCACGTTGCCAGTGTTTTTCACTGTCACAGTAGCACGGAAACCATCCTTGGTGGCCTGTACCTTTGGAGCACTATAAGCGAAAGAGGTATAGCTCAAACCATAGCCGAATGGATAAGACACTTCCTTAGCTGCAGTCTGGAAGTAGCGATAACCAATCCAGATGCCTTCTTCGTAATTGGTATAGCTCACGTTCTTAGTCTCACGCTGCTGTCCGCCCATTGCGGCACCCATACCCATCATGCCATCGCTCTCGACATTGTACGGGAAGTTCTTGGAAGAAGGAACGTCCATATAGTTGATAGGGAAGGTAGAAGTCAGCTTACCAGAAGGATTGGCCTTACCACTGAGAATATCAGCCACAGAATAGCCACCCTCCTGACCAGGCTGCCAAGCCAACAAGATAGCATCAGGCATACCCTTCCAAGAAGCAGTTTCAATCACTCCACCAATATTCAATACAACAATCACTTGCTTGCCAGCCTCGTGGAAAGCATCGGTTACGTCTTGCAGCAACTGACGCTCTACGGTAGTGAGGTTGAAGTCGCCCTCTATGTGACGGTCGGCACCTTCGCCTGCGTTACGGCCAATGGTTATGATGGCTACATCGTTTAAGCCAACTTGCTTATTAATGATGGCACGCTCCAACGGCATCTCGCTCAAGGCAGCTTCACCCAGCATCAAACCACCCATCATGCCTCCACGGGCAGCGCGGGCAGCTGTTTGGCGAGCACGCTCATAAGTGGTGTATGTCTCATAGACATTCTTCAGCTCATCGTTTACCTCATAGCCAGCTGCCTGTAAACCTTGCAGCATGTCGATGGTATATGCCTTGTTCACGTTACCAGAGCCAGTACCGCCAGCGATGAAGTTGTAGGAAGTGATGCCGAACAGGGCCACCTTCTTAGATTTTATAGGAAGGGTGTTGTTCTCGTTCTTCAGCAGCACCATACCTTCAGTAGCAGAGCTGCGAGTAACCTGTGCATGAGCCTTCAGGTCGGGCTTGTCAGAATACTTGTAGCCTTTGAAACGCGGTGTCTTGACAATGTATTCCAGGATGCGTTTCACGCAGATATCCACATCGTCCATGCTGAGCTTACCACTGTTCACGGCCTCGATGAGATCGGTCTTCTGCTGATCCATACCGGGCTCCATAAGGTCGTTTCCTGCGCTCACTTGAGCGGCAATATCACGTCGCATGGTCCAGTCGGTCATCACGATACCCTTGAACCCCCATTCGTCTCGCAGCAACGTGGTAAGCAGTTCCTTATCCGACTGAGTGTTGATATCACCATTCAGACGGTTGTAAGAAGACATGACCGTCCATGGCTGTGCGTCTTTCACCACCATCTCGAATCCCTTGAGGTAAATCTCACGTAGGGCGCGCTGATTCACGCGTGCGTCATTTCCCATACGGTTGGTTTCCTGACTGTTGGCTGCATAGTGCTTCGCACTTACGCCAACGCCATTGCTCTGGATACCATTGATGTATGCCGTAGCAATCTTTCCTGTGAGGAAGGGGTCTTCTGAGTAATACTCGAAGTTACGTCCGTTCAGTGGATTTCGATGAATGTTCATACCTGGAGCCAACAGCACATCGATGCCATACTCCAGCACCTCATTGCCCATAGCCTTACCAACCTCAGCCACCAACTGCACATTCCATGTGCTGGCCAAAGAAGTGCCAACAGGGAAACCTGTTGCATAATAAGTCTGATCGGTTCCTGGACGTGTAGGAGAAATGCGCACACCTGCAGGGCCATCGGATACCACTGTACGTGGAATGCCTAAGCGCTCAACGCCGTTTGTTGTACCAGCTGCACCGGGCACCAATACATCAGAAGAAGCGGTCATGGCACCAGCAGTCATACTGCCCCATCCGCCACCAACAATGAGCTCTGCTTTTTCCTCGAGAGTCAGAGCTTTCACGATTTCGTCTACATTGTTAGGCGTCAGTTTCTGCGCACTTACAGAAGCCACGCACAATGCAGCACTTGCAAACAGAATTAATTTTTTTTTCATAATGGTATGTAAATTTAGATGTTTTGCTGCTGCAAAATTAGTAAAAAAAACTGAAAACAGCGCATGCTGCATCTTTCTTTTCAGAATGAATCATGTCCTAAACAGTCTATTTATTGTCCAAATGAACAGATTTGCTTATCTTTGCAGAGAAAAGGGGAGAGCATTACATTATTATATTATGTATTGGGAACTATTTAAAATATTCTTTCGAATAGGAGCTTTCACTATTGGTGGAGGCTATGCGATGGTTCCGCTGATAGAGGATGAAATTGTATCTAAGAGAGCATGGATCAAATCTGAGGATTTCTTGGATTTGCTTGCTATTGCTCAAAGCAGTCCTGGTATCTTGGCGGTGAACATTGCTATCTTTGTGGGATATAGGCTGAAAGGCGTCAAAGGCAGTCTGGTGACTTCATTAGGGGCTGTGCTCCCTTCTTTCCTGATGATACTTGCCATTGCGTTGTTCTTCCAACAATTCAAAGATAATATATATGTAGAAAAGATATTCAAGGGCATACGCCCTGCTGTCGTGGCATTGATTGCTGCTCCTACTTTCAAACTTGGGAAGAGTGCCCAAATCAATCGCTATAACATTTGGATTCCCATTGCATCTGCATTGCTGATATGGCTTCTTGGTTTCTCGCCGATATGGATTATCATAGCTGCGGGATTAGGCGGCTTTGTTTACGGAAAATTCATAATTCATAATTCATAATTCAACGATGCTATACCTACAGTTGTTCTATACATTCTTCAAGATTGGGTTGTTCGGCTTCGGAGGTGGATATGCCATGCTTTCCTTGATTCAAGGTGAAGTGGTGACACGTTATGGATGGCTCACTGCCCAAGAATTCACAGACATCGTGGCAATCAGCCAGATGACTCCAGGACCTATTGGTATCAATTCGGCCACCTATGTAGGCTATTTAGCCACAGGAAGTGTATGGGGCTCTGTCATTGCAACCTCTGCGGTAGTACTGCCATCGTTTATCTTGATGCTGACCATCAGCAGATTTTTCTTGAAATACCAACATAACCCCGTTGTAGTTTCCATATTTGCAGGATTGCGTCCAGCTGTAGTTGGACTATTAGCTGCTGCAGCCTTAGTACTGATGACGGTTGATAACTTCGGCTCTCCTTCAGAGAATACTTACCAATTCGTCATCAGCTGCGTATTGTTCCTATTAGCCTTCATCGCTACTTATCGATTCAAGGCTAACCCTATCCTCCTAATCATCATCTGCGGATTGGTGGGACTGGTTGTGTACTAAGGATTAGAGTTTGACTTTCTTCTTGGTCACTTTTGATTCGTTGTACAATCTATCTAATGCTGTCACCACATAGGTATATGACTGCTTCCCATCCGTATAAGGCAACGGATAATAAGCCTGCTGTGTGATTGCCATAATATGCGATGGGTCTGCGGTATTCACTTTTTCACCTTGCGCAAAGCGATAGATCACATATTGTTTGGCCACATCCATCTCAGTCTTGGCTTTGGGTTCAAACCAAAGCAGCATATAGCCGTCCTCTGTCCAGATAGGTTTTAGCTTCTTGACTTTTCCAGGCGCTTTCTTGTCCATGAAAGGGAATGCAGGTATCAAGGCTGGATAGCGGTGGTAATTGTTCACATAGGCATCACGTACGCCTCCTTGATTCTCAACCATAGCAGCCGCATACCACTGACTGCTACCTCCCACAGCCGAATAAGCGCGTTGAACCAACATCTTGTGAGCCAACTCATTGTTTTCGGGAGTGGTGTATTGCACGGTATTGGGGATTGACTGGCCGATGAAAAGAGGCCTCCCTTCTGCATGCTCAGCCCACCACTTCACAAGCGTATCATAATCGGCTGCAGGATGCCCTTTCTGCCAATAAATCTGAGGAATATTATAATCAATCCATCCATTTCTTGCCCAGAGCAGGACATCGGCATAGAGGTCGTCATAGTTTTGCAGTCCATTCGTAGCACTGCCATCGGGATCGTTTTTCTGGTTGCGGTAAATGCCAAAAGGAGAGACTCCGAATTTCACCCAGGGCTTGATGCTGCGGATGGTGCGATGCAACTGCTCTATCAGAATGTTGACATTGTTTCTTCGCCAGTCTCCTTTATCCGCGTAAGCTCCACCGCTTTGCTGATAATAGGATTCGTCTGGGAACTCCTGTCCTGCCACAGGATAGGGATAGAAATAGTCATCCATGTGGATGGCATCGATATCATAGCGTGTGACGATGTCTGACACTACACTGCAGATGTAGTCACGGCTCTGTTGCAAAGCAGGGTTGAAATAGAGTTGGTCACCGTATGGCAAGAACCATTCTGGATGCTGGTTGGCAATGTGATTAGGAGCCAAGGCCATATTGGCAGAAGTCTTTACACGATATGGATTGATCCAGGCATGAAACTCCATACCTCTTTTGTGGCACTCGTCTATCATGAACTGCATGGGGTCCCAATAAGGATTGGGCGCCTGACCCTGTACGCCTGTAAGGTAACTGCTCCAAGGCTCGATAGAAGATGCATATAGCGCATCTGCGGCAGGACGCACTTGGAAGATGATGGCGTTGATGCCAGCTTCTTGCAGGTTGTTCAACTGAGCTATCAGGGTTTGCTGCATCTGCTCAGAAGGCATTCCGCGGAATTGTCCATTGACCGCTTGAATCCACGCCCCACGAAATTCACGCTTAGGCTGAAGTGACTGGGCTTGAAGGCTTGTCAGCATCCACATGCCCACCAGAAAAGTCAGAATCTTTCTCATGATATGTCTGTTATTGCCCACAAAGATAAAACAATTCTTCTGAATATGAGTACTATTTGCCGAATATTGCCTACAAATTTTAATCCCCATGCCTATTGTCTTATTTAAAATAAGACAGTAGGCTGAAAAGCAAATTTCTCTGGCAAGAAAAAGCTAAGAACTTTGCAAGGGGAAAGAAATTGCATTATCTTTGCATTTCTAACCGCTAAAGTCTATGACAGAGAATAAGGCTATTATTATAAAAGGTGCGCGTGTCAATAACTTGAAGAACATTGACCTGACCATCCCCCGTAATAAGTTTATTGTTATCACTGGTTTGTCTGGTTCTGGCAAGTCATCATTGGCTTTTGATACTCTTTATGCAGAAGGACAACGCCGTTATGTGGAAAGTCTGAGCAGCTATGCCCGCCAATTCTTGGGCAGGCTGAACAAGCCGGAGTGCGACTTTATCAAGGGCATTCCTCCTGCCATAGCCATTGAGCAGAAAGTGAGTAGCCGTAATCCACGTTCAACAGTGGGTACCTCTACTGAAATCTATGAGTACCTCAGATTGCTCTTCGCTCGAGTAGGACGCACCTTCAGTCCCATAAGCGGCCAAGAGGTGAAGAGACATGATGCCGAAGACATTGTGAAGTGTATGCTGGATCATGCAGATGGCATTCGTTTCACGCTGCTTGCCCCGATTATTACCCATCAAGGACGCAGTCTTTCCGATCAATTGGGCATCTATCTGAAAGAGGGCTTTAATCGCTTGGAAGTCAATGGCCAAACAGTGCGAATCGAGGATTATGAGTTCCGTCCACAGGACATCGTATTCTTGATGGTCGACCGTTTGGTTGTCTCTCACGAGAAAGATGCCATCAGTCGCTTGACAGATTCTGCTGAAACGGCGATGTACGAAGGTGACGGTGCCTGCCTGCTTCGTTTCTATGAGAGCGATGGTACCACCCAGCTCTTCCGCTTCAGTACGAAGTTTGAGGCCGATGGAATCACGTTTGAGGAGCCTACGGAGCACATGTTTTCTTTCAATTCTCCCCTTGGGGCATGTCCTGAATGTGAAGGTTTCGGGAAAATCATCGGCATTGATGAGCATTTGGTGATTCCTAACCGTTCCCTCTCTGTGTACGACGGCGCGGTGGTATGCTGGCGTGGTGAGAAGATGGGCTTATGGAGAGAAATGGTCATTAAAGGGGCGGAGAAAGCAGGATTCCCCATCTTCACACCTTATTATGAACTTACTGACGAGCAGCGCCGGATGCTTTGGGAAGGCACACCTTATTTTGAAGGTATCAACGCTTTTTTCCAGATGGTGAAAGAGAACCAATACAAGATACAGTACCGCGTGATGATGGCACGCTATAGAGGTAAGACGACCTGTCCGAAATGTCATGGCACTCGTCTGAAGCCTGAAGCCACTTACGTGCGTGTAGGCGGTAAGAATATCTGCCAATTGGTGGACATGCCTATTACTGAATTGAAAGTGTTTTTCGAGCAACTGCAGCTCAATGCTCATGAGCAGGAAGTCGCCAAGCGTATCCTCATAGAAATCAATAGCCGTTTGCAATTTATGCTCGATGTAGGTCTGGGGTATCTGACGCTTAATCGGTTGAGCAACAGCCTCTCCGGTGGTGAGAGCCAGCGCATCAACCTGGTTACGTCTTTGGGCAGCAGTTTGGTGGGGAGTCTGTATATCCTCGATGAGCCCAGCATCGGTTTACATAGTCGTGATACGGATAAACTTATCAAGGTGCTCCGTGAATTGCAACAGTTGGGGAACACAGTTGTTGTAGTGGAGCATGATGAGGAGATAATCCGAGCAGCCGACTATATCATCGACATCGGTCCCAATGCCGGTCGCTTGGGAGGACAAATTGTCTATCAGGGAGATATGAAAGATTTGGAACCTGGTAGTGAGAGCTATACCGTGCGTTACCTACTTGGTGAAGAAAAGATTCCTTTGCCAGAAAGTCGCCGACCTTGGAACAACTATATAGAAATAAAAGGTGCCCGTGAGAATAATCTGAAAGGAATTAACGTACGTTTCCCTTTGAATGTGATGACGGTGGTAACGGGCGTTAGTGGCTCCGGAAAGAGTACTTTGGTTCGTGATATCCTTTTCAGGGCTATGAAACGTGAATTGGATGAGACTACCGAGCGTCCTGGTGAATTCATTTCTATCGGAGGGGATATCCAAAGCCTTAAAAATGTTGAGTTCGTTGACCAGAATCCGATAGGTAAATCTACGCGAAGCAATCCTGTAACCTATCTGAAGGCTTATGAGGAGATTCGAAAGCTTTGGGCAGACCAACCGCTTTCTAAGCAGATGGGGTATTCACCTTCTTATTTCAGCTTCAATACCGAGAACGGGGGGCGCTGCGAAGAGTGTAAAGGCGAAGGTACCACTATCGTAGAAATGCAGTTCATGGCCGATTTGGTCTTGGAATGTGAATCTTGCCATGGGAAGCGCTTTAAGTCCGATACCTTGGAAGTGAGGTTCCACGATGCGAGCATCTATGATGTGCTGGAAATGACTGTTAACCAAGCCATGGAATTCTTTGAGAAATATGGGCAGAAGAAAATAGTCAGTGCCTTAAAACCTTTACAAGATGTGGGATTAGGATACGTGAAGCTTGGTCAGTCGTCATCCACGCTTTCGGGCGGTGAGAACCAACGCGTGAAGTTGGCTTACTACTTAAGTATGGAGAAAAAGGATCCCACTCTGTTCATCTTTGATGAGCCTACTACGGGATTGCATTTTCACGATATCAAGAAACTGTTGCAATGTTTCGATGCTCTGGTCAAACGTGGGCATTCTATTCTTATCATTGAGCACAATATGGAGATGATCAAATGTGCTGATTGGGTGATAGATATGGGGCCTGAAGGTGGGGAGAAAGGCGGGAACATTGTGGTGACAGGCACTCCGGAAGATGTGGCTAAGTGCCCTGAGAGTTATACAGGCCAGTTCTTGAAAAAGATTCTGTGACCGACAATGAGCGAATAACGCATTCGTTTCGCCTTTAGTCCCCTTTTTCGACGATTGGTTGGCGATTATTTGCATTTTTAGGGAAGAATCCCTATATTTGTACATACAAATAGTTACGTAATTATGACAACTAAGAACATTAACCGCCGAGATTTCATAAAGACCTTGGGAGCTGGAGCTGTGGTTGCCGGAGCGGCGAGCTTGGCAGGATGCCGCACGAAATTGCCCAATGAACTTGAGCCTGCAGGTCATCATACCGATGAAGTTCCTACAGACAAGATGACTTATCGTCAGTTCGAGAGCCTCGACAATGATCGCGTATCCATCCTTGGTTATGGATGTATGCGTTGGCCTACTTTGTCACAGCCAGAGGCCGATGGTAATGTCATCGATCAAGAACAGGTCAATCGACTCGTCGATTATGCCATGGCACATGGCATTACATATTACGACACCGCTCCCGTGTATGTTCAAGGATGGTCAGAGCAGGCCACGGCCAAGGCTCTGAAGAAGTATCCGCGTGAGTCATATTATTTAGCTACCAAGCTTTCAAGCCACCGCTTTTCGGGGCAAGGGCTTCCCAAAGAGGAAATGTACCGTCGCTCGATGGATTTCTACAACAATTCGTTCATCAACCTGCAAACCGATTACATAGACTATTATCTGCTGCATGGTTGCGGTTTTGGCGGCGGTATGCCTAGCATTGCTGAGCGTTTCTTTGACACGGGCATTCTTGATTTCCTAGTCAAGGAGCGTGAGGCTGGGCGCATCCGTCATTTGGGCTTTTCGTTCCATGGCGATGTAAAAGTATTTGATTACCTGTTGGAGTTGCATGATGAAGGCAAGTACCACTGGGATTTTGTACAGATTCAGATGAATTATCTGGATTGGCGGCATGCCGTAGGTGCATCGGTGCCATGTGAGTACCTATATCACGAACTAGAACGCCGTCAGATTCCAGTGGTTATCATGGAACCATTGCTGGGTGGCCGTCTTTCAAATCTGCCACAGCATGTTGTCGCACGTCTCAAGCAACGTATTCCAGAAAATAGTGCTGCTTCATGGGCATTCCGCTTTGCGGGTTCCTATCCTTATGTTCTAGCTTGCCTCAGTGGTATGACCTATATGGAGCATTTGCAAGATAATATCCGTAGTTTCTCTCCACTGGTTAGCCTCACTGATGAAGAGAAAGATTTCCTGTTTGAGACTGCGGATATTATGCAGCAATATCCTACTATCCCGTGCAATCAATGCCAGTATTGCATGCCTTGCCCTTATGGCCTAGATATTCCCGCCGTCTTTACACACTTCAATAAGTGCGTAAACGAAGGTAATGTGCCAGAGAGCCAGCAAGACCCCAACTACCGTAATGCTCGTCGTGCATTTTTGGTAGGATACGACCGTAGTGTGCCGCGTATTCGCCAAGCCAGCCACTGCACTAGTTGTAATCAATGTTCGCCTCACTGTCCTCAGATGATCAACATTCCGGAGCAGATGCAACGGGTGAATAATTTTGTGGAAGCATTGAAGCAGAATACTCTGTAATGATTTAGTATTTTATTTTTGAGTGCTATACCACCTCACAAACCATCCTAAAGAGAAAAGGAACACAACTACAGCTATAATATAAGATACGGTAGTGCTAAGTCCGAAAGCAATCGGAGAAACTGCCAAGAAAGTACCACACACCGTAGTCATGAACAATGCGGGAATCAGCGTAATGATATATGGTTTCTTCTGTCGTACCAGATAAACTGTCAGTGTCCAAAGGGTAAAGACGGCCAGCGTCTGATTTGCCCAACCAAAGTAGTTCCATATCACATTGAAGCCATCTTCATTGGCAATGTTAAACCAAAGCAACAGAGAAGTGACAACAAACAATGGGATGCAAATCATCAAGCGCTTAGCGATAGGTTTCTGATCGAAATGTAAAAACTCTGATACAATCAGACGTGCACTGCGCAGAGCCGTATCACCACTGGTAATAGGGGCTGCCACCACGCCCAACAATGCTAAGATACCACCAAAAGTGCCTAACCAACTATTAGAAACTGCGGTCACCACTTGTGGGGCACTTGCCTTCAGGGTGGAACCCACCTCTTCTGCACCACCATCATAGAAGAAATAGGCACTGACAGAAGCCCACACCAAGGCCACCATACCTTCGGTAATCATCGCTCCGTAGAATATCGGACGACCCTGCTTCTCATGCTTCATGCAGCGTGCCATAAGCGGACTCTGAGTGGCATGGAAACCACTGATAGCACCGCAGGCAATGGTGATGAAAAGACAAGGAAATATCGGACCAGCAGCCGGATTGCGGTTCTCAAGTCCATCCCACAACTCTGGCAAATTAGGCATTTTCACAAACAAGCAAGCCAGTAAGGCTACCGCCATGAAAATCAGCGAGAAGGCAAAGAGTGGATAGATACGCCCGATGATCTTGTCAATTGGCATCATTGTAGCAATGATATAATAGATGAATATCACCGCTACCCAAAGCATGACATTCCAATGGGTGAGATCACCCAAGATGATAGAAGGACTATACACAAAGACTGCACCTACCATCACCAGCAGCAGGACCGTAAATACCAGCATCACTTTCTTAGTATTATCTCCAAGATAGTAACCCACCAGTTCTGGCAGACCCACACCTCCGTGTCGCACACTGAGCATACCACTTAGGTAATCGTGCACTGCACCAGCAAAAATACAACCGAAAACAATCCAAAGATAGGCTGCAGGGCCAAATTTTGCACCCATGATGGCACCGAAAATAGGCCCCGTTCCTGCAATGTTCAGGAATTGTATCATGAATATCTTCCAACCAGGAAGTACCATAAAATCTACGCCATCGGCCTTGGCAATGGCTGGCGTCGGTCTGGAGTCTGGTTTGAATACACTCTCAACGAAACGACCGTAGAGAAAGTAACCCAGCAGCAAGGCGATAAGTGATAATGTAAATGAAATCATGTTTTCTTGACGATTTTATCATTAAATCGGATGCAAAGGTAATAGTTTTTAAGCAGATAATGAATAATGCCAACTATTTTTTGTCTTAATCTCCTATTTTTGCTATCTTCGCAGCCGAAATGATTACTGCACTGTTCATACTGCTATTTCTGTCACTTGGCATTCCAAGTGCAGCCCAGTCGTTAGACGCACTCCCCAAACGTGAAGTGAGGGCAGCTTGGCTTACGACCGTCTATGGATTGGATTGGCCGAAAGTGAGGGCAAATACTGCTGATAACCGCAGAATGCAGCAGGAGGCGTTGACGGAAATGCTTGATAAGCTGAAAGCGGCTCATTTCAATACGGTTTTATTCCAAGTCCGTACGCGTGGAGAGGTTTTCTATCTTTCTGCCTTGGAGCCGATGAGTTCCCTGCTTACAGGACGAGTAAATGGCAATCCCGGTTATGATCCCTTGCAGTTTGTAGTGGAGGAATGCCATAAACGTGGGATGGAGTGCCATGCGTGGATGGTTACGATTCCCTTAGGAGCCAGACGCCACATGAACAGCCTCGGAAGGCAAGCCGTGACGAGTAAACAGCCAGGACTGACCTTATTATATAAAGGTGAATACTATCTGGATCCAGGTAATCCTAAGACGAAGGAGTACTTGATGAGCCTTGTCATTGAAGTCATTCAGAAATACGATGTAGACGGGGTGCATTTCGACTATCTCCGCTATCCAGAATACTTACGCCAGTTCCCTGACCAACGCCAATTCAGGCGTGAAGCCAAAGGACGGAACTACGAGCAGTGGCATCGTGACAATATCACGGAAATAGTGCGTTATCTCTATCAAGGAATCAAGGCCCAGAAACCTTGGATAAAGGTCAGCACCAGTCCTGTAGGGAAGTCGCATGATTTGACACGCTATTCATCCAATGGCTGGAATGCGCTGGAAACAGTCAGTCAAGATGTACAGGGATGGCTTGGTGAAGGCATCCAAGACCAGATATATCCGATGATGTATTTCAAAGGAAACAATTTCTATCCCTTCGCCTTGGATTGGCAGGAACAAAGCAATGGCAGACAAGTGATTCCTGGTCTTGGCATTTATTTTCTGGATTCCAAAGAAGGAGATTGGCCTTTGGATGAGATAGAACGCCAGATAAACTTCACCCGAGGACAATCATTGAGCGGACAGGCACATTACCGCATTCAATACCTGATGGATAATACCAAAGGCCTATATGACAAGCTTATCTCCCGCTATTACACCACACCTGCCTTAGTGCCTCCTATGCCATGGCTGGATGCCGAAGCACCAAGTGCCCCCAAGCAGCTACGCAAAGAAACGGATGCCGATGGTTATATTCGTTTGACCTGGCAAGAAGCCACTGATAATGACACGAAGAATGCCCCTATGTATGTGATCTATGCCTCAGACACTTATCCTGTTGACACGGAAGATGCCAGCAATATTCTGGCACAACGCATCACTGGAACCACTTATACTTATGCACCTTTGACACCTTGGAGCCTAAAGCTCTACTATGCCGTGACTGCCATTGATCGGTATGGCAACGAGAGTGAAGCTGTGCAGCTAAACCGCTGAGATATAGGCCGCTGAGAGAGTCTGTGCAGTAATCGGGGTAAGGGGGAGGATACCATTTTCCAGGCGCATTCCGTACCATCTACATGGATATTGTGTCAGAAGAGGGAGAAATTGGCTTTCAAAAGCCTCTCGATGCGGATAGTTTTCCACATGAAAAGTGGCTTTTACTCCAGGATGTATGAATCGCTCCCTAAGCAGATGGCTGACTACCCCCATATTCATGCGCCAATTCATCTCCACGCAGGGATGGGTGCTGTATGCCCCATTTGGCTCCGCACAAATCATCATGTCTATCCCCATATATCCTTGAAAATCAAAGGATGCTAATGCCTGCAAGAAGATTTCACGCACCCTTCGGAGTTGTTGAATAGGAACATAAGCAGAGAGCAGGTGTTCTATCTCTTCATCAGTAAGGAGCATGTTCCCTAAATATGCGCCTTGTTCATTGGTTTGAAAGAGAGAGTATCCCACAAACGACCATTGTCTCTCTTCATCGCAATGAAATTCCATAGCGAAATCATGCACTCGCTGCTTGATGGATTGTGCAGTGACTACGCCTTGCTCTTTCAAGACACGCTGGCACCAGTTTCGATGCCTATCCGAAAAGCCATCTCTGCACCAAGAGAGTCCTTTGCCACTACTTGACCATGGAGATTTGAATACCACGCCTGTTTCTATGGCTTTAGCATAACGTTCACAATCCTCCAATGTATAGAGATTTGCACCACTTCCACAGCAATAAGGCTCGTCTCTGAAGTGAGAAAGCATATCTGCCACCATCGTTCGGGATGACTGTTTTCGCCATTCATCCAGTTGAGCATCGGATGGTAGAACGTCGGAGGAGATACCCATGCGGAGGAGCTGATTTCTGACGGCTTTGTTCCATCCCCATGGTTGCACTTTTTTTATTTCCCAGTTGGGAAGATTTTTTTTCCTAACTGGGAAAAAAGTTTTTCCCAACTGGGTAGTTGTTTTTGTGATAAAATCCGCACTCTCTTCATCGGGCACCAAAATGGCGCTTTCCTCGGGTGCATACCAAAGCGGAAGCACGGCAAGGTCGTGCGCCATCTGCCGTATTTTCTCACTGGCCGTATAGTTGGCTCCATGAGTGGCTAATGCAAGGTCTGTTTCCGGATTGAAGAGGTATAAATCCATGTCTTAGTGGGCGCCAAATGCTTTTTTGTAATAAATTAACGCAAATATAATGACTATTTTTGTCACCTCCGCATTGCAAAAAGCATTTTTATCACTATCTTTGCCAAAATAAACTATCATACCGTTATTATGGAGTCATTTTATCGTACACATGCCTATCTCGTGGAGCATCTGAATGCCCCTGTACGCAGGGATTTGATGGACCAAATAGATTGGAACCACCGCATGATTGGCATCAAGGGAACCAGGGGCGTAGGTAAGACGACTTTCTTATTGCAGTATGCCAAGGAGAAATATGGCACCGACCGTTCCTGCCTCTACATCAACATGAACAACTTCTACTTCAGTGACCATACACTGATGGAGTTTGTCACGGATTTCAGCAATCATGGCGGTAGGACACTCCTCATCGACCAGATATTCAAGCATAACAACTGGGCCTATGAGCTGCGCCAATGCTATGAGCATTTCCCACGGATGAAGTTCGTGTTTGCCGTGTCATCGGTGATGCGCCTCACCAGCAAGGAGGAGGATCCCGATCTGTATGACATAGTGAAGATGTACAATCTCAGGGGATTCTCATTCCGTGAGTTCCTGAACTTGCGTGCCAATCTGAATCTGCCTTCCTATACTTTGGAAGACATCCTCGCCAATCATGAGCAGATAGCCCGTCAGGTATTGCCGAGGGTGAATCCTTCTAGGTATCTGCAGGAATACATCCACCATGGCTTCTATCCGTTCTTCCTGGAAAAGCGCAATTTCTCGGAGAATCTGCTGAAGACCATGAACATGATGATAGAGGTAGATATATTAATTATCAAACATATTGAACTAAAATACCTCTCGAAGATAAAAAAATTGCTATATTTGCTCGCAGTTGACGGCCCCAATGCTCCTAACGTGAGCAGATTGGCCGAAAATATAGACACTTCCAGAGCGACAGTGATGAACTACATCAAGTACCTACAGGATGCGCGATTAGTGAATTTAGTCTATAAGGATCATGAGACATTTCCAAAAAAGCCCGCCCGTATCTTGATGCATAATACAAGCTTGATGTATGCCATCTATCCGTTGAAGTTCGACGACCGGGATGTGATGGAAACTTTCTTTGTGAACAACCTATGGAAAGATCATACTGTGAGTAAAGGCAACAGCCTTGTCACCTTCATGGTGGATGAGGGGCTGAAGTTCAAACTCTGTATGGACAGCACGGGTAGAAGGAAAGTGCCAGATGTGTACTACATCATGCGCAACATGGAGATTGGGCATGACCACATGATTCCGCTGTGGCTCTTTGGATTTTTGTATTGATAACTATTTTAGATGATACATTAATATTAATAAAAACTCTAATTATGACTAAAGAGAAAAAATTCATTACTTGTGACGGTAACGAAGCAGCTGCGCACATCGCGTATATGTTTACCGAAGTAGCTGCCATTTACCCTATCACTCCATCTTCTACGATGGCAGAACATGTGGACGAATGGGCTGCTGCCGGCCGTAAGAACATTTTCGGCGAGACAGTATCTGTGCAAGAGATGCAGTCAGAGGGTGGTGCTGCTGGTGCAGTACACGGCTCACTGCAGGCTGGTGCCCTGACCACTACTTTCACCGCATCACAGGGTCTCCTGCTGATGATTCCAAACATGTATAAGATTGCTGCAGAGAACCTGCCTTGCGTATTCCACGTATCTGCTCGTACACTGGCTTCTCACGCTCTGTGTATCTTCGGTGATCATCAGGATGTGATGGCTTGCCGTCAGACTGGTTTCGCCATGTTGGCCGAAGGTTCTGTACAGGAAGTGATGGATCTGGCTGGTGTAGCTCACTTGGCTGCCCTGACCGCCCGTCTGCCATTCCTGAACTTCTTCGACGGTTTCCGCACTTCTCATGAGATTCAGAAGATTGAGAAGATCGACCAGGAAGATCTGGCAGGTCTGATCGACATGGAGGCTCTTAAGGAGTTCCGTGAGAAGGCACTGAATCCTATGAAGCCTGTGATGCGTGGTATGGCTGAGAATCCTGACCACTTCTTCCAGCACCGTGAGGCTTGCAACAATACTTATACCAATGTTCCTGCCATCGTGCAGCACTACATGGATGAGATTGGCAAGATCACTGGTCGCCAGTATCATCTGTTCGACTACTACGGTGATCCAGAGGCAGAGCGCGTTGTTGTGGCTATGGGTTCTGTGACCGAGTGTTTGCGTGAGATGGTTGACTATCTGCGTGCTAAGGGTGAGAAGGTTGGTATGGTGGCTGTTCACCTGTTCAACCCATGGTCTGCTAAGGATCTGCTCGCTGCTATTCCTGCTACTGCTAAGCGCATTGCCGTACTCGACCGTACTAAGGAGCCAGGCGCTGCTGGTGATCCTCTCTATATGAACGTAAAGGATGCCTTCTATGGTGCCAAGGATGCTCCATGCATCGTAGCTGGTCGCTATGGTCTGGGTTCAAAGGATACCACTCCAGCACAGATGCTGGCAGTTTACAAGAACCTGGCATTGCCACAGCCAAAGGATCACTTCACTGTAGGTATCGTAGACGACGTGACCTTCACTTCACTGCCACAGGAGCCAGAGTTGGTACTCGAAGATGGTGGTATGTTCGAGGCTAAGTTCTACGGTCTGGGTGCCGATGGTACTGTAGGTGCCAACAAGAACTCTGTGAAGATCATCGGTGACAACACCAACAAGCATTGCCAGGCATACTTCGCATACGACTCTAAGAAGTCTGGTGGTTTCACCTGCTCACACCTCCGCTTCGGTGACACTCCTATCCGCTCTACTTACTATGTGAATACGCCTAACTTCGTGGCTTGCCATGTTCAGGCTTACCTGCACATGTACGATGTTACCCGTGGTCTGCGTAAGAATGGTTCATTCTTGCTGAATACCGTCTGGGATGGTGAGGAGTTGGCACAGAACTTGCCTAGCAAGGTGAAGTGCTACTTCGCACAAAACAACATCACCGTTTATTATATCAACGCTACCAAGATTGCTCAGGAAATTGGTTTGGGCAATCGTACCAATACCATCCTGCAGAGCGCATTCTTCCGTATCACAGGCGTGATTCCAGTAGATCTGGCTATCGAGCAGATGAAGAAGTTCATCGTGAAGTCATACGGCAAGAAGGGTGAGGATGTGGTGAACAAGAACTACGCAGCCGTTGACCGTGGTGGTGAGTACAAAACTCTGACCGTGGATCCTGCATGGGCCAACCTACCAGATGATGAGAAGGCTGCCAACAATGATCCTGCATTCATCAACGAGGTAGTTCGTCCTATCAATGCACAGGACGGTGACCTGCTTCCAGTTTCAGCATTCAAGGGTATCGAGGATGGTACTTGGTATTCTGGTACTGCTAAGTATGAGAAGCGTGGTGTGGCCAACTTCGTTCCTGTTTGGAATTCAGACAACTGTATCCAGTGTAACAAGTGTGCATTCGTTTGTCCTCATGCAGCCATCCGTCCATTCGTACTCGATGCTGAGGAGCAGGAGGCTGTAGACTTCCCAATGCTGAAGGCAGTAGGCAAGGGCTTCGAGGGCATGACCTTCCGTATTCAGGTAGACGTTCTCGACTGCTTGGCTTGCGGTAATTGTGCTGATGTATGTCCGGGCAAGAAGGGCGAGAAGGCTCTGACAATGGTTCCGTTCGATCCAGAAGCAGAAGACATGAAGAAGCAGGCAGCCAACTGGGAATACTGCGTGAACGAAGTGAAGAGCAAGCAGCACTTGGTAGACATCAAGGCCAATCCAAAGAACTCACAGTTTGCACAGCCTCTCTTCGAGTTCTCAGGCGCTTGCTCTGGTTGCGGTGAGACCCCATACGTAAAGCTCATCAGCCAGCTGTTCGGTGACCGTGAGATGGTAGCCAACGCTACAGGTTGTTCTTCTATCTATTCAGGTTCTGTACCTTCTACGCCTTATACTACCAATGCCGACGGTCGTGGTCCAGCTTGGGCAAACTCTTTGTTCGAGGACTTCTGCGAGTTCGGTCTGGGTATGACACTGGCCAATGAGAAGATGCATGCTCGTCTGACTGAGACCATGCAGAAGGCCATTGCCGATGAGAAGGTTCCTGCTGAGGCTAAGGAGCTCTTCGCTCAGTGGATTGAGAATCAGAATGATGCAGAGAAGACTAAGGTGCTTTACAACCAGATTGCTCCGATGGTAGAGGCTAATAAGGATAAGTGCCAGTATTGCGCTGTGATCAATGAGTTCAAGAACTACCTCATCAAGCGCAGCCAGTGGATCATCGGTGGTGATGGTGCTTCATACGATATCGGTTACGGTGGTCTCGACCACGTGATTGCTTCTGGTAAGGACGTGAACATCTTGGTAATCGATACTGAGGTTTACTCTAACACTGGTGGCCAGTCATCTAAGGCTACTCCTATCGGTGCTATTGCTAAGTTTGCAGCTGCTGGTAAGCGCGTACGCAAGAAAGACTTGGGCCTGATGGCTACTACTTATGGCTATGTTTATGTAGCTCAGATTGCTATGGGTGCAGACAATGCTCAGACGCTGAAGGCACTGCGTGAGGCAGAGGCATATCCAGGCCCATCACTCGTGATTGCTTATGCTCCATGTATCAATCATGGCTTGAAGGTAGGCATGGGTAAGAGCCAAGCAGAAGAGGCCAAGGCTGTAGCTTGCGGTTACTGGCATCTGTGGCGTTACAACCCAGCATTGGAAGCTGAGGGTAAGAATCCATTCTCATTGGATAGCAAGGAACCAAACTGGGGAGGTTTCAAGGACTTCCTGAAGGGTGAGGTTCGCTATGCATCAGTGATGAAGCAGTATCCAGCAGAGGCAGAGCAACTGTTCCAGGCTGCTGAGGACAATGCTAAGTGGCGTTACAACAGCTACCTCCGTTTGGCAAAGTACCCTTGGGGCGCTGCTGAATAAGTGATACACCTTATTTATAGTAAAGGCGGAGACCATTTGTGGTTTCCGCCTTTTTTGCTTCATCCTTAAAGTCGTAAAGAATACTTTTTATTGGCTTACATTCCCTATGCGACCGTCCCTATTTAACTGCATAATGGACATGGTTTTAAAGTCCCCATTTTTTTAATACATATTAACATACTGATGTGTACTAATGAAAACCTAAATATGTAATTTTGTAACCAATTAGTTTTAATAGACTGATGATGACGACAGAAGACGGAAAATCTTTTAAGGGAAGCGTGTGGCTTAGTGTGTGTATATTCTTGGGAATATGCATATTGCAGTATTTTTTCTTGCAGCAAATGCAGGAGTTTACTTATTTCTATCGCGAACAGCAGCAGATTTTCCTTTTCGACTCAGAATATATCCAAGGGCTGCTTAAGCCTATCGGAGGTTTCGCAACATTAGCTGGACAATGGTTGGTGCAATTCTTTGTTTTGCCACATGTGGGGGCTATGGTCTCTGCAGGTCTTACACTCTTGGCAGCCCTCTTCACTTGGCTAACGATGCGAAAACTGAATAATCATAGTTTTTGGCTTTCTTCCTTGGCTTTTCTGCCTGCATTGCTCTATTCGCTCTGCCTGCGTGATTCTTTTGTGCATTATGATGGGCTGGTGGCTTTGGTCCTAGGAGCGCTGATTTTGTGGTTATACACTATACTTCCCAAAGACCGTTGGATGCTGAGGACTGCAGGTGGGGTACTCCTGACATTGGTGCTATTCTATTTGGCAGGATCGGTGGCTGTGTTGGTGGCACTTACAATGCTAGTGATTGACATTCTGCGAAAAGCTGATAAGAGCTATTTAACTCTATTCCCACTGGTGCTGGTCTTATTGGTTGGTATCGTGGCAGTTTACTTTGGCTGGATAGTGGATTATCCATATGCTTTCTGGACGAAAGGCTATTGTGAATACTACTTTGAGCCAACCGCCCTTCATACGTTATCATGGCTTTGTCTGCTTTTGGTCATGGCACTGGCTTGGGTTTCAGGGAAATGGCACTATACTAAAAAACGTATACTGGCTATGGCTCTGGATGCAGGTATGGCTGTCGCTGTATGTGTCGCCTTCGTTCGTATCGGTGATGCCGATAATAACAAAGCGTATTATGCACTTCTGAAGCAGATTCACTATGCCGATACTGAAGAATGGGATAAATTGACGGGTGTATCAGACATCTCTCCGACGAATGATATACAGATGAATTACTTCAATCTGGGACTTTCGCATCAAGGACGTTTGCTGACCGACCTCTTTGCCTATTCTCAGCAGGGCGTGAACTCCTTGATGGCCAGCTATGTGCAATATACAGACATGGGCGTGTTGATGAGCCGCTTATACTACCGTTTGGGTGTGATCGGCGCTGCGCAATACCAAGCATTTAGTGCCACGGTAGGCATCACCTATGGCAACCCTTCGATGACGAAGCTCCTGATAAAGACTTATCTGATAAACGGCACTTATCGCATTGCGGAAAAACAGATTAATATGCTGGAGAAGAGTTGGTACTATGCCGACTGGGCCAGCGAACATCGCAAATTTCTCTATAACGATGCGGCAGTAGAGGCTGATCCGGAGTTGGGGAAGATGCGTAAGAGCCTGCCAGATAATGATGGATATGCCATGCTATATGGTATTATGAACGACTTGGAGACGGTCTTGGATGCCAATCCAGATAATAAGGAAGCCGCAGAATATGCTATTGCCTTGCTGCTTTTGTCTAAAGACTTTGACTATATCAAGGCATTCGTGGAGCGTTATGGCGGAAAGGGCTGCCTGACTCAACTACCTGAACGTCTGCAAGAAGCCATTGTGACATATTCTGAACATAACCCCGACTACTGCCGTGCGCATGGGGTGAGCGAGGATACCATCGAACGATTCTCGAGATTCCGCCAAGAGGTGCTGAATCTGAGAAGAAGCGGTGCTACTAATATGACTCGTTTGGCAGCCGAATATGGAAAGACGTTCTGGTACTATATGGTGAAGGGGTGAGGATTTGGTTTAGAGTTTAGGGTTGAGAAGCCACATATATAATTAACATTTAATATTTAGGATGAGACATTTGTTTGCGATACTTTCAATCGCTTTTTTCTGCGTGGCATGTGGGAAAGGGGATATTTCCGTGGGTGGTGCTCTCAATGAGGAGGTGACTATCACACCCGACTATAAAGATGTGACCATCCCCCCCAATATCGCCCCACTGAACTTCCAGACTTCTCTGGAGGGAGCTACTTGTCTGCTGATTGATGATGAGCAGGGTGTGGGATTCCAAGTGCATGCAGAAGATGGCCTTTTCACCATTCCTATGGGGAAGTGGAAGAAGTTGCTGGAAAACAATAAGGGAAAGAACCTGATACTCACAGTTTGTGAAGAGCAAGGGGGTGTCTGGAAATCCTACAACCCGTTTAAGATCTATGTCACTGAGGAGGAGGTAGATTCATACGTGGCCTACCGTATGCTGGTGTCTTGCTATGGACAGTGGAATCGCATGGGTATTTACCAGCGCAATATCTCCAACTATGACCAGACACCGATTTATGAGAACAATCTGACGGACTATAACTGTATCAACTGTCATAGTTTCCCGAACCAAGATCCTACGCAGCTGTTCTTCCACATGCGTACCAAAGCAGCGGGAACGGTGCTGATGCGTGGCGGCAACGTGCAGAAACTGAATACGGGTACCCCTGAGACGATGTCGGCACTGGTGTATCCTTACTGGCATCCTTCGGGTAATTTCATTGCCGCCTCTGTGAATAAAACTTTCCAGAGTTTCTTCTATCATCACGAGAATACACTGGAGGTCTATGATACTGATTCTGACGTTGTGGTGTACGATATTGAGAATCAGGAGATATTCTCCTGTCCTGCTTTGAAAGCTGATAGTGTGTTTGAGAGTTTTCCGACATTCTCTCCCGATGGTCGTAGCTTGTATTTCCTCTCTGCTCGTGCCAAGGAAATGCCCGTGGAGTATAAAGACCTTAGATACAGCCTCTGCCGTGTGGATTTTGATCCTGAGACGCGCACAATTGGGCAGCAGGTAGATACAATCTTCAATGCAGAAAAGGAGCAGATGAGTATTTCGTTCCCACGCATTTCTCCCGATGGGCAGTACTTGGTGTTCGGTAAGCAGCAGTTCGGCAACTTCTCTGCTTGGCATAAGGATTGCGACCTTTATTGTCTACGTATAGCAGATGGAGAAATCTACCCACTTACGGAAGCCAATAGCGAGGAGTCTGAAAGCTACCATAGCTGGAGCAGCAACAGCCGCTGGATGGTGTTTAGCAGCCGTAGGGTGGATGGTTTGTTCACGCGCCTCTATTTCACCTACATTGATGCCGATGGAGTAGCACATAAGCCCTTCTTGCTTCCTCAGAAGAATCCTGTGCGGTTCTATGATGACTTGATGTTGGCCTATAACATCCCAGAATTCATCAAGGGAAAGGTGGAAGTGAATCCTCACGTGATAGCTACGGTGATGCGTGATACCGAGGGCGTAAACCTCACTTACCGCAAATAGGCGTTATCCTTTGCGCTTTTCCGAGAGACAGGTGTCGCAGATGCCGCAGTTGTGCGGATTGTCCTCGCCAAAGTAGTGCAGTAGCATGCGACTGCGGCAAGTCACGTCGTTCTCGGCATAGTGCAGGATGGCTTCCAACTGCTTCTCTAGTTTTTCCTTCCGTTTCTCATAGATTTCTTCTGAGAAATGGAGGTATTTCTGCTCCATACGCTCGCGCGTATATATTATAAAAGGTGTTTTCTTGGCAGGTATATAGCTGACGATATGCAACTTGGACAGGCGGATGAGGCGCATATAAATCTCCTGCCTATCCATGTGCAGACGAATGGAAAGCAAGTCCTCATTGATATAGGTATAGTCGGAGAAAACCCCTGTATATGAGCGTAAAATCATTTGAATCAGGCGGTCTGTCTCCTTGTCGGTGTCATGGAGGCGATATAACTCTTCTTTAGAGAGAGTAAACATCAAGCGGGAGGCGTTGTCCTGTTCATCAGTGTATTCCAGATAACCTGCCTGTGTGAGTAGCTTCAGCGCATTGTGTACTGGCACAGGGAAGTGCTTGAATTTGTGACAGAAATCATCGATGTCGAATGCCTTGATGCATCCCAACCCATCGCCCATTGCCATCTGGTAGTAATACTGCAGATGCTCGTAAACCTGACGGATGTGGTCCTTGGTAGGAAATGTATCGGGTACACGACGACGCAGCGTGATTCGGTCTTGCGGATGATAGAGCAGCACGGCATAGGCTTTCTGGCCGTCACGTCCAGCGCGTCCAGCTTCTTGGAAGTAGGCCTCGATGGAGTCGGGGAGATCCATGTGTATCACCAACCTGACATCAGGTTTGTCTATGCCCATACCGAAGGCATTGGTTGCTACCATCACGCGGCTTTCTCCCTTTCGCCAGAGCTGTTGTCGCTGGTCTTTCACTACATCATTTAGTCCGGCATGGTAGAATTCTGCTGTGATACCCACCGTTTGGAGCAGTTCGGCAATCTCCTTGGTGCGCTTACGATTGCGCACATAGACAATGGCACTCCCACTGGTATGCTGCATGATGTGCAGCAGTTCCCTTATCTTGTCGGCTGGCTTTCGCACCACATACGCCAAGTTCTTGCGCTCGAAGCTCATGCTGAACACCCGTTCCTCCTTGAAGAGCAGCTGCCGCTGAATGTCCTTTACTACCTCTGGGGTAGCAGTTGCCGTGAGGGCAAGTACGGGTACATTGGGGAGTAGGCTCCTAAACTCTGCGATTTTAAGGTAAGCAGGGCGGAAGTCGTAGCCCCATTGCGAGATGCAGTGGCTTTCATCTACTGTGATCATGCTGATATCCATGCGTTGCACCTTGATTTGGAAAAGCTCCGTGCCCAAGCGCTCTGGAGAGATGTAGAGGAACTTATAGTTGCCATACAGGCAGTTGTCCAATGCCGTCAGGATTTCCTGATGTGACATGCCAGAGTAGATGGCCTGCGCCTTGATGCCTCGTTCCTTGAGGTGCTGCACTTGATCCTTCATCAGGGCGATAAGCGGTGTGATAACCAAGCACATGCCTTCCTTGCAAAGGGCAGGAACTTGGAAAGTGATGGATTTTCCGCCGCCTGTAGGCATGAGCCCGAGGGTATCATGCCCCTCAAGGATGCTTTGGATAATCTCTTCCTGCACCCCTCGAAACGCATCATACCCCCAGTATTGCGTGAGTATCTCTTTCGGATTAAACCTCATTTGGCTTGATATCCTCTATCTGTAGTTGCACCTCGCCCTTCTTGTGCGTGTTTTCCTCGATAGTATAGCAAATGTCGAAGCTACGCTTGGTCTTGATGAAACGCACATGTGAACTCTGTCCGAAGGCAATGCCATTCATGACTTTGTTCGATTTATTGTCCACCAGTTCCAGCTTGATGTGCTCCTGTCCGCGCCCTACTACCTTACTGGTACCATAGTCGTACACATGATGTGTGCAGAACACCGGTTTCTCGTTGTAGGGACCGAATGGGCTGAATTTCTTCAAATCTTGATAGAACTTGTTGGAGATGTCCTTGAAGTCGATTTCCGCATTGATGTCTATCACTGGTTCCATTTGTTCTTCAGTGATATGCTCTGATACGAATTCCTCAAAACGTTCGCGGAACAGAGTCACGTTCTCGACCTTCATTGACAGACCTGCAGCGTAGGTGTGCCCGCCGAAGTTTGCCAAAAGGTCACGGCAAGACTCCACAGCCTTGTACACATCGAACCCCGTCACAGAGCGGGCCGAACCAGTAGCGAGGCCACCTGTGTAAGTCAGCACTACTGAAGGCTTGTAGTACACCTCTGTAAGTCGCGAAGCCACAATGCCTATTACGCCACGATGCCACTCTGGATTGTAGAGCACGATGGAGTGCTTATCGTTCAGGGTCGCATGCTCCTCCACGATTTTGTTGGCCTCTTCCGTCATGGCTTTGTCCAAATCCTTTCGCGTCTCGTTATACTGGTTGATGGTATTCGCTTTGTCCACGGCGGTAGAAAATTCCTTCTCCGTCAGCAAGTCCACGGCCTCCTTACCATTTTGGATACGCCCCGAAGCATTGATGCGCGGACCTATCTTGAACACGATGTCTCCCATGGTAAGTTCCTTATCATTTAGGCCACATACATCGATAATGGCTTTCAAGCCCACGCTCGGATTGCTGTTGATCTGCTTCAGCCCGTGGTAAGCCAAGATGCGGTTCTCACCCATGATGGGCACAATGTCGCTGGCGATGCTCACGGCGCAGAGGTCGAGCAGTGGAATCAAGTTGTGGAATTCGATGCCATTGCTGATAGCAAAGGCCTGCATGAACTTAAAGCCCACACCACACCCCGACAGGTGTTCGTATGGGTAAGTGTTATCCCTGCGCTTGGCGTTCAGAATGGCCACAGCAGAAGGTAATTCATCGTCTGGCACATGGTGGTCGCAGATGATGAAATCTATGCCTTTTTCCTTAGCGTAGGCTATTTCCTTCACGGCCTTGATGCCACAGTCCAGCACGATGATGAGCTTCACACCCGTCTCCTCGGCATAGTCCACTCCCTTGAAAGAAACGCCATAACCCTCTTCATATCGATCAGGGATATAGTAATCGATATTCGAGTAAAACTGTTGAATAAACTTGTAAACAAGTGCTACAGCCGTAGTGCCGTCTACGTCATAATCTCCATAGACGAGGATACGTTCCTTGCGGCCCATGGCTATATTCAGCCTATCAACCGCGAGGTCCATGTCCTTCATCAAAAATGGGTCGAGCAAGTCAGACAGTTGCGGGCGGAAGAACTTCTTCGCCTGGGCCACTGTCGTAATACCACGCTCCACCAATAGTCTGCCCAATATCGGACTCAACCCCAGGTCTTTGGCCAGCTGTAGGCTTGTCTCTGCCAGGTGGGGAGATATGGGCAAAAAATTCCATCTGTGAGTCATTATATATATTATTTTTTATTTTTTTCATCGTATGTAAAATTTAGTCAGGGCATAGTACCCCATTATAATCAATGTGTAAAGGTAGTGCTTTTTTATAAATAAAGCACAAATAATTCTATAAAAAATCTTATTTCCGTGAAAAAGAATGTTTTCACAGTTGGAGAGGCTTCCGCTGATTGCGTCTTACGTCCTTGCCCTCGAAGCGGCAGATAGCCTCTATCCATTCCCATTTCAGGGGCATGGACTCGTGTTCCAGAAGGTCGTAAGTCACCATCACGGAGGTTCCCATGCACTTCACTTCCAGAGTGTCCATGTCTATCACCCGCTGTGAGAGGTGGAAGCTTTTGTTGCCAATCTCCGTTACCGCAGTCTGAACGGCGATGTGGTCAGTCTCATAGATTTGGGAGAGGAAGTCAGCTTGTACATGCACAGCCACGATGCCATAGTTGCGCCAGTTCACATGTGGACATACATGCGCGAAGTATTGGCTCTTTCCTAAGTCGTAGAAAGGGAAATAGACCTCATTGTTCACGTGTCCAAAGCGGTCTACGTCGTTCCAGCGCAGCTGGATAGGTATGGTGTGATGATATACTAACTCTTCTTCTTTTTGCTCTTCCATTGTTTTTTCTTGTTCGTTTTTTCTATTTCTTTGGCAAAAATACTATTTTTGCGTTTAATTATATGCCTGAAATGTGAAAGAAATCAAATTTCGGCCTTAAAAAGTATGAAGCTATGACAAAAGCAATGATAGAAGACATGAAAAAGGCCTGTGAAGTGCTTCGAGCTGGCGGCTTGATTTTGTATCCCACAGACACAGTGTGGGGCATTGGATGTGATGCCACTAATGAGGAAGCCGTGCGTAAGGTCTATGCCCTGAAGCAGCGTGAAGACTCTAAGGCCATGCTGGTACTGGTGGACAATGCCGTGAAGGTGGATTTCTATGTGAAGGAAGTGCCTCCTGTGGCATGGGACTTGCTCGAAGTGGCTACCAACCCTCTGACTATCATCTATTCTGGGGCACGCAACTTGGCCCCAAACTTACTGGCAGAGGACGGTAGCGTGGGTATTCGTGTCACTGAGGAAGAGTTTTCCAAGCAACTCTGCTTCCGTTTCCGCAAGGCCATCGTCTCTACCAGTGCAAACATTAGTGGAGAACCGTCACCCAAAAATTTTGCGGAGATCAGTGAGGCCGTGAAACAGGGTGTGGATTATATCGTGGGTTATCGCCAAAACGACAAGCAGAAGCGTAAACCCAGTAGCATCATCAAGTTGGGTCCTACGGGCGAACTTAAAATCATCCGACAGTAATGAGCTCAGGTAAGAATTGGTTTGAGCGTTTCATCGTATGGCGTGAGGCACATGTCAGCAACCGGCAGTTTGTATTGCTTCTAAGTCTGCTGGTCGGTGTGGCATGTGCTTTGGCAGCCTTGGTGCTCAAACAGCTGATACACCTAATACAGAGCCTTCTAACAGCGGGCTTCATCAGTACGGAGGCTAATATCCTTTACTTGGTCTATCCAGTGGTAGGTATCTTCCTCACGGGTGTCTTTGTTCGCAGAATCGTGAAAGACGATATCAGTCATGGTGTCACCAAGATCCTCTATGCCATCTCCCGCAGGGAAGGGCACATCAAAAGTCACAATACATGGAGCAGTATCATCGCCAGTTCAATCACCATCGGATTTGGCGGATCTGTAGGAGCAGAGGCACCTATTGTGCTTACGGGTTCTGCCATCGGTTCCAACCTGGGTGCCGCTTTCCGCATGGACCAGCGTACCCTCATGCTCTTGGTGGGCTGTGGTGCTGCTGGTGCTGTGGCCGGCATCTTCAAGGCTCCTATCGCTGGATTGGTCTTTACCATTGAAGTCATCATGATTGACCTCACCATGTCTTCGCTGCTCCCATTGCTCATTACTTCCGTTACGGCAGCGACTATCGCCTATATCACCACGGGTACGGAAGCCATGTTTAAATTCGACATGGACGAACCCTTTGCGCTTTCACGCATCCCTTACGTGATTATTCTCGGCATAGTTTGCGGACTGGTTTCCCTCTACTTCACCCGTGCCAATGTGGCTACAGAGGAACTCTACCGCAAGTTGAAGTCGCCTTATGCCCGTCTGGCGTTGGGTGGTATCATGCTGAGTGTACTTATCTTCCTTTTCCCACCTCTCTATGGTGAAGGGTACGATACCATTGAGTTGCTGATCAATGGTGGCACTAATGCCGACTGGGAAACGGTGATGAACAACTCCCTCTTCTATGGACATAGTGAGTGGCTTCTGTTCTACCTCGCCCTCATCGTATTCATTAAGGTGTTTGCTGTTACCGCAACCAATGGCGGTGGCGGTTGCGGTGGTATTTTTGCACCTTCGCTTTTCCTTGGCTGCATTGTAGGTTTCGTATTTGCCCACTTCTGCAATGGCTACAATCTTCCTGTCACTCTGCCTGAGAAGAACTTTGCTCTTATGGGCATGGCAGGCTTGATGAGTGGTGTGATGCATGCCCCTCTTACGGGTGTCTTCCTCATTGCCGAGCTTACGGGTGGTTATGATCTTTTCCTGCCGTTGATGATTGTCTCTGTGATGTCTTACCTTACTATCTTTCTTTTTGAGCCTCATAGCATCTATTCCATGCGTCTCGCCAAGAAGGGAGAACTGCTTACCCATCATAAGGACAAGGCTGTGCTTACTCTGATGAAGATGGATAGCGTGATAGAGAAAGACTTTCACGTGGTGCACCCAGAGATGGACCTTGGTCAGATGATAGGAGCCATAGCCAATTCTAAGCGCAACATTTTCCCTGTGACTGATGCGAAGGGCAACTTCCTTGGTATGGTACAGCTGGACAATATACGTAATATCATGTTCCGACAGGAACTCTATCATCATTTCAAGGTATCTCGACTGATGACTACCCCTCCTGCACGTCTCTACGATACCGACAGCATGGAGCAGGTCATGGAGAAGTTTGATGAGACAGAAGCATGGAACCTCCCCGTAATCAACGAAGAGGGCAAGTATCTGGGCTTTGTCTCCAAGTCGAACGTCTTCAATGCCTACCGAGAGATGATGATTACCCTGTCTGATGAATAACCTTTTATTGATTTAATGAATAAAACTGAACTAAAGATCGTTTATATGGGAACCCCCGACTTTGCGGTGGAACCACTGTGCTGCCTTGTAGAAGGCGGATACAATGTCGTGGGTGTCATCACTATGCCTGACAAGCCTGCTGGTCGTGGGCATAAGATACAATACTCCCCCGTGAAACAATACGCCTTGGAGCACAACTTACCTTTGCTGCAACCAGAGAAACTCAAGGATGAGGCTTTTTTGGAGGCCCTTCGTGCTTGGAATGCCGACCTTCAGATTGTGGTGGCCTTCCGTATGCTGCCAGAGGTGGTGTGGGCCATGCCACCGCTTGGTACTTTCAACCTTCACGCCTCCCTGCTTCCACAATACCGGGGTGCGGCCCCTATCAATTGGGCAGTCATCAACGGCGATACTGAGACAGGTATTACCACCTTCTTCCTCAAACATGAGATAGATACAGGTGAAGTAATCCAACAGGTGCGCATCCCTATAGCTGATACCGATGATGTTGGCATCGTTCACGATAAGCTCATGCACCTTGGAGGCAAGCTCGTGGTGGAGACGGTTGACGCTATCCTTGCTGGGACCGCTCATTCTATTCCGCAAGAAACCCTTATTACAGAGGAATTGCGTCCGGCTCCTAAGATATTCAAGGACACCTGTCGCATCCGTTGGTATCTGCCGTTAAAGCGGGTTTACGACTTTGTGCGTGGACTTTCCCCATACCCTGCAGCATGGGCAGAACTGCGTAAACCAGACGGAAGTGTAGAAACCCTAAAGATCTTCCAAACGGCTAAGATAGAACAAACCCATCAGCTCTCTCCAGGCACCATCCGCACCGATGGTAAGACCTACTTGCACGTAGCTGTTCCTGAAGGTTTCATCTCAGTGCTCTCCTTGCAACTTCCAGGCAAGAAGCGCCTTCCTGTGGCTGAACTCCTTCGTGGCTACCACATCACTGATGAATATCAATTCATAACAGAAACCCCATAATTCATAATTCATAATTAAAACATATTCCGCCTATGCTACTCTCTCCTTCTATTCTTTCTGCAGATTTCTGCCATTTGGGCCAAGACATTGAGATGCTCAATAGCAGTGAGGCCGATTGGGTACATATCGACATTATGGACGGCGTCTTTGTACCTAATATCTCTTTTGGATTCCCCGTGCTTAAGCATGTAGCTAAGGTCAGTCAGAAACCTTTAGACGTACACTTGATGATTGTTCAGCCAGAGAAGTTCATTCAAGAAGTGCGTGATCTGGGTTCTTTCATCATGAATGTGCATTACGAAGCCTGTCCTCATTTGCATAGAGTCATTCAGCAAATTCGTGATGCAGGCATGCAACCCGCAGTAACCCTCAACCCTGCTACCCCAGTGCAGTTGGTGCGTGATATTCTGCCTGATGTTTACATGGTATTGCTCATGGGTGTAAACCCAGGGTTTGGAGGGCAGAAGTTCATTCCTCATACTGTAGAAAAAGTACGCGAATTGCGCGACTTGATCAATGAGATGGGATCCCGTGCCCTCATCGAAGTTGATGGAGGTGTTAATATGCAGACTGGTGCCCGCCTTATTGAAGCAGGTGCAGATGTCTTGGTGGCAGGCAATGCCGTGTTCTCTGCTAATGATCCACAGGAGGCCATCAGGCAGTTGAAGAGTCTGTAAAAGAGAAGCGTTATGAGGAGGAATTCGGTCCTACAAAAGCATCCTTTGTTGAGATTGCTCCTCCCTCTGATGCTAGGTATAGTATTGGCCGATGCCTTTTATCAATCATTGGCCACTTTTCAGGGGTATCTCATAGGGATTACCCTTTTTTCTTTCATTTTACTGTTTATCAGTCTGTGGAGATTTAAAGGCTGGTTTGTGCTCTTCTTGAATCTGACAGTGATGGGCATAGGAATGCTACTTACAGGCAGATGGCTTGAAAAATCGCATTTCCCTTTTTCGGAGGAAAGTGCGGCCTACCAGATACTTATTGAAGAACAGCCCGAAGAAAAGCCACGTAGCATCTTGTGTAAGTCTCTGCTGTTGAATGGAGATAGCACATTGTTGGCAGAGGGGCTGCCTAAGAATTTCCTATTTTATTTGGCGAAAGATTCTGCCTCTTTTCAACTGACCAAAGGCGATACGTTATGGGTCTATGCACATCTGGAACCCGTTACGCAGAGTGGCATTCCCGATGCGTTTGATTATGGGCGTTATTTACGTAGAAAAGGAATCTGTGGGTCTGCTTATGTGGCAAGCGGGCACTGGCAATTGGTAGGTCATCAGTCCTCCTCTTCCTTTATGGACCGTATGGAAATGGTGCGCGAACGATTGAAGGACCGCTATAGGGAATTGGGGTTTCAAGGAGATGAACTGGCTTTGCTGACAGCTTTGACAGTAGGGGAGAAAGAAGAGTTGAGTGAGGAAATAAGGGAAGTATATTCTGCAAGTGGAGCCAGTCACGTATTGGCAATTTCAGGTTTGCACATAGGCTTGCTCTATGCTATTCTGTGGATGTTCTTTATACCTTGGAGAAAGAATAGAAAACTGAAGGTTGTGTCTGTGTTTATCGTTATAGGGGTACTTTGGGCATTTGCTGCTTTGACAGGATTCCCTATTTCTGTGGTTCGCTCGGTGATTATGTTTTCTTTGATTGGAGTGTCCAATCTCTTACAGGAGAAACCGCATACACTCAATACATTGTCCACTGCAGCTTTTTTGATGCTTCTTTTCCGTCCACTTTGGTTATTTGAGGTTGGTTTCCAAATGTCCTTTGCTGCCGTTGCGTCCATTGTGGTATTACACCCCAAGCTGTCCTCGCTTTGGGAGGTTAATCATCGGGCGCTTCGATGGATATGCGATTTGCTCTCTGTATCCATAGCGGCACAGATAGGTGTCGCTCCAATCGTTGCTTTCTATTTCCATCGTTTCTCCGTCTATTTCCTTCTGACTAACTTCTGGGTGATACCTATGGTTTCTTTGGTGATGTATGTGGCGGTATTTATGTTGGTACTAATGCCTTTCCCTGCTATTCAGCAATGGGTTGCCCTACTGGAGATGAAACTGATCCATCTACAAAATACTGTTCTGGAAGAAATCAGTCAATGGCCAATGGCAACGATAGATCGAATCTGGCTGACTATCATAGAAGTTTTCGCTTGGTATGTGGTAGTATGGTTCTGCTATCGTTTCTTCCAACGCCATACAGCTCATCGCACTTTGTCGGCTTTAGCAGGGCTGTTATTGTTGATAGGAGGACATTGGGGATTGAGTCAGTACGCTGCCATGAGACCAAGTATCTCGTTCTATAATGTACGAGGTTGCCCAGCAGTGCACTTGGTGTCAGATTTGGATGCATCTTGGGTAGTCGCATCCGATAGTCTTCTGCAAGTAGACCAATTGCTGAAGCAAGTTGATCCTTACTGGATGCATCGGCAGTTGGCTGTTCCGCAGGTTCTGACAAGCGACAATCAGATAGTCAGTTTCTACGGAAAGCGCATTTGTTTGGTGAATGATGACCGTTGGCGTAGAAAGTCAAGCTCCCAGAAATTGCCTATAGATTATTTGTATATCTCAAGCGGTTATCGAGGCACTTTGGAGGAATTGGTGTCTTTGTTTGATGTTCAAGAGGTCATAGTAGATGCCTCATTATCTGATTTCTATCGTCAGAGATTAGAACAAGAATGCCTGGAAAAACGAATCCCTTTACACCGATTAGCTTCTGAAGGAATCATTGAAATACCTATATAAAAAAGAAGGGTATCTTCCCAGACACCCAATCTTTAATAACCTTAAATCTAATACCATGAAAAACACGATGCAAAGGTAGGGATTTTATGTTATATAGCATAAAAACGGGGGTAAAATCGCTCCTGTTTAACATTCTTTAAACATTATGTGCCGTTTTTGCTTTGCCCACATAGCATAAATGGGCAAAATGTACCTGCCAAGAGTCTATTCCACGTAGAGTACCAAGCCCTTGAGATACTCGCCTTCGGGGTGGTAGATGCTCACGGGGTGGTCTGCTGGTTGCGTAAGCTGGTGCAGAATGCGCACGCTACGACCTGTCATAGCAGCAGCGGTGAACACGGCTGTGCGGAACTGCTCTTTGTTGACTGCCTGAGAGCAGGAGAAAGTGAATAAGATGCCTCCAGGACGTATCTTCTCCATAGCTTTGACATTGATCTTGCGGTACCCTTGGAGGGCATTGCGCAAGGCATCACGATGCTTGGCGAAGGCAGGTGGATCAAGGATGATAAGGTCGTACTGACCGTCTTCCATTTGATCGAGGAACTTAAAGGCATCCTCAGCATAAGCAGTGTGGCGCGTATCGTCAGGGAAGTTGAGACGTACATTCTGGTTGGTAAGCTCCACTGCCTTGGCAGAACTATCAACTGAATGCACCAAGCGGGCACCGCCACGCAGGGCATAGACGGAGAACCCTCCTGTGTAGCAGAACATATTGAGCACGTCTCTGCCTTGAGCATAGCGTTCCAGCAAGGCACGGTTTTCACGCTGATCTACGAAGAAACCGGTCTTCTGTCCCTTGGCCCAGTCTATGTGAAACTTCAGGCCGTATTCTAGGGCTATGTTTTCCTGACTGCCGCCAACGAGGAACCCATTCTCGGCACCAAGGTCGGCCTTATAGGGCAGGGTGGTCTCCGACTTGTAATAGATGTGTTCTATGGTGCCGTCCATGACTTGCATCAGGGCATCGGCAATCTGCTTACGGCAACAGTGCATGCCTACGGAGTGAGCCTGCATCACAGCGGTGCGTCCGTAGATGTCAATCACCAAACCAGGGAGGTTGTCACCCTCACCGTGTACCAGACGGTAGGTGCTGTGGTCAGGCCTGTTGGTCAGGCCGATATGCTGCCTCATGTCATGGGCAATGCGGAGCCTAAGCTGCCAGAAAGCATCGTCGATGGCTTCGTGTTGGTGGAAGCTAAGCACCCTGATGGCAATGCTGCCTATCTGGTAGTGACCTTTAGCAATGAACTCACGCTTAGAGGTATAGATATCTACAAGGTCACCTTCCTCGGGGGTACCTTCTATCTGGGCAATGGCACCTGAGAATACCCATGGGTGAAAGCGCTTCAATGACTCTTCTTTTCCTGGTTTCAAATAGACTCTGTGCATAATTCTTCGTTGATGGTTTTCTGTATGGTGAAGTCGCCTGTGCGACGGAGTTCTTCAAGTTTATGGTAGATGTGTAGGCAGGCCCAGGCATCGATGGCAGCGTATTCTTGCTGCGCAGGGCTGAGGCTGCTTGCCTCCCAGTTGCTTAAGCGTTGTGCCTTGGAAATTTTCTGGCCAAAGAGAATGGCATACATTTTCTGGAGGCTCTTCTCCTGAATGCCGAAGGTGCAGGCGAGTTCTTGTAACTCTACATAGTTGTGGGGATGAAAGGGACTGCGCTTTTGGAGCATCATGAAGTCGTCTTTAAGGGAGAGGCCAATTTTAAGGATATCTTGACTCTCTAACAGCTGAATGACGGGCAGGGTGAGACCGCTCTTGTTGAGGCGGATGAGGTAGCACACATCATCTGTGGCTACCTGCAGCAAGGCTACTTGGTTGTTCTGGCCTTTCTTGAAGGAAGGGCGGGTCTCTGTGTCTATGCCCAAGGCGGGGAAGGTGCGTAGGTAAGCTATCGCATGTTCTATCTCAGAGGGCGTCTCTGCCACGCGGATGGAACCGTTGAAGCCTACACGGGGCATCTGGTTGATTTCTTCTTTCGTTATGGTGTCTCGGATTATCATTGGTCAGTCGTAATACTTATCATCATCGTCTAGGTCATCGTGGGTGGAGAACTTCACCTCGTGCAGGGCACGGAGGGTATTAACAAGTTTCTGTCCCCAGTATAGCCTGAAGTTTTCCTGGCAGAGCGACAGAGCATCGTGCATGTTAAGATTGAGACCTTGCTTGAATACGAAGATGAAGTTGCGGATATCTTGGTAGATGTCCGCCAAATCTTCGGAGATATGCTTGGCGATGGGGGTGTCGCTGTATTTCATGTCCTCAAGGAACACGTCCAGATAGACATCGTCATTTCCGAGGAGGCGCTCAATGGTAGTGCGCACGTAGTCATAATCTTCCTCCGTGACGTTTTCTTCGAGCATACCATCACCCATGGTCTCACAGGGGGGCAGGAGCAGAGCCTTCACATAGAGTAGAGGCAGCACCTTGAGGGTGGTATCTACAAATTGGGCGCGCTCGGTAGAGACGGCCTGCTCCAAGAGCTTGCAGAACTCTGCAGCTACAGTGACGAAGTCAATCACGTTACGGTCGAATATTACTTTACTCTCTTTGGCCATATCTTCTGGATTTGAATGCAAATATAGTGAAATCGTGAATAATAACAAGCATAAGACGAAATAAAAAAGGGGGTGAACAGCATTCACCCCCTTGAATATGGCATTGAAGCATTAGCAGCGCTTGTCGAGGTAAGGCAGCACGTAAGGCTTGCGATACTCGTAGTAGTACAGACGGTGGGCAGCAGCTTCCTTGTCGTTGCCAACGAAGGTACGGGTAGCTGGGTTCCACTTCACTGGACGGCCAAGTTCATAAGCAATGTTGCACAAGCAGCAAAGAACTGCAGTACCAGCACCTGCCTCGATAGGAGCGATGGTCTGCTCACGAGAACGGATACAGTCGATGAAGTTCTGAGCGTGAGGTGAACTTACCTCGTAGGCCTGAGTGGCCTGTTGTGGACGAGCCTGAGCCTGGTTGCGACCCTGCTGTGGCTGCTGCTGTGGACGACGCTGACCTGGACGGGTGCCGCGGATGTCCTCTGGGATGAGTGACATGTCTGAGCACTCGATGTGTGAACGAGATACGTCAACATAACCATTGGTACCCATGAACTTCAGACCCTGTGAATTTGGACTATCCTCCAAATAAGCGTGCTCCATCATGATGGTGCCATCAGGCCAACGACAAGAATATGCCTCACCTTCATTCCAATAGTTTCGAGGATAATACTCCACTGGCTGCAGGCCGTCGAAGCCCATAGCGCAGTTGGCGATGTCATGCATGTGAGCACCCCAGTCAGCGGTGTAACCGTTACCAGTCTCACGATACCAACGCCAAGCTCCCCAGAAACCTTCGCTCTTACCAGGGATTACTTCAGTCTTCTTACCCTTGGTAATGGTCTGCTCCAGAACGATCTGTGGGCAGAGCTGCTCGTTGTACTCAATCTTAGGATCGTTCAATGGGCCAAGCCAGAGGTTGAAGTTCAGGTTGGCAGGGATAGGCTGAACGCCGCCGAACTCCTCGTACATCTTTTCGATTGGACGTGGAGGATCACCTACTTTTGAGTAGATTTTCTCTACGTGGCCGATCTTACCAGCCTGGATGATTTCAATAGCCTTCTGGAAAGTAGCGCCCGAACGCTGCTGGCTACCAGTCTGGAATACACGGTGGTTCTGACGAACAGCATCTATCATGGCATAAGCCTCGGTGATGGTGTAAGTCAATGGCTTCTGGCAATATACATCCTTACCTGCCTGGCAAGCATGAATAGTGTGCAGAGTGTGCCAGTGGTCAGGTGAAGCTACTTCAACTGCATCGATGTCCTTGCGGTTCAGAAGCTCTTCATACTGCTCGTACATGTCGCAACGCTCGTTCATGCTACGTGATGACTGCCACTGAGCTACTGTACGGCGGAAACGCTCTCTCTTCAGGCTGTCAACGTCGCAGCAAGCTGCTACCTGAACGCCTGCACAAGAGGCAAAACCACGGAAGTCGCTCAATGCCTGACGGCCAAGGCCGATGAAACCTAATACTACGCGGTCACTTGGGGCAACCTTCACACCATTCTGTGCCCAGCTAGGCATAATGGTAAGGCTTGAGAGACCAAGGGCGGAAATGCGCAGGAAGTTTCTGCGGCTCATTCCTTTGTTTTCTGTTTTGTTCATAATAAAATAATGTATAGATAAATAAAAATGTTTTTACATAAGAATCTGTCGAGCATACTTGATGCAGGTACCTACTTCCTTCACAGCGTTAGACCAAGGCTTTACAGGGTATTCAAGCTCGATGTCGCAGTAGATAGGCAGTTTCTCATCACGTATATAGCGGAACACATCCTCCAGTCCATTTTTTATGATATATATAATAGTTTGTAATCTTGTAATCAAACTATTTGGGTTAAAGATATGTATTCTTTGCTTTAATAGCAACAACAACTCCACGAAAAACTAATATTTTCTTAAAAAAACTAATTTAAGGCTGCTTTTTGCTACCTTCACTTGGCATTTTAGGCTCATTTTCTTCTTGTTTTTCCTTATTCTCGTTTTTTAGGAAGATTCTTGAAGCCTCTTCAGAGCTGATGCCCACGTAACGCTTGAAGGCGTACTCTGTCTTATGTCCAGTGACCTTCATGATAAGGTAGGTGGGGTTCTTGTTCAGCAGCATGTTGTTGATGAATGTGCGTCGGCCTGTGTGGGTACCTATCAGCTCGTAGGCTTTCTTCCGTTTGATGATGACCTGTCCGCCTCTGATTTCCTTTTTCAGCACTTCACGGTCTATCTTGGCGCGTCTGGCCACCTCCTTCACATCTGTTACAATGGCCGTGAACTCACCAACAGGCACACCATGGTACTTGTTGTAAATGTCCTTGGCTGCCCCTAAAAGGGGAGCGAAGACTTCGTTGTTTTCCTTTGTGGAGATATATCGGATGGAGTCACCAAATTCAGTTTCTTTCAGGATACCATTCTCACGCATGGCCATCAGGTCGCTGAAACGCTGCCCTGTCTGGCAGAGAAATACCAGTACATCACGTGCCAGATCCAGTTTCCCAGAGAGCTTGAGCTTGTAGATGCGATTGACCTCCTCTTGGGTGAGGAAGATGCCGCTCTCAGACTCTTCTTGTCTCGGTTTCTTATAGCCGCTGATTTGGGCATTGTCGAACAGACCTAAGCTGGCGCAGTGGTTCAGAATGGCCAGAAACTTTGTCATCTTGTTTTCCACAGCATTGGCGGAAATGAGCTCTCCATTCCGCTTGTAGGAATTAAAGAGGAAGGTCTCAAACTGTTTCAACAACACCTTATTTATATCACTGAAGGTGATGTTCGGGCGCTTGATGGTACGTAGGAAGGCTGGGAAACTCGTCTTGCTGGTGCGTGATAGCTCGTGCATGTATGATTCCTTGGTAGAAGGCTTGATGTTGTTGTTGCGCATCACAGCTCGTTCCATCTTGTCGATGATGTTTGATTTTTTGCCAGAAGCGTGCTTCTGCCTGCCGTTGATGACATACAGTCTGAGAATCTTCTCACAATGATTTGCCTCCTCCACGTGGTGGGAGATATACATCTTGAAGTTGTTGAAACGACCACGGAAAAGCAACAGGCGCTTATTGAGTAGTTCGTTGTTGGCATTATCCAGTGGATTCAGCTTCGCACTGATAAGGGCCAGTTGGTCTGCCTTGTCCCAGTGCGCTGGATATACTTTCATTCCCGTGGAAAGCTTTATCTGCTTCCCACTGATACGGACCACGAAGAAAACCATAGTGGGTTTACTGCCTTTTGGTTCTCTCAGATTGAAATGCCCGCTGATCTCATTTATGAACAATTGGTTTTTCATGCTGTTTTTTAGGTTGGTTTGGAAAAAAAAGCCTGCTTCCTCTGGCTGGTGCTGGAGGAAGCAGGCTTTCAGATATGGGCGAGTCTGTTACTTTATTTTTATCTTGGCTTCTACCCAGCGGCGCGCATTGACGAATGCTTCCACCCAAGGGGTGATTTGATCATCTTTGCGGTCGGCAGGATAGAAGGCACATTGCCATGGGAAGAATGCACGTTCTGGATGTGGCATGATAGCTACATGACGTCCGTCCTTGCTGGCAAGTCCAGCTACAGCATAGTCAGAACCGTTCGGATTGCCAGGATACTCATCATAGCTATATTTAGCGATGACATTGTAGTCGTACTCTTTGCCTGGAAGTTTGAACTTTCCTTCACCATGATCGGCCCAGATACCTATCTTGCTGCCACTCAGACTGCCGAACATCACGCTGCGGTTGGTTGGAATGGTCAGGGAGACATAGGCAGACTCAAACTTGTGGGAGTCGTTGTGCAGCATCTTTCCGATGTCCTTACGATCAGGGCTCAGCAGATTGAGCTCCATCACCAACTGGCAGCCGTTGCATACACCCAGAGAAAGGGTATCCTCACGGGCATAGTAGCGGTCGATGGCCTCCTTGGCCTTTGGATTGTAAAGGATGGCACCAGCCCAGCCCTTGGCAGAACCCAGCACATCACTGTTGGAGAATCCACCGCAGAACACAATCATGTTCACGTCGTCCAGTGTCTCTGCACCACTCTCAAGGTCGGTCATCGTCACATCCTTCACATCGAATCCAGCCAGATAGAGCAGGTAGGCCATTTCACGCTCGCTGTTGGTACCCTTCTCACGAATCACAGCAGCACGGATACCCGTTGGCATACGACGGTTAGGATCGATGCCGAACTGGGCAAACTGTCCTCTAAATGCCTTGTTGTAGATCACTTCCAGTGGCTGCATCTTGTAGTTCTCGAAGCGCTTCTTGGCGCAGCCGTTCATGCTCTGCTTGCGATCGAGCAGGTAGGAAGAACTGTACCAAACATCACGCAGGTGGTCGATGAGGAACTGGTAGGTTGCGCCCTCATGGCTTACGAGGATATGGCACTCATCAGTAGGATGACCCAACTTCACGAAAGCCACGCCAGCCTCAGACAGAATCTTCTTCACAGCTGCATTGTGCTCCTTGCTGACCTCGATTACCACGCCAGGATTCTCTGCAAAGAGTATCTTGATAAGGTCTTTCTCCTTGATGCCGTCCAAGCTGATTTCCATACCGCCTTCCACGTTAGCGAAGCACATCTCCAGCAGGGTAGTGATCAGACCGCCCGCGCTTATGTCGTGACCAGCCTGGATAAGTCCTTCTGCCACCAACTTCTGTACAGCCAAGAAAGCATTGCGGAAGTACTCTGCACTACGGCTGCAAGGCACGTCGTCGCCTATCTTGTTCAGCTGCTGAGCAAAGGCCGAACCACCCAAGCGCAGCTTGTCATAGCTGAAGTCAATGTGATAGATGGTGCTCTTGGCATCGTTTACCAATACAGGAGATACCACTTTCTTTACGTCGCTGACCTCACCACCAGCAGAAACGATGACTGTTCCTGGAGCGATGACCTTCGTGCCATCAGGGTACTGCTGTGTCATACTCAGAGAGTCCTTGCCAGTTGGCACATTGATCTTCAGGTCGATGCAGAAGTCGCTCAGTGCCTGAACGGCTTTGTAGAGACGGGCGTCCTCACCCTCCTGAGAGCGGCAAGGCCACATCCAGTTGGCAGAGAGTGAGATGCTGTCCATGCCATCAGCCATCGGAGCCCAGACGATGTTGGTCAGTGCTTCGCTCACAGCCATGATGGAGCCAGCAGCAGGATCGGCCAAGGCTACCTGAGGCGCATGTCCCAGAGCAGTGGCAATACCTTTCTCACCACGATAGTCAAGGGCTACCACACCACAGTCGCTCAGTGGGAGTTGTATCTCACCTTGCGTTTGCTGGCGGGCAATCTTACCCGTCACGGCACGGTCCACCTTGTTGGTCAGCCAGTCCTTGCAGGCCACGGCTTCCAGTTGGAGCACGTTCTCCACGTATTCTTGAAGCTTGGATATCTCATAGGTAGGCATCTCATAGTGACGCTCCACCGTTTTGTCAATCATATAGGTTGTTGGTGAAGATCCGAACATCTGGCTCACAGCCAAGTCGAACGGACGCACACCGTCTGCCTGTTGGAAAGCGAAGCGATGGTCGCCTGTCGTCTCACCTACCACATACATAGGTGCACGCTCACGCTCAGCCACTTTACGCACATGCTCCAAGTATTTCTCCTGAATCAGCAGACCCATGCGCTCCTGACTCTCGTTGGCGATGATTTCCTTTGAAGACAGGGTCTTGTCGCCGATAGGAAGTTTATCCATCTCGATGAGGCCACCACAGTCTTCCACCAATTCAGAAAGACAGTTCACATGACCAGCTGCCCCATGGTCGTGAATAGAAACCACAGGATTCTCATCCTCCTCACAGAGTGCACGCACCACATTGTAGGTACGCTTCTGCATCTCAGCATTGGCACGCTGCACGGCATTCAGCTCCACACCGTTGCTGTAACGACCTGTATCCACAGAAGACACGGAACCGCCACCGAGGCCGATGCGATAGTTGTCACCACCCAGCACCACGATTTTGTTACCTGGCTTAGGCTCACCCTTCAGGCAGTCACGCTTGGTGCCGTAGCCCACGCCGCCTGCCAGCATGATTACCTTATCGTAGCCATACGTCTCGTTGCCCTCTTTATGCTCGAAGGTGAGCAAAGAGCCGCAAATCAGCGGTTGGCCGAACTTGTTACCAAAGTCGCTGGCACCATTAGAAGCCTTGATCAGAATCTGCTCAGGCGTCTGGTACAGCCACTTGCGCACTGGGAGAATGTCTTCCCATCCACGTCCTTTATCCGTGCGGGGATAGCTGGTCATATAGATAGCCGTACCTGCGATAGGCCAAGAACCCTTGCCACCACCCATACGGTCGCGAATCTCACCGCCAGTACCTGTAGAGGCACCGTTGAACGGCTCCACTGTAGTAGGGAAGTTGTGCGTCTCAGCCTTGAGGGAGATCACGCTCTCGATGTCCTTTACCTGATAGTAGTCAGGCTTGGAGTGGTCGGCTGGGGCAAACTGCTCGATGACTGGACCCTGGGCAAACGCCACATTATCTTTATAGGCAGAGATGATCTTATTAGGATGCTCTTTGGTCGTTTTCTTGATGAGTTGGAAGAGTGAAGACTCCTTCTGCTCACCGTCTATGATGAAGACACCACCGAAGATCTTATGACGACAATGCTCAGAGTTAATCTGGGCGAAGCCGAATACCTCACTGTCAGTGAGTGGTCTGCCACAGTCCTTCTCCACCTTCTTCAGGTAGTCCATCTCCTCCTTGGAGAGTGCCAGACCTTCCTTCTCGTTGTATTCCTCCAGATTGTCTATGTGTACGATAGGTTCAGGTTTACGGTTGGTGGTGAACACCTGCTGGTTGAGCCCATGATACATGCGTTGCAGCATAGGGTCATGCTCCGCATTCTCGTCTTTCACGGGGAAATATTCTTCGATACGGGTGATGCCTTTCATGCCCATATTCTGAGTGATTTCTACGGCATTGGTACTCCACGGAGTGATCATCTCACGTCGGGGACCTACGAAGTGGCCTGATAGATTTTCTTCCTTTTCCTGGGTTGCTCCGCTGAATAGCCAGCACAACTTCTCATGGTCTGCTGGGACGAGCTGATGGTCGCTTTCTACGGCGATTACGCTTTGTTGCTTGGTTCTGTAGAATAGAATCATGATTAAAAGAGTTTGTATTTTGGTGCGAAGATAATAAAATAATTGCGAGTTTCATAAAAATGTGCGATATTTGCACAATGTTTATTGATGTGGGTACTATACTGAACATTATCTGGAAAGGTCTGCTGGTCGGGATTGTGGCATCTGCCCCGATGGGGCCAGTGGGTGTGTTGTGCATACAGCGCACGCTGAACAAAGGGCGTTGGTATGGTTTTGTCACAGGATGCGGAGCTGCTTTGAGCGACATCATCTACGCCCTGCTTACAGGTCTGGGCATGAGCTTCCTGTTCGATTACCTCAGCCAGAACGTCTTCTACCTGCAGCTTTTCGGCAGTGCCTTACTCTTCTTCTTCGGACTCTATTTGTTTCGTAGCAATCCCCTGCATGCACTTCGTCCCCCTTCGGGAAAGAAAGGTACCTACTTCCATAATTTCATTACGGCCTTCCTGGTCACGCTGTCCAATCCGCTGATTATCTTCCTGTTCATCGGCCTCTTTGCCCATTTCTCTTTTGTAGAGCCAGGCGAGTTGGTGTCTGAGACCCTGACGGGTTATCTGTCGATAGTGGCTGGCGCTTTGCTGTGGTGGTTTGGCATCACCTGGTTTGTGGATAAGGTGCGCAATCGCTTCAACCTGCATGGCATCCTTTACCTCAATCGTGCCATTGGAGGTGTCGTGATGGCGGTGGCTGTCATTGGCTTTATATTCACCCTGCTGGGCGAATCTCTTTATTAGTAATTAAGAACCCATTAAATACAGAATAACTTTGAAAACCATAGCTGAACAACTACGTAAGACCAACATTGCCGAGTACCTCATCTATATGTGGCAAGTAGAAGACCTGCTCCGTGCCAACGGATGCGACATAGACCGGCTGCGCCAAAACGTGCTACCTGCCTATGACGCAAGCCAGAGAGCCGAGATGGACAAGTGGCTCAGCGACCTTTGCGACATGATGCGTCTGGAGGGAGCGACGGAGCGTGGACATCTGCAAATCAATAAGAATGTCCTGCTGCAACTCACGGAGCTGCACCATGCCTTGTTGGCCAGCCCTAAATACCCCCTTTATAGCAGTGCCTACTTCAAGGCTTTGCCTTTCATCGTGGAGCTGCGTCATAAGGGAGGAGGTGACCAAACAGAAGAACCCGAACTGGAAACTTGCTTCAATGCCCTCTATGGCACCATGCTGCTGCGCCTCCAGAAGAAAGAGATCAGTGCAGATACCCAGCATGCCATAGAGACCATCAGCAGCTTTCTCAGTTTGCTGGCCAGATATTTCAACGAAGACCTCACTATAGAGGAATGAAAATAGCCATAATATTAAATTGTGAATTGTGAATTGTGAATTGTCAATTGTTAATTGTTAGAGTTCAATGAAAAAAGACATTCTCATAGCACTGATACCGGTGGTAGTTCTTATCATCGTGCTTGGCATCACCATCCATGTGTTTGGTAGCGAGGCCTTGTCGGGAGCCAGTCAGACGGCCTTGTTGGCCTCTGCAGGTCTTTGCTGCTTCCTGGCCATGACGCATTTCAAGGTGAAATGGAAAACCTTGGAAGACGGCATTCGTGAAAACATCGCCAGTGTGAGCACACCCATTGTCATCCTGTTGCTGATAGGTGCCATCTCTGGTACTTGGATTCTGAGTGGGATAGTGCCTCTCCTTATCTATTATGGCCTTCAGATCATCAGCCCCAGCTTCTTTTTGGTATGTACTTGCTTGATTTGCAGCTTGGTGTCTGTGATGACGGGTAGCTCCTGGACCACCATTGCCACCATAGGCATAGCCTTATTGGGTATTGGCCAGGCCCAAGGCTTCAGTGAGGGTGTCATTGCTGGTGCTATCATCTCTGGCGCTTATTTTGGCGACAAGATGTCTCCGCTCAGTGATACCACCGTGATGGCTTCCAGCTTGTCGGATGTTCCGTTGTTCAGCCATATCCGCTATCTGGTTTATACCGTAGTGCCTACGATGGTCATCACTTTGGTCATTTTCACCGTCATGGGATTCGCCCATCCTGTGACAGATGCGAGTGAGATCGACCTCTACGTGCAGACCTTGGCACAGAAGTTCCATCTCACCCCTTGGCTCTTGGTGGTGCCTATCCTCACAGGCGTCATGATAGCCCGACGTATGCCAGCGCTCATCGTACTTTTTCTCTCCTCCGTCATTGCTGCCATTGCAGCCTTGATTTTCCAGCCTCATATATTAATAGAGGTGGCAGGTACTCATGCCCCACAGGGTTTGGAACTTTTCACAGGCATGATAAAGAGTATCTATGGAGAAACGCAGATAGAGACGGGCGTACCTGTAATCAATGAGCTGGTCTCTACCTCGGGCATGGCAGGTATGCTCCAGACTGTTTGGCTCATCGTTTCTGCCATGGCCTTTGGTGCCTGCATGACGGCCAGTGGCATGCTGCATCTCATCACCCGTCTGCTCATCCCACTTTGTCAGAAGCGTACAGGCATGGTGGCTACCACCGTCACCTCTGGCACGCTGCTCAATGCCATGGTGGCCGATCAGTATCTTTCCATCATTCTCACGAGCAATATGTTCAAGCGTGTCTATCGAGAGCGTGGCTATGAAGACCGTTTGCTCAGTCGCTCTATAGAAGATAGCTGTACCGTCACTTCTCCGCTTGTCCCATGGAGCAGTTGTGGCATGACGCAGGCCACCATCCTTGGCGTGCCTACCATGACCTACCTCCCTTATTGTTTCTTCAACCTCATCAGTCCGCTCATGAGCATCTGCATTGCTGCCATAGGGTACAAGATTAGAAAAATTGAACATTGAACATTAAACATTAAACATTAAACATTAAACATTAAACCCTAAACCCTAAACCCTAAACCCTAAACTCTAAACTCTATTATATATAATAAATAAGGTGTAATTTGCAGGGGTATATCGCTCAGATGTACCCCTGCATTGCGTCTATATGTAGTTTTATAATATCCGACAATCCTAATTGAAGATAAGACAAGACCCGTGAATGCATTTAAGATAATTTTACGGCATGAAATGGATTTTAGGAAAATAATCTATTCAAATAACTAACAATTATTAATTAACCTTAGAACGAAAAAGGTATGAGAAACAATCTTTTGAAAAAACAATTGGGACTCTTTGCATTGCCTTTAATGCTCGCTGTTTGCATGCCTATGAATGCAATGGCTGAAGCCAATGAGACAACAGGAGTTCAGGGTGTCCAGCAGAATGGTCGCACAGTGACCGTGACTGTCAAGGATGCAATGGGAGAAGTGATCGGTGCCAACGTGCTGGTGAAGGGTACTACCATCGGTGGTATTACTAACATGGACGGTGTTGCCGTGATTCAGGGCGTTCCAAACAACGCAACTATTC
>ERZ842401.802-NODE-802-length-46470-cov-9.730260_pt1 | contig 46470 bp, 44 predicted proteins | sample MGYA00521270_ERZ842401 | MGnify/ENA primary metagenome ERZ842401 (study PRJEB31892, sample SAMEA3878208) | bioreactor metagenome | biome: Moose rumen | place: Sweden | collected 2011-10 | study: EMG produced TPA metagenomics assembly of the PRJEB12797 data set... | reverse complement strand
AGTTCATCGGGCAGATCATGACCAGTAAATCTCCGGTCAGAAGCTGTGAGGATATTGACGAGGCGGCTCTTACTTACGCAGAGGTCAAGGCACTTGCGACAGGCAATCCGTACATTAAGGAAAAGATGGATTTGGATATCCAGGTATCGAAGCTGAAGCTGATGAAAGCGAACCATACCAGTCAAAAGTACAGACTGGAGGATAATATCGCAAAGAATTATCCTCAGCAGATATCAGCACTAAAGGAGCGTATCGCCGGAATGAAGACAGATATCGCAACCTACAATGCCAACAAGCCAGCGGATAAGGATATCTTTACCATGACGGTAGCCGGTAAGACCTATGATGACAGGAAGGAAGCCGGAACAGCAATTATAGGTATTTGTAAGGAGATGAAGCAGGCCAATGTAGCAGTTCCGATAGGTGAGTACCTGGGTATGAAGATGAATGTGACCTTTGATTCATTTTTCAGGAAGTTTACGCTGAATATGAAGGGAAAACTCAGCCATGAAGTGGAGGTTGGCTCTGATCCGTCCGGTAATATCACCCGTATCGGTAATGCCATGGAATCAATGTCAAAACAGCTTGAGGATGCGATTGCGAAGCTTGCCAATGTGGAACAGCAGCTTGAAACCGCAAAGATTGAGGTGGAAAAGCCGTTTCCGCAGGAGCAGGAGCTTAACGATAAGCTGACAAGGCTTGCAGAGCTGAACAGTCTTTTGGATATGGACGAAAAGGGTGAGGATGCGGTTGATCTTGACGAGGATGCACCAAAGCATGAGCCTGAAACTCAGAAAAAAGAAGAACATTCGGAACCAAATATACATGAAGATGAGGCTAAAGCTGTTTCTAATGGGGATATTTCAGAGGAAGAAAACCTCTTGGATGTTGATGAGGAGGATAAAACTGCTTCAAAGCCTGCAGAAAAAGAAGAAAGACGGTCTCTCATTGCAAGGCTTAATGAGAAAAAAGATATTGTGGCAGCTATGGACAGGAATAATCCTGATATTCAGAAGAAAAAAGAGACAGTTATATCTTAAATTACATGGGGCTTTGGGGAGAAATCCTTGAAGCCCCATAGAAAGGCGGACAGTAATGAATAATGAAAACATGAATAGCAGCCTTAATGATGCGGCAGTCATAAGCGCATTTAAGGATAAGACAAATGAGATGTTCCATGAACTTGGGACGATGGACCCGGATACCATTGAATCCTTTGTGAAAACCCATGTACAGGAGCTGATAACAGAATACAATCTTGATGTGACAATAGAGGATGTAGTGGTATCGGGAAGTCGTTGCCGTGGGATGGAAACGGAAGACTCCGACCTTGATGTTGTTCTGTATTTCAGCGGTTCGGAGAGGGAGGATACCTTGTTTAATCTGCTCCATGAGGATGGCATTGTCATGGGCGGCGTGGCTCTTGACATAAACCCCATATCGCAGGAGCAGTCAGGAAGTCTTTCAGAGTATTTAACTGGAGTGGAGGCTTATCTTATGGAGAAACAGGCGCAGATGGCAATAGAAGCGAAACAGAGTAAGGTATTAAATTTTCCTCAGAAGGCTGAAACAATTGTAACCTATACAGTGGCAGAATGCGGTGAGTTTCACAGCATGGGTAAGTACCATGAGAACATAGCAACTATTGAAGACGCAAAGGCGATATATGATGCTATATCGGCAGAGCATATGAACATGATTCCGGCAGTTGGAATCAATGTGCATACCGTTGGGACAGAGGAAATGGATGATGTCCAGTGGGATTTCTTATATGGAAACAGGATTGACCTCAATGACCTTGTATACCTTCCTGATATCAGCAATAATGCAGAGGCGGTATTAAAACTAACACAGCTTATTGAGGAATTTCCCGATGCAGAGGTTGTTGGTAATCTGCCTGGGCATGAGGAATATAGCAGACAGCTTTTAGATCAGGCTGTGGATTTGGACGCCATTAAACCTGTATATGTGGACGAAGCGGCAAAACTTGCGGCAGAGATAGATAGATTTTCTAGTGATTTTGATCCGTATGAGTACAAAGATACGGTAGATAACTGGGAGGCACAGGTACAGAATATCGCGGCTGATATCCGTAGTGGCAATTCCATGGACTATAAGAAGTATTTAGGGGAAGTGCTCTCGCAGAGTGATAATATAGATGATGTCCGAAAAGCCGCAGAACTCTTGATAAAGCTGGCAGAATATAAGCCACTTGCCAAAGTTGAGGAGCTGGAAGAGGAAAACCTTAACCAGATTGACAACTATCTGAGCAACACCGTTCCCAAGGCGGAAGAGCGCAAGGAAATTCGAAATGCCGAACATGAGCGGATTGAGGAAGAAGAACGGAAGCGTAGATATAAGGGAAGGCCGTCTCTTAGAGCAAGATTAGCAGAGAAGAAAGCTATCGTGGCGGAGAGAGGTACAGTCCCCCAACCCGAAAAACAGCGAAAGGTGCAACGTGAGGTGCTGGATGCATAATATTTCTGTGACTGTAGGGACATAGTGCTTGTCCATAAAAGTGTAATGAATAAATGTATTGTATCCGATATGCTTCATGTAATTCAGAAAGAAGTCGGTTGTTATGCGGTTTTGTGCTGAAATGAAAAAACAAAGGTCATTTTCTGCTATAAAAGGCCATTTTCTGCAACAACGGTTGAATACTTGGAGTAACAAAAGTAAAATATAATAATTTAATGTTTTTGTACATATTTTGGTGCAACTGACTTCTTTTCTGATGTTGTATTATACTTTGAATCAGGAAATTAGAATTAATTGACTAGGGAGTGGTGACATGATTGTTGTTACAGTCTGTGATGATGAAAAACCATTTTTAAGAATGATGAAGAAATATATAGAGGCTTATTTTGTTCAAAGGAATGTTGAACATGCTGTAGAGTGTTATACATCGGGAAAAGAACTCATTTCACGCAGTACTACAGGCTCAAGGATTGATATTATATTTCTTGATATAAATATGGACGAGATAGATGGAATAGAAGTTGCTAAAGAGATCAGGAAGTATTCATCAGAAGTATTTATTGTTTTTGTGACCGCCTATGTGAAATATTCGTTGGAGGGGTACAAAGTTGATGCTGTTAGATATATTCTTAAGAACAGTGACGGTCTTGAAGAGTCGATAGAAGAGTGCTTAAACACTATAATTAAAAAAATGAATTATAGTATCCCGGTAAAGCATTTTGTATTTAATGAATGCGAAATAGATATTAATATTGAACATATCATGTATATTGAAAGTAACTTGCACAAGCTTGAATTCCATATTTTAGAAGGTTCGGTAAAGTCATATACAATGTATGAAACGCTCAATAATATTGAGAAAGAGCTTTCAGATAAGTTATTTGTACGTATTCATCAAAGCCAGTTAGTGAACTTAAAATATATTACTGAGCTTAAAGAGCATAGTGAAAAAATGCAGGGAGCAAGAACAGTTGTGTTATCGAGTGGTGAAGAGCTAATTGTTCCTAAAGCTCGGTTTAAGACTGTAAAAAGAGTATTTGTGGCGTATAAGGGAGAATTTTGAAATATGGTTTATGTTACAGTGGATTTTGCTATTTCTTTTTTAGAAGCGATATGTTGCCAGATGTTTTTTGACATATTTATAGATGGAAATCATGGACGCAAAAATAAGTTGGTTAAGATGATAGTCGTTGTAATCTTAGGATTACTGTATTTTGGTATTGGCAGGTTATTAGCACAGTATTTTTTAATTAAGGAATTTATCGTAATAGCAATCACTGCCTTGACCATGATTGTTGCTAAGGGAGCGGAGATTAAGAGAGCATTTATTCTTGCTTTGCTATTTCAGGGACTTTTAGTTGCTATGGAATATTTGGCATATATTTTTATGCAGATAATTGTTTCGGACGCAATGAATGTAAGCAATAAGGGAATGATGAACTCTTTTGTCGCAATCATTGATATGCTTTTGGTTTTTTCATGCGTTGTTTTGATTAGAAGGATGTTTAAGGGGTATAACAATAAAATATTATATGATGAGGAATGGCTAAAATTTATTATATTTCCTATTTTTACTATCATTACAATAGCTGCGTTCATTTCTTCATTTGGCAGCTTGGATGATGTTCGACAAATTCGGATGCTATATGTGATTTCTATAGGACTAATTATGATGAATTTTTATGTCTTTTATATCCTGGAAGATATAGCTAAAAAGGGCGAATTGGCAAGAGAAAAGGAAATATTTGAACTGCAGGGAAAAGAACAGTTGGAAATGTATAATGCTTTGAATGATAGTTTTGAAAAGCAGAAAGCGGAAAGCCATGAATTTAAGAATCATATTTTATGTATACAGGCATTAGCAGAAAATGGTGAGTATGAAAATCTGACTGAATATGTAAAATCTATGAGTCGGCAGGAACAGAGCGTTATAAATGTAATTGATACCAATAATGTTATTATTAATACAGTTGTAAATGCAAAATATCAAGAAGCGATAAGTAAGCATATTGTTTTTACTTTCCGGATAAATGATTTGTCTGGTATTAAGATGTCCGAAAAGGATATTGTAATAATACTTTCCAATATGCTTAATAATGCAATTGAAGCATGTGAACAATGTAAAGATAACAGGGTCATAAAACTAAAGTTCATACGAGAGAATGGTGGAACGATTCTGTCAGTAAAGAATACTTTTTCAAAACCTGTTATCAGGCAGGGAGACATTTTTTTGACAACCAAAGATTATGAGAAGAGTTCGCATGGTGTTGGTATACGAAACATCATAAAAGTTATAAATAAATATAATGGAACATATGTCATTAGGGATTGTGATAATGAGTTTTATTTTTCTATCATGTTCCCAATGTAACGTTGAGTTACTTGTTGCGGGGTGCCGGTATTGCTGGTGCCTCTTTTTTATTACATAAACATAATATTATATATCCAAAGTGATTGAAATAATCTAAAAATGGTTCTATAAGGTCAGATTCTGCAATAAACGGTCAAATTCTGCAATGGATATGTATTAATTTACTTTTTTCGGCGATAGTATTAGTAACAGAGAGGAGCTAGCAAGATGATGGAAAGAATATCTGTTATGCTTACGGATCAGATTATTAGGAATAAGCTGATTTCAGATAATATGCGCGACTGGTACATATATGCATTTAGTAGGCTGTTTGAAACGGCTATAAGTTTAGGTATGCTTATGGTAGTAGGTTTTGTAACAAATCGCCTTCTCCCGTTGCTTTTATTTTGGGTATTTTTTGACCTTTTAAGAAGAAGAGCGGGAGGATATCATTGTGAAAAATATTGGCAGTGCTTTATAACAACTACAATAGTTTTCTTTGGTGTAGTAAAGATTGAGCCGTTCCTAAGTTCTCACCCTATAATTCTTTATTCGTTATTGGGCGTTTCTGCTTTCGTGATATTGATTGTGGGTACGATTAATCATCCCAATATAGACTATGACAGTATGGAACTGGTGAAATCAAAGGAGTTTTCGCGCCATATTTTGGCAATAGAATTATTCGTTATTCTATCATTCTTCATGTTGGGTGTAAAGGAAATATACTTAACATATATGTCGGCAGGTGTAATAATCTGCGCAATGTTAATGGGTTTAGCAAAATTACTAGGACAGGAGGCTAAGGTCAATGAGAAAGCAGAATAGTATAAAGGAAAAACTTCTTAGATGCGCTCAGAAGATTGCAGAGAGGGAGGTGATAAATAGTTTATCGTATTGGTCACCTCAGTGCGGTGGAGTAATTCATCAGCCTAAAAGACCAAAAGAAAAAACGAAAGTATATTTAGAAGAGAAGTTAATGGAAGATAACGAATAAGACACTTAGATAAGTGATTGTTTTTAATAAAAGAAATGGATTTCGATTTTACATTCAAAGGAGGAAAATGATATGGCAATGGATATAGTTGGCGTAAATGCATCAAAATTGAGTGCATACCAAGGAACAGCAAGTGCAGTTTCAAAGGAAAGTGTTACAACAAAGGATTCAGAAGCTAAAGGAACAGAATCACTTGTCAAAGCATATGAGAATAATGGTTTTGATAAGATAGGAGATTATTACTCGTATTTACAGAAGAATTATGACTGCTTATCTTCAGGAAATGTTTCCATTTCGGGTGAATACTTGTCAAAGTGTGCATCTGATAACATAAAGGCAAAGGAATTAGAAGACTTTTTGAAGAAAATCCCTGAACTGGAGAAACAAGGTTATGAGGAACTGGCAGCAAGAAATAAGGCAATGGGTGGGACAGTAACTTATTACCAGCAGACATGGATGATTAATAAAGATGGTAGCGTTCAAAGTACAGTATATTCTGTTACGGAAACTGAGATGACGAATGCTGAGAGAATGAAAAAGAATATGGATGAGCGCCTTGAAAAGCAGAAAGAGAAGAAAGCGGAGGAAAAGAAAGAAGAAGAGAAGAGGAACAAGGCAGAAGAGCAGGAGAATGTGCTTAAGAACGAGAATGTAGATGATCCAGCTATTCTAACAAAGAGGAAAACATTTTCTGTAGGCAAGATGAATATTGCAGTAGGATATGTTTCAGTAGAAACAGAGGAAGAGGCGAGGAAGAAATCAGAGAAAGATAGGGTAGATGATGCTTTTGAGAAGAAGATAGATTATAGAATATAATGATGCGATTACAATCACGTTGTGATTGTGTGCAAATAAAATAAGGAGGAAAGCAAATGAAGAAACTCGGAAAAAAAAGAAATGTTTCCACACAGACTGTGCAGGCATATGCATGTTCATGCTTATGCGTATGTAAGACTTGTGCGGTATCAAGTGTTCAGAGCACTCTGACAAATGGAACATCCGGAACAACCAGCGGGAATCTTATGATAGTAGTTGGTTAGTATTTGGATGAGGGGGGACATACTGCCTGTGGCCCCCCTTTTTTTGTATGTGGGTGGTGACTTTTTATGAAGAATATGGAAAAAATGAATATCCATCTCTTTAGGACCTGTGGAAATTATTATATTTATGATGTCTATAATAATGTTGTATTAAAGGTTGATGATAAAACATATATACAATTATTACATATGCAGTCACCTTATGAATTAGACTTATTAAATACGGTGGATGCTAATTCAGTAATTGGCAAATTAAAGAACGAAGGGTTCCTTAGAACCGATATAATAAAAAAAATCAAACATCCTATGACGGACAATGTTGCAGATGTATTGAGCAATGATTTGCATATGCTTATTTTGCAAGTTACTCAAAATTGCAATCTAAGATGCAAGTATTGTATATATTCAGGAAGTTATATTAACAGAAGTCATAACAATAAACGTATGGATTTTGGAATAGCAAAAAAGGCTATTGACTATTATATACGACATAGTAGCCAGCTTAAGAAACTTAGATTTGGTTTTTATGGAGGAGAACCAACTTTAGAATCAAGTTTGATAAATAAATGCGTAAAGTACATAACTGATCAAGCGGTAGGAAGAGAGATAGAGTTTAATTTGACTACGAACGCTACGATGTTGAACAGAGAATGGATCGATTTTTTTTCTCGTTATGGTTTTTATTTGACGATAAGTTTGGACGGACCAGAGAAAATTCAAGACAGAAATAGGGTATTTGCGGGAAGTGGAGAGGGAACCTTTGCTTCTGTTAAAAGAAATATAGAAATGATAATTAGAGAATACCCTGCGTATATGAAATATGTACATTTTAATGTTGTAATGGATCCCAGTGATAATTATTTCCAAATAAGTGAGTTTTTTTCAAAGAATCCCTTGGTTAAAGATTTTAACTCTGTGGCAACAGAACAAAATGATGTTAATTATGAATCATCAATATGCCATTCTGAAGATTATGATGTTGAACTGGCATATGAAAGATTTAAAAAAATATATTGCACACTGCGAAATATAAATATATATAATCAGCCTCTAGTCGATGGTTATCTAGTTTCTATAAAGAAAAACATAGCAGATGAATTAAAAAAAGACGGATCTGGATTGAAAGAAGCACATCCCGGAGGACCATGTGTTCCCGGATTACAACGTTTATTTGTAGATGTTGATGGAAATATGTACCCTTGCGAAAGGATTAATGAAACAGCTAGCATAATGAGAATTGGAAATGTTTATGATGGGATAGATTTTGATAGGGCAAAAAAATTACTGAATGTTGCCCAAATTAGTGAAGAACAATGCAAATCATGTTGGGCATTTCGGTTTTGCACATCATGTGCAGTCTATGCAGAAAATGGAGATTCATTATCTAAACGAAAACGATTACAAAGATGTAAGACAATTCAGTCTAATACGGAGTATTATTTAAAAGAGTATTGTGCCTTAAAAAATATGAAATTTGATTTTTCTTTATTGGAAAGTAATAGTGAGGTGTAATTTATGGATAAGGCAATTATATTGATGTACAATTCTGATGTTTCTGAAATCATAAGATTTAAGAATATGCTTAATAACATTGAGATTGTTCAAATAGTTGCTCCAAAGGGATGGGGAATTGATGGTAAAGACGCAGGATTTGTTGACGGTGGGATGTTAACCGGTAATGTCATAAATTGTGAGATAAACTTTGACATTCAATTCGATATGGCTATTATTTTTGCGGAATTGGATGAGAAAATAATTAGAGATATGTATTCGATGTATTTTGCTGAGTTGATGCAAAAGAATATTAGAATACTATGTTCAAATAAAATAAAGAAGATTTTGATTACCTTAAATGGGGAATATGATAATTATATGATGTTTGAAAACCTTCCAATAAAACGTGCTGAGAGAGTAATAGAAATAGAAACTCCAATTATAGTAGTCGCAGGTACACATGAAAATACTCAAAAATTTCAAATTCAGCTTTATTTGAAAAAGGCAATGGAAGAAAAAGGATATAAAATTTCAATGATAGGTAGTAAAGATTTTTCCGAATTGTTTGGTGGACATTCGTTTCCAAGGTATATGTTTGAAACGGATTTGGAAAAAAATAAGATAACCTCTTTTTGTTCTTTGATAAAGATGATTGAAAATGATGAAAGACCAGATGCTATTATAATAGGTGTGCCAGGGGGAATGCTTCCATACAATGATAAATTTTGCAGCTATTTTGGAATTACACTTTATGAAGTTATGCTTGCTGTTCGGCCCGATATTTTAGTGTTGAGTTGTCTTTATGAGCAATATGATGCTAATTATTTCGAGGAGTTGGGCTTATTATTTAAATATAGATTTGGGGTTGTGCCCGATTGTTTTAATATTTCTGTTTTTCAAGTAGATACTAATGAATCTGAACAAACTAATATTATGCACTATCTTAAAATTGCTAATGAGTCTGTAAAGAGCATGGCACAAAAAATCGAATCCGAGCATCCGATTTTTTGTGTTGGATATCCAGGAGACGGAGATAAATTAGGAGATTATGTGACAAACATATTGGAAGAATATGCATATGCCGAATTTGTATAAGTTTGATAGACGAATTTGAAAGGTATTAAAAAAATGAACAAAAATGAAATAATTGAGAAAACCGTTGTGATATTTAAAGAAGTAGCATTCCGAGATCTTAAAAAAGATGGTCGTGTATGGGAAAAGAGTATTTTTGGTAAAGATATTGGTTTGCAACCAACAGAAGCGTATTTTTTGCTAGATAAAATTGAGAAAGAGTTTGATATTCAATTTCCTAATTGTTTTGTGTTAGATGGAAACTTTAATATCTTGCAAGATATTGTTGATGAAATTGATAAATGTATGAGTGAGAAAGCCTGAAGCATGTTAATAAATAGAGTGGCGATATTGGACAATGGTATATATAAAAAGCAGAGTGATGTATTAGTGATTAACAAGATTATAAAAAATAACGTTGTTACAGAATGGACAGATGCGGATAGTTTGCTTATGTGTGAACATGGTACTTTCTGTTCTTTAATCATAAAGAAATACATTGAAGTTGTCTCATTCTATGGTATTAGAATACTTGATGAGAACGGTAAAGGGGATTATGCAACTTTGTATCAGGCTTTTAATGAATGTAATAAAAAAAAAATATGTTTACTTAATCTCAGTTTTGGCACAACTCATTTCCAAGATAAAAAGGTAATCCGAAAAACAATTAATCATTTTTCGAATCAGGGGCTTCTTATTATTGCTGCAACTTCTAACGATGGCTATACTACTTTTCCCGCCTCCCTGTCGAATGTAATCAGTGTATCAGCTGGAGAGAGTTTCGGGATAGACAGAGATATGCAATTTCAAAAAGGAATTGATTTTATTGCACCTTCAGATCATGAGATCACACTAGAAGGTACTTCTTTTTGTCTTGGGAAAAGTAATAGCTATGCAGCACCGTATGTTACGGCCATGGTGGGGAATCTGATCAATGAAAAAGGGATGCTGACAATAGATGAAATACGGAGCACATTAGCTCCAGAGGGAACAGTTTACATATATTCCCCTGATTGGATAGAAAAAGCATGGATCTCTCCGGAATATATGAAAAAAGATGCTAAGTTTTATTTTGATGTTGATGAAAGAAACTTACAGCAATGCATGGATGATATAGATACTTTGGTTCTATGTACACGGAGCGAGATGGAAAAATATGAAGATTTGGAAAAGCATATTGTATATCTAGGAAGTGATGATATCAGGCCGGCTGGCAACAGACATCATTTTTGGAATATGGAGATGCGAGGGGAACAGATCAGATCGTCAAAAGGAAAAGCGGATGAAATAGACATTCCTGTCATATGGTGTATTTTTTATAGTGAAACGGATATTATAAAGTTTTTGTGTGGCCTAAAAAAAATGTTTGCAGACGAAGGATACAATGCCTTTACGGGCTGTCCACTTGTGGATAGCCCGTTGTATGATCTGGAGTATATGCCATGCGATTTGGATCTAAATGATAATTTAGAAGATTTTATATATTGGCAGACTTATTATCAGCAATCGGATCTTGTCTTAATAGGAACTATATATGGAGAATTCGGATTGCAATTTCTTGGCGATGCTATTGATATGGTGGTTGATTTCAAACATCTGGATGATTACCTGTTGGTTGGAGTGTATATTGATGGCTATGCTCCTATAGAGAATACATATTCGCTAAAAGATAAGAATGCTATTCGGGAAATCTTTCATTTCATAGTCAAAAGTTTCGATAAGGAAGAAGATGAATAGATGGAAACTGAAATGACAGATAAGCAGGCCGTTAAGAAACTGGTCGGACTGCTTGTAAAATATAAGTTTATAATATGCATTATAATAGGTACGCTAGTATTCTCTACCGTACTTAACTTCTGCATTCCGCTAATCAGCAGAAGAATCATGGACGATGGATTCATAGATGGTAACAGGCTAATCATTGTGAAATTGTCTGTAGCCTCATTTTTGATATATACACTCATCACTGTGTTAAATTTCGCAACGGAAAAGTTGCGCATTAATTTATCCGCAAAGATACAGTATGGGTTGAACGAAGAAGCATTCGATCACTTGATGCGTGTTCAGATTGGATATTACGATAATAAGAACTATGGGGAAATCTTCACTAATCTAAATTTGGACATTACCAACATGACATCCATTGCGGATGAAGGAATGTTCTTTGTGATAACGCAGATATTCAGCATAATTGGTGGAATAGTAGGGCTTTTTATACTTGATTATCGGATGACTGTTATTGTGCTTATGTTTATTCCATTTAAGTATGTTGTGATGAAGTTTTTTGCAAAAAAACGCAAAGAGATGATGGATTCTTTTATCAGTATAAACAAGGATTATGCGGGGTGGTTAGGGGACACCGTTGGAGGTGTTCGTGAGGTTAGAATTCTGGGTCTATCAAAAAGAAAACAGGCTGATTTTTCAACAATACAGAAGAGGGTTATAAGTGAACAAAAAAGGCTCAGCCTACTTTCTCAATGGAATATGGGAACTGACTCAATTATGGTGCAAACAATGCTTCTTGTGATATATATTGTTGGTGCAAATCTTGTATTTGATATGGGATTAACTGTAGGAACAGTGTTTGCATTCATAACATATAGTATATATGTTACCGGGCCCATATCCTCCATATTGAATATTAAATACCTTCTTTCTGGAATAATACCCTCTACAAAAAGATATTATAATTTTTTGTCGGAACCTGAAGAAAGTAGTGCAGATGGAAAAGAAGTTCCTGTTTGGAATGAGATTATATTTGACAAAGTTACTTTTTCTTATGACGTGAAGACACCTGCCGTTGATGATATTAATTTATGTATAATAAAAGGTCATAAGATAGCACTTGTTGGTAAAAATGGATGTGGAAAGAGCACGCTTATAGAGCTTCTTTTACGATTTCGTAAACCACAGGCAGGTATTATTAGGATTGGTGATTTTAATATTGAAGAATTATCTTTGGTGAAATATCGAGAATTGTTTTCGGTGGTAAGTCAAGATGTGTATTTGTTCAATGATACCATAAGGAATAATATTCGTCTTTATAAAGATATAGATGATGAAACCATAAAAAAGGCCTGTGAAGATAGTGGACTCGCTGAGTTTATAAAAGATGTATCGCTTGAATATAATGTTGGCTCAAATGGAGCTATGCTATCTGGAGGGCAGAAGCAGAAAGTGGCACTTGCCAGAGCATTAGTTTTGGATCGGCCAATATTCATATTAGATGAGGCAACATCCAATGCGGATGTTTCTTCAGAGTTGCAGACTAATTCTTTGCTGCGTACCAGGTTGAAGGAAAAGACGGTTATTGTAATTAGCCATAGGGAATCAGTACTGAGGGAAATGGATCAGATAATACTTTTGGATACCGGGAGAATTGTACAAGTTGATGATATATGAAAGAATGACGAAATAAGATGTATATAATGGGTTTATTAATGAAGTATAGGAATTGTTTCTAAAAAACAATCGGTAAAATAGTGTTCGAAAATGCAGATGGTTATGATTGTGCTTGTATTTGCAGACTTGTTTTGCTCTTTACCTACATAAAACATCCTCTTTTATATACATTAAGAAACGAATGATATGCATATAAAAGAGGTTTTTTTTATGCATATGGGATTGACATTCTGCACAAAAAAGAATATAATTTAATGCAGAAGAAAGGCTGGACTATACATATATATAATCACTCATTTTTGCAAAACGGACATCTTCCGGCAGGACTATTGTGTCATTTGGAGCAGATGCTGTGATTGAGGAACATTAACATTGTGACAAAGAGATTGTGGGTGGAACCTTTCATAAACCATCGAGTGGTAAGCAGGTGAAAACAATCCACAGCATCTTTAATAGCATACCTTATATCAAAGTACAGCTAAAGAATGGGTATGACTATATAATACGAGTAGGCAGGGATTATTATGGCGTATGATTGTCAAACAGAACTTGATTTATTAATTCAGCAATGTGATGATATGGAGGAGTCTATAAATGCAGCAGGAATTTTAGCATTAAACTATATAGATGATTCCGCAGAAGCTTATAATAATACTTCAGTTAACATTCAGATTACGGATGAGCGTTGGATAAAGTTGTGTCAGGATTTCGATACGTTCTTCAGAATTAATTCGGATGAGAAACATAAAGTTGAATTTGACGTATTGAAACAACGGACTCAGATTGTTACTAAGGATGCACTGTCATCGGTACGTGTGCTGATTAATGCGATAAAGAATGATATTATAGTAAGGGAAACATCTGATAAGATTGCCACAGATGCAGATAGGCTTCAAGAGCTTGTTATGAGAATCAAAGACGTTAAGAACAATCCAAAGCATTCCAGTATGGCAAGAAAGAGTAGTCTGTTTTTAAAGCCAGGAGAGAATCCTGATTGTCAGATGACAAGTTATAGCGGTGCACAGACATTTGTTTTGTGGGCTGAAGACCTGAAGCTTTATCTTAATAGTTGTTCTATAAAGGATTCCAAGCAAGTTGCTGATATTCTAAACGTTCTTGATTCATTTAAAGGATTGGGTGAGGAGGTAAAGCTCAATAAGATTGAAGCGATGCTGTTGTCTTTGGAAAAGAATTACCCACAAATAGAGGAATTAGAAACCGAGAATATGAAAAGATCTATATTAACCAATTTTCCAACTGAAACACTGGTATTCCATAAAACTTCAGGTGAGACATATGATGTTGAAGGGATGATTGGAACTTCAGGAACTATTATGAGCGAAGATATTTCCATTCCTATTGAAACTGATGATTATTTTGAACGGAAATTGCCTAATGGTGTTACCGAATACTATAAGGTGAGCGATGCAGGATATCATAAGGGAACTCCTGGAATACCGGATCATTATCAGACTAAAGTTGAAAAGATTAAGAATCCTATAGAATATGAGGGTAGTGAAAGAAAAAAACTTATATTTATTAGTCATTCAACACAAGATAAAGAATACACAAAAGCGTTTGTAGATTTAATATTTGCAATAGGATTAAATGAAGATGATATAGTGTGTTCTTCATACCCCGGTGTGGGAATTCCTCTCGGAGAGAAAGTTTATAAATGGTTGGTTGAGAAGTTTCAAGAGTATGACTTGCATGTGCTATACTTTCTTTCTCACAATTATTATCAATCAGCAGCCTGTCTTAATGAAATGGGTGCGGCATGGGCAATGAAGCAGAAATGGGATGGCATTTTGCTTCCGGGCTTTGGTTTTTCTGATATTGCAGGATGTATTGATCCCACACAAATAAGTATCAAACTTGATGGAGATATTGACGAACTTAAGCATAGGCTCGGAGAACTGAAGGATAGTATTGTTGCAGAGTACGGACTGAGAACTGTCAGCAATACAAGGTGGGAAAATATTCGAAATAATTATATTTCCACAATCCAGGAAATTTCATCAGAACCGAAGCAAACTAAAACAGATTACATTATTGCTCCTATTGACGCAGATGATGATACTATAACGTTTTATGCTTGTGTAATGCTTCTGTATGCTGCAGAAGATGACGGACAGATCATGATTTTACAGACTCTAAGTGGAACGTCATACCAAGCTGGTAAGGTTACTTTGGAAAGGAGTCAGAAACCAAGAGAGCTCGCATTGTGGGATGATGCTGTTGCAAGACTGTTAAAAAAGGGGTACATTAAAAAAAATGGTAGGAAAGATCCTATCTTCCAAGTAACGACTATCGGTTATAGCGTAGCTGATGGATTTAAGGAAGATAATGAACTTGATTGTAGTAGGACTCCAGCGGAAATATTAGAAGGATTTGAAACTGAATGATCCATATTTTAAGAGGAATTCCGACTAAACGTGAGTCCGACTCATCATCTATTAACTTCTAATAACTTTTGAAACTCAATCAAAACTTTAGGAGTAAAAGCCCACAAAACGTTTAGGTCAGGAATTGTGACGAGGGTAAATGTCACACAAAATGTGGAGTGAGTGACACTTTTACAGGAAGTTAGCATATATACTTGGAACATCCTCTTTTATATGCACAAAAATGAATGATATACATATAAAAGAGGATGTTTTTATGCATATAGGCTTGACTTTCTGCATGAACATTGTATATTTTAGTGCAGAAAGGAGATTCGACAATGCATATATTTGATTATTCATTTCTACAAAACGGACTTCTTCCGGCAGGACTTTTGAATATTACAACAGACATATATACACTGCGTGTCATGGCGTTGGATAGAAAAGAACAGTTTGTAGATGTGTTCACTGAGTTGGAGGCGATAGCAAAGGTTCAGTCAGTTAAAAGTTCCAATGAGATTGAAGGCATTGTTACTACCGATGAGAGAATTCATGAAATTGTAAACGGCAACAGTGTGCCATTGAATCATAGTGAGCAGGAGATAGCCGGGTATAGAGATGCTCTTGCAGAGGTTCATACGGGATATGGGGATATGGATTTCCGTCAGTCTGATATTTTGAGACTGCATTCTATCATGATGAATATTGCGGGATATTCATATGCAGGTAAATATAAAGAATATGACAACGATATCATTGAAGAAGATAAAAATGGAAGAAGGCGTGTGAGATTTCATCCTACATCGGCGGCAGATACGCCAGATGAAATGGAGCAGTTGGAATTGGCATATTTGGAAGCAAGGGATAATCCCAATATAAACCAGCTGCTTCTAATTCCGTGCGTGATTCTTGATTTTCTCTGCATTCATCCATTTAGAGATGGTAATGGGAGAATATCAAGGTTGTTGTCATTGTTGCTTCTTTATAGGAATGGTTTCGACGCAGGTAAGTATATTTCCTTTGAAGAGCAGATTAATAATAGGAAGGGAAATTACTACGAGGCACTGCAAAAGTCATCTGAGGGGTGGCATGAAAACAATCATGATTATTCTGCATTTATCATGGAATTTATTACAACCGTATATGCTTGCTACAAAGAACTAGACAAGAGATTTGCTGTAATTGGAAGTAAGAAAGTAACCAAGCAGGCAAGGGTCGAAGCTACCGTGCTTAATAGTCTAACGCCAATATCTAAAGCTGATATTGGGAAAATACTTCCAGACGTTAGTGCCACTACGATAGAAGTGGTTCTTGGGCAAATGGTAAGAACTGGATCCATTAGGAAGGTTGGTTCCGGGAGAGGAACAAAATATGTAAGAAACTGAGCTGATGCGTGTTTGAAATACATATGAAGTATTGGAACAACAGTAGATAATAGTTTTTAATATAAATATAATTGATGGGAGATGTAATCGTGGACTCAGTGTTAGTTGTTGATGACGAAAAAGACATTGCAGATATGATAGAAATCTGTTTGGCTAATGACAACTATAATGTGATAAAGTGCAACGCAGCGGACGAAGTGCAAGATGCTTTGTTAAAAAATAATATTGATATCGCAATCTTGGATGTTATGATGCCAGAAATGGATGGTTATGAATTATGCTCTAAAATTAGAGAGAACTATGATTTTCCTATTATAATGCTCACGGCTAAGAATTCGGAGTTAGATCAAGTTAAGGGGTTATCTATAGGCGCAGATGATTATGTTGGAAAACCGTTTAGACCTATGGAACTTCTTGCAAGAGTTAAAGCTCAACTTAGGCGCTATCATAAATACACAGATAGATATTCGAAAGTATATGTGTGCGAAGATTTGACGCTAAATGTAGATAGTCACGAGTGTGTTATTGCAGGCAAAGAGATTGTGTTAACTCCAATTGAATATAGTATTTTGGAGTATTTATTGAGAAATAAAGGAAAAGCTGTTAGTAATGATGAACTATTTATGAATGTTTGGAAAGATGCGTATTATGATAGAGAAAGTAGTGTGATTACAGTACATATTCGTCACTTGAGAGAAAAACTAAATGATAAAGATGGAAAACAGAAGTATATAAAAACGGTATATGGAATTGGTTATAAGATATAGGGGATGAGAAATGAAAATATCAATAACAAATATTAGAAGAAAACAGGAATTAAAAGAATTACTTTTAATTCTTTCACATTTGTTTGTAGGAGTTGTTCTATGTCAGATATTGAGCTATGTGTCTGAGAAATCTGATAGTTATCTCTTAAATTCGGCTACTCTACGCATTGATGTTATTTTTATTGTATATGCTGTGGTAGGGATGGGAATAATCTGTTTCTGGGGGCAATATAAAGTGTGGGGATATTTGCTTTTATTAGTAAAGTCCATTGAGAATATGAGGGATGAGTCGGAGACATTGATTCATATGCCGAATGAGCTTAAGAATATAGGAGACGAGATAAATGCATGTAAAATAGAAGGGATTATTAAATCAAATAAGGTGAAAAATGCAAGTTTACGACAGCAAAAAATGATGATGTACCTAGCACATGATATCCGCACGCCACTCACATCAATACTTGGATATCTAAATATTTTATCTGAAGAAAATGAACTTCCTGAGAATCAGAGAAAAAAATATACTGGAGTGGCGTTAAAGAATGCCGAGAAATTACAAATACTTATTGATGAGCTATTTGAAATGTCTCAATATGAGTCGGGAAATAAGCAAATTGAAAAACAGAGAATTAATCTAAAAACAATGGTAGAACAATTGTCTGATGAATTTTATCCAAATCTTGCAGACAAAGAGATGAGGATTGAGAATCATGTTGATGAAATTATTATAGAAGCAGCTCCAGATTTATTTGGTAGGGCGATTGGAAATTTGATAAAAAATGCAGTGATTTATGGAATGCCCCAAACTAATATATCTATTTCTGCGTATCAAAATGAGATAAATACGGAATTGATTATTAAGAACGTAGGAAAGGAAATCCCATCAGAATATTTGAACTCTATTTTTGAAGAATTTGACAGAGGTGCAGAAAGAAAAAGTTCAGGCACAGGATTGGGTCTTCCTATAGCCCAAGGAATAATTAAGCTACATGATGGCACTATTGTTGCAAGGAGTTTAGGTAATGAAACGTCCTTTGTGATTACTATACCAAATTAGGAATATCTTAGGATTTATTTAGGACATAATTAAAGATAGAAGGAGCCCTTATCTATATAATAAATATAGACAAGGGCTTTTTGAATTGATTGAAAAATTAATAAATAGAAATGAGGGATAACATGGAAGTTGATATTAAAAATATTTCTAAATCTTTTAGAGATAAGGAAGCTGTATCCAATGTTTCAGTAAAATTGAAGCCTGGAATCTGGGGATTGCTAGGAGCTAACGGCGCCGGAAAAACGACACTCATGAGAATGATTGTCGGAATAATGGAACCAAGTGCAGGAACAATCACTTGTGAAGGTATAGATATCAGCAAGATGGGAGGTAGGTACAGAGAAAGAATCGGATATTTACCACAAGAATTTGGTTATGACCATGGCATGACAGTAAATGATTACCTGGAATATATAGCGGCTCTAAAGGGTGTCGAAAAAAATAAGGTTAGAAAAAAGATTAGTGAATTATTGGACATTCTATCATTGAGTGATGTTCGAAAGAAAAAAATATCGAAACTATCAGGGGGAATGAAAAGGCGTGTTGGGGTTGCGCAGGCTCTTTTGAATGATCCCGAATTATTGATTATGGATGAGCCTACAGCGGGTTTGGATCCTGGAGAAAGAGTGAAATTGAGAAATTATATTTCAGAAATAGCACATGACAGAATAGTTATTATTTCAACACACATTGTATCTGATATAGAATATATAGCCTCTCAGATAATGGTTATGAAAAATGGTTCAATTATCAATATAGGCTCAGTTCCTGAACTTGAAAAATCCATAGATGGTAAGGTTTGGACGGCAAATGTTGAACGTAAGCGCATACCAAAACTCGAAATGGAATTAAGTATTGTCAGTCAAAGAGAAGAAAAGGATGGCTTAATATCAATAAGATACCTTGCGGATGAAACCAAGGTAGAAAATTCAATTAAAGCAACACCTAACCTTGAAGATATGTATTTATGGCTGTTCCCTATGGAAAGTGAGGGGTGTGTTGGATGAAAAGAATGTATATCCTTGAGATTAAAAGAATCCTCAAGAATAAAAAATCCTGTTTAATCATATTATGTATGATTTTTCTCTCTATATTTTTTGCATGGCTGCCATTATATTTTGTAGAAATTGACAGATATAACTCGGATGGAACGGTTGATAATCTGCATGGAAGAGAGGCCCTCGAATATTTGAGGCCATATTATGCAGATGTTAATGGTGAGGTTACTACTGATAGGCTTAAGGATGCGCTTGTATCGTATCAGAATATAAGAAAGCAATATGGAGAAGAGGATGCTAGTATTCCTAAAGAGGTTCGTTTTAATGAGTTAAAGCCAGCTGAAGCATTATGCCGTTTATTACCGCTTGTTTATGCATCGGAAGTTAATGGTAACCTAGTCATGAAAGACTTAAATACAATATCTGTAGATGAGATTGATGGCTATTATAATCAGTGCTATCAGCATATAAAAGATGTATGTAAAGTGGAATTAAAGCCACAAATGGCTGAGGACAAGGCACTGGAGCTATATTCCAATGTAGAAAAACCCTTTTATTATTACTATGGATATACTCGTGACGCATTTGACTATATGGAAATATGTATTTTGTTTATTGCATTTGCAGTAATCATATGTGGAGCCACAGTGTTTTCTTATAATTATGAAACCAATGCAGATTATATTATAAGAACAACTAAAAATGGTAGAAGCAAGTTTGCAATTTCAGTTATGCTTGCAAATTTAACGGTAACGGTAATTATATATATTATTTGCATTTCCGTTCATCTTATAATTTCTGACATTATGTTTGGAATAGAAACCTTAAAAACGTCAGTACAAGCATTGTATGATGCAATAAGCCTGCCCAATTTAAATCTATTCGAATTGCAGTTAGTTTTGGCTGCTTGTGGGTTAATAACAATTATTTCGGTATGTTTATGCACATATTTTGTTTCTGCATTGTGTAAAAGATCTGTCACTGCTTTGGCAATTTCAATTATTGTGTTATTGGTTCCGATAATTGCATATAACATCGTTGGTGATCCAAATATGATTTCATCAATACTGCCATCAGGAGGAGTGGGACTGCAAAATTCATTACTATATCAATTGGTGGATTTCAGATTTGTGAATATTGGTAATGTATCGTTATGGTCACCGAAGCTTACAATGTTTGCCTCAGCAGTTGAAATACCGGTGTTGCTAGTGCTTTCCATTGTTGCATACAATAAACATAAGATAGGATGATAAGAAAATGGATAAAAAATATAATGAACTTTTAAAGAAAATTAAGCCTTATGGATATCATGGAAGGCTAGGGAAGTTGTTTAAGACAGATAAGAGTAATTATTTTTTGGATATGGGAACAGGAAAGGTAGCAAAGATTAATGAAAATGTGTTTATGCTGTTGTCCTGTATCATTGAAAATGATGATCCTATTGAGGCTTACAATAAACTTGAGATTAGTGAAAAAGAGAAGAAAGATGCAGTACAGGAAATTCTTGACGCTATTAGAGATGAGAATATTATGTCCGCACCAGAACTTATGACGATGACTGGTTCTGGAAAAACAAATCTCGATGAAATCATTAGCAATGGAATTGAAAATGTTACTCTTGAAGTTACTGAGCAGTGTAATTTAAGGTGCAAATATTGTATATATCAGGATGCTCATTCAGAATATAGAACCTTTGGAAAAAACAACATGGAGTGGAGTGTTGCCAAAAAATCTATTGATTATTTGAAAGCTCATTCAAAGTACGCAAATCATCGTAATTTGGGATTTTATGGTGGAGAGCCATTGATGAATTTTGATATTGTTAGAAAATCAGTTGCGTATGTTGAAGAAATATTTTCCGATCCAGTTGATTTCGCTGTTACGACTAATGCGACAATGATGACGGACGAAATAGCAGATTTTTTGGCAGAAAATGAATTTAATGTAATTGTAAGTTTGGACGGTCCCAAAGAGTTACATGATGCAAATAGAGTTTTTGTTGATGGGACTGGGACCTTTGAAAAGACGATTAAAGGCTTAAAAAAAGTGATCCAGTCGTATAAAAAAAGGAGCTTGAAAGGAAAGATAGGAATCAACATTGTTGTCTCTGGACCAGACTTTAACAAAGATTATGAGAAAATCCAGTATTTTTTGGATAATGAAGAATGGTTTCCTAATGATTTAATGATACTGACATCCTCTGTTGATCATGGACCACATGACTCTCAATATATGATACCACAAGGTAAAGAAGACCTAGTTTATATGAGCGAACTGGTTGAGCCTGATTTTGAGTGGGATAGAATACATAGGAATGATAAAAAGTCTAAAAAAGGGCTTTTTACAGATGGTGTGATGGATAAGGGGATGCTTTCTATCCATAAAAGGCTGCTGCTTGACAAGCCTGTAGAACAATATGGTATGAATGGTTGCTGTGTTCCTGGACAAAGAAGAATTTATGTTACTACTCAAGGAAAGTTTTTGATGTGCGAGAAAGTTGGGAATATTCCATCAATAGGCGATGTTGATCACGGATTAGACATTGAAAAGATACGCAAGCTTTATGTTAATGATTTCATAGACAATGCAAAAAATTATTGCAAAGATTGCTGGGCGGTGAATTTATGTTCTTTATGTTATGTCAATTGTTACGATGAAAAAGGGGTCAGGATGTCATATAGGCACAAATCATGCAGAAGCGAGAGAAAATATATTGAGGATAACTTGATTAGATATCATTCTATTTTAGAGAATTCACCCGAACAACTAATACCATACAACGATATGGAAATTATCTAATCTTGCTAATACATTATTTATATATATGTATTAAATAATTTAGGGAAAGGAGATAGCTATGGAATTTATTAATCCAATTGGTAGAAGCTACGGAGATGGGGCTGTAATACAGGCTTGTAGATGCCATGATGGCTATGCTGGGTACAGAGGAAACAATGATTCATGTATTCATTGTGGCTGTGGCTGTGGCGATGATGGTGCTTACCGTACCGGAAACAGGGTTAATGCTACTTCAACTGTAAGAGCTAGTCAGTTATAGTAACAAGAATCAATTCAAAAACCATATAGGCAGTTGCCAAAGGATGGTAACTGCCTAATTTTGTTATTAATGGGCAGGGATTTTAATGAAAAAAAAGGCTTGTCACATATGTGAAAATGTAAAAAACGCAATGTTATTGATATATGAAATCACTGGAAAAAAACTGGCATTGACAGTTGCCTTGGCCATATTGACAGGTATAATTCCAGTAATAGTATTGTGGATTAATCAAGGTATAATTAATAGTATTCAAACATGCGATATTCCCCTTAAAAGTCTAATAGGTCGAATATGTGTATTATTTATAATTACAGTTGCAGGTGCGATGATAGGTTCACTTTATCAATATACCCAGAATGATATTCAAAATAGAATTTCGTATGGTATAAATCATAAAATTATGGATAAAAGTTCAAAGCTTTCATTAAGAGACTTTGAAAAAAATGAGACTTATGATCAAATAAATCGCCTTGAACAGAATGTTACGATTAAACCTTATCAGGCTTTACAAGCGATAATTGACTTTATTACTTCGTTATTTACTATTGGCTCTGCATCTTATATTATTGCCAGCCAGAATGTATGCATTTTGTTGTTGATACTTCTTATATCTACAATTCTTGCAATTTGTGAAATCAGAGTAGGAAAAAAAGAATATCAAATTCATTATGATAGAAGTGAAGCCGAGCGAAAGGCATGGTACATAACATATTTATTAACACATGATACCTGCTTTAAGGAAATAAAGACAAATGGGATTAGAGATTATTTTCTTGAGAAATATAGATATTATGCAAGTACATTTATAGATCAGGAAAATTCAATAAATAGATTAAGAGTATTGCTATTGTTTTCTGTATCTTTTGCGCAAGATCTTCTGACGGGCATATTGATGGTTATGATTACCATAAGGGCATATGGTGGAAATATTCTTTTGGGAACAGCTTTGACATTTTTAAGCACTGTAACTTTGGTACAAAAATCTACAAATAATTGCGCCCAACAAATTTATTCTCTACATAATGCAAGCATATACTTATCAACTTTTTTTGATTTTCTATCATTAAATGAAGAAAATGAAGATGGTTCACAAATAGAAACTTTGAATAGTCTCAGCCTTCAAAATGTTAGTTTCGATTATATTGCCAAAAGGAACGCAGTCAGAGAAGTTGATTTTATTGTTAACAAAGGAGATCAGATAGCTATTGTTGGGAAAAACGGATCTGGAAAGTCTACGTTGTTTAAAATATTATCGGGTTTGTATATTCCCAAAGGAGAATTCAGAGTAAATGGCATAGAGAGAAATAAAATACGTAACGACTCTTATAGAATGCGTATTACAGCAATGTTTCAAGATTTTATGAAATATGAAGGAACGTTAAAAGATAATATATTAATAGGGGATATATATAAAGATTATGAATATAAGAAAATTGAGAAAGCACTTCAAAGCGCAAATGTCAATTTTTTGAATGAGAATGGGGGATATTTACTAGAACAAAATATTGGAAGTTGGTTTAAGAATGGCAAACAACTTTCGGGAGGACAATGGCAAAAAATAGCCTTGGCACGAGCTTATTATAAAGATGCAGATATGTATATGTTAGATGAACCAAGTGCAGCACTTGATGTAATTGCCGAAAAAAAGATATTTGAAACATTTTTTGATATAAGCAAAGGTAAAATTGGTATTTTTATAACCCACAGAGTAAAAATTGCCCAGTTAGCGCCAAGAATATTAGTGATGGATGAAGGAAGAATTATTGCTGAGGGAAATCATGATTTCCTTTACAAAAACTGTAGGCTCTATAAGGAGATGTATGATGAGGAAGAGTAAAAATGGGCGTAAAGCAATGAAGCATCTTATGATTATAATGTTTACAATTTATATTATCTTAATTGTTTGGGTTGTTATATTTAAGCTCCAGTTTTCTGCTTTTGAACTTGATTATCATAGAAGTATTAATTTGATTCCTTTTTATTATAGTAATGAAGTGGGAATTGGGTTTCATTTAAAAGAGGTATTTTTAAATTGCTTAATGTTTCTTCCGTTCGGTATATACATGAAAGCGATTAGCGATGAAAATAGCAGTAGGATGACGGTGCTATTAGGGGCTTTGTTCAGTATTATATTGGAAGTGATACAGTACATTTTTGCAATAGGGGCTACAGATGCGACGGATGTGATTACAAATACCTGTGGTGTAGCAATGGGAGTTTTGATGTATGATATTTTGTTGAAAATAATTAAAAGAGGGAATAGGTTAAATGTAGCAATTATATCATGTTCTGTACTCTTTATGGGGATTAGCATAGCTGCGATAATTGCGTTAATAGTGGGAAATTAACAAAAACGGTATTTATATAATTACCATACTTTACAGGTGATGAAAAATAGGAAGGGGGATTTTAAATGAACGAATTAAAAATGAACTTAACAAATTGCTATGGTATACAAAACATGGATTTTTCTGTTGATTATTCCAATAATAATGTAGCAGTAATATATGCTCCAAATGGAACGATGAAATCATCGTTGGCAAAAACGCTTCGAGATGTACATGATGGGAAAGAGCCTGAAGAAAAAATTTTTGGTCGCCCAAGCAATTATAAATTTTCAGATGAGAATGGCGATGACATTGAGGCTGAAAGAATAATGGTAATAAATCCTTTTGACGAAAATGTTTTTGATGGTCAGGGTCTTCTTATGGCAAATGAATCGCTACGCAAGAAATATATTTCTGTTCATAAATCCATAGATGATAAGAAAGAACAATTATACGCAGGATTAAAGTCATGCTTTGGTTTTGGTGCCCGAAGCGGTTTTGATGTTAGAAATGCAATGCTTGAAGATTGGAGTGTGGGTGAAAATAAGGAATTTGAATGTATCGAAACTATTATTTCTTATATCGGAGATGCTACCATGTCATGTCCGTTGAATGCGGATCAATTAAAATATGAAGAACTGTTTAATGAAAAAGCAATACAAATGATTGTAACAGGTGATACAGCGAAGTATCTTGAAGATTATGAAAAGCAATACAACGAAATAATAGAAAAATCACCATATATGCAAAGAGGGATTATTGATCATAATAATTATGGGGCTATTAGCACGTCTCTCGGTGCAAATGGTTTTTTTGAAGCAAATAATAAAATCACGCTAACTGCAAAGGATGGTTCGGGTTCAATTGAAGTAAATAGTAGCGAAGAATTAGAAAACATTATAAAAGCCGAAAAAGAAAGGGTATTAAATACAGATTCATTAAAAAAACTATTTGAAAAAATAAATAAAGCATTCAGTAAAAATAAAGATACTCAAGCGTTTGCGGCGCTTTTACAACTAAATCCGGATCTGGTTATAGAATATAAGAATGTTGATCTTTTTAAGAAAAAGGTTTGGGTAAAGGCATTTGAAGATTTTCAAACGGATGCCAAGGCTCTTTTGGATGAAGTTAAAAAAGCAAAACTTGAATTAGCTAAACTTAATGAGGAAGCCAAAAAAGAAAAGACCGACTGGAACAATGCTCTTGAATTATTTAAGCAGCGCTTCTATGTACCATTTGATATAGAAGCGACTAATCAGAAGGATGTTATATTAAAAGAAGCTATGCCTAGTTTTAAATACATATTTAAGGATGAATTAGGATCATCCGAAGTTACTAAGGAAAATATGCTTTCTGTTTTAAGTACAGGTGAACGTAGAGCATATTATATCCTGAATATGATATTCCAAGTTTTGGTAGCACAAAAAAATGGAAGAGAGAGCTTCTTGGTATTAGATGATGTCTCTGAGTCATTTGACTATAGAAACAAATATGCAATTATAGAATACATCAAAGATATTGCAGAAATACGAACTTCTAATGGAGAAAAAGGCGTTAAAATACTTATACTTACGCATAATTTTGACTTTTATAGAACGATTGCATCTAGGATAAGTAAAGGAAATTCTTTTATAGCCTATTTCGATGGAGAAAAGATTTGTTTGGATAAAGGAAAGTATACTAGAAATCTCTTTGGATATTATAAAACAAAACTAAATATACCAGGGAATGATAACATAATAGTTGCTTCAATACCTTTTGTGAGAAATTTGATAGAGTATACAGAAGGCATGGATAATCCAGACTATTTGCTGCTAACGAGCGTTTTACATAGCAAAGATGATACTGATAGCATAACCCTTAAGCAAATAGAAGACATATTTAATAAATATTGGTGTACAACAGCAAATGTGACTTTTTCTTCAGGACGAGAAAATGAAAAAATAATTGATATTTTGTTTTCTGAAGCTGATAAAATAAGTGATGTGGAAAAGCTTGAAATAGAAAACAAATTAATTCTGGCAATGGCTCTTCGTCAGAAGGCTGAAAGATACATGAAGAATAAAATAATAAGTGATGTGCCAAATGGTGAAGAAATCATTTCAGAAATTTGTCTGCAATCAAACCAAAGCGGCAAATTGATATCAGCTTATAAGAAATATATAAATGATTCAAATATGGATTTGATGGAAATTGTTGCTATGATAACACCGGAGAATATCCATCTGAATTCTTTTATGTTTGAGCCGATTCTTGATATGTCGTTGCGACATTTGTATGCGACATATCAAAGAATTTCACAATTACGTTTATAAATTGTCTTCGAACTATACGTTGAAATAATTGACATTACACAAATTTATCGGAAAACAGTTTATTGCTTCTATGTATTGAAGTGATGAAGTCAAAATGATATAATACAAATTGTTCGCGAACGAGAAAAAATAAGGAGGTAATGGTAATGAATGAATTAGATTTTCTTATTGCATCTGCAGAAGAGAATGATGCTCTTGATATCCAGAATGCAGACATGATATGGACTATGTTAGCAGAGTTTTAATTGCGGTTGAGATTGTTTTTGCGGGGAATCAGTATATTATTGAAAATTATGCTGATAAAAAGCTAAAACACTCAATTATGTGACATAGTATTTATGCTATTTACTATGTGATTAGTGATTATGAGGGGGAGAATTTTATTCTCCCCCCCATTAATGTGTAGGTGACAGAATGAATGCTAAAGTGTTATCAAATAACATTAAAGAAAATGCTCAAATAGAAATTGGAGGATACAAGCATTCGCTTGTGATGATTATATGTATATCATTGTTATTAAACATTGATGTTACTATTGACAATGTACCAGATATTAAGGAAACAGAAGTATTTATAAGACTTCTTAATTTGTTTGGGAAAAAATATATTTATCATAATAATAAATTAAAAATGTATCAATCTGATATACAATCGATAGAAATACCGGATGATATAACGCAGTTGGTTCATGGAACAATATATTTATTGCCAGTTTTATTGTTTATAAATCATACGATAAATATTTTTCAAACAGGAGGATGTAAAATTGGTAATGAAAACACTGTTAGTAGCAGACCTGTCGAACATATGCTCTCTATTATGCAGAAATTTGGTGCTATAAGGGTGGGAGATTCATTATTCCTTCAAGATGAATACAGAGCAGCAGAGGTGAATATAAAAGATTATTCTAATGATAAAAATGTTTTATCCGGACCGCTTGTTTCTGGTGCAACAAAAACAGCGATTTTGTGTGCGTTAAAGGCTGAAGGAATTACTATAATACGGAAACCATATATGAAAGCGGATGTTTTGGAAATGCTCCAATTTATTGAGTTATCCGGTGGCAAATACGAACTAAAAGAAGAAACACTGAAGATTATACCTCCTAAAACAAAAAAAAGAATACATTACCAATTAACATCAGATGTAAGTGAAATAGTGACATTTATTGCCTTTGCTCAATTTCATAAAACGTCTGTGGTTTTAAATAATATTTGTAATGAAACAATAATAAAAAAATCCTTAGTTCACGAACTTTTATACTTTGGAAAGATAGGTGTTTCGATTGAGTGGCGAAAGAAATCGTTAAGAATTATGTCCGCATCTGAACCGAAAGCAATTGGGATGATAAATGTTAACGGTGAGACAATTTATAGCGATTCTCAACCTTTTTTTCTCCTATCATTATTAGATGCAGAAAATGAGTCTATTATAGAAGATGATGTGTGGAATAATAGATTTGAATATGCTAAAGAATTAAAGCATGCGGGTGAACCTATCGAATTTATAAATAATAAAACAGTAAGAATTTTAGGACAAAATGAAAATGTAATTGATACAAAAAAAACTCTTGTAGCAAAAGATTTACGAGGCGCTGCGTGCCTTTTGATTTATGCTAGTAAACACATAGGTCAGAAGGTAAAGAATGTAGAACATATTGAAAGAGGATATGATGACTTTTGGGGTAAAATGAAGAAATTGGGTATAGAATTCGATGTTGATGAAAGAGAATAATCGAAAAATACTAATTTTGGGTAGTCCTGGTGTAGGAAAAACATATTTTTCAAATAGACTGTCCGAAAAAACAAATATAAAGGTATACCATTTAGATGACTATTATTGGAGAGAGAACTGGGAATCTTTAACAGAGCAAGAATGGAAAGAAGTTCAATTAGAGATTCTTTCACATGATGAGTTTATTGTTGATGGGAATTACATTAACTCTTTGTCGTTACGAATAAAGTATACAGAGACAATAATTTATATTGACAGTACAATATTTTTTGCAATTAAAGGAGTAATAAAGAGAACAATAAAAAATTTCTTTGGTTTAGAGAATGAACTTCCGGTTGCAATAATGACCAGCAAACAGAAAAAGCTTACTGAAAAAGGACTAATTCCATTTATAGTATATGTAATTAAGTATAATTTAATGATTAAGAAAAAAGTGATTTCTGAATTGAGAAGAATTAATAATCGCAATGTGATTGTTTTAAATCATTCTGAGTTAGATGAGTACCTAGAAGGATTGAATTGATAAAGGAAATATAGGAAATGATAGATATTGACAACATTATGTTGGAACAATCCAAAGAGACGATACAAAGCTTTTGGCAAACGTATTTCGAAAACAATAATCAAATAATTAACTGTGATGAAATTAAAATATCCGGAGACATTAAAAAGCTCAAGGGATGTTTAGTACGTGAAATTGCAAGGCAGGCGTATTTGAATGAGAAAGAACTTTTTTTTGTTGTAAAAATAAATGATATCAAAACATTTAAAAAAGGGAAGCAATTAATAAATAAAAAAAATGGATATTTTGATTTTTTGTTTGAAAAAACTGGATCAGAAGAATTAATACATAATTGTTATGAAAACCTTATAATAGCTGCACATGGTGAGGGAATTCATTTGAATCTGAATGATTCTGTTTTATGCTCTTATGTGGATAGAAAAAAAATAGTACATAACCATAAGGATTGTACAACATCATATTGTCGCAGATTTAATGATAAATTTAAAAATGTAATAAAATGTAGCGATATAAAAGCAAATACTGTCTACTTATTAAGTTGTAACAGTGGATGTATGAATGGTGAATTATATAAGAGCAGTTATAGTCTTGTTGATGGGTTTTTATCTAATGATGCAACAAACGTAATAGTGTGCTTGGAAGCACATGATTACGATAAAACATTTTTAGACATTGTAAAGATGTCAGTAGAACACAATTGTTCTCCGCAAAAAATTGCGATGATAATGAATGATTTATCGTATAGAAGGAATCAACGCGCCCCATTTGTATGCTTATCTACACAAGCACATGATGAAAATGATTATAATCCATTGGAAAAACTGCCACAAGACAGACAATCTGTGAAAAAACAGGGCTTTTTTTCCATTATAAAAGAAAAAAATACTGATTTTTATTTATATACTTGCGAAGAAAATGTCAAAATTTGGAATGGATATTATTCGGTATATATCTATAATCCTAGTTTTACAGAAGTTAGCATTATAAATGCTGAGGAACGAATAAGTGACTTAAAACATCGTATAGAAATGTTAACAAGGGAATTATATTTCTGGAGAAGTTTTTTCGAACTTTATGTTGATAATGAAAAAATAATTTCTTATATAAATCAATACAGCAAATATTGGGCGACACTAAATGAGAGGGTATCAGACCTTTTTTGGGTAGGATGTTGTGAGTTGAAAGTATTTGAAAGCTATGCTCAGGCTTGCGAGAAACAAGTGAAAAAAGTGCAACTAAATTTATTAAAAATATTATTAGATGAAATTAAATTGAATGGATATGAAAAAATAATCTCTAAAAAGACAGGTATAAATAAGAAGATATTAACTTGCATGCGAGACAATTCTGATATTTATGTTCATGAATATTTTTTGAACGATTACACAGTACATGCAGATTATTGTATGTTGTGTGGAATCAAGAAAATTGCATTAGGAGGAACCGAGTTTAACTATACTGTTTTAAGAAAAAACAGGGAGTTATATATTAAATATGAGCTTGTTGATGAAAAACACAAATTTACAAAAAAGAGCACTTTGGCTTATGTTGAATTATATGATAAAACAAAGCAGTCAATAGTTTCAGAAAAAATTTTTAATGAGATAGATGCAAAAGGGGAATTGATATTTCCAATTTTGACGGATATTGGAAGTGATTTACAAACAATGAGATTGATGATTATTTATGATCTTATTCCAATATATGTAAGAGAAAGGATAGAGTTTTAATGAATAAAAATTTTAATATTTATTATTTTAGTGTAATTATTTCCAATATAGGAAATGCAGTTACAACATTTGTATTTCCGCTTTTTATTTTAGATCTTACAAATTCAGTTATGCATTTATCAGTTGTCAGTGCACTGCAGCTATTACCATTTTTAATATTTGGACTTCCTTTTGGAGCCATAGTAGATAATGTTAATATCAAGAAGTTAATGCAATACTGCGACGTTGCACGTTTTTTTGTTTATATACTTTTGGCATACATAGTATCTCTTAATAATATTAATATATCAATTATAGCCATCTACATTACGTCTATAATAAGTGGAATTTGTTATGTGTTTCATTCGATTTCTGAGGCGACATTTGTACCTTATTTGGTAAGCAAAGATAAATTGACAAGAGCAAATAGCTTGATTTATTCAGTGCAGTATATAACAAATTTTATTGTGCCAATTATTAGCGGAAAACTATATAAACTTAACAATATAAAATTCTTTTTTGCATTTGATGCGATAACGTTTTTATTTAGCTTTATTATATTATTTGTGATAAAAAGAGAATTTGAATACGTGAATCGCGATAAAGGATTACGAGCTGGCTTCTCTAAAATTAATAGGGAGGTAAAAGAGGGGTTAATATGCTTAAAAGAAAATAAGTTTTTACTTAAATTGCTATTTATAGTTGCAACATCAAATCTTATAGTTTGCTCGTATTATAATTGTTTGATTGACTATATGAAATATAATCTACAATATACTGCAGGAACTATAGGGGTTATCGAAGGAGTGTATTCTTTAGGCGCATTAGTCGGAGCATTAACTGTTGATTATTTCTCAAAGAGGATAACAAAGGTTGATATTATTATTCTATGTATTGGCATAGATGCGATATGTAGATTATTGCTTCCACACAATTCATCTATAGTATTCATAGGTTCGTTAATGGTTGTAATAGAGCTAACGAGTGCAATGTTAAATATTTTGGTAATAACAATCAGGCAGGAATCTATTTCACAAGAATATTTAGGACGAATGAATAGCGTATTTAAGACTGTACTATTAGGTATAAATCCAATAGGGCTATTACTTGGCGGAATTGTGATAGACAGAGTAGGTTCATATAATAATATGATTTTCGTGTCAGTATTATGTTTTCTGGTATTTGTTACAGCAATAATACTATTTAGGAAAAATAGGGTGAAAAGGGGGATTGACTATTGAAGATACTGTTAACTGGAGGATTAGGTTATATAGGTTCGAATTTAGCGGAAAAGCTATCGCTCGAAAATGAAGTTTATGTGGTAGATTTAGGGATATATGAAACTAAGCTTAAGCCAGATGCAAACATCCATATCATCAAGGAAGATATAAGAAATATTGAGTGGGATCCATTATTTGAAAATGGATTTGATTATGTATATCATTTGGCGGGGATTTCTAATGATCCAGGATATGGAATTGATGATGAAGTTGGAAATGCGATAAATTATGAATCTTCGGTAAAACTTTTTGAAAAATGTAAGGAATACAATATAAAAAGATTTATATATCCATCATCGTGTAGTGTGTATGGTCATAGGGAAGAAGATGAAATTGTAGATGAAACCGCAACCCCAAATCCGTTAACTAATTATGCAAAAAACAAACTGTTAGTAGAAAATTATATAACTGATAATTACGGAATTATGCCCTACACAATTTTAAGACCGGCAACCGTTTTTGGTTTATCTTATAGACAAAGATTTGATCTCGTAGTAAATTCATTTCTTCTAAAAATGTGGTATAACGAAGATATATGTGTGTCCAATCGGAGAAACTATAGGCCATCACTTTTTATTGATGATTTAATAAAGATATATATAGAAATTCTTCAAAATAAAAAAACGGAAAACAAAATTTACAATGTGGCTGCAAACAATATGACTTTGGAAGAGGTCTTTTGGCGTATTAAGAATAATATTTCTACGACGAGCAGGTTAATGGACGAGGAGTGTGATGCTTCTAGATCATATAGAGTTAGTAGCCAAAAGATTATTAATGATTTTGATTCAAAAATCATATTTACATCAATTGAAGACGGAATAGAAGGCTTAAAAAATAGTATTTCAAAAGGATGCTTTGATGATTATAATACAAATACAAATTACTATGGTAGATTGAGACAGCCTATTTTTTTTGGAAGGTAACACAATATGTGTTTAATAAATTATAGAAATATACCAGGAAGTTCTAAAGTGTTTCGAACAGGAAATATCGGAGATATATCCACATCTGATTGTAATTGGTTAAAAGAAAACCAGATAACAACATATGTTGATTTAAGAAGTCATAATGAGTTTTGTGTGAACTCTTTTTGTACAAATAGAGAGATAACATATAAATGTTTTGATGTAGATAATTCTCATGACTCATATTTGATTGAAAAACCTTTTTCAGAACATTATGTAAAGTATTATTTGCAGATGCTGGAAACGTGTAAGAGTGAAATAAAAAAATTTTTTATGTATCTAGGATTTACAAAAGATGAACGTATCGTATATGGATGCAGCTTAGGGAAAGATAGAACGGGTGTTTTTACATATCTTTTATTATCATTTATGGGAATAGAATATGATCAAATAAAAGAAGACTATATAAAATCAGTTTATGAACTAGCGTCCTGTGCTTTAGTTACGTCATATTATAATAAACTGGGAAAAAATGATTATAAAGAGCGATTGGAAGCATCACAAGATTGTATAGATGTTTTTAATAAAAAATTTATTGAAAAATACAGCTGTGTAGATTCCTATCTAAAAAGTATAGGAATGAAAGATTTTGAAAGAATAATGTTGTATGAAAAAAAAGAAAAATATTTCGATTTGGAGAAAAAATGAGACGGATAAAAGAAGTGTTAGTAATTAATACGATTACGGTACCAAGCTATTTTAATGCAGGGCATCATCTTCCAATTTTTCAGGTTGCTCAGTATTTAAGAGAGCATAACGATGATATTGGTGTTACATGTAGGGACATAGGTGTTTTAAATTATACATGGAAAGATTTTAGTAGTTTAGTGTTTCAAGGTCAATTTGATTTGATTTGTATTATGATAGATTTTGATACTGCAGATAGCCTGGAGCGCATGCTATATTATTTAAAGTCTCTTTCAAAAGATTCAAAAGTGTTATTATTTGGAAGGATGTGTAAGAATAATCCTGATATATTTATGATAACAAATGTAGATGCGATTGCATTTGAAGGAGATTATGAAACCTCGGTTGACAGTTATATAGATTATTACAATGGCACAATAGATCAACCTTATGGCTGTATATATAGAAAAGATGAAAAATGGGAAAAATCAGGAGAAAGTCGAATTCTTTCACCAAAAGATTGGGCTTTCCCTAATTTATCAGAGATACCTTATGATGATTACAGTAAATTATATTTAAATGATAGCAATAAGTTTTGCGGTATACCTAATAAAAAAGAATTAGTTGTCAACGTATCCCGAGGTTGTCCTATTAATTGCGAATTTTGTGATGTTGCAAAAATGCAAGGCACAATTGATAGACGTGTTTCGCCTAAAGAATTACATGATTATATAATAAATAATTTCACAAAGTATGGTTTTGATTATGTTTCGATGTATTCAGCAATATTTACCCTAAATAAAAAGTGGCTTAAGGAATTTACTGGATTGATGAGAAACGAAGCAGTTCCTTGGAAATGTGTAACAACTATTGAACATTTGTCTGATGAGGATATAGAACTTATGCATGAAGCAGGCTGCGTTAGGATTAGTATCGGAGTAGAAACTTTAACTCCAAATAATCCTAATCTGCCAAAAATTAAAAATGATACTTCATATAAGATGAATCATATTGTTGAGTTGTGTAATAGATTTAATATTGAGGTTAATTGCTTTGTTATGATAGGAATCCCAGACACGAGTTACAAGGAAGTTGTAAATACTATTAATGTATTAGAAAAAATGAATGTACGCATTCGACCTACGGTATATACTCGATATAACATGATTGAAGAAGAGAGAGACTTGTCCCATGTATATAAGTATAACAGACAAATATTGGATACAGAATTATATACTACCGCTCAAACAAAAGAAGTATATACAATTCTTCATGGACAACGATTAAAGAATACGGAGTTAGATAAAAAGATTTGAAAACAATTTTTTTCTTTGACTTAATGGATACACTTGTATATAAAGATACTGAAAAACTGGAGAAATATGTTAATAAACTAAATACTATATCTGACTTTCAAAGAGAACTACTATTAATAGGATTTCCTTATGCATTGGAAGTTGATGAAAATAACTTTGAAGAAATTAAAGAATACTTTTTGGTTAATGATACTGATGGACATGATTATAAGAATCCTGAAACAGAACGATACATTGGGGTATTGATTGATTCCTTTAAAGTGTATAATAGGACACACTCGATATTGGATGAATGCAAAAAACATGGAGATGTCGTATTGTTGTCTAATTTTTATGGTGTTTTAAAGCCTATTTTTCCTAAATTGTTCACAAAGAAGGAGTTCTCACAGATTGTTTTGTCATGCAATGCTGGGAAGCGAAAGCCCTCATCAGACTTTCTTAACGAAGTGCAGAATGATGGATATGAAAGAAAGATTTATGTCGGTGATAATTGGTACAGTGATATGGTGCCTGCATTAATAGACAATTTTAAATGTGTATATGTTAATCCGTCTGATGTGTTTATTCAATATATTTTAAAAAATGGAATTCAATCTCTTATACAAAAGGATGATAAATATCACTTTAAAAGTAAATATAAAGAAATGGCAAAATACTTTTTAGGGAGCTTAATAGATATTGATGACATTTTAGAAAGTGATATATATATTGAAGACTCAAAAGTGTTTTTAACGGCATTAAAAAATGTCATATGGTATCCATCTATAGATGATATTAAGGAAATCAGGGAGATTATATGAAGTTAAAAAAGAAATTCGATTTTTGTAAAATAATTGACGAACAAGAAGTTTTGCCTTTGAAGAAAAAAGTTAATAAGAAAGGAAAAATAAATTGCTCAAGTAATGAAATGATTCATCCATATTTATCAAAGTTGAATGATATGGTAATTGATAAAATAGATTTAGGCAAAGAGAATAGCTATATTTATTATCCCGAAAAAATAAAGCTATTCTCTGAATTGTTAGGAATAGATGAAGACAGAATACAATTATATGCTGGATCGGATGATGCAATTAAATATGTTTTATTATCATTTCACAATAAGTGTAGTACCTTAATTATTCAAGATCCAAATTATGAAAACTATTATAGTTATGCATCGCTAAATGGATATAAAGTTATTAGATGGAAAATGAATTCTGAAAATCTAAGCTTTGACTTAGATGATGGAATTAATATTTTGAATGCAAATGAAAATAATTCTATTGTTGTGATTACGTCTCCCAATGGATTTACCGGGAAACTGACAGATTATTCTACTATATATAGAATTGCACAAGAATGTTATGAGAAAAATGACATTCTTGTAATTGATCAAGCCTATTTGCCTTTTGCAGAAGATTTAAACTATAGAGAGATTGCTAATGAGTTTGAAAATGTGATTTTAATTTCTACTTTGTCTAAGGGTCATGGATTAGCCGGAGCAAGATTTGCATATATAAACACATCGCCAATCCTTTCAAAATGTTTAGCAAGATGGAATGGAATAAATGCTATTTCTGCTTTTTCATATGACATTTCTGAACAATATATTCGTTCAAATACAATGAATACGGTAATAAAAGATATTGTAGATGTAAGAAATAGATTTATTGATTTTATTACAAATGATACACCTTGGGAGACATATATATCAGATGCGAACTTTGTGTTGATTAAACTTGAAAATGCTATGCAAGCAAGGGATTTATCAAATTACCTATTCGAAAATGATATTATTGTAAGACGGTTAGATGGGATAGATTTAGATAGCTACATTAGAATTACATGTATATTTGAAATGGAAATAGTAATAAAAGCAATAAAAAAATATTTAAGAAATCATTCATCATTGTGAAAATATCGTTTGTGTTTTGGAGGAATGGATGAAATTTGATACAGTTATTAGTTTTGGAACACTAAGAGAAGATATTACTCTGCCATATGATTTTAGCGAAGGATTAGAAGCAAACGAGATTAAATTAGAAAAATGTAAAAAGAATATTGGTGGGAGTGTATATAATACGTCGCTTTTTTTATCTAAAGAGATTAATAAATTTGAAGTGTCTTATATTACTCGTAAGTTTTCAAATCTTAGTAAAATGAGTAATAAGATGAGGACTATATATACTAATATAGAGTACAAACAAAGTCCATTGTCTCTTATAGGCGTAAAAGAAGATGGTGATAAAAAAATAATTAGCTATGATCCGGAATACAGAGATGACGATTTCTGGGAAAAAATAGGTCAAAATATTGGGGACAATATATTGCTATACACATCTCTATATGAATTATCTTATGATGAGGAATCAAAATGGAACACTGTAATAAAAAATGGAAAAAAAGATTATTGTTTCAGTTTTTTCTTGGACTTATGTCCATTGATAAATAGAGATAATACAGAATTATATAAAAAGATATTAAAATATACAGATACTATAAGTGGTAATATTTGTGAATACAAATTTTTATTAGATTGTTTAGAGTTAAAAAATATTGAAGAATTATTTTATGCATACCCTAACTTAATCTCTATATGGGAAAAAAGAGGTGAAAACGGTGCTGCTGTATATTATCGGGAAAGAGATGTTATACGTTGTTATTCAAGGGATGTAAAGAAAATATGTGCCATAAATACTACAGGATGTGGAGATGTATTCAATGGGGCTGTGATTGCGGGATTATATAATAAGTGGAATTATAGACAAATACTAGATATTGCTATTGATACCAGTGCGAAAGTCGCAGAAAATGGACTTCCTTGGTTATAGGTGCTCTCTGGATTCACGATATTGTCAAGGAACTGTTGCCAATGGCTACGCATATTTTGGATCTGTATCACGCAAAAGAAAACGCGGGCAAATTTGCTCAGGCAGTCAAACGTGGCAAGATCCAAAAAAAGAAGTTTGCTGATGAACTGTGCGATCTTATCGACAATGGCGATGTAACAAAACTCCTAAAAGTGCTCGCACCGTATAAGGACGAAAAATTCCCTGCCGGTGTGCTGAATTTCTATACATATCTTGAAAATCACAAGGATTGTATGAACTATCCTTTGTATAAACAAAAAGGCTACTTTGTCGGAAGCGGAGCAATTGAAAGTGGAAATATCCGTCCTATGCAAAACAGGATAAAGCTGCAAGGCATGAGATGGAAGCTCGCAAATGGCCAGGGGATGCTCTCGCTAAAGGCAAAATACGAATCCAATAAATGGGATGAAGTAGAAGCTCTTATGCAGAGATTCTGCTATCCTGAAACTTAATTTGCACCCTGTTTGTGGCTCGTATAACTGCGAGCCACAGAAATAATTACCAAAGATTTGTTAGTACACCCGTCACAAACCATTGAAGATACTGGGTTGTACAACTTCTATTATCATTATGCTAACAAAATAGATGTTATTAGCACAACTAATATTTAGAATATTATTTTTTGAACAAATCCCGATGTTTCGAGGATTTCTGCCCTTAATATTTTGTGCTAACAAAATTTGATAAGGAACTACAGTTAAATGATTATGAACGAGTATAAATATATTGATAAAAGTTGCGAGTGATTTATCGGAAATAGTCGTTCTTTTTAGCATTTGTTTGAGCTTGTTTTTTTAATGATGTTTTTTTGACATCCAAGAATTGCTCGATGTTTGATAATTTTTGCTGAAGATTGTTTGTACTGTCTTCTGCTGCTTTGTATCGTTCTTCTAATATTATTTTTTTTGATTTCATGTTTTCGTAGTCGTTTCTGATTTCTGCTGAATTAATTGTTTTAGGATTTAATCCCATTTTTTTCAATCTATTTTCTGCTCCATCATAGAGAATAAGCTGGGTTTCGTGCAACTGAAAGTATCTATCGGGATCTTTGGATTTTTTATATTTATCTTGAAAGGGTTTATTATCATTGTACTGTTCTACATATCGAAGAAGTTCTGCTACCCTTTTCATTTCATGTTCTAATTCTACAAGTTCTGCTTTGGCAGAATTTATCTCAGTATGTTTTTCTTCAATTTGCTTTTGCAGTTCAGAAAGATTGTCAGCTGCAGCATAGCTTGATGCAGCAGTTTTAAGATTTTTGATTGATGCCCAATGCTGCAATCCAGGGCTGTTCTGAAATTTTTCACTGGTTGTGTCAATAAGTGTTCTGTTTGCGCCTGTGCGAGTAAGAATATCTTTTTTGGGTACTTTAATTCTTGCTTTTTCTTTAAATTGACTATCCTTTGTTTGTAATAGAATAGCTTTTTCTTTATTTAGCCATTTTTTGGGATTTTCAATCCTATCTTTAATTTCTTCTTTAGTATAGCCGGCTCCAAAATTTCGAGAATTACCTCGCACTGGACGCTTCTGACCAGGCGCATGGAACTTGATATATTTTGCGTGTGGATCATCAATTATTTCTCCGGAGACAATATAGCCTTTTTCTCTTATAAGCGTCAGAAATTCATCATAAGATTTTGCTTTTCTTACACACTCATCAATATCTTCTTGTAAGCGTTTTTTCCAAGAATTATTCTCTAGTTCTGCTTTCCACTCAATATATTTTTTACCTTTTCTTCCACTTGGGATAATTACTGACAGGTTATGTTCTTTGCAAAGCTCATCACTAAGTTGGCGAATATGATGATAGCTTTTCTTGTTATCGTAATACTTCTTATGATCGATATTGTCAGCGGCACAGAAGATAATGTGGTTATGTGGATGTCCTTTGTCGGTATGAGTAGCCACAATGTATGAATACTTACCTTCGAGCAATTTATCTGCGAGCTCAATTCCTATCTGGTGGGCTTCTTCATGAGAAACGTCTCCTTTTGCAAATGACTGAATGAGATGAAAAGCAAGGTTTTTGTCAGTCTGTTTTGTTCGTGAAAGAGCAAATTCAAAGTCATGTTTGGCTGTTTCGATTCCGCAGCCAAACGTATCAACAAGAAGTTTTTCTTCAGTTTTATCTGGGTTACATATGTATGCTACAGCTTTTGCAACGGTACTCTTGATAGCATGGATTCGTGTGTATGCCATATCTTCTCCATCAACTCCTTTATTTCTTTTACATCATTTTGATATATATTGCCGGTCTTAAAAATACGTTCCCTTATCATGTTAATATTTTTACCGATAATGGATAGTTGACGATTGTATTCGCGCAGTTCATCATAGTTGACATCGTAAGTGTAGTTGTATAGTATCATGTGACGAATATATTCCGATTTATTCCTCATGCCCGATGCCTTAACTTTGTTATCAAGAACATATTTTTCGTCATCACTTAGGAAGATCTTAAGCTCGTTAGTGCGTTCTCGTTTGCCACTCATAAATAACACTTCCTTTCAAAATTGCCGTATCCGGCGAGTCTGTTTTAGCCAAAACTGTTCATTTACCAAGTAGAAGAGAATGAGCAGTTTTGAATTAACGGGGGTCAGGGGGTGTAACCCCTTGCAAGCTCATTTGCGTCATTTTGCCGTAGGGGAAAATGGCCAGCAAATGTGAATGTGTGGGAACACATTCAGTGCTTGGTATTCTTCTTGCAAATCGCTTGCGATTTGCGGGTTCAGACTGCCATAGGGCAGGCGGTTTTGAACCCATAATGCCGTATCCGGCATATGCTTTTATGCATTTTTACTGTGGGGTTTTTATGAAAAAAGAAAAAACTGCCACAGTACCAGCACATAGGTGTGCCAATATCTTTAGCAGTTTTGGTGTTTTGAGTTATTTGAACTTACGTCATCTTAACAGATGTGATGAGGCAGGTCAATTATTATTTGGTATGTTTTTTAAATAGTTGCCAACGTCAATGGCGTTTTGAACCACTTCGTTAAAGGTAAGGCGTGCAGCATAAGTTTCAGCTGCCACATAATTGCTCCAATCAGAAGCAAGGGAATCCTGGTCTTTTATTTCTTTGCAGATGGATTCATAATTGGGCATAATCTCAAGAGATCCTCTCTTCTTGGCTGTATGCTCTACAGCCATTTTGAAATATTCTGGATTTATTTCGTCCTTGTAAAGATGAAAGAGGACATATAGGTCATAAAAATCTCTTGACCTTGTGTTTCCGATTCCTCTTCGGATGACTGTCTCATATTTTTCTGCAAGAATAGTCTCTAATGTGTAGGCATAGATTTCAATGTCCTTTTCATCGAACATGGTATGAAAGGAATACTCAATAGCTGCAGGTGTAATCTCATCGCCGGTAGTGATATCAATCTTCATTTTGTTACGTATCTTTCCATATTCGGCTATGAAGTGTACACGAAAATTGTTGTAATCATCATCCTCACGGATTGGCTCCATTTTTTCAAACTGGAATAAGATATTATCCCCGGCATCTATTGCAAATATATCTTTGATGATTCGTTCGATATTTGCTTCGTCCATGTCAATTCCACGAACGGTAGTATCCATATCCATTGTTGTTCTTTCAGAAATACCTATCATGGAAGAAATAAGAAGTCCGCCCTTTAGGACAAAATTCTTCTTATATCGTGATAAGGATAAACGCTCCAATATGCGTTCAAACATAAAAATCTGCAATACTTCCTGAGCGTGGAGGTCTTTCTGTTTTGCTATATTGCGAATAGCTCCTTTGAGCTGCTCTGGTGTTTTCATTTGTATTCTCCTTCTATCCGGTAAGTATATCCATGTAGTCTCTTACGGCTTTTTCGATATTGAATATCTTGGCGTATTTGATAAGTTGCGTATGGTCACTTTTTTTATCTGCAAAGTATTCTCTAAGAGCCTGCAAATATATCTGCTTATCAATTTTGCCTTTTTGTTTGATTAAGTCGATTACACATCTTTCTTTATCGTAAAGTCGGACCTTGTTACCATCAGGACTAAGCGTTTCCGTTATGCCAACACACCATTTATCGGCATTAACATAATGAAACCTTACATTTTTGTTGTCTTTTTTTATTCGGCTTGCATTGAAACCCTGCGGGACAGAAATATCCCATGTGTGCGGGATACGGTCAGACATATTCCAGAGGTATAGAGCAATGCCATGAGAATATATCATCTTAGGGTTGTTTTTTTGTAAGATTTGTAAATCATCAGGAAATTCATCTGCGTAATAATATATTCCTCGGCTTTCTTTGATAAGTATGCCTTCATCTATAAAAGTAGGAATCAACACACGGCTGATCCCTGCTTTTTCTATTTGAGCAGTGGTTATCAGTCCGCCATCCTGTTTTGCAAGTTTTTTTAGCAATTCAATTCTTTGTTCTCGTATAGTTGACATTTTGAATCACCTCCTCGAAACGAACGCACTTTAATTATATAATAATAAAGATAGAATGTAAAGTTTCTCTAAAATATTTTTTGAAGTCGAAAAAGATTGTGAAATAGCGGTGATTTTGGGAGGTGATCATAGAAAAATTTAAAATAATAATTTTTTTGGTTTCATCCGTGACTTTTGGGGATACCAAAACACAGTTTATAAATGTAAGGATGTTTAGAAGGTTCCGCACGGAAAGGTGGGAACTTTGAAACAATTTGCAAATAAGAGAGAGCAGGTGGAAGCAGAGTTTATAGGCTTCATGGAACGGGCTATTTGGAACTGTGCAAGGAATGTTACCAGAAAAGTGTCCGCAGAGGAACTGAGGAACAGCGGCGTATCTCTGGAAACATTGGATGAAGAACGTTTTACTAAGTATGTTACTGTTGAGGATAAGCATGATTTTGAAGATACATATGGAATCATGAATTTACAGATTCCGATTAATAGTGATCTTCTACAAGCATTGTTTGACGGACTTACAGAACGAGAGAAACAGGCTCTGATACTAAGGGTTGGCTTTGACTATGAATATGAAGAGATTGGCGAGATTCTTGGAATTGATCCCAAAAGGGCGAAGGATTACAAGTATCAGGGCTTAAGAAAGGCAAGGAAACATAGAAATGGCAGGAAGAAATAATATTGATTATGAGCTTATCGTTTCTGCCACAAAAGGGAACATGGCAGCCATTGGGCAAATTTTGGAAAACTTCAGCGGAATGATTGAAAGCAGTATTTACGAGCTGGCACCATGGCTGCCGGAAGAGTGTCGCAAAGATTGTAAGCAGGAAGTTATGATAATGCTTGTACGGCTGATACAGACGAAGTTTAAAATTTAAGCAGTGAACTGGGCTTTCTGACATTCTTACATTTTATATATTTGTCATTCTCATAAAGTCCATAAGAGTTATGTGTTTTAGCAGGCACGGTGTCTCTTCTAGGCTTTTCGGGCTGACAAGTCCGGTGTAAGAATGGCCGCTTTACTGCGGTATTGTACATTGAAAATTGAATATTGTTTATTCTGCAAGACGTATGAGATGTGGAGCTTGCTAAGTGGATAGTGCGATGACCTGTAGGAAAAAGCAGCGAGCGTAATCTGTTCTGGCTAACGACAGTAAGGGCTGTCGCGGCGATGATACTTTCAGTAATAATGATACATTTTCCGATAGGAAACCGGTTAGCAGAGGTGGTGCAATGCCAATGTGGGTTACGAACCTGGTAACCACTTGCAGGATTATTTATGTCTGCCAACAAATGTCTATCTTTATGTGCAGATGGATATCTGTAGGCAGATATTGTTAATGAAGCTGAATGGAGGTGATTGTCGTGGATGGCAATAAACTTTTAAGGTATAGTATGCAACTAGCTATGCTGAAACAGCTATTAAATAAAAAACTGATTACAGAAGAGGAATACAACAGGGTTTTAAAAAGATTGAAGAAAGATTACGGTATAATCTCTAACATAACTACTTGAAAAAGTGTTTGTGTTGTGGTATATTTTATTCAGACACTACATAAGGAATACAAGGAGAACGGTATGGAAGTAGAGGTTATAAAAGCAACAAATCAATTTGATAACTCATCTGCAGTAGAACGTAATAATCGACTTAGAGTAGCTGCATATTGTAGAGTAAGTACAAATGATGAAGATCAGATTAAAAGCTATGACTCTATGGTCAAGTACTATACTGATCTAATAAAGAAAAACCCTGATTGGGAGTTTGTAGAAGTTTATGCAGATAAGGCATCCACAGGAACAAAAGCGGAAACTAGGGAAAATTTTCAGAGGCTTATAGCAGATTGCATGGCGGATAAAATTGATATGGTTATAGCTAAGAGCCTGTCGCGATTTGCTCGAAATACGCTAGATACCCTGAAGTATGTACGTCAGCTTCGAGAAAAGAAGATTGCGGTCTATTTTGAAGTTGAGAAGATAAATACAATTAAAGATGGAGAATTCCTTCTAACCATCTTAAGTTCCGTGGCACAGCAAGAAGTAGAAAATACCTCTGCTTATGTTAAAAAGGGGCTAAAAATGAAAATGAAAAGGGGTGAATTAGTAGGATTTCAAGGGTGTCTTGGGTATGACTATGATTATGAGACAAAAACTCTTTCTATTAATGAAGAGGGAGCGGAAGCCGTAAGATATATGTTCGAACGTTACGTTGCAGGTGCCGGCAGTACCATGATTGCAAGAGAGATGAATGAAAAAGGCATTATGACAATCAGAGGAAATCCATGGACATCTTCTAGCGTGATGGGTGTAATAAATAATGAGAAGTACACAGGCGATATCTTGTTAGGGAAGACGTTTACAGTGGATCCTATTTCTAAAAGAAGACTTGAGAATTTAGGAGAAGAGGATCGATTTTTTATAAAGAATCATCATGTACCAATTATTTCTCATGAAACATTTGAAAAGGCTCAGGAGATAAGGAGTAAAAGAAATGGCGGTAGGAAACATAAGGTTGTGATAGGAAAGAGAGAAAAATATAGCCGCCAGTTTGCATTTAGTTCAATGTTGGAGTGTGGCTTTTGCGGGGCAAATCTTTCAAGGCGGCGTTGGCATAGTTCGTCTAAATATAAAAAGACAATATGGCAGTGTGTGACCTCGACAAAGAGTGGGAAAAGAAATTGTCCTGATTCGAAAGGAATACCAGAACAGGTAATAGAGGAAGCTTTTATTGAGTCCTATAGATTGCTAACTACTGATAATAAGCAGGTTATGTCTGAGTTTCTGAAGAGGATAGAAGAAACTCTTGGAGATAACACTATCCAGAATAACTATGATAAAGCAAATCGTGATGTGAACACATACACGGAGAAAAGAAAGAAATTACTTGAAAAGTATGTCGACGGTGGAGTTGAAAAAGATGTATATGAATCAATGGATAGAGATCTTCAGAAAAAACTTAGCGAAGCTCGTGCACAATTTGATTATTATGAAGATCAACTGGAAGATAAAACTAACCTTAGGAAACGTATAGAGGAATTTAAGAAGGCTCTGTCAAATAATCAGGTTCTTGAGGAATTCGACAGGTCTGTTTTTGAGAGCATGGTAGAAAAAGTAATCATCGGCGGTATTGATGATGAAGGCAATAAAGATCCCTATAGAATCACTTTTATATACAAAACAGGATTCAAGGATAGTATTGATCAGACCAAGACTAAGTTTGGTCCAAAGAACAAGAAATCTGATGAAAAAATGTGTTCCGATAATAGCGTAAAGAGTGAAGATTTGTGTTCTAATAACAGTGACGACGCACGGGGTGGCAGAGATCAAAGATTTTGAGGACATAAAGGGGGAAGGCTTTGACTTCCTTGACGCCTTTCATATTGAGGATCCGTTCGTGCTGGCGGGGCTAAACTGTTTTTGCGCGGCGATCGTAATGGCGATGGCACTGGCTGCCGTGATCATGATCGGCAAACTTTTTGAGGCGATTGAAAAGAGCGATACCCCGTTCAAGAAGGAAATTTTGGAGAGAATGAAAATTTCAGGTATCCTTGTCACGATCATTGCGCTCACTTCATCCATCGGAACCGCAGTGATGGCAGGCCTGACCTTTTGGTGCATCTATTGTATTTTTGACTATGGCATGGAGCTTCAGAAAAGTGCCGATGAAACTCTGTAGGAGGCACTTATGGGGAAGATTATTCTCCGGCTGGACCGGGTGATGGCGGATCGCAAGATGAGCCTGAATGAGCTCTCGGAAAAAGTCGGGGTGACAAATGTGAATCTGTCGAAGATGAAAACCGGAAAGATAAGCGCCATACGTTTTTCGACGCTTGAGGCGATCTGCGAAGTCTTAAAATGCCAGCCCGGCGATATTTTAGAATACGCGCCGGATGCACCGGAATCCGATCGATAATGGAAATCTCCGATAAC
>ERZ842401.801-NODE-801-length-46479-cov-15.833125_pt1 | contig 46479 bp, 46 predicted proteins | sample MGYA00521270_ERZ842401 | MGnify/ENA primary metagenome ERZ842401 (study PRJEB31892, sample SAMEA3878208) | bioreactor metagenome | biome: Moose rumen | place: Sweden | collected 2011-10 | study: EMG produced TPA metagenomics assembly of the PRJEB12797 data set... | reverse complement strand
GTTAATATCATTAATCCTGATACGAACTTATCCGACTTGCCGACTATGCCGACTTTTATCCATAAATCTTCTTGATATATCTTTACTTTGTATTGTAAAAACTTATTCCCTATCGTATAATATGGCTAAAGGAGAAAGTATCATGACTATTTATGAAGGGAAATTGGTTGCATCCGAAAATGATAAATTTTGTATAATTTTAGCCAGATTTAATGATTTTATCGGTTCAAAGCTTTTGTCGGGCGCAACGGACGAATTAAAAAGGCACGGGGTAAAAGAAAATAACATTGATGTAATAAGAGTTCCGGGAGCATTTGAAATACCTGTTATTGCTCAAAAAGCTGCATCTTCAAAAAAATACGGTGCGGTAATAGCTCTCGGAGCAGTTATAAAAGGGGCTACCCCTCATTTTGAATATGTATCGAATGAAGTTGCAAAAGGGATTGCGCAGGTCAGCCTTAATACAGGTGTTCCTGTCACTTTCGGAGTATTAACAACCGACAATATTGAACAGGCAATTGAAAGAGCGGGAACAAAATCGGGGAATAAAGGTTCTGATGCTGCAAGAACTGCTATTGAAATGGCAAATCTTATAAAAGAAATATAGTTTTTTGTATCTGTTGTCTTTAGTAAAGGAGTAAAATTATGAGTGAAGCAATCACTGAGTACAGAAATGAGAATACCAAGGATATTGACCTTTTGTCCACAATTGATATGGTCAGAAAAATGAATGAAGAAGATCAGATTGTTGCACAGGTTGTCGGGGATGTTGCTGCTGATATAGCATCTGCCATTGATATGATTGCAAAAGCTTTTCTGAAAGGCGGCAGATTATTTTATTTCGGTGCGGGAACATCCGGCAGACTCGGAATTTTGGATGCTTCCGAATGCCCTCCGACATTCAGCGTTGATACATCCATGGTTCAGGGAAGAATTGCAGGCGGGAAAGAAGCCTTGCTTTTTGCGGTAGAAGGGGCTGAAGATAATTTTGAAGAAGGAAGAAAAGATGCCTCAGTTTTAACTGACAAAGATGTTTGTGTAGTAATTTCCGCAAGCGGGAATCCTAAATATCTTCTCGGGGTTTTGGATAAAGCTGATGAAATCGGCTGTATTACAATAGGTTTAACCTGTAATTCAAAAGGTGCTATCGCAAAAGAAGCAGGTCATGTTATCTGTACCGAAGTCGGACCTGAAGTTATTGCGGGTTCAAGCAGATTAAAAGCGGGAACGGCTCAAAAAATGGTTCTTAATATGCTTTCAACAGGTTCAATGATTAAAATAGGCAAAACTTACGAGAATTTTATGATTGATTTGAAAGCCGTTAATGAAAAACTTAAAGACCGTGCAATAAGAATTGTATCTCAGATTGCTCAGGTTTCAAACAGTGATGCTCTTGCGGCTTTGCTAAAATGCAACTGGGAAATTAAAACAGCCATAATCATGCTGAAAATGAATCTTGATTCCGAAGCGGCAAGATTAGAGCTGAAAAAATACGGCGGCGTGTTAAGAAAACTGCTTAATGCAGAAAGTGTCGTATAATTAAACAATAACCAAAGGAGGATGTATTAAATGAAACTTACTGTTTTAGGAGCAGGTTGCTGGGGGCTTACACTTGCGTGGCTTTTAACGAACAATTTTGATGATGTAACAGTATGGGGCAGAGCGCATGATTTAAGTGAAGATTTAATCCAAAATAAACATACTTCTAAACCTTTGGAAGTTCAGCTTGATAATAAAGTTCAGATTACATCCGATTTGTCAGCAGCTATAAAAGATGCTGATATTATACTTTCTGTTATTGCAACTTCGGGGACACGTGATGTTTGCGAAAATCTTAAAAAAGCAGGCATAAAAAGTTCCCAAATTCTTGTAAATGCTTCAAAAGGTATTGAATTACCTTCTTTGATGAGAATGTCCGAGGTTATAAAAGATGTTTTGCCTGAGCAAAAACTCGCAATTCTGTCTGGGCCGACACTTGCAAAAGAGGTTTTGGCGGGTAAACCGACCGCAGCATGTGTTGCCTGCGAGGATATAGAAACAGCCGAATACGTTCAAAAAGCCATGAATGTTGCGGATAAATTCAGATTATATACAAATACTGATGTTATAGGGGTAGAGCTTGGCGGTAGTTTAAAAAACGTAATTGCAATAGCTTCGGGGTTTGCTCATGAAATGGGGTTGGGAGATAACTGCTCCGGTGCGTTATTAACAAGAGGGATGGCTGAAATTGTGAGAGTAAGTATTCAGCTTGGGGCTAATCCTTCCACTCTTTACGGGTTGTCAGGTATGGGAGATTTAATTGCAACTTGTTCATCCCCGATGTCCAGAAATTATACGGTTGGTTCAATGCTTGCAAAAGGTAAAAAAATTAATGATATACTGTCAGAGTTAGGCTCTGTTGCCGAAGGTGTAAAAACTTCAAAAGCAATTTGTGAATTAGCGAAAAAGCTTGATTTGGAAGTTCCTGTTTCAAGTGCTATATATGAAGCTGTTTACACAGATATTACACCTGAAAAATTATTATCAAAATTGATGAACAGAAAGCTTAAAAAAGAAGAAAGATACGTTTAGATGAAATATGCAGTAAGATACTTAAAAAATACATTTTATCCTCTTGATGTTGCGGATGATTTTCAGCTTAATGACGGGCAGATGGTTATTGTCAGAACAGAAAAAGGCGAAGAAGCTTTAAAAGTTTTTGTGGTAAATTCCCAAATCAAAGAAATATGGGATAAATCCGAACAAAAACCTGAACCTCTGCCATTGTTAAAGGTTATGAATCAGCGTGATTTACAGACTCTTGACGAAATAAAAAAAGAGGAGGTCAGTGCATTTTTTAAGTGTCAGGCACTTGTAAAACAACATAACCTTGTTATGAATCTTGTTCAGTGCAGAATTACATTTGACAGAAGAAAAATAACTTTCTATTACACTGCTCCGGAAAGAGTTGATTTCAGAGCATTATTAAAAGATTTAACCCAGACTTTTCCTAGAGTGAGAATAGATTTACGTCATATCGGTGTAAGGGATGAAACCTCTATTCTTGATGGTGTCGGAATTTGCGGTCAGCCTTTCTGTTGCGGCAGATGTTTAAAAAAATTTCCGACCATTAATATCAAATTGGCAAAGGATCAGGGTATGCCGATTGCTCCAGGGAAAATATCGGGGACTTGCGGAAGATTGTTGTGCTGCCTGAATTATGAGTATTCAAATTACATAGATGCTGCAAAGGGCATGCCGCCTATCGGTTCTTCCGTTATGACATCCGAAGGATTGGGTAAGGTATGCTATTTACAGTTTTTGAACGGAAAGGTTGCCGTTAAAATGGAGGATGGCAAGACGAAAGAATTTGACAAGGCTGATATAGAAATGGTTGATGCTGAAGTTAATGTCGAAATTGATGCTAATCCTTCCGTTATGAACGGTTACAGTGAAGACGATTCAAATATTGATATCCGTCAGCTTGAAGATGACAGAAACAGCTCAACAGGTAATATTTAAAATTGGTTATACAATTTCATTTTGTAATTTTTCAGATGTTTTGGGCATAATTTGCCCCTTTTTAGGGGGAAATGTCCGAATGGACAAAGGGGGTAATATATTAAAAATTTCTTGATTTAATTAGGTAACTATATAATATCTTACAGCAACATGTCATTGCGAGCCCGATAGGGCGTGGCAATCCAGCCGTTTTATTTGCCAATACCGACAAAATATTTGGATTGCTTCGTCGGCAATCATTTGCCTCCTCGCAACGACAAATATTTACTGTAACATTGTATATAATTACCTTTAATTAATTATTATCGGCAATAATGAGATAACACCCCCTATGGCACTATCGTGCCACTTCCCCTTTGCAGGGGGCAGATGTTTTTGGGCTGTTAAGTTTATAAATTTCTTTCAGTCCGATAAGTGTTAATATAGGATTTATGCTGTTAAATTTATGTTTGAGATAATTTGCAATAAGCCCGCTGTACCCGCCTGTTGCAACAAGTGAAACTTTTTCGCCAAGCTCTTTTTCGCATTGTTCGATAAGTCCGTCTACCATGCATGCGCTTCCTCTTATAACACCTGACAATATTGCTTCCTGAGTATTGTGCCCGACTGCGCACGGTGAAAGTGCAACTTCGATTTGAGGTAATTTTGAAGTAGTCTGATTAAGGCATTTCAATTGTGATTTAAGCCCCGGAGCAATAATCCCTCCACAAAATTCTTTTTTTGAATTGACTATATCAAAAGTGGTTGCAGTCCCAAAATCTACGACAATTACACCTGCGTTAAAAATTTTAGCCGCCGCTACGGCATTTGCTATTCTGTCTGCACCGACTTCTGATGTGTTGTCTGCAACAATTTTTATTCCTGTATTTATTTCGTCCGAAACAATTACAGGTTCAATATTCAATACATGTTTAATTGCGCAGGCGAATTTGTCCGTAAGTTCTTCTACAACCGAACCTATTACACAGCCGTCAATTTTGTAATCTTTCAAAATGGTTCTCAAAAGAACCTCATATTCCCCCAAAGACAAATCCTTGTCAGAAGCCAAACGCAGTTCATCTTTGTACTTTTCACCTTCAAAAAGTCCTAGGGTAATATTTGTATTGCCTATATCCGCTGTAAGTAACATAAAAAATAATCCTTAATTTCTTAAATCAAGGATTATTCTATATCAAACTAAAAAAATCTTCAATTAATTACTGGCCCGTGTAGATGTTGTGTTGGTTGAACTAGAGCCTCCGAAAACCGTATGCGATAAGCCATTTGGGATATTTGCATTTTGAACACCCGCAAACGCAGCTGCAAAATCATAATTAAAGAATCTTTTTTTAGCAGGTGTAGCTATTTCGAACTGTTCATCTCTGGTAACCGGTGCTGTTCTTTCGACTCTTGCCATAGTATATATCCTCCCATAGGCATATTATTACTCTTACCCATGTAAAGTATTTTTTAATGACAAAATTGCACGAAATCAAAAATATTGTTACATAACTTAATAAACCCTAATAATATCAGAATTTTAATACAAATAGGTATAAAATCTTGACAAAAAATTATGAGCAACTACAATATAAGAGTGTTATTGAATACTAAGTTATAGTAGGATATATAAGTAGACTAAAAAGAAAAGGAGATTAATCTCATGGCACGTGAAAAGTATGAACGTACGAAACCGCACGTCAATGTAGGTACAATCGGCCACGTTGACCACGGTAAAACTACATTAACAGCAGCTATCACAGGTGTTATGGCTGCAGCAGGTAAAGCAGATGCTAAGAAATTCGATGAAATCGACGCTGCTCCTGAAGAAAGAGCTCGTGGTATCACCATTGCAACAGCTCACGTTGAATATGAAACAGATGCAAGACACTATGCACACGTTGATTGTCCGGGTCACGCAGACTATGTTAAAAACATGATTACAGGTGCTGCTCAGATGGACGGTGCAATTCTTGTTGTTGCTGCTACTGACGGTGCAATGCCTCAAACTCGTGAACACATCCTGTTAGCAAGACAGGTTGGTGTTCCTAACCTTGTTGTATTCTTGAACAAATGCGATATGGTTGATGATGCTGAATTGTTAGAATTGGTAGAAATGGAAGTTAGAGAACTTCTTTCTTCTTACGAATTTGACGGAGACAACATCCCATTCGTTCACGGTTCTGCATTGAAAGCTTTAGAAGCTGTTCAGGCTAATCCGAAAGTTCAAAGAGGCGAAGATAAATGGGTTGATAAAATTTGGGAATTGATGGATGCTATCGATTCTTACTTCCCAACTCCGGAACGTGACTTAGACAAACCGTTCTTGATGCCTGTTGAAGACGTATTCTCAATCACAGGTCGTGGTACAGTTGCTACCGGTAGAGTAGAACGTGGTGTTGTTAAAGTTGGTGACGAAGTTGAATTGGTTGGTTTAGGCGAAACTAAGAAAACAACTGTTACAGGTGTTGAAATGTTCCGTAAATCATTAGACCAAGGTCAAGCAGGTGATAACATCGGTGCTTTGCTTCGTGGTATTGATAAAACTGAAATCCAACGTGGTCAAGTTTTATGCAAACCGGGTTCAATTCATCCGCACACTCATTTCACAGCTAACGTTTACGTTTTAACTAAGGATGAAGGCGGACGTCACACTCCATTCTTCCCTGGTTACAGACCTCAGTTCTACATCAGAACAACTGACGTTACTGGTGAAATCAAATTCGAAGGTCAAATGGTAATGCCTGGTGATAACGTAGTTATGGAAGTTACTTTGATTAATCCGGTAGCTATCGAAGAAGGTATGAGATTTGCTATTCGTGAAGGCGGCAGAACAGTTGGTGCCGGCGTTGTTGATAAAATTATGGAATAATAATTTTATTTATAATGTATAAAGCAAAAACCCTTAATCTTCATGATTGAGGGTTTTTGCTTTAATTATAATCAAATAAAAAACTTTCGGGATGTGAGCCTATTTTTCAACCATGAAAGTTACAGGTCCGTCATTTATGAGAGCTACATCCATCATTGCTCCGAACACTCCTGTTTGAACAGGGATATTAAAATCTCTGATTTTGCTTACAAAATATTCATATAATTCATTTGCTTTTTGTGGAATCTCTGCATTGTCAAAGCTGGGACGTGTTCCTTTTTTACAGTCGCCGCAAAGTGTAAACTGAGAAACAACAAGCATTTCACCTTTTACATCAGTTAAAGACAGATTCATTTTGTCATTTTCATCTTCGTAAATTCTTAAATTTATAAGCTTTTGTGCTAATTTATCTGCATTGTCTGTGGTATCACCTTTTTGTACCCCTAACAATACGAGCATACCTTTATCTATTGACGAAAATAATTTCCCGTCAATCGTTACGGCGGCATTTTTAACTCTTTGAATCAGTGCTTTCATAATTTTAATAATCGGTAACTTAATATTTACTTTGTATTATACCACAAGATTCAATTTCAATCAGGAATATATGTAAATAAATCTCCTGATTTGCAATCCAAAGCAAAACAAAGTTTATTCATTGTTTCAAATTCTATACCTTTTGTCTTGTCACGATATAAATTATCAACAGTGTTATAATCTAAGCCTGCAAGTCTTGCGATTTCGGATTTTGTCATTTTATTTTTACCAATCAATGTAGAAATATTATTTATTATCATACCCAAATTTTAATATTTTTCTTATTAAAATCAGACATATATGCGTATAATAAGTAATATATTATTATAGTAGGGAAATATGTTAATATTAATTAAAGTAATTATAGCGAAAATTAAGTCATATTGTCATTCCGAACTTGTTTCGGAATCTAATTAAGGACTCATAAATAAAAGATGCTGAAACGAGTTCAGCATGACAGTTTCAGGTTTTATTTACTGTAACATTGTATATAGATACCTTAAATTTACGTTGTATTTGTTATATACCTGCTTTTTCAAACAATTCTGCTTTTGTTATTTTTCTCCCGCAGGATTTGTGTTCATCACAAAAGCCTAAAAATTCGCACTTTGGAACGAGGTATTCTTTGAGCCACGGTTCTTCTTTTGTTATTTCATCACACATGGCCTTAACCATCATTCTTATTTCGTATTGGGCTCTTGTGCATAGTCTCAGTTGAGCAAGGTGAATAAGCTCTCTTAAATTCAAACTTGCAACAAGGGAAGATGATGTTGCATTCGGAAGTACAAATCTTGCATCCTCGGCAGGAATACCCGCATCAACAAATTCCTGATATTTGTTTGAAATCTCACCCATAAAAGATATAAATTTTTCTCTTAATTCAGGATTTTTTTCGATAGTCGGCGGAATAATATAATCAAACTGCCCTTTTTCCTGAACATATCTTTGTGACTTTTGAGAGAAGGACATAAGTCTGTGTCTTACAAGCTGGTGAGTGCAAGCTCTTGACACATTTGATATTGCGAAGCTTATCTGTATATGTTCAATGGTTGAGTGGTGCCCTGACGCAACAACATTTCGAATAAGCTTTAACATTTTTTCTTCATCTGTTGAAGCTTCATATATATTTATGGGTGAATCTGCGCTGTAACATGTTCTGCAAGCGGTATAAACAGTGCGCAGCATATCTTTTGGTTTTGATATAAGTTTGACAACAGCTTTATTACTTCTTTCTTCCATTCTAAAACTCCCCTCATTTTTTATCATGATAGAAAAAAAAATATGTCATGGCAAGTATTATGTATTCGAGAATTTTTACATTATTTATGTTTGGAGTATAATAACAGGGCAGAATATATTTACCGATATTATAAAAAAGGAAAAGAGAAATGCTTAAAGGAAACGAAATAAGAAAATTATATTTGGATTTTTTCAAAGATAAACATCAGCATACTATTGTAGAAAGTTCAAGTCTTGTACCTGACAATCCGACAGTTTTATTGACAACTGCGGGAATGTTACAGTTTTTGCCAATATTTTTGGGTATTCAGGATTGTCCTTATGAACCCGCAAGAGCTGCATCCTGCCAAAAATGTGCAAGAGCCGGCGGTAAAGATTCTGATATTGAAAACGTAGGAAGAACCCCTCGCCATCATACTTTCTTTGAAATGCTGGGCAATTTCTCTTTTGGGGATTATTATAAAAAAGAAATCATACCTTGGGCATGGTATTTTGTAACTGAGGTTTTAAAGCTTGATAAAAACAGACTCTGGATTACCATTTTTGAAACTGACGACGAAGCTTATGAAATCTGGAGAGAAGTCGGTGTTCCGGCAGAACGAATAAAAAGAAAAGGTAAAAAAGACAATTTCTGGGGTCCTCCTGGGGCATCAGGTTCTTGCGGACCTTGTTCGGAAATTCATTATGATTTAGGCGAACAATATTCTTGCGGTCATCCGAACTGCGGAATTGATACATGCGAATGTGACAGATGGGTTGAAATTTGGAATCTTGTATTTACTGAATTATATCAGGATGAAGAAGGTAATCAATCGCCTTTAGGTAAGAAAAATGTTGATACGGGTATGGGTTTGGAACGTATAACAATGGTTTGTCAGGGTGTTGCATCAACTTTTGAAACTGATTTGTTAAAACCTATTATGGATAAAGTTTCTCAAATGAGTGGTGTCCCTTATAAACAATCTGAAAAAACGGATATTTCTCTGAGAATTATCACAGACCACGCAAGATGTGTTACTTTCCTTATAGCTGACGGTGTTATTCCGGGGAACGAAGGAAGAAGTTATGTTTTGAGAATGATATTAAGACGTGCCCTGCGACATGGCAAAATATTGGGTATGGAATTACCTTTCCTATACAAACTTGTTGATGTTGTGGTTGAAAACTACGGGGAAGCATATCCTGAGCTGGTTAAAAACAAACAAAAAGTTATTGATACAATAAAAGCCGAAGAAGAAAGATTTAACAAAACACTTGACAGAGGATATAAATTACTCGAAGAATTTATTGAAGCCAAAAAAGATATTGACGGCGAAAGTGCGTTCAAGCTTTATGATACTTTCGGTTTCCCACTTGAATTGACAAAAGAAATTGCACAGGAAAGCGGATTGAATGTGGATGAAGAAGGTTATAAGGTTGCAATGCAGGAGCAAAAAGACCGAGCAAAAGCCGCAACTGCAAAGATTTCTGTTACTGGCGATATGAAATATGCCGCAGTAGAAAAAGAAATCGGTTCAACAAACTTTATCGGATACACTGAAAACGAATGTTCCGATGCAAAGATTTTGGCGCAAATTGAGGGTGAAGGCTATGTTGATATAATGCTCGACAAAACTCCATTCTATGCCGAATGCGGAGGTCAGGTCGGTGATTGCGGGTTTATAGAAAATGATAACTTTAAAGCCGAAGTTTTAACAACTTTCAAAGTAAATGATTTATATGTTCACAGATGCTCTGTATTGAATGGAGAAGTTGAAATCGGAGCAATCGTAAATGCTAAAATTGATGTCGAAAGACGAGAAGAAATAAGGGTTCACCATACATCAGCCCACTTATTGCAGGCGGCTTTAATAAAGGTTGTCGGGGATGAAGTAAAACAGGCCGGTTCTTATGTTGATAATGAAAGGATGAGATTTGACTTTACTTTTTCAAGAGCAATGACTCCCGATGAAATCAAAAAGACCGAAAATCTCATGAATAAATGGATTGGTGAAGGTTATACCATAAATACAAAAGTTATGGGTATCAAAGAAGCCGAATTAACGGGTGCAACAGCACTGTTTGGCGAAAAATACGGGGATACCGTAAGAGTTGTTTCCATTGAAAAGGGAAACGATTGTATTTCAAAAGAATTTTGTGCAGGTACTCACGCAAGAGAATTAAAAGACTTGCGCTTTGTAAAAATTGTATCTGAAGGTGCTATTGCAGCAGGTACGAGAAGAATTGAAGTTGTGGTTTCAAAAGCTGCACTCAATTACGTTAATTCTAAAGTAGATGTTACAGATAAACTTTCTTCAAAATTTAAAGCTCATTATGATGAAATTATTGACAGAGTTGATAAAATTCAGGAAGAAAACAAATCTTTGCAAAAAGAAATAGAAAAATTACAAGAAGAAAATGCCCGAACTAAATTTTCGACATTTATTGATAAAGCACAGGATATTCCAAGCGGGGGAAAATTGTTTATTTCAAAAGTTTCAAATCTTACTCCCGTTGCATTAAAAATAGGAATAGAAATCCTATCTCACAAATTGGGTAAAGACAGTATAGTAGTACTAGCCGGAGAAAAGACTGTTGCTGCAAAGGTTTCAGACGGTTTTGTCGCAAAAGGTATAAATGCGGGCAAAATAGTTGGCGAAATTGCAAGAGCAACAGGAGCAAACGGCGGCGGCAAGCCTAACTTTGCTCAAGGAGGTGTCAAAGATGCTTCCAAGCTTGAAGAAATTTTGTCAAAAATAGAATCCGAAATAAAAAGCATATAAAAAATGAAAGCAATTCAATTTTATTCACCAAAAAACATAAAATATGAAGAAGTTCCGATAAAACCTCTTGAAGATGGGGAAGTTCTGGTCAAAGTTATGTCTGCTTTGACCTGCGGCACTGATGTCAAAACATATCGCAGAGGTCATCCGGTTTTAATAAAAGAAGTGCCGTCGGGATTCGGGCATGAATTTGCGGGAATTATCGAAAAAGTCGGATACGGGGTGAAGAATTTTAAAGCGGGCGACAGAGTTGTTGCGGCTAATTCTGCGCCTTGCGGAAAGTGTTTTTATTGCAAAAAAGAGGAATATAACCTTTGTGAAAATTTGGATTTATTAAACGGAGCTTATGCGCAATATATTACGGTTCCAAAAAGAATTGTAGAGAAAAATATGCTTATTTTGCCCGAACATTTGAGTTTTGATAAGGCGGCTTTTTGTGAACCCCTTGCAAATGTTGTTCATGGGGCAAAAAGAACCGAAATTAAAAAAGGACAGAGTGTTGGTATAATTGGTATAGGTCCTATCGGGCTTATGTTTGCAAGAGTTGCAAAGCTTATGGGGGCAAGGGTAATTGTTGCGGGCAGAAATCCGATAAAACTTAAAATGGCTGATGAATTTGCTCATGCGGATGAAATTATTGATTTGAAAAAATATCCTAATCCCGAAAAGATTTTCAAAGATTTTTCCGAAGAAGGGAAAGGGCTTGACGTTGCAGTTGAATGCGTAGGGATGCCTGAAATTTGGGAACAAATCTTCGGATGTGTTCGAAAAGGCGGTACCGTTCATTTCTTTGGCGGGTGCAAATCGGGTTCAAAAGTAAGTTTTGATACTACAAAAATGCACTATGGCGATATAAAAATGATGAGTGTTTTTCACCATACTCCTAAATATTTCAGAGAGGCTTTGGATTATATTTCATCAGGCAAAATTGAGGTGGAAAAACTTATTACAGATACCCTCCCGTTAGAAAAGGTTGAATATGCAATGCAGCAGCACATAGAAGGTAAAGCCATAAAATTTTTGATAAAACCTTGGGGGTAATTCAGGTCTAAATCATTTATACTTGTAATTTATTCGACTTTTTTTTATAATTTGTTTATGAGTAAGCAGAGAATTAATTTAAGGGATTTTGAAATCGGCGGGGATAAATTAACAATCATTGCCGGTCCTTGTGCTATTGAAAGTCAGGATATTCTTGATGAAACAGCAGCAGGACTTAAAGAGATTACAAGGGATTTGGGTATCAATTTTGTATTCAAATCTTCATTTGATAAAGCAAATCGTTCGTCTTTATCCTCTTACAGAGGTCCGGGAATGGAAAAGGGTACGGAAATGCTCAAAAATATAAAAGATAAATATGATTTGCCTATTGTAACAGATATCCATGTTCCGCAGCAGGCGTCTTATGTCGCACAGGTTGCGGATATTATACAAATCCCGGCGTTTTTGTGCAGACAGACGGATTTACTTGTGGCTGCAGGTCAAACAAACAAGATTGTAAATATAAAAAAAGGGCAATTTCTTGCTCCCGAACAAATGAAATCTTTAATTAAAAAAGTTGAGGATTCTGGAAATAAAAATATTATGGTAACCGACAGAGGAACAACCTTTGGGTATAACAATCTGGTTGTTGATTTTAGAGGGATTCCTATAATGAAAGAATTTGGGTATCCAGTTGTATTTGATGCAACCCACAGTGTTCAGCTCCCCGGAGCCAACGGTACAAGTTCGGGAGGGGACAGAAGATTTGTTCCGACTCTTGCGCATGCTGCTATGGCTTCAGGTGCGGATGTTTTGTTTTTTGAAATTCATCCTGAACCTGATAAAGCGCTATGTGACGGGGCTAATATGGTTGCTTTGAAAGATGCAAAAGAATTATTTGATATGTGCAATAAGATTTTTAAACTTGTAAGAGGTCTTGACTAAATGGAAATTTTGACCTTTGTGCAGGGACCCATAGATGCCAATAATTATTTGCTGATTGACGAAAATACAAATGATGCTGTTCTTATTGACTGTTCAAGTCCCGATGATGATTATATCGACGAGATTAAAAGACTCGGAGTTAATTTAAAAAAAATCTTATTAACTCACGGACATTTTGACCATATTTTGGGATGCAACAGGTTTTATGAAGAATTTGGCTGCGATATTTATATTTCACCTGAAGATATTGTTCAACTTGAATATGCTCCGCAGATGACAATGATGCTTGGCGGGATTAAGATTCCCGAAGTAAGCAGTGTTAAGAATATTGTAAAAGACGGAGATTATTTTACTCTTGGGGATGTTACACTCAAGGCTGTTTCCACCCCCGGGCATACTCAAGGCGGAATGTGTTATCTGACAAGCGACGGGAAAATTTTTACGGGTGACACTTTATTTAAAAGAAGTGTAGGCAGAACGGATTTTTTTGGGGGAAGCCTCGAAGATATAAAACACAGCGTAAAAGATATTCTTTTTAAGCTGCCTGATGATACGGTTGTATACTCCGGACACGGGCCTGAAACAACAATAGGTTACGAAAAAAAGTATAATGAAATATTATAAATAATTATCCAAAACAAAATAAAGGAAAAATATTATGAAAGAACAATTGGAAAAAATTTATTCAAATGCCGCAGCTGATATAGAAAAGGCTGTCGGTGTAAAAGATTTGGAAGAAATTAAAAATAAATATTTAAGCCGTAAAGGTGAATTAAATGAAATAAAAAAAGGATTGAAAGATTTATCAATTGAAGATAAAAAAGTTGTCGGTGCATTGGCAAACGAGATAACTCAAAAACTTGAATCTTCTATTTCAGATAAATTCAAAGTTTTTTATGAAAAAGAGCTTAATGAAAAACTTGCGGATGAAAGACTTGATGTTACTATGCCGGGGCAGTTTATACCAAAAGGTCATACACATCTTTTAACTTCTACAACCGAAGAAATCTGCTCAATTTTCAGAAGTCTGGGATTTTCTGTTGTTGAGGATGAATTTGCACCTGAAGTTGAAACAGAATATTACAACTTTGATATGCTTAATGTCCCTAAAGACCACCCTGCCCGTGATGTTCAGGATACTTTCTTTACAAATATTGCGCCAAACGTAGTATTAAGAAGTCAGACTTCAGGCGCTCAGATTCACGCTATGGAAGCAAAGAAACCCCCTATAAGAATAATTGCTCCGGGGAGAGTTTATAGAAATGAAAATATCAATTCCAGAAAAAATAACTTTTTCCACCAGATTGAAGGGCTTTATGTTGATAAAGGTATTACTTTCGGGGATTTAAAAGGTGTTTTAAACGAATTTATCAGAATTTATTTTGGAGAAAGCCGTCCAACAAGATTCAGAAACAGCTTTTTTCCGTTTACCGAGCCGTCAGCCGAGGTTGATGTTCAGTGTATAATGTGTCAGGGGAAAGGATGCAGAACATGTTCGGGTACGGGTTGGCTTGAAATCTTGGGCGCAGGTATGGTAGATCCGAATGTGTTAAGAGGGGTTGATATTGATCCTGATGTATATTCGGGATTTGCTTTCGGTGTCGGAGTAGAAAGACTTGCAATGCTTAAATATGCAGTTGATGATATTCGTTTATTCTTTAATAATGATGTAAGATTCTCTGCACAGTTTAAATAAATTGTCTTTTGACATATTTAGGGAAGACGATTATAAGGGAGATTTTGAATGTCGATAGTCATAATGATTTTATTACTGAGTTTTTTAATACTTGTTCATGAAGCAGGGCATTTTATGGCTGCCAGAATGCTTGGAATAAAGGTTGATAAATTCGGTTTCGGTTTACCGATAGGACCTACTTTGTGGAGTAAAAAAGTCGGAGATGTCGAGGTTTTGGTTCATGCCTGTTTATTAGGCGGATATGTTGCATTTCCTGATGATGACAAAGAGTCCGATTTGCCGCTTGACTCAAAAGACAGGTTTATAAATCGTCCCGTATGGCAAAGAATGATTGTAATTTCAGCAGGAGTTATTGCAAATATAATCACCGCAATTGTTCTTGTTGTGCTAACCGCAACATTATGGGGAAAATTACCTTCAGGGAATTATCAGGTTTATGTAAATAAAATTGCAGCCGCAAAGACAGAATCGGTATGGCAAAGTGGAATGAAACAGGGTGATATAATAACAAAAATCAACGGTTCTGATATAAATTCATCCTATGCACTTTCTTTGTTTGCCCAGAACAGCGCAAAATCGGATGAAAAAGCAGACGAAAACTTTGTAAAACAAAATCTTGAAAAACTAATGGAATTAAACCCGGGAATTGACCCTCAGCAGGCTTTTTCTTCGGGAATTTCGGTAAAAATCTTCAACAAAGAACAAGAGCCGCCGATAAAAATTTCTAAAGAGGCATTAAAAGGTTATACAATATATAAAAATCCTGAAAAAGGATTATCAAAAGAACAAATTAAACTCAGAGATTCAATAAAAGACGGTGATAATTATATCGTATCTGACGGAACTCTTACGCTTAATAATCTTGCCTGGGCATTATCAGACGGATTAAAGCCGCTTTATATTACGGTTTTGAGAAACGGCAAAAAAGTAAAATTAAATCCTGTCTATCCTAATGAAAAGGGTATGATTGGTATTGTTATGGAATCAAAACAGAATTTGATATATACAAAGAATCCCGTAAAAATAGTTACAGCGAGCTGCCGTTATATATGGGAACAGACTTATATGCTTGTTTACGGTCTGTGGCAATTGTTTACGGGCAAAATTCCCGCAAAAGATTTACACGGTATTGTAGTAATTGCAAAAATCGGTGGTGATGTTATTCACAACAGCGGGATATTTTCGGGGTTATTACTTACCGCTATGATTTCAATGGATTTGGCACTTGTTAATTTTCTGCCGATACCTGCTTTAGATGGCGGACATTTTATGTTTTTACTTATTGAAATGATAAGAAGAAAACCTGTCAAGCAGGAAACAATTGAAGTCGTAAGTAACATCTGTTTCTTATTGCTTATTTTGCTTATGATACTTATAATATTCAATGATGTTTATGCTCTTGTGAAACATAAATTTTAACACAGGTTTACATTCGTAACATTTTTGCCCCTATAATTTATGTATGATAAATTATAGTCGGGAGAGAGTTATGAAAAATATTATTATATACACTACAAAAAAGACTTCTGAAGTAGCGGATATTGTTTCCAATATTGAAGATGTTAATATTCGTATTGAAGCAGCCGAAAATTTAAAAGATTATGAAACATTAAATCCGGGAGTAATTGTAATAGAAGATGTCCCGAATATAAAAGATGTTTTAGCTGTTACAAAGTTTAAATATCCTGTTTTATTCATAGGAGAAACATTTAAAGGTTCAACAGTAAGAAGCTTTGCTTTTGATTATATCAAAACTCCGCTTGATAAACAGGAGCTTGTTATAAGAACAAGAAATATGCTTAAAATTAAAGAAATGCGTGACAAGATGAGAACTCTGGCAACTACCGACGAACTTACGGGATTGCATAACCGAAAATATCTGCTTGAGCGTATGGAGCAGGAAATATCCCGTGCAAAACGTTATGGTAACGCTCTTTCTTTATTACTATTTGATTTGGACTTTTTCAAATCCGTAAATGACATTTACGGTTATGAATGGGGCGATGTTTTGTTGAAATCTATCGCTGATAAACTAAGACAGGTTATCAGAAAAGAAGATATTTTAACAAGATACGGGGATGAAGAGTTTGTAGTTGTTCTTCCTAATACTGCGGAAGATAATGCTTTCCTTTTTGCTGAAAGATTCAGAAAAGAAGTTGAAAGGATGGAATTTATTCCTGCAGGGGAAGAAGAAAGACATCCTATCACAATTTCAGGCGGAATTTCAACATTCCCTTGTCTACCTGATACGGAAGAAGATGCAAATACAATCATAAGATACGCAGAACACGCATTATACAATGCTAAAAAACGCGGGAAAAATAAGATAGTTCAATTCTCTCAGATAAATTTGGGAGAATAGAATTTTAACAGGTTCCTTTCTGAACACTTACATAGTGTAAATCTGGTTAATAGGCGGCAAATTTTTAATTCCTTGTCGCCTTTTATTTTTGATGATATAATTATTTTATGAAGAGAATTTTATCAGCATTAATTATTTGTGTTTTGGCTTGTTGTGTTTGCGTAAAAGCAAACGAAGTTGAGGATGATTATCTTGATATTGCAGCGAATTATTGTGTTGTAGGGGATTATAATTCTGCCATGGAATATCTGGATAAAATTTTAAAGATAAACCCTGATAATAAGCAGGCGCAAAATCTTAAGAGAGGATTAAGTCATGTTATTTCGGGCGATAAGAGTACTTTTATCGCAAATGTTTCTCCTTTAACAAAGCAGGCTATGGAATACCAAAGAGCAGGAAATGACAAAGAAGAACTTAATACCTTACTAAAAGCTACCCAAAGCCAAAATGCTTATATTGCGTATTATTATTTGGGTAATTATTACAGAGCGAGAAAAGACTACAAAAATGCGCTTGATGCCTATAACGCATCATCTTCTGCAAGGTCTGATTTCGCTCCGGCATATCTTACCTCTGCAATTGTATTGTACGAAATGGGACAGTATCAGGCGGTGTTAAATCCTATTGACAAATATTTAACCTTTAATCCTAATGATGATTTGGCTTATGCCGTAAAATCAAGAGCAGAATTTGCACTCGGGATGCTAAGTGAGTCAAAATCCGATAATACTGTGGCACTTGATATAAATAATTGCCCCGAATACAATTTTGATAAAGCAAAAATTTTATATAAAGAGGGAAAATTTCAGGAATCAAGGGATTTATTTAAAAGTTTGCTGAATGATATTCAGACCTCAAAAATATATGAATATATGGGCTTGTGCGATATGGCTCTTAATGATTACAAAAATGCGCTTGTCGATTTTGACAGAGCAATCCTCTTATCTGATGATGACGAATATCTTGAAATGAAATATAATGAAGTAAAGTCAATATTGGAAAGTAATCAAAATGGGCATACACCGCAATCGGGAATATAAAAAAGAAGAAAGTTTTTTTTCTAAAGTCTTTAACGGCTTTGTTACGGTTTGTCTTACTCTTGGTCTAATGTGGGGGTTGCAGGCTTGCAGTAATTCTACCGCATTAAGGTTTGTTCAGTTAAGCGATGTTCATTTTTCTGATAACGCCTCAAATACTTCTTTTAAAATGATAGGAGAATCTCCTCGTCTTTTAAGTGATGCAGTTGCGCAGATAAATGAACAAAAAGATATTGACTTTACAATGATAACGGGCGATTTGATAGATAAACCGCTTGAAAAAGAATTAAAAGCTGTCTTGCCTTATCTCGATAAATTAGATACACCCTGGTATTTTGCTTTTGGAAATCATGACAGATGCGTCGGCGGTTATCTTGATACTAAATTGTATTTGAAAATGCTTCGTAATAACAATCCGTATTTTGATTATGACAGGTCATATTATGCTTTTACTCCCAAACGAGGGTATAGGGTAATTGTTCTTGATGATATTATTACGGATGCTGTAACATCACAAGGCTATATTGGTGATACTCAACTTAAATGGCTGAAAAAAGAACTTGATAAATCTAAAAACGATACAGCTTTGATTTTTATGCATGTTCCGCTTATTGAACCGTTTACAAGCCCTAACCACAGGCTAAAAAATTCCGCTCAGGTAATGACTTTAATAGAAAGTTATAAAAACCCGATAGGGGTATTTCAGGGGCATTATCACGCCACAAGGATTGTTCAGCATGACAATGTTTTATATATAAATTCTCCTGCGTTGGTTTCTTATCCGAACGCTTTCAGACTTGTAAGCGTAGAAAACCACAAAGACAGAACCGTATTTGATTTTAAATGGATGGAAACAAGGGAAAAAGCCGTTCAGACAATGGCAAAAATTCTTGTTCTCGGGTCTGGAGTTTTTGAAGGAGAAAATAAAGACCGTGAGGGTGTTTATACTATTCAGAAATAATAATAAAGGAAATAAAAATGGAAGATTTTAAAGTAAAATTCAGAGGTGTAAGAGGCAGTTTTCCCGTTGCAGACAGACAATTCATACGTTTCGGCGGTAATACCTCCTGCGTGGAAGTAAATGTAAGTGGTCATTTGATTATTCTTGATGCAGGAACGGGAATAGTCAAAACGGGAGATGAGCTTTTGGAAAAATACATTTCTTCTGCTATAAAACCTGAAAAAAGAGTTCCTGTAAAGGCTTCCGTTTTATTATCACATATACATCAGGATCATCTTCTGGGCTTAACTTTTTTCAAACCTATGCATTTGAAATCTTCTGAAATTAATATTTTTGGCGACGGAAATGAGAGTTCTGATTTAAAAACAAATTTGTCAGAGCTTATATTTGGCAAAACATTTCCGCTTGATTTGGGTGATATAGCCTGCAAGTGTGATATCCATAATATAAATGAGGATTATGCAATATTATTTAAGTCAAATAAAAAGCCCGAATTGATATTAAAAAAAGATGTAAAACAGGAAGAAAATGATGTTCTTGTAACGTTTTACAAGTCTTATGTTCATCCTCAGAATGGGGTTATGATTTACAAGATATCTTACAAGGATAAATCTGTTGTCTACGCAACGGATAAGGAATGTTATTTTGGCGGCGATAAGGCTTTTGTGCGTTTTGCAAAAAATTGTGACTTGTTAATACATGATGCACAATATACTTCGGAAGATTATCTTAATTCTCATTCTCCAAAACAGGGTTACGGACATTCGACTTATGATATGGCAATAGAAGCTATGAAACAGACTAATGCCAAAAATCTTATATTCTTCCATTATGATCCGTCTTATGATGATACAAAACTTGACAGAATAAAAGAATTATATACAAGCAATAGCAAAAATATTCAAATGTCCTATGAAGGTTTGGAATTTGAAATTGAATAATTGAAAAATTTTATTAAAAGGAATATATGAAAAAGTTATTTCTGATATTGGCAATAATATTTATATCCCTCCCGTCTTATGCAAAGCCGGGGACTATTGTGACTTACACTATCGACCCTGAAAAGAATGCTTGGGAACATAATAACAAAGGTACAATGTATTTTGAGGAAAAATGCTATTACGCTGCGATACAGGAATTTAAAATTGCAATCAGCTTAAATCCGAAGGCTCAGACTACCGCAATTTATATGAATAACCTTGGTAAAGTTTATCTTGTAATAGGTTATCCTCAGCTTGCTTTAGGGTGTTTTGAGGATGCTGTCAAGCAGTATAGTTTGAACTTCGATTTTTACAACAATCTGGCAAAATGTTATAAACAGCTTGGAAAAATACAAGAAAAGCTGCCGCAATATCAGGCAGATGCCGAAAAGAATCCTATCGCAAAAGTTATGGTCGGATTGCTTTTAGAGCAGTCTGGTAACAAAACACAAGCAATAACAACTTTAGACGATTTTGCAATGTCAGAACCGGATTTGATTATTACATCAGCAGTCAAAAAACATATCAAAGACTTAGTCAAAGAAGTTAATAATTAATCCCTGTAAAGAACTTATTGTCTAAATGCCTTATCGCCTTATAATAAGTTCTCCCTGATAGGGGAAGTGGCATGTTAGTGCCGTAAGGGGGGGGGAAAAATATGTCATTCTGAGCAAAGCTTAATGTGTCATTCTGAGCAAAGCGAAGAATCTAATCATACAGTCTATCAGATCCTTCGGCTAACGCCTCTGGATGACCATAGATGTCATACTGAGCCGGTGAGAGCAGGGAATGAAAGCGTCAGCGATATCCGTTTATTGCGAGCCCCAATAGTGAAGAATCTAAATAGCACAAAGATTCTTCGGGCATAAATAACCGTTACTCTCAGAATGACGGAGTAAAAAATGTAGGTTGGCTTTACTAAGCCAACAATAATTTATGCATTTACCCTTAATTATTGTTATTTTCGTCATCAACTTTCAGCAAAATATCGTGCAAATCGCAATCAAAAAACTTTGCAATTATTTCAAGAGTAAACAGCTCATAATTGTAGTGCTTACCGCTAAAAAGCTGATTTACAGTTCTTTTACTTAATCCTGTTTGTTTAGCAATATCTTCTTGCTTATATTTTTGTTTCCATTTGATATTGTATAAATTTACGATATACATACTAAAAGTATATATATTTTCATTATACTTGACTAATAATAATTTATAAATTATTATAAATGAGTTATAATAAACTATTTTTAATAAAAGGATACAAAAATGAAAAAAGATATTTGTGTTGATTTTGATGGTGTGCTTAATAACTATACAAAATATGATAAAAACGATTTGGGAGAAATGAAAGATGGCTGCAAAGAGTTTTTACACAAATTATCAGAACAATATCATGTTTCAATACTAACGAGCAGAAATATTGCAGATGTTGAAAAATGGGTTAATAAGTATAAATTGAACGATTATATTAAACAAGTTACAAATATTAAGATTCCTGCGGTTTTATATATAGACGACAGAGCTTTGACATTCAAAGGAGATTATGATGAAGTTTTAAATGAAATAGAACTCTTTTCCGTCAAAAGATAAACATTAAATATTTGCGCTTCCGTCATTCGAAATTTTATCGGATAATTTTTTTGACACTTCGTTTTGTTTTTCGTAATTAAGTGCAAATTCAGCGGCTTCCGAATCTCTTGCTATTGCATTTTGCAAAGAAACAATTTCTTCTAATGTAAACTTTGAAGTAACTGATTTTGAATTATTTTTGTAGTATTTTTTGAAAAGTTTTTGGGTTTCACACTCAAACCCGGGAAGTCCGGATTTCATAGAGTACCACTTATAAAAATTGTATAATACAAGATATTTTTCCGGATTTTTTGAGCCAAACACAAATAAAGGCTCTGTACGGAATTTTATACCATTGCCAGTCAATATTGATAATATCAAGGCATCAAGACCTTTTTGCTCAGGAATAAAACCTTCCTGCTCATTTATGTATTTTAAAAGTTTTTCGGCAGATAGAATATAATAAATTTTTGTTTTTGAAAATTTAATATATTCAAGCAATTTTTGTGCTTCACAATTACATTGTTTAACAATATCTGTTACGGAATCTTTTACGTTTTGAGAAAGTTGTTCTGATTTTGAGTTGAGAGTGATGTCTGCACCTTCAGTTATTATTGTTTTTGACACCCCTGTTGTTACGGATGTTTTACTGTATTGGCGAAGTTTCTTTTTTACTGCTCTTTTTTTTGAATAGAGTGCAAATATTCGGATTATTTTCTTAAAAATATTCATAAAAACATTATAATAAATTATTATATTTACTTCGCCCTCTAAATATAGGATTATCAATTTGATATTTTATAGTAATTATTATTAGCGGGTAAAAATATTTACAGATAAAACCCCTGCTTTTAATTGCTTAATAAACTCGATATAATCTCATATTCCGCTTTATTAAGACCATATAATTTTGATATTTTTTCTTCCAGAATTTCGTACAAATTTGATTTGTCCGAAGATAAAATTTTATCAACAATTTTAATGATTTCCTTTTGGATTTTTGTTTCACATAATGGTATCGGGATACTTTCTATATGAGAGCGCAAAACTTTTACCGAATTGTATTTCTTTTCAAAAAAGAATTGCGCAATTCCAGAATTTAAAACTGCCATAATGTATTTAATATCTGCCTTGTCTGTTGTAGGAATCATAATATTACAGCTGTTTAGCGATAATAACTGCTGATTGTCATAGGCAAATACGAGTTTTTTACTTATAAACTTATAAAATAATTTTTCTTTCGCTCTATAATATTTTGTCGGTGCAACCTGCTGAAAATTGTTCGGTTTATATTCAATATAACATTTTGGTATATTTATTTTAAATTTTTCAATATTTGAACCTTTTAAAATTACTTCATTATTATCTGTTTTTTTGGCAGACAGATATTTTTTGTTATCTCCTGTAACAAGTCCTAAAGCAAAAATAGCATTCTCTTTAAGATAAAATTTATTTTTAATTTTAGAAATTTTTTCATAAATTTTATACTCTTTATCATTCATATCAAAACTGAAAACTTCAGGTGTGACAGGGCGTTCTTTGCGGATAATGAAAGACTTATTTTTATTTATAACTTTCATTCCTACACATGACATTGGAGAATTTGTTTGTTTTAATTGCAAAATTATGCTCGGACATTGAACTTTATCAAACATATTTCCCAAAAATTCCAAATAAGATATCGAATTATTTTTTTTGATAATTTCCCTTATGGTTTTATGCGTTTTGACTGATAACAATGCTTCGGGCAATACAAATGACAGATAGCCGTTTTTATTCAAGCAATCCAAAGATTTTTCAATAAAAATATCATAAGATTCGATATTTTTATTATTTGCCGAAATGTATTTTTTGCGTAAATTATCCATAACTTCTTTTGTAAACTCCGCACCCCATGGCGGATTGCCGATAATAAAATCAAATTTTTTATTATAATTATCAGATAAAAAATCTTTATTTGTAAAATTTTTATATAATATTTCCGTATTAAAAATATCAAACTTCAAAGCCATATTTATTCGGGTTATTTGAATGGCATTGTTATCAATGTCGTTCCCGAAAATATTTTCAACAGGTATATTGTCAGGCAATTGAAGCAAAAAATTTCCTGAACCGCAGCACGGGTCAATGATTTTTTTATTTTTAAAATCCCCAAAATCATAAGATTTTATAACTTTTTCCACAATTCTTGTCGGGGTATAATATGCTCCCCCCGCTTTTCTGTTACCCAAATTGGATAATGATATATATAGCAGTCCTAAAATATCTTCATTTTTTTCATATTTATAATTTTTGAAAATATTTTGATTATTTTTTATAAATTCCAATGCCGAATTTTTGTTGTCTATAAGCTCATCCATCAGATTATTATACTGTTTTAGCGATATATTATTATTCAGAAATTCACAGAGATAATTGCCGCAGATATCAAGATTGTATTTTTTACATTGTACCAATAATTGCAATGCACAATCTGCAATAATATATTTTATTTCTGAAGCAGAAAAAGTTTTCTTATTTTCATTTATATAATTCAATAAATCCGAAACGATATGTATATTTTTTGAACTTGAAGATATGTAATTTTTGTAAAAAAATGAACCCGAAACATATTTTTTATTTCGTCTTGATTTTAAAATATCAGAGGTTTTTGATTTAATTTCAGAAACAAGATTGTCTGTATATTCTTTAGAAAAATATGATACACTTCCTTTTTTATAACTTGGTTTAATTTTGTTTAATTTTATCCAGTTTTTTGCGGTTGCTTCCGAAATTGAAAGAGTTTCGCACAATTCCTTTATAGAATAATATTCTTTTTTGCTTAAAACAGCCATTCTATTCTCCAAAAATATTCTATCACAACCATATTCCCTAATGTTATTTTAATTACATCTGTTTTATAAAACATTTTATTATAATTTATGATAATATAATTTTATGAAAAAGAAAAATGCAGCAATAATTACAGGAGCAGGAAGCGGGCTTGGAAAAGAGTTTGTCAGACTTTTGGCAAATGATGAAAATTTGGATGAAATATTTATACTTTCAAGAAATCATGAAAAATTAAATAAAGTTGTAGCAGAATTTGGAGAAAAATTTAAGCCCTATATTATTGATTTATCAGACAGAGAACAGATTAAAAAATTTGGGGAATATCTAAAAGAGCAAAATGTGAGCATTAAAATACTTATAAACAATGCCGGATTTGCAAAATTTTGTTCTTATGAAGATATTTCAATAGATGAATCACTGAATATGATTGATTTGAATATTTCAGGTGTTGTCGGAATGAGTCTGGTATGTGTTCCCTTTATGCAAAAAGGCGCACATATAATAAATATAGCTTCTCAGGCAGCATTTCAGCCTGTGCCGTATCAGAACATATACAGTGCAACAAAATCTTTTGTGAAAAATTATTCTCAGGCTTTAAATGTTGAATTGAAAGAAAAAGGTATAACAGTTACCGCTGTTTGCCCGGGGTGGATAAAGACGGATTTGTTTGAAAGAGCCTGCATAAATGCACCGAAAGCTACAAAGCGGTTTTTATTTATGGCATCAGCCGATGCTGTTGCTCAAAAAGCATTGAAAGATGCTTACAAGGGTAAAGATATTTCTGTTTACGGCAGTTATGTAAATTTTTGCCGCATAATGTCAAAATTTTTGCCCGAAAAACTAATAATGAAGATATGGCTTTTGATGCAGGGAATAAAATAATACAATTATGTTATATACTTTACAATTCGTACATTTTTTGCAAAATTTTGTATAATTTTTGTGTGTATATAAAACATGAGATTTATAATTTTGGAAAATAACAGACCAACCTGGACATCAAAATATACTTTTATCATTACAACTATCGGTTCAGCCGTAGGACTCGGGAATATTTGGAGATTCCCATATATAATGGGACAAAACGGCGGAGCAATATTTTTGGCTGTTTATATTTTACTCATATCAACAATTTGTTTTATTCCGCTTATAAATGAGCTTTATATAGGTAAACTTACCAAAAAAGAATGCGTTGGTGCTTATGAATCAATCAATAAAAATTTTAAATATTTAGGCGCTTTAAATCCTGCAACGGGTATTATTATCGCATCATTTTATTTTATTGTCGGCGGCTGGATAATCAATTATATTTTTAAAAGCCTTATCAATGCGCATATAACGGATTACAGTACATATTTTACGGAATTTATTCAAAATCCTGTTTATCCATGTATTTTAACTTTATTGTTCATTTTTATTTGTATATTTTTTACGGCAAGAGGGGTTAAAAAGGGAATAGAAGCCGCAAATAAGATTTTGATGCCTATGTTGGCGTTTATTTTGATTTTTTTGGTAATTATTTCGCTTAATCTTCCCGATGGAGGCAAAGGTCTTGAATATATGTTCAAACCTGATTTTTCAAAATTAAATTCACACATGGTACTTGCGGCACTAGGTCAGGCATTTTTTACTCTGAGTATCGGAATGGGTGCATTGCTGACTTACGGAAGTTATATAAAAGAGGATAAAAACCTTGTAAAATCAGTTTATACAATAATTTTATCGGATACGGCATTTGCTATTCTTGCGGGAATTATGATTTTTCCTGCGGTATTTTCGTTTAATATGGAGCCAAATTCCGGTGCGGGGCTTGTATTTGTCACTTTGCCAAAAATATTTTCACAGATACCTTGCGGAAATATAATTGCTTTTGCATTTTTTGTTTTGTTATTCTGCGCAGCCGTAACATCAGGAATAAGTATTACCGAAGGTCCTTGTGCAACTATGATTGAAAGATTTAAAATGTCAAGAATTAAAGCCTGTGCAATATTATTTGGACTGATTGCATTATTTTCTGTTCCTGCAACATTGTCTTTCGGAATTTTGAGTGAAGTAAAAATATTCCACAAAACTATTTTTGATTTTCTTGATTTTCTCACTTCAAATATTATGCTTCCATTAAACACATTGTTTCTTGCTCTGATTTCGGGCTGGTATTTGAAAATCAAAGGAATAAATATTATCAAAAACAAAATTTTGGCATTTCTGTTTGATATCGGACTTCGTTATGTAGTTCCCGTTGCGTTGATTTTGCTTATGTTTATGGGATTGAATTAAAACCGTTTGGCAAAAGATTTGCGTATTTTTTTATTGCAGCATTTGGTTTCTCGCTCTACAATTCTTTTAATACAACTTTTTGTAAAAGATTTTTTGTAGCAATAAAGTTCAATGTTTGTAAACACTTTTTCGTCTTTTAGCTTTTTTAAAAAGTCGTGCCATGAAAGATATTTACTTAAAGCGCACCAGTTAAACAAAAATTGCATAAAATTATATAACAAATATTGTCCGCAAAATTTATGATTGGTATTTAATTCTTTTATTCTTTTTATAATATTTATAACTTCATCAGGGAAAGGACCTGTTGCAAGATTATTTGAATCCATATTCGGATGTACCCTGTATCTTATGCAAAAATCAGGCATAAAAATAATATCTCCTAATTTACTGATTTCATGAACTAAGATGATATCACATATTTTTCCGTATTTATCAAAATGATATTCCACCTTTTTATATGCTTCTGTTTTATAAATATAAGACGGGAAGCTCGGGCGTTTGAATAAAAGATTCAAATAAACTCCGTCTTCTTTTGGATAAAGCATATAATCATTGCGTAACAGATGATAATTATCATTTGAAACATTCCACAATACATCCATTTCCCCGCCGCACAAAACAGCTTCAGGATGATTTTTAAACAACTGCATGGCACAATCTATATACTCAGGATGAATAGCATCATCGTCATGAAAAACAGCAGTATATTCGTTACTTGCCAACTGTCTGGATTTTTCAAAATTCGCAGGATTTCCTATATTTGTTTCATTAGTTATTAGGGTTATATTTCGCTGCGGATATTTTTTTATAAATTCGTTTACAACATCTTCTGTATTATCCGTGCTTGCGTTGTTTAAAATTTTTATGTTAAAACCTGTTGCGGTTTGATTACATAGACTCTGAAGCATAATTTTTAAATAATCCGCACGATTATACGTTAAAACAAATACATCCAAATTCTTATATTCCATTAGACTTTCTCCATTAATAACTGTCTGTACCAATTATAAAACATTCTTAATCCGTCCGTATATTTTGTAAATTCAAAATTCCCTAATTCTGCTAAAAGCCTTGAATTATCTCCTGTGTATTCATAATTCATGACAGGATTTTTTATTACAATTTCGCTTTTATAATCAGAAATTTCATTAACAATTTTTGCAATTTCATAAAGGCTTATACTCTGTGTCGGAGTAAGGTTCATAATATTATATTTTGCGGGTTCATTTTCAATAAAATATTCAATAATTTTCAAAAGGTCATCAATATATAAATAATCAAAAACAACATTTTGATTTATTTCAATTTTTTGGTGATCAATATTTTGAGAAATCGCATAAGACGGAAATCTGTTTGATTTTTCCCCTTTGCCGTAACAACCGAAAATATTAAAACAAATAGTGTCCTTTCGGTCTTTAACTTTTTCTGCTATAAGCATTTTTGATTTTCCGTAAAGCTCTGACGGGTCAAATTCGCCGATTTCTGATTCTTTCACTTTATGCAGCTCTCTTTTTCTGTCATACATTGCTCCGGAGCCAAACAATATAACTCTTGCATCTGAACGCTTGTAATTTAAAATATTATCAACCATTGCAAGATTATCTTCTACGGTTGTATCTTTATCGAATAAGCCCCTATATCCGCCGACAGAACCGCAGTGAATAACAAAATCTATATCGTTTTTGGTAAAATATTCCCGTACTTCGTTTTCGTTAATGCAGTTAAGTTCATAGCTTCTTGGGGCAAGTAAATCATATTTGTCCTGCAAATACGATTTCAAATTACCGCCGATAAATCCGCCTGAACCTGTTAAAAGAATTTTTTTTGATGAAGCTAAAGACATATAAACTGCTTAATTCTCTCTACAATACACTTGTGTATTATAACATCAATAAGATTTTAAACAAGCAAATTTTGTGATATAATTTTCTAAAAATATGGGTAATCTCAAATGAAATTAAGTGATTTTTTAGTTAAAGAATTATATAAAAACGGAATTGAAAAAGTTTTTGGTTATATAGGCGGAATGGTTGCCCATATTGTTGATAGTATATATCAAAATTCCGATATTGAAATGATTAATACTATAAATGAGCAGGGTGCGGGGTTTGCCGCTGACGGTTATGCAAGAGTTTGTAATAAACCTGCAGTTGCTATTGCAACAAGCGGTCCGGGGGCAACAAATCTTATAACTCCGATAGCTGATTGTTTTTTTGATTCTGTTCCCGTTTTGTTTATTACGGGGCAGGTAAATACTTACGAATACCGAAAATATAATATCAAACAGTGCGGTTTTCAGGAAACTGATATTATCAGTATGGTTAAACCGATAACAAAATATGCAAAAATAATTACCAATCCAAATGATATAAAATACGAAATTCAAAAGGCTCTGCATATTGCAAACAGCGGCAGAAAAGGCCCTGTTCTTCTTGATATTCCTATGGACATTCAGCGTACCGAGATTGATGAAATAAATTTAAAAGAATTTAAACTACCCCCAAAAACAAACTCCGAAATAAATATAGATTTTTTTGATATAATATCAAAATCAAAACGACCTTTAATACTTGCGGGGAATGGAGTACACCTGAGCGGAGCATCAGAAAAACTCGCAGAATTATTAAAGAATACAAATATTCCCGTGGTTGAAAGTCTGCATGGTATTGATACGGTTTTAAAAGATTATACTTATAATATCGGATTTATAGGAACATACGGCAATCGGGCGGGGAATCTGGCATTGTACGCTTGTGATTTACTGATTGTTTTAGGCTCAAGACTTGATATAAGGCAAACAGGTGCAAAGACGGAATTTATGGACAACAAAACCATTATTCATGTTGATATTGATAAAAATGAACTTGATTGTGATAAATTCAAAAAAATAAAAATACAATCAGATATTTCTGTTTTTTTGGACAAACTCGTGAATAATATTAAATTATCCGATATTTCAGATTGGCAAAAAAAATGTATAGAGCTGAAAAACAAATTTAACAACGAAAGTAAAACGTTCAAACTGCCAACAAAGATTTTGTCCGATATTTTTGAAATTTTGCCGTCGCAAACGGTTATAACTGCTGACGTAGGTCAAAATCAGATGTGGGCTGCGCAGGCTGCGAATATAAAAAGTGGTCAAAATTTCATTTCTTCGGGTGGACTCGGAGCTATGGGATTTTCTCTGCCTGCGGCTATCGGTGCTTGTATCCGCGGCAGACATGTTGTTGCCGTTACCGGTGATGGCGGGTTACAGATGAATATTCAGGAATTAGAAATTCTCAAAAGACGCAATCTGCCTGTAAAAATTGTTGTTATGAATAACAAAAATCTTGGTATGGTAAGAACTTTTCAGGAGCTTTATTTTGAAAACAGAACAGCTTCAACCGTATATGATTATTCTGCTCCTGATTTTGCAAAAGTTGCACAATCTTATGGCATAAAATCCAAAACTATAAAAGCCGAAGATTTTGATATGAAAAATGTTCAGCAAGACTTGCTTTCTGATGAACCGTTTTTACTCAATATAGAGTTTGAACTGCGTACTCAGGTTGAACCGAGAGTTGAATTTGGCAACACTATTGCTAATGCTTCTCCGTTATTAGATAAGATTGAAATAAAAAAGAGTATAGGAGATTATTTTAATGTGTAAATTATCAATTTGTATTCCTACATATAATGGAGGAGAGAAATTAAAAAATAATATTGAAATGATAATAAATCAAATTTTAAAATCTGATATAAAAGATGTAGAACTTATTATCAGTGATAACTGTTCAGAAGACAATACTCAAGAAATTATATCCGATTATGTTAAAAAGTACCCGAAAATAATAACATATAACCGTAACAACATTAATCTTCAATTTAATGGAAATATTAAAAAACTTATAAAGCTTGCAAAGGGAAAGTATATACATCTCTTGGGTGATGATGATTTTTATTTAGAAAATGGAATACAGCGAATATTAAATGTAATTAATGCTGATAATACATATTCTGTTATCATGGCAAGCAACAATTGGTTTCTTGAGCAGGCACAAAAATTTGCATCTCGTGAAGAAAATATGATATATTCGGGGGGGGGGGGGAGAACCCTTGCTACGAGAGGATTTTGGCAATTTTACGAAGAAGAAATTTATTGAAAATATGGCTTATAGAATGTATTGTTGCTCTTGTATAATCCTTAATCGTCAATACTTATCTGATAATTTGATTAATAATCTCCCAAATATTAACAATTGGATACATGTTTTACTTACACTTTTCTTAGCCTTTAAGCATGAACATTATTATTGCTTTAACGATTTTGAGCCTATTTTATCAGTAAGATTACAATGCCAAACTTGGTTAAATAATGAAAAGGCTCCTCTTATTTATCTTGATAATTTAAGAACCTATATGTATACACACAATATCGGTTATGATAAAGAAATTGTTAATATTTGCAAAGATATATTTTTAAAATATGCACCTGCTCAATATTTGTCATACAAAAATTTATACATGAATGCGCCTTTAATTATAGAATATTTTAAATATTTGTATGATAAAAAAATGTTCTATAAAAAAATACTTCCTAGGCTTTTACACATATATTAGATTTTACAAAATCATGAATCGTATCCGAAATTCTTGTAATTTCTTCTTCGCCTAATGCAGGGAATGTTCCGACCCAGAAAGTATTATTCATAATAAAATCTGTTTTTGGAAGTTTTCTGTACCATTCCTCTGACAAATCTTTTGAGCTCAAAAGCGGTGAATCCCCTATTCTGAACTGAATTTGCTCATCATCCGTAAACATCGGCTGTCTTAAAATATTTCCTGCAAATAATTGACGTGTCCCTATTCCATGGGATTCCAAATATTCAACAAGCTCTTGTTTTGTTATATTCACACCCTCTTTAACAGAAATCAAATACCCGAACCACGATGGTTTTACTCCGTCTTTAATTAGGGGTAAAATAAGATAATCATTCAGGTCTGATAATTTTTCAGTCAGCATTTGAGCATTCTTGCGGCGAATTTCTAAAAATCCATCCAGTTTTTCAATCTGAGAACAACCTAAAGCCGCCTGCCAATCTGTAATTTTGAGGTTAAACCCTATATGTGAATATGTGTATTTATGGTCATAACCATAAGGCAGATTTCCTAACTGTTGAGAAAATCTCTTGCCGCAAACTCCGTCTTTCCCCGGAGGACAACAACAATCTCTGCCCCAATCTCTGAAAGACATTATTATTTTGTATAATTGCGGGTCATTTGTAACTACTGCTCCACCTTCGCCCATTGTTAAATGATGAGCGGGATAAAAACTAAACGTTCCGATATGACCGATTGTACCTATTTTCTTACCTTTGTATTCCCCGCCCAAAGCATCACAACTGTCCTCTATAACCCACAGATTATATTTTTCTGCTAAAGCCATAATTTTATCCAAGTCATAACTGTTACCTAAAGTATGTGCCAAAAAAATGGCTTTGGTTTTAGGGCTGATTGCTTCTTCTATTTTATCGGCATCTATATTATAAGTACCGATTTCACAATCAACAAACACAGGAACAAGCCCCTGTTGTAAAATAGGGTTTATTGTTGTAGGAAAACCTGCTGCAACAGATATTACTTCATCCCCTTTTTTAAGCCGTCTTTCACCGAGCTTGTGAGAAGTCAAAGCCGAAAGGGCAAGCAAATTTGCACTTGAACCGGAATTTGTTGAAAGCGCATATTTTACACCTAAATACTGAGCGAACTTTTTCTCAAATTCTTTATTAAATCTGCCCGCAGTAAGCCACATATCCAAAGAAGCATCAATCATATTTAACAATTCTTCTTCACCTAAAAGTTTACCTGACGGCGGAATATAGTCAAATTCTCTTTTATTACCGAATACTTCTTTATAATATTCGCTTGCAGCCTGTTTTACTTTGTTGCGTAATTCTTGTTCCATAATTAATACTCCTTTGGCATTATTCTAGCAAAAAAATAATAATTATTATATTTTAGTAAACAAGATTTTTATATTTATATTTTTTATTTCTAAAATATTCACGTTTATCACCAAAAGTAAGATTGGTTAAAACCCTGTAATAATAATATTTTACCGTATGTTTGCTATGCCAAAATCGAAAAAAAGGATTTAGCAGCAATTTATACAAAGGGAATTGAGCCATAATATACTGATCAATATTTCGACAGTGCTTTGATTTTAAATATAAATATAAATCAGCTAATTGTGATAAATCTTTATTTTTTGCATACATTTGAACCTGCAACTTATACGGATTCTTAATATTATATCCGCTTAATTTTCTCCAAACCTCATATTCACATTCCAAAACATCGTCTAACAATTTTTTGTCCTTTAGAATTGAAAAAACAAGACTCATTCCCGTGATAGAACACATAGTTTCTACCTTAGGATAAAAACTTGAAGCATTAAAATCTCGATACCACCCAAAATATCTTCCGGTTGCACCTTCTGATGTCCACGCACCGTGCCTTACTACCCCCTTATCAGGAATATAAAATTTTCCGCCATTATTTACATAATTTACCAAAGGCACAATATGCGGGAATAAAGTATATATGGAATCATAAATTAATTTAAAAACTATGCCATCAAAAAGAGTTTTTGAATATATACAGGTTGATAAAAAACAAGATTCTGAAAGGACTGCGGCTGTGGTCTTATTATCGTCAGGTATGGCATCTCTGGTTGCAACAATTACAGATTCATTATTGTCAATAGCTTTTTCAATTTCTTCCCAATTAGTCCAATCATATAAATAACTATCCCCCAAAACCCAAACATAATCTTTCGTATTTATTTCAAAAGCTCTTGCTATATTCGCATTTGCACCAATATTATGTATATGCTTCACATGTTCTATGTTAGGAAATTTTTCCTGAAAACTTTTTATTACATTATCCGTATTATCATCAGAATTATTATCCAATATACAAATATCAAAATCTCTGACAGGAGAACCCTCATCAGTTAAAAAATGCAAAGTTCTATCAAGATAAATATCCCTGTTATATGTAACAATCACTATTTGCAATCTATCTTTTACACTCATAACATTATCCTCCATGCTAAGAACACTATTTTTACAATGTATAGCTGGTATTATACCATAAATACTGGTATTATTAAAACATTAACCATTTATACATCATAAAACTTATTTGTTTTTTATTATATCCTTTTAAAGAAATGAAAGATTTAAAAAGAATTATCGGCATAAGAATAAAAGAGTTGAGAAAGCGTAACAGCTTTACTCAAGAACAATTAGCAGAACTTATCGGCACAGACCAAAGAACACTTAGTGCAATAGAATGTGGAATAAATTTTCCGTCAAAACACATTGACAAATTGGCTAAAGCCTTTAATGTTGAAATTAAAGACCTTTTTGATGTCGATTATATAAAAAATAGAGAGATTCTAATTAAAGAATCTATTTCTATGATAGAAAAACTCGACAAACATGATTTAGACATTATATATAAACTTCTAAAATTTATGAAAAAAAAATAAAGGTCTAAAAAGTCCACATTATATGTTTTTCATATTCTTTAATCTGTTCCATTGTAAATTCATACATATTTATATCTTGTTCATAAAAATGTTTATACCATTCAACGGTATTTTTTATTGCATCATCGACCGCTAAAGTCGGAGTCCATCCCAAAACTTCTTTTGCTTTTTCTATATTCAGCATCAAAAGTCCTGCTTCATGCAAAGGACTTTTATCCCCGACAACTACCTTTCCTCTTTCGTAATATTCACAAACTTTTTGTGAAACTTCGGCAACAGTTAATACACTATCTTCATTTGGTCCGAAATTAAATCCCTGAGCAAATTTTTTGCCGTTTTCAAGTAATTTTTGCCCTAAGAAAAGATACCCTGAGAGTGGTTCTAAAACATGCTGCCAAGGACGAACCGCTATCGGATTGCGGATTTCTATATCTTTCCCCGCATTAATCCCTCTTATGCAATCAGGAATTAATCTGTCTAATGCCCAATCGCCGCCGCCAATTACGTTACCTGCTCTTGCAGTTGCCATTGCCATAGAGTTCTCATCATTTAAAAATGAGCGTCTGAAAGATGATGATAGAATTTCAACACAGCCTTTTGAAGAAGAATACATATCGTATCCGCCCATAGGGTCATCTTCTTTGTAGCCTCTGTTTATTTCTTTATTTTCATAACATTTATCGGTAGTTACATTTACAAAAGCTTTAACAGAGGGGCATTTTCTTGCGGCTTCAAGTACGTTTAAAGAGCCGATAACATTAGTTTTATATGTTAATAACGGTTCAGAATAAGAAAGCCGTACAAGCGGCTGGGCAGCAAGGTGAAAAACTATATCAGGCTGAAATTCTTTAAACGTTTCATTAAGGTGCTTTTCATCCAAAATATCCCCAAATTCGTTTCTGCAATGACCGTAAATTTGTAATTCCTCAAACATTGACGGATTTGTATTCGGTTCTAAAGAATATCCCAGCACCTCTGCGCCTAACGATTTCAGCCACAAAGTCAGCCAGCTTCCCTTAAACCCGGTATGACCTGTAACTAAAACTTTTTTACTCTGATAAATATTATTAAACATTTATAACCTCTTTTTTATTCCATAGTGCCCACGGTGCAGTTCCGTCCATCCACATTTGGGTTAAATCATTTTTCCCTTTTAAAGTATCCATCGGATACCAGAAACCTATGTGCTTATAAGAATTCAATTTACCGTCTGAAGCAAGGTTTTCAAGCGGAGTCCTTTCAAAAATAACATCATTTCGGTTGCCTTCAATATAATCAAAAACTTCAGGTTCGCAAACCATAAATCCGCCGTTAATCCATGCTCCGTCTCCCTGCGGTTTTTCCTGAAAGGAACTGACTGAGCCGTCTGAATCTATCTCTATTGCGCCAAATTTGCCTGATGGTTTTACTGCAGTAAGAGTTAAATATTTACCCGATTTTTTATGACAGTCGATAAGTTTATTTATATCAATATCACTTACACCATCACCATAAGTCAGCAAAAACGGTTCATCTCCGACATAATCCTGTGCTTTTTTTATACGGGAACCTGTCATTGTTTCTTCCCCTGTATAAAGCATAGTTACACGCCAAGGTTCGGTTTTCATTTTGTGAATTTCAACTGAATTGTTTACCATATCAACAGTAATATCAGAATACCTTTGGTAATAATGGACAAAATAATCTTTTATAATATGAGATTTATAACCCGTTAAAATCACAAAATCATTAAATCCATAGTAGGAATAAATTTTCATTATATGCCAAAGAATAGGCTTTCCACCGATTTCTACCATAGGTTTTGGGAGAAGTCTTGTTTCTTCGCTCAATCTTGTACCAAGACCACCTGCTAAAATAAGTACTTTCATATTTACAATACACCCTTTTAATTACCTTATATCAAACTTATACTATATTCGACACTCTATTGTGTGTCGAATTATCTGCTGATTAAATGTAGAATTTTCTTATGGTTATTTTAAAGCAAATTGCTGCAAAAATTTCAGAAATCCGTCATAGTAAAAAATACAGCCAAGAAAAATTGGCTGAGCTTGCCGGTTTGCATAAAAATTATATAGGTGCAATAGAAAGAGCTGAAAAAAATCCGTCAATTATTGTTTTATATAAAATCTCAAAAGCTTTAAATATATCATTATCGGATTTATTGAGTGGTATTTAATTTCTATATAGCTGCTAAACTATTTCTCCAAAAATGGTTCCGTTTTTATAATCTGCCAGCGTAACATTACAAAGCGTGTTGAATAAATCTTTTCGTTCGGATTTTATCTGTACCGTAAGATAGTTTCTCGTTACTCCTTTTAGATTTTTTGAATGTTTATCGGGGTGTTTTTCTATAAGAACTTCGTGTGTTTTGCCGATATTTGCCTGAATGAACTTTTCTGTTTTAGTTTTTGAAATATTTTTTATGATATTTGCTCGTTTTTCTTTGATTTCATCAGTATTTTGGTTGGGCATATCAGCACCGACAGTACCTTTTCGCACCGAATAAGGAAACGTATGAATTTGAGTCAAACCCGATTTTTCAAGGTTATTTTTTGTTATTTCAAAATCTTCTTCCGTTTCTCCCGCAAAACCTGCTATAATATCGCTGCCGATAAACGGAAGCTCAAACATAGAATTTATCTGTTCTATCTGTTTTAAATAGTGTTCTGTTGTATAAAATCTGTTCATAGAACGCAGGGTTTTGTCATTTGCAGATTGCAAAGAAAGATGAAAATGCGGACAAAATTTTTGCGATTTTTGCAAAAATTCGAGCAATTCATCATTGATTTCTGTCGGATTTAACGATCCCAAACGATATCTGGGAATTTTTGTTTGAGTTTCTACCGCCTTAACAAGGTCTAACAAAGTTAAACCTATATCTTTTCCCCATTGACCTATGTGAATACCCGTAAATACAACCTCTTTAAATCCTGCGTTATAAAAGTTATTTATTTCATTGATGATAAAATCTAATGAGGCACTTCGGCTTTTTCCCCTTGCTTTCCATATAATACAATAGCTGCAACGGTTGTCACACCCGTCTTGAATTTTTAAACTGGCTCTTGTTTTAGTGGTATCTGACAGTGAGACTTCACTAAATTCGCTTTGTTTCATTACGTCTGAAACTTTCAGTTTTTCATCAGACTCAAGATATTTATACAAATGAAGTTTGTCATCATTCCCGATAACATAATCAACAAAGTCATATTTTAACAATTCTTCTTTTTCAATTTGTGCAATACAACCTGTTAAAATATTTATCACATCAGGATTTTTGTTTTTTGCACTGCGCAGATGATAAAACGCTTCATTATCACTTTTGTGGGTGACAGAACATGAATTCAGGATAAAAATATCCGCATCTTTAATACTATCAGCCTCTATATAATCATTTTGGAGTAAATTTTCTTTTATAACAGCCGTTTCAAATTGATTTGATTTACAGCCCATCGTGTGAATATAAAACCTTTTCATTCTTGGATGATATAAAAAACAACTCTAAATGTAAAGATTAAACGCAATAAAAAGCCGGTTCTTTTTTGAACCGGTGTTATAAAACTCTCTTCTTATATGCTTTTTATACCCTTAGAAATAGTTACTTAACCGTCCTCAAATTTGTTCTTATTCCCGCATTGGAATTTACCTCCGCAGCATTTGCATAGGCTAGAGCACGGCGTTTTTTTGCTCCTCTTAATATTAATTCAACACTTTCGCTTCTATTATAGGATGGTGTTGTTATCTTACGCATAATTTAATTCTCCATGAATCTGATTACAAGTAAGATATCGGCATTCGCATGAGCTAACTTTAAAAAAGTATATACTTTTTTAACAAATATTTACAGATTGTGTTAAAAATAAAACCCGCAGATTTTTACACAGAAATAAATCCGACATTAAAACTATTTACTTAAATTTTGAGAAATTATATAATTAACGTGATGTCTGTTTTAGAAGTAAAAAATCTGAATTTAGGCTTTAATGTAGAAAATAATTTTTTACAGGCGCTTTTTGATGTTTCTTTTTCTCTTGAACAGGGACAAACTCTTGCTCTTGTGGGTGAATCAGGATGCGGGAAATCAATGAGCGCAATGAGTATATTGAATCTTATTCCCAAAACGGCAAAAATAACTTCTGGTGAAATTATTTTTAATGGTGAAAATCTGCTTGCTAAATCCGACAAAGAAATGCAAAAAATTCGCGGCGGTCAAATTGCACTTATTCCGCAAGACCCTATGACTTCTCTTAATCCGCTCTATACAGTCGGGGATCAGCTGCTTGAAGTTATAAAAATTCATCAGAATTTAACGGGGGATGAAGCACAAAAAAAAGCTGTTGAGGCATTTGAGGCGGTACAGATACCTGATGCAAAGTCAAGATTAAAGAATTATCCGCACGAATTTTCGGGAGGAATGAAGCAGCGTGCAATTATTGCTATGGCACTTGCCTGCAACGCAAAAATTATAATTGCCGATGAACCGACAACTGCGCTTGATGTTACGATACAAAAACAGATTATGAAGCTTTTGGCTCAGATAAAAGAAGATAAAGGTGTTTCAATATTGCTTATTACTCATGACCTTGCTCTTGTAAGTGAAAATTGTGAAAATATTGCGGTAATGTATTCGGGCAGAATTGTTGAAAGTGCATCTTCAGAAGAATTTTTTGCACATCCTAATCATCCATATTCAAAAGCATTGTTAAATTCTCTACCATCAGGCAGATATACAAGGCTTGAAACTATCAGCGGACAGCCTCCGTCAATATCCGTTCAAATAGACGGCTGCCGCTTCAACCCGAGATGTAATTTCTGTACCACAAAATGCTGTCAGAATGTTCCCGAACTGATAGAAATATCTCCGCTACACAAAAGTGCCTGCTTTTTAAATACTATATAATATTGTCAGTGTTTAAGTTTAAACATTTTACAAATAAAAGTTTGATGTTATAATATAAGGGCATATATAAATAGAAATAAGGAGCATATAAATGAGCTTACAACTTGCCGAACAGTTTGAAGCAAACGAACAGTACGAAGAGGCTTATCGTGAATACAAAGCAGCTTTTGATGCCAACCCCGAAAATATGGGAATATTGGAACGACTCGGGCATTTGGCATTAATTCTTGATAAACCAAACGAAGCGGCAGGGTACTACAATGAAATTTTAAGACGGGATGTTACAAATCCGCTTGCTTATGAACAGCTAATGACTATCTATGAAGATACGGATAAATATAAGTACTTCGTTTACAGAGGGAATAAAAATTCAATAGAAGGCAAGCTTGATTTTGCTATAAGTGATTTTAAAAAAGCTCTTTCCGTTGCGAATGAGGGTGCGCAAATTGCGATGACACGTTTGACTCTTGCAAATTTGTATAAACAGGCAGGTCAGGATATGAAAGCAATTGATGAATTTAATCTTTTGCTTGAAGGTGATAATCTTCACGAAGAAATGTTTCTTCAGCTTGCTGATATGTATATGAAAGATGAAGCGTATTCAAGTGCCATAGACACACTTCAACGTGCCAAAAACAAGGGTTTTAATACAACAAAAGTCAATGAGGGGCTTGCGGCAGTTTATTTAAAAAGCGGTGATGCGCAAAAAGCCATTGAATATACAAATGATGAATTGTTAAAAATTCAATGTCTGCTTGAAATCGGAGAAATAGAAAATGCTTATGAAAAATTAAGCTCTTTATCTGAAGAACTGAAAAAATCCCCGAGATATTATACTTTAAGAGCGCAGTATTTTTATTCATCACAAAAATGGGATGCTGCCCTTGACTGTATCAATGAATATAACAGACTTGTACCTAATTCTCCGCTTACCTATCAAATGAGAGCGCTTGTTTATGACGAAAAAGGTGATGAATTTAATGCTCACTTGAATTGGGGCAGATATAATATCGTAAGAAAAAATTATGATATAGCCATAAACGAATACCTCAATGCCGTTCAGATAAATGATGAAGATACAGAACTTTTATTTGAACTTGCTTCGCTTTTGGAGGATAACAAAGAAATTGACCACGCAAGCGAATACTATGTAAAAATAGTTAAAAAAGACCCGTCAAATAAAGAAGCATTGAGAAAACTTGCCGCATACAGAGAAAGTATAGGTGATTATCAAGGGCAGGTGTCATATCTTGAAAGGCTGACTCAGACTGATAACAATGACCTTGACGCTCTTAAAAATCTTGGCAGAGCCTATGAAAAAATAAGAGCAAACTCAAAAGCACTAGAAGTTTATAAAAGATATCTTGAAATTGTAAAAAATCCGTCTGATTATAAAATTGTGAAAGATAAAATTGACAAACTTGAAAATTCATCAGCACAGGAAGAATCAGAGGGGCTTATAGATAAAATAATGAAGTTTTTTAATAAATAGTTTGCTCAAAACTCCATTCAATATCCTCTTTTATTTGTTTGCCAAATTCACGAAGTATCGGCTTTGGATCTTTAACTTTTTCAGAAATAAATTGGAGTATCTTATTTACTTCTTTATTATCAACTTCAATTTTAATTGTTTCTTTATCCATTTTTTAATAATCCTTAAATAAGGGTTGAAAACCGTTTGAACATAGTTTATAATATATAAAGATAGAATAATCATTGAACTATGGAAAATCTCGATGCCATAGGATTTCTCCAAAAAGGAGCGTTCAATGAACGGAAAGCGAGTCGTTCCAATGATTATTCTATTTTTTTATACCTATTTTTATCGCTTAGTAGTGTAGGTTGGACTTTCAGTAGTGTAAGTTGGGCCTTCAGCCCAACAGCAGCCTTTGTTCGGAACAACAGAAGAAAGTGTGCCGTCTTTGTCAATATTGCACCGAAAACGAAACCACTCCGAGATATACAGTTCTACATTTTCTTCAAGCAAAATTTTATCTTCATAGATAGAAACTATAAGCGGTTCAAGTTTGACCACTTTTGCCAGATGTATCGCTTTATAATCTGTCGGGTTTTGGCACCGTTTGAGTGCGCCTTTTAAAACTCTTGCCAAATCTGTTTTTTGCATATTACCCTTTACATTACTTCATGAAATTCTTGCCATAGGATTGAAAAATTAAAAAAAATCGTAAATAATATTTACATGAAACGCATTTTACTTATATTTTTAATAGTTTTTCTTACGGCACCAAATGTATTCTCTATGCCTGATTATGATCCGGCACAAAGAGATATGCCTGTTGTCGTTTATGGTGTAGAAGAAGCAAAATATAATAAAGAACTTTTTGAACGATTAGATAAAGAATTTATGGATAAATATTTTGATGAACATGGTGCAAATCCGGGATTAACTCCTAATTCTTATGCGATTGAAGTTGGTCAAGCATTTTTAGAACAAAGAAAAATGTATAAATATTAATTTACAGGAACATATCTGTCAAATTTTAGTGTAACATCTTCGTATTCTCGTTTAATTTTGTGAGAAACATCTGAAATTAAAAAACTTCCGATTATACCATATTCTGTAATAGGTATAGTAATATATTTCCCTATTTGGTATTTGTAAGCAGCAGGTCGGATTTATGCAGCATTCACTTGGTGAAAGAATTGAACCTTAGAGAATGAAACGCCCTTGGGGTACCAATCCGACAACAAAATGAAACAATTTCAGCATGTCATTTTGTATGTATTTTACTTCCCCCTAGCAGAGGCAGAAGTTTTTTGCACAGGGTTATTTGCCCCATGTAAGGGGGAAATGTCCGAAAGGACAAAGGGGGTAAATATGCAGGTCGGATTTATGCAGCATTCACTTGGTGAAAGAATTGAACATTAGAGAATGAAATGCCCTTGGGGTACCAATCCGACAAAGATATATTTTAGTCAGCATGTCAGGCGGTGCCTGACATGCTGAAGTTAATCGTAAAATGAATATTTTTCGATTTTGTTTTGAGCGGTGGCGTTTATTGCGAGGGCGTATGTTGCATAGCTATTTGACCTACTTAATAAAAAAAAAAGAGATTTGAACTTCTGTTCTAAATCTCTTTTTTTTTAAATTAGGTGTCGGCAACTAGCTATCTTCCCAAGGGGTGGCCCCCTAAGTATTTTCGCCTCAATGAGTCTTTACGACCGTGTTCGGGATGGGAACGGGTGTTTTCCTCACGATTGGTCACCGACGAATTCTGTTATTATCGGCTCACGCACTGAAGATTGCATAATGAAAATAAGCTCTTGTAATCAACAATTTCTTCCCTTGTATAACCGCCTGTGCAATCAAAGATTGCTTCACTCGTTTCACTTTCGTTACACTCGTAACGGCGGTCATGCTAAACCTACACTCTCACAACCTGCTCATCACACTTTCGTGTGCTGACACCGTTGTGTTCGCTCCGTTTATTATTTTTTCTGTACCTTATCGCTCCTGTGGTGCTCAGGACTACGTCCTTGCGCTCCTACGTCGCCATATTTTGTTTCGTGTCCTGCTCGCCTCGTTATTCAACGAGCCGACCCGACACTCACATCGGCACAGCTTTTAGGAAAAGCCCTCGTCCTATTAGTATCAGTCGGCTGAATATGTTGCCATACTTATACCTCTGACCTATCAACGTTGTAATCTGCAACGGGACTTACTAGCTTATGCTATGAGAGATCTCATCTTGTGGTGGGCTTCGTACTTATATGCTTTCAGCACTTATCCGCTTGGAACACAGCTACCGGGCGTTTACCGCTGGCGCGATAACCCGTACACTGGAGGTCCCCTCTTCCCGGTCCTCTCGTACTAAGGAAGACTCCACTCAAATCTCTTGCGCGTATACCGGATATGGACCGAACTGTCTCACGACGTTCTGAACCCAGCTCGCGTGCCGCTTTAATGGGCGAACAGCCCAACCCTTGGAACGTACTACCGCTCCAGGATGCGACGAGCCGACATCGAGGTGCCAAACCTCCCCGTCGATGTGGACTCTTGGGGGAGATAAGCCTGTTATCCCTATGGTAACTTTTATCCGATGAGCGATGGCCCTTCCATGCAGAACCACCGGATCACTATATCCTGCTTTCGCACCTGCTCGACGTGTTTGTCTCGCAGTCAAGCTCCCTTTTGCTATTGCACTCAATGGTTGATTTCCGACCAACCTGAGGGAACCTTTGAACGCCTCCGTTACGCTTTAGGAGGCGACCGCCCCAGTCAAACTGCCTACCAGAAATTGTCCGTTGCCTTGTTATTCGAAGGCTCAACGTTAGAATTCAAATTATTACAGAGTGGTATCTCAACGATGACTCCAAATGAACCGAAATCCATTCTTCTATGTCTCCCACCTATACTGCGCAATAAGAACCCGAATTCAATTTCAAGCTACAGTAAAGCTCAATAGGGTCTTTCTGTCCTGGTACACGTAATCCGTATCTTCACGGATAATCCAATTTCGCCGAGCCTCTCGCCGAGACAGCGCCCAAATCGTTACGCCATTCGTGCGGGTCAGAACTTACCTGACAAGGAATTTCGCTACCTTAGGACCGTTATAGTTACGGCCGCCGTTCATCGGGGCTTAGCTTCAGAGCTTCGACCAAGGTCTAACCCTTCCGCGTAACCTTCCGACACCGGGCAGGCGTCAGCCCCTATACATCGTCTTGTTCGACTTAGCAGAGACCTGTGTTTTTGGTAAACAGTCGCTTGGGCCTATTCACTGCGACCCTATCTCGCTCCAGACGCGAAGTCTTTCACGATACCAGGGTACCTCTTCTCCCGAAGTTACGAGGTGATTTTGCCGAGTTCCTTAGCGAGAGTTGTCTCGCGCTCCTTAGTATTCTCTACCAACCTACCTTTGGCGGTTTCCGGTACGGATAACCATTAAATTCCAGTGCGAAGTTTTTCTTGGCAGTGTGAAATCAACACCTTCTGTTCCGTAGAACTTGCTTCAATACCTCAGTTTATAACGAATAAACGGATTTTCCTGTTTATTCTGCCTACATATCTCTACAGTCACTTCCATTCGACTGCGTGTCTATCCTACTGCGTCCCTCCGCCTGTCAAACACTTAATAGTCAGTTCAGGAATATCAACCTGATGTCCATCGCCTACGCCTTTCGGCCTGAGCTTAGGGTCCGACTAACCCCACGCGGACGAGCCTGCCGTGGGAAACCTTAGGTTTTCGGAGCATTGGATTCTCACCAATGTTTTCGCTACTTATGCCGACATTCTCACTAATACTTCGTCCATCAGTCCTTTCGATCTGACTTCTTCCTACAATATTACGCTCCCCTACCCATATAGTAAACTATATGACGCAGTTTCGGTTATATGCTTTAGTCCCGGTGTATTTTCGGCGCGGAGTCGCTTGACCAGTGAGCTATTACGCACTCTTTCAAGGAATGGCTGCTTCTAAGCCAACCTCCTGGTTGTCTAAGCAACTCTACCTCCTTAACCACTTAGCATATATTTGGGACCTTAACTGGCGTTCCGGGCTGTTTCCCTCTTGACCACGGATCTTAGCACTCGCAGTCTCACTGCCGGGTAATGACTTTATCGGTATTCGGAGTTTAACATGATTTGGTACGGCATTTCGCCGCCCGCACCAGACTAGTGCTCTACCTCCGGTAAGATAAGTCCAACGCTGTGCCTAAACGCATTTCGGGGAGAACCAGCTAGCTCTTGGCTCGATTGGCATTTCACCCCTAACCTCAACTCATCCACCGATTTTTCAACATCGGTTGGTTCGGACCTCCACGTAGTGTTACCTACGCTTCATCCTGGTCAAGGTTAGATCGCCAAGGTTCGGGTCTAATTCAGGTTACTTAACGCGCTATTCACACTCGCTTTCGCTGTGGCTCCGGGTATTAACCCCTTAACCTCGCAACATAAATTAACTCGCCGGCTCATTCTTCAACAGGCACGCTATCACACTATTAATAGTGCTCTAACTGATTGTAAGCTAACGGTTTCAGTATCTGTTTCACTCAGCTTCTCACTGTTCTTTTCGCCTTTCCATCACTGTACTCGTTCACTATCGGTCACTGACTAGTATTTAGCCTTACCTCATGGTCGAGGCGGATTCAGTCCGGGTTTCTCGTGCCCTGACTTACTCGGGAGGTTTCTTAACAGATTATTTAATTTCAACTAAGAGGCTGTCACTCGCTATGGCTCATCTTCCCAAATGATTCGTCTGTTAAATAATTTTGTAACTGTTTCTATATGCTGTAACATATAACAAGAATTCCCGCTACCCTAACAATACAACGCTTACAGGCTATCACGTATTATTAGTTTAGGCTCTTCCGATTTCGCTCGCCGCTACTGTCGGAATCGTTGTTACTTTCTTTTCGTCCTGTTACTAAGATGTTTCAGTTCACAGGCTTTCCCTCTTTATACTATGAATTCATATAAAGATTATGAAGTTCTAACTTCATAGGGTTTCCCCATTCGGATTCCCACGGATCAAGACCCTTTAGCAGTTCCCCGTGGATTTTCGCAGCTTTACACGTCCTTCGTCGGCTGTCAATGCCTAGGCATCCCCCATTAGCTCTTTGTAGCTTTACCTATTCTCTAAGACAATATATTCTCATATATTATCCCAAATTGTTCGGTTTTCATTGATGATTACGTATATCTTATCTATATTTAATAACAGTTTATCAAATATTTCTCGATATATCGCTTATTTTCTTATGCAATTTTCAATGTGCTGTTTTCCTTTGTCTTATGTGCCTGCCAAATCCGAGATTTGTTCGTTCCCTTCGCTTTAGCTACGGTCACAACGGCACTTCGTAGTGTTTCGCCCTGCCTGTTTTACTTACGTAAAAACAGCTCCGGCTTGACACCGTAAACGCTGGAAATAGAATAGCTGACTATAACTTGTTAATCTCCAATCTCCATTCTCAAATTAAAATGATTTGAAAATCTGAAAACTTCATCGATTGACGACCTCGGAATTGATTTCGTTTTTGAAAAATTTTGCTTTATAGTGTCTGTGCAATCAAAGATTGCTTCGCTCCCTACGCTTTCGCTTCGGTCGCAACGGCACAATTGATAACTCGCTCGCAAAACCTGCTCGTCTTACTTTCGTAAGCCGACTCTGTTTTGCTCAACTTAGTTCTCTTACAAAATTTCTCCGAAATTTTGTTCCCTAGAAAGGAGGTGATCCAGCCACACCTTCCGGTACGGCTACCTTGTTACGACTTCACCCCAGTCACCAACCCTGCCTTAGGACGCTGCTCCCTTACGGTTAGCTCACGTACTTCGGGCGTGGTCGACTTCCATGGTGTGACGGGCGGTGTGTACAAGACCCGGGAACGTATTCAACGCAGCGTGCTGATCTGCGTTTACTAGCGATTCCGACTTCATGCACTCGAGTTGCAGAGTGCAATCCGAACTGAGACCGGTTTTTAGAGATTTGCTCACTTTCGCAAGTTGGCTGCTCGCTGTACCGGCCATTGTAACACGTGTGTAGCCCAGGACATAAG
>ERZ842401.800-NODE-800-length-46487-cov-5.317604_pt1 | contig 46487 bp, 47 predicted proteins | sample MGYA00521270_ERZ842401 | MGnify/ENA primary metagenome ERZ842401 (study PRJEB31892, sample SAMEA3878208) | bioreactor metagenome | biome: Moose rumen | place: Sweden | collected 2011-10 | study: EMG produced TPA metagenomics assembly of the PRJEB12797 data set... | reverse complement strand
AGATCACCTATCAGGCCGTCGCTTATCTGGGGATCGGCAGGGTATTTCCTTTCCTGAAGGCAGTCAATACTGTGCTTGAGGAAAAGGGAGTGTCTCTTCCGATTGATGGACAGGCGATGACGACTATGGAAAACCGCCGTGAGCTTGGAACACAGGCACAGGTGGATATTTTCGGTGACGGCATGTGGGATTTCTGGCGGTCAGGTCCCAAGGAGTCAAGGCATATCAATTACTGGCTGGCAGATAATTGCTTTGGTGATTATTACACGAGGACGGGTCTTTCCTATGCACAGCGCGAGATGATTACTTTCTGTTTCCTTGCGGCACAGGGTGGCTGTGAACCGCAGCTGACAAGTCATGCAGCAGGCAATATGAAGGTCGGAAACGATAAAGCTTTTCTTATCAGAGTAATCTCACAGTGCCTGCCATATATCGGTTATCCGAGGAGTCTGAATGCACTTGCCTGTGTAAACAAGGCGGCGGAAAGTCTGCTGAAAAAATAAACATATCATGGAGGAAAATGAAGATGGCTAAGAATCTTATCATATACTATTCCCGAAAGGGCGAAAATTATGTGAATGGCACAGTGAAGAAGCTGGTGAAGGGTAATACTGAAACCTGTGCCGAGTTTATAAAAAAGGCTGTTGGCGGAGACCTGTTTTCGGTTGAGACCGTCAAGGAATATGCGGCGGATTATTATGCCTGCATTGATGAAGCCAAGGCCGAGCTGCAGCAGGGCGCACGTCCGGAACTGAAAAGGTATCTGGAGAACATAGATGAGTACGACAATGTCTTTATCTGTGGTCCCTGCTGGTGGGGCCCGTTCCCGATGGCAATCTATTCCCAGATCGAAAAACTGGACTTTCACGGGAAAAAAGTTATGACGCTTGTTACCCATGAGGGCAGCGGACTTGGCAGCTGTGAGCGGGATGTGAAACGTATTTGTGAGGGAGCGACCTTTGGAAAAGGACTGGCTGTTCACGGTGCGGATGCTCCCCGTTCAGAAAAGACTGTCTCTGACTGGGCTGCCACGCAGGTGTGAGTATATCCTTTGATGTCAGGATCTCTGGATATTCTGCGTGCCTCCGCCATTGCTTCGAGTGTGGTCTGATTATACTGAGGAATTTCCACAGCAAATGGAAGACCGCCGCGAAGAATACACTGACGAAGGAAGATGTTCACTGCACTGGACATATCCATGCCGAGGCTTGCGAACAAATGGTTTACAATGTCAATCGAAACATTGATAAATGTATTTTTGGAAAATGATGGTAGGGGGAGTGAAAATCCCCACGCGTATATTTCTGAGTAAAGAGTAGTCGGTGCAATGCCGAGATGCAGCGGGATGATGAACCTCATGTCCAAATCGCATCTCAGGATAATTTTGACCGGTTTTGAAAAATGACCCTAAACCATTTATCAAGTCAGTTCTTTTCTGAGGCGTGTAAGCAAGGTGAGTGTGTGAGTGTAGAAGGAAACTCACAGTTTGTAGGTAGAATCGAGGATGCCGAAGGAAATAAGAAAGTGGTTGTAATTGCTGATGGAGCAGCCTTTGGTGCTTATGTTGCCAAGGTGACTACTATAGCAAAGAGCAGAAAAGATGTAATGCTTTATTTCCCTGAGTCATTTGAATGGCTAATCAGGACAGATTTAAGGCTTACATGGATTATTTTGGAATCAAGTACTACGATTAATTTGTTGGTAGGAACTATTATCTATGATATTTAGCTTTGTATTCTTGTGGTGTGCAGCCTGCGTATTTCTTGAAGCTGGTATAGAAATATGTCAGATTCTCATAGCCGCAGGATAGAGCTATATCTTTTATTGCATCATCTGAAAATACCAGCTTTCTCTCGGCTTCTCCCATACGACAACTGATAATATATTGATTTATCGTATATCCTGACTGTGCCTTGAATTTCTTGGACAGATAGAAAGGGTCAATAAAGAATTCTTTTGCAATAGAATTTATTGACAGGTTTGAGGCATAATGCCGCTCTATATAGCGAAGAATAGGACTGATATCCTTTTTAGAAAGCATTTCTTTGCTATGAAAATTGAGATTGTAATCTGAACATAGCATCTCAAGTATTGATGAGAGAAGGGTGTTTATCTTTGATAGATTAACAAAACTCTTATCGACAGTTTCATTTACTATATATCTAAAAAGAGAATCATAGAGATTCCGTCTCTTGTCAACTGAAATTATAGGATTGTCATTGTCTGATAAGAGGCAGTTTTCCGGCATGTTGATAACATGCACACCCTTTATGTTAATGCAAACCTGTTCTATTGGATTTAGAACGTCGGATTTTTCAGCATGTGTAACATTGCTGTTCTTAATGATAATATCTCCGGGAGCGGTCTCATAGACTTTATTATTGTAGAAAAAAGCACTGTTTCCATCAAAAACATATGATAATTCAAGTGAATCCGGATGAGAGTGCAGATGAAATTCCCAAGAAGGGTCATTTGCAGCATAAACATAACTGATATTTGAAATTTCTATATCCGGGAAAAGTGTTTTTTTATCTGTATGGGTGAAATTTGCTGTATACATTATGTGACCTCGTAACGAAAACAAATCAATAATATACGCAAAAACGATCAATCCTAATAAAATGATATCTTTATTTTTAGTATGGTGCAAGTTTGCACACAAAAAAACTGTATGCCCTGCTTGATGAGGGCATACAGTTATCTAAAACATAGAGGTTAAAATATTGTATTGAATAAAAACAATATATAAGCTTTTAAATAAAACAATATATAAACCTTAAAATAAAAATAATACATAATCTAACGGCAAAATATATAATGTAGAGGTTTATTATATATTTCTACCAGCATTATAACCTTCGTGGGTAGCACTTGTTACCTTACGTGCACGAATAGCGTCACCTACTGCAACATATTCAATACCTGCCTTGTCCAGTTCTTCTTTGAGATCTTCGTTTGAACGATATCCTGTTGCGACAACTACGGTATCCGAGTTAACGAACTTTTTCTCGCCTTTTGCTGTTTCATATTCTACGCCGTCTGGCTTGATTTCAAGAACCTTAACGCTTGTAAGAACATTGACATGTCTCTTTGCAAGAGCTTCCTTAAGGTGCCAGTTAACAGCAAGAGCTGCGTCCTTGGCGATTTCAGGCATCATTTCGAGGATAGTTACGTTTCTAAGGAGCTGAGCAAGGAAGTGAGCAGTCTCAGAACCAACTTGTCCACCACCGATAACTACACATTCCTTACCGGGAAGAAAACGTCCTTCTAGAACTTCCTGAGCGTTAGTTACGATAGGATTTTCATTAAGACCCGGAATTGGTGGAACTGCAGGATGAGAACCTGTAGCTACAATAACTTTATCGAAGCCGCCATCCTTAATAATCTGTGCATTGGCCGGAGTGTTGTATTTGATCTCAACGCCAAGTTTTTCGCATTGTACTCTTTGCCATACAAGGAAATCTGTGATTTCGCCCTTTGTTGGAGGGATAGCTGCTGTATAGAAGTTACCACCATTATGGTCGTTCTTTTCAAATACTGTTACCTTATGGCCGGCCTTGGCAGCTGCGATTGCCGCATAGAGACCTGCAGGCCCTGCACCACATATAGCAACCTTTTTAGGATTCTCTGACTTCTGAATTTCGCCTTCATACTCGTGACCAAGTTCAGGGTTGAGTACGCATGTAAATGGCTTATCCTGAAAGAGTACACCTTCACAGCCATCATTACATCCGATGCAACGACGGATATCTTCAAAACGGCCTTCCTTAGCCTTATTTGGCATAGCAGGGTCACACAAAGATGCACGTCCCATAGCGATGAAGTCGGCCTTACCTGAAGCAAGAACTTCATCAGCAAGGAATGGATCGTTGATACGTGATACTGTGATTACAGGAACGTTTACAACATCCTTAATTTGCTTTGCCCAATCTGTGAACCAGCCGTGGGCACTATAGCTTGATACAATATTTAAATCTACTGATAAATAGTTACCAACTGAAATATGAAGAATATCGACTCCGCAATCAACCATCATACGTGCGATTGTTTTAGTATCTTCGATTGTAAGACCGCCTTCAACGAATTCATCACCTGAAAGACGCATACCTACGATGAAGTCGTTGCCACACTTCTTACGTACGTCTTCAACAATTTCACGGGCGAATCTGGTACGATTCCAGAAGTTTCCACCATATTCATCAAGTCTCTTGTTAGAGTATGGCGAGAAGAACTGCGTGATAAGGTATCCATGAGCTCCGTGGATTTCAATGCCGTCAAAACCGCATTTCTTTGCACGAAGAGCTGCATCACCGTATTTCTGTACAACTTCCTTTACTTCCTGTGTTGTAAATGGAACAGGAATCTCATCACCAAATGGACAGAGCATAGCACTTGACGAACGTGTATGATAACCTTCAGGAAGAGCACTCTTGTGCGTCTGACGACCACTATGATAAATCTGAGCAAGGATAGTAGCGCCATACTTGTGAACTCTATTAACAAGTTCTGTATGACCGGGAATCTGATTATCATTCCAAAGTCCGGCTGTACAACTGAAACCATGTCCTTCAGGAGCAACGTTGTTATTTTCAGTAATGATTAGTCCCCAACCACCTTTTGCCTTAGTTTCATGGTAAGCTATATAACGCTCTGTAGCGGTGCCATCCTTGTTACAGAAATTAGTTACCATTGGTGGGACTACAAGTCTGTTTTTGATTGTGTGTCCTTTAATTGTAATAGGACTGAAAACATGATCAAACAATAATCTCTACCTCCTTTTGCAGTTACAAAACAAAATTGTTATTGTTTTAACATACTTTAAGTTTATTTCTAGATAATCTAAAAAGCTATTCCAAAAAGCTGTCTAAAATTGGGCACGAAAAGACATAAAAGGGTTAAAAATTTCAAAATCCTGTCATCATAATGGGGATATGAATAATGAAGTACTGAAATACCGAAATACTTGTATACAATTGTCAGGGGATGTAGTACAAGCCTTTGGAATCTGACTGCGAAAACGACCGTTTCCGCATAAAAATAGTTGCCTTAACCTTCATAGGAGGGTTGGCAATTTGTATATTTTTATTACATTTTATCGCATATTTTTGTACAGTATTGATAAACTTTACGATATTTTGTAAAATAATATATGATATTATAACATGTATTGTGAATAAGGGAGTTGCATACTCTGCGAAATACAGGGAAGAACTTGTAGAAGCGGAAGAGAGCATATCGTTGGAAGCCTAGAAAATCGTGTACAAGGTAGACAAGGATAGGATTGTTGAGAATGCCGGAGTGTTTCTGGATGAACTTAAGGAAGCATTGAGAACGGATTTGAGAAAAAGAGTTAAAGAGGGTGTGTAGATGTCACAAGGAAAGCTGTTTATTTCAATGTATCACTATACACGTGATCTGCAGCATAGCAGGTATCCTGAAATAAAAGGTATGGATGTTCATCTTCTTAGGCAGCAGTTTGATTTCTTTAAGAAGAATTTTAATGTTGTCCGCATGGAACAGGTGATAGATGCGGTGAAGGGTGGAAAGGCATTACCGGAAAATGCCCTTCTGCTTACATTCGATGACGGATATATTGATAATTTCACTTATGCTTTTCCTTTGCTTGAAGAGTTTGGATTTCAAGGATCTTTCTTTATTCCCGGGAAGACTTTTACCACGCATCAGCTGCTTGATGTAAACAAGATTCATTATATTCTTGCCAGTGCAGATATCAAAAAACTCGTGGTGGATGTTAAGGAAAAGATGGACTATTACAGGGGAAATGAATTTGATTATCCCTCAACAGAGGAATTGTGGAACCAGTATGGGGTGGATGAGAGGTTTGATGGCAAGGATACAGTTTTTGTGAAAAGGATCCTCCAGACTGTTTTGCCTGAGAAGCTTCGGAACCAAATATCAAGTGATCTTTTTGAAAAGTATGTCGGCGTGACAGAACAGCAGCTTGCATATGAGCTTTACATGACACCTGAACAGCTTAGAACATTGAAGAAGCACGATATGTTTATTGGGATTCACGGGTATGATCATTATTGGCTGGGGAACCTTTCTCCTGAACAGATGCGAGAAGATGTTTCTAAGGCGTTAGAAACTATGGACGAATTTATTAATCGCAAAGAATGGGTAATGAACTATCCCTATGGAGATTTCAACGATGATGTTCTTTCATTCATTGCAGAGAAGGGAGCCTGCATAGGGCTTACTACAGAGGTAAGAGTTGCGGATATAAACAATGATCCTGCACTTCAGCTTCCAAGACTGGATTGTAATGATTTTCCGCCGAAGAGCGATAATTATAAGACATGGGGGATTTACTCGTGATTATCAATTCGATTTCTATTTATTCAATCAAGAGAGCTCTCTACGAAATGGGAGCCAAGCAATTAAATCAGGGCTATCATTTATACATTCGGGGGGGCACCTCGAATGCTGGGCATTTTCAGAGCGACATTATAAATAGGAGGTTAGTTGCATGAATAAAGAAAATGTTATGGAAAAGTTACAAGAAATAATTCGGGATGTATTTGGAGATAGCAGTATTGTAATAAATGAATCTACAAAGGCAGATGATATTGATGGGTGGGACAGTCTTACACATATTACAATTATGGAGGCTGTTCAGGATGAGTTTGGGGTAAAGTTCTCCATCGACGAAATGATTGAGATGCATAATGTAGGCGAGATTGCCTCCGCCGTTATAGGGGGGGTAAGTAGCGGAGAAACCTCAGGATCCGAGGAAACCGATGTTTGGAATACCTCTTATGGGAGAGGTGGAAACATTCTGTTTTATCCCCATGAAGAGATTATACGATTTGTTAATAAGTATGTGAGAAAAAGGCACGGTATTGATCAATTTGAGGATAAATTACAGCTTCTTATTTCGGAACCTGATACATTTGCAAGTTTGGATTTGGGATGTGGCATTGGGCGACATGTAAAATATTTAGATGAGTGCGGATTAAATCCATATGGAATTGATCTTTCTGATAAGGCAATAGGGTTAGGAAAGCAATGGATGAAGCGTATAGATCGAGATGATTTGGCAGATAGATTATTGATTGCAAGTGTGACTGAAATACCTTTTAATGAGGATAGCTTTGGTATATGCGTATCTCATGGAGTTTTGGATTCTATGCCGAGAGAGATTGCAATACAAGGTATGAAAGAAGTTCGTAGAGTTTTGAAGGCAGATGCCTTGATGTATTTAGACCTTATTATGGATACCGAATTACGTGAGGGTGATGAGATAGTTGATTATGGATATGAGGAAGGCACAACGCAGTCCTATTTTACAGTTGCGTCAATTAAAGAGTTCCTATCTGACTTTGAAATTGTTGATTTTAACATTATTTACAATACAGATGAAATCGGAAATCTTAGAAATAAACGCGCTCATCTTGTGATAAAGAATATAAAATAAGGAGCCTATATAATGGAGTACAGCATCAGATTTGCAAAAAAAAAAGATACAGATGCAATAATGAAGTTTATTGACACATATTGGCGTAAGAATCATATTTTGTCTCGTGATAAGCAACTTTTTGAGTGGCAATATGGAAATGAAACAGATAAGCTAAATATCATTATAGGGGTAGATAGTGATAATAATATTCAAGGGATGCTTGGATTTGTTAAGTATGGATTATCACAGAATCAGGATATAGCGCTTGCACTGTGGAAGGCAAATCCTGCAACAGGATTTTTGGGTGTAAAGATATTGAAGTATCTCATGGAAAATGTATCACATAGAGAGATTGTTTGCCCTGGAATTAATCTTAAAACCACATCAAAAATATATGAACACGTCGGGATGAAAGTTGGCACGATGGTTCAATGGTATAGGTTGGCAGACAGGGATGAGTACCTCATAGCAAAGGTCCTGGATAATAAAATACCAAAAGTTAACAATTATGAAAAAAAAATCAAGTTGAAAGAGGTAGGTTCCATTGACGAGTTGCGAGAAATATTTAATTTTGAAGCTGATGAGTTACAATTACAAGTTCCTTTTAAAAGTGAGTGGTATATTGAAAAAAGGTATTTCAAACATCCTATCTATCGGTACAAGATATATGCTTTAGTGGGAAATGACCAAAAAGCAACATCAATAATTGTGTTAAGGGTGCAGGATTGCAATGATTCACATGCTTTAAGATGGATTGATTACATAGGTGATTATGAGAATATCAGCTATATTACAAATAAATTAGATGAATTGATGGATGAGCTGGATTGTGAATACATTGATGTTTATGAGGCTGGAATAAAGGATGACATTCTTTCTAATGCCGGTTGGTTGAGGGTTGAGGAAAGTGGAAATATTATTCCAGACTATTTTTCTCCGTTCGAGCATAGGAAAGTTGATATTCACTATTCTACGAGTAATGGTGACGCTGTCCTTTTTAAAGGTGACGGCGATCAGGACAGACCGAATTAGAAGGAAGGGAATATAGATAATGGGTTATTTCTCCTATCCGTTAGATACAAAAGTATTGTTGCGTAAAAAACTGGCAATAAAGAAAGAACTTCTTCAGCAGGATATAAACTGGATTTCAAAAAGAGTCGCCGTTTTAGGCGGCTCTACGACTAATGAGATTGTTGATCAATTAGAGCTGGCATTGCTGCATCATGGTATACACGCAGAGTTTTATCAATCTGAATATGGAAAATTCTGGGAAGATGGGATGTTTGGAAACTCTACCATAGATAGTTTTTCGCCGGATATTATTTATATCCACACGAATTGGAGAAATATTCAGGTGTTTCCATCTATGGGAGATAAGCCGGATGATGTGGATAGGCTCATTAACGATGAGTATAACCGATATATGCAGCTATGGCAGAGGCTAAAAGAAAAATTTAAGTGTCCGATAATTCAAAATAATTTCGATCGACCTGAATACAGATTAATGGGAAATAGGGATATTTGGGATTACAGGGGAAAAAGTAATTTCATATCACGGATGAATCAAAAATTCTACGAGTATGCTCAGGAACAAACAGCATTTTTCATAAATGACATCGATTATATAGCGCAGAGCTATGGGCTTACAGAATGGTCAGATTCGTTATATTGGAATATGTACAAATATATGTGTCCTATGAATGCCATTCCATATATATCGCTTAGCGTCGCCAACATCATAAAATCGATTTTCGGAAAGAACAAGAAACTGCTCGCGTTGGATCTGGATAATACTATTTGGGGTGGCGTTGTCGGTGACGATGGAGTTGATGGTATAAAAATAGGGAAAGAGATCCCACAGGGGCAATCTTATTATGCATTTCAAGAATACTGTAAACAGTTGCAGCAGATAGGGGTTGTTTTGGCTGTTGATTCCAAGAATGACGAAGATAATGCAATGGCTGGTCTTAAACATCCGGACGGAGTATTAAGACCGGAGGATTTTGTAGCAATCAAGGCTAATTGGCTTCAAAAGGATCAGAATTTAAGGGATATGTCAGATGAATTGTCATTAGGGCTGGACAGCTTTGTTTTTGTTGATGATAATCCGGCGGAACGTGAAATTGTCAAGAAACAGTTGCCGGATGTGGCAGTTCCGGAGATTAGCAGTGCAGAAAATTATATAACAGAAATTGACAGACAAGGATATTTTGAGGTTACGGAGCTATCTACGGAGGATTTACATAAGACAGATCAGTATAAAGCGAGATCAGCCGCCAGAAATGCGCAGGCTGCCTTTGCAGACTATTCTGAATATCTTAAGAGTCTTGAAATGAAGGCTGTTATTACAGGATTCGAGGCAATTAGCATTGGAAGAATATCGCAGCTTACTAACAAATCAAATCAGTTTAACCTGACGACAAAAAGGTGCACCGAAGAAGATATCAGAAATATGCAGGAGGACAAAAATTATATTTGTCTTTGCGGCAGGCTGATTGATAAATTCGGCGATAATGGTATTGTAACCGTTGTTGCTGGGGAAATAATAGATGATGCGCTACATATAAGATTGTGGCTCATGAGCTGCCGTGTTCTTAAGCGTGAGCTTGAAGATGTCATGATGAATGTTCTTGTGGAGCGTGCGGCGGAATATGGTATAAAAACGATAATTGGGTATTATTATCCTACGCCAAAGAACAGCATGGTAAAAGAGTTTTATGGAGATATGGGTTTTATTTTGTCATCAGATGATGAAGATGGAAACACAAGTTGGAAAATGGAAGTGGCTGAATATAAACTCAGAGATACTCAGATTGGATTAGATGAGACGGGCTTGTAGATTACAAGCATAAAAAGGGAAATACTGACATAGCACGCAAGACCTTTGGAACGAAAAATTTCCAGAGGTCTTCTTTTTTTTGCGAAAAATCCCCGCAGGAGGTTTAACCGCCCGGATTTTCTTTGACTGGGATATGAGAGGAAGTATTCCAGGAAAGGACGGGAGAGGAAATGGTCGTAACGGTAGAGGAACTGAAAAGGATGGAGGATACCGATATTCGGGATCTGAAGTGTGAGGAGCTGGATGATGCCGGGGATATTACGGTTGACAGGAACAAGCCTGCAAACCGGCGCATGAGGGAGTTTCTGGAAAAGACGAAGAATCCGTATGCACAGAACGTGGGAGATTATATCCTTATGGTTTCTGATTGATGCATATAATGAAGTGACCGGGCGGTATCCAAAAGAAGACTTCTGGGGAAAAAAGAACGACAAAGGAAATTACTGGATAGACCTGCTAAGCGGATCGGAAGAACTTAGAAAAATGATAGAAGAAGGAAAGACAGCATCAGAAATAGAAGCCTCCTGGCAGGAGGATATTGATGCTTTTAAGATGCAAAGAGCGCAATATCTTCTTTATGAAGAATGACATAGGGCTGGCTTCATAACACCTGTCAGAAAAATATCGGTATAAACGGTCAGAGCGTAGAGTACGTATGCTCCGGTGACTGAGAGTGCAAAATATGGGTTTTGATATGAAAACGGCGTGGAAAAACACGCCGTTTAATACAATATTCATTATAATAGCATAATCTGAGCATATATGTTGGGAGTGCTTTAGTGTGCTTTCTGCGGGAATAATTCACGCAGAAGCTGAGACTGATACGCAATATCGGTAGCTGCCCTGCGAAGATCGTCAAGACGGTTTTCGTTTATCAAGCGCATATTCAGTTCATTTACTTCTTTTAATGTTTCTTCCCGTGTTTCGATTCGGGTTTCTTCGTTTATTCTTTCCATAATTTCACACATGATATTTTGGTCTCCGCTCCGGTTGTCGCAAAGCTGACATCCACCGGATGTCATGCGACCTCCTCTGTCTCCTTGTATCGGTGTTTTCCGGCCGATGTGAGTGGGAACTTATCGTTATATACATTATCATCATTTGCCTTCTGGACTTCTATGTCTATCTCCCGGCCGTTTCCGAGCTTGCAGTGTGCATCCAGTATCACTGATCGTCCCTGCAGGTTCGTTACGACATACTGCGGAGTGTTATCAATTACTATCAGTGCCGGATCATTCATGATCACTCTGAGGATTTCCTAGCAAAATACCTTATCCTCCGCCATTTAACGGAACATCACATCATCTATCGGCACCAGTTTCTTGGCTTCTTCTCTTATTTTGGCCTTATTACTCATTTCAAATCCCCATCGCCTACTTACTCAACTTTATTTTACCATTTATAGGCGCTTTTTGAAGATATTTTCGACAAATTTGAACTATCCTACAAAAGGAACAAGATTCTCCAAGATATTATGTACTCAATTATAAATTGATAAACTCAATTACAAATTGATATACAGGTTATGTCCGGAGATGTATTATTGTATCAAGTACCGGCCGGTACTCAAATACACTTTAAGGAGAAAAGATATGTTAGATATGAATAAGGTTGCTAAAAATATAAAGAATGCCAGGACAAAGAAAAATATGACTCAGCTTGAACTTGCTGATATTGTCGGAGTAAGCTATCAGGCAGTTTCAAATTGGGAGCGAGGTAATTCCATGCCGGATATTAGTAAAATCTCAGATATTTCCAAGGCACTTGATATGGATGTGACAGAACTTCTTGGAAATGATAATGAAACAACTGCGGTAAGAAAGGTTTTGGAAAAAAGTCCTGAGCCTCTTACTGCAGAAGAGCTTTCTGATGTTGCACCGATGCTTCCACCAATGGATCTCACACAAGAAGTTAAAAGAACATCTCAAAAAGAGAAACTTAATTTTAAAGCTATTGTTTGGCTTGCGCCTTACCTGGATGATGAATATCTAGATGAAATTGTTTCAAAGGTTGATGAAGCTAATGTGAAGGATCTCGTACCACTAGCGCCATTTTTGTCGGATGAAACCTTGATCAATATCTCAAAGAAAATCACATCATTAAATCTGAAAGACCTTGTTGCGTTGGCGCCGTTCATGCCGGGGGAGGCACTTGATGAGATTGTTTCAGGAATTGAATATGATAGCTTTGAGGGGGTTACTGCTCTTGCTCCTTTTTTATCAGAAAAGACTCTTAACAGCATTGTTGATAAGGCTATAGAAAAAGGAGATGTTTCTGAACTGACAGGTATTGCATGCTATCTTGGAAGGACGACACTCAAGAAAATATCAGAGTTTCTTTTGAGGACAGATGATACAAAGAGTATGTCTAAATTTGCAAGATTTATGTAAGTTCGGCTGATCTATAAGAAAATTTGTTGATATATCCCCCCACCCGGCTTGTTGGATGCATAGAACTATGTTTTAATTCTAGTAAACAAATAATTTGGAGGGGTTTATCATGCATATTCCAGAGAATTATTTATCTCCGGCCACATGCGGTGTTATGACAGTAGCTATGATACCGGTATGGGCACACGCTATCAAGAAAGTCAAAATAGATTTACCCAAAGAGAAATTGCCACTTGTCGGAGCAGGTGCTGCATTTTCTTTTTTGGCTATGATGTTTAATGTGCCGCTTGTAGGAGGGACAACAGGACATGCAGTTGGAGGAACCTTAATAGCATTGTTATTTGGTCCGGATGCGGCTTGTCTTGCTGTTTCTGTGGCACTTTTCTTACAGGCTGTAATATTTGGAGATGGAGGTATCTTATCTTTTGGCGCCAATTGTTTTAATATGGCCTTCATTTTGCCGTATACTGGTTATTTAGTTTATTCAATCTTGGTAAAATTCCTTAATAGAGGTGAAAAAGAGAAATCAGGAATCCATTATATTTCTGCTGCGATTGGTTCATATGTCGGAATTAACGTTGCTGCATTTATGGCCGCAGTTGAGTTTGGAATTCAGCCGCTTCTATTTAAGGACAGTCTTGGAAATGCCTTGTATTGTCCATACGATTTAAGTGTGTCTGTTCCCGCTATGATGATTCCGCATCTTTTGGTTGCCGGTTTTGTAGAGGCGGCTTTTACCGTTGCAATATATGCTTTTGTTCGTAAGTCTTCCCCTGACCTTTTGTTTGAGAATATTAGAAATTCTTCAACAAAGCCCAAGTCGCACCTTCCGGTATTTGTGATGATTGCCCTACTTGTAGTTATGACTCCTCTTGGACTGATTGCTACAGGGACTGCATGGGGCGAATGGGGAGCAGAAGAGATTAAAGATGTAATTGTTAATGGAAGTTCGCTTGGTTATACACCGAAAGGTCTGCTAAACGGTTGGACTTTAGATACTCTTATGCCGGATTACTCAATGGAAGGAATGAATGAGATCTTAGCTTATATTTTATCTGCTGTGATAGGAGTGTCACTTTTGATTATTATTTTTAAGCTGTTTTCTCTAGTTTTAGAAAAAAAGAGTATATATCATGATGCCTGAATGGTTATATAAAAAAGAAGATTATGTGCCACCTAAGGGAGGTGGCACTTTTGCTGTAAAGACAATTAAATCATTGGGACGGATTATGGAGCGCATTCAATTTCAAAAGGGACATGAAAAAGAGTATGCTCTCCCTGCTCTTTTGAAACTTGTTGTCTTGATTTTGCTTATTTTGTTTTTGTCTGTAAGTCATCATGTAATGGTTATGCTCTTGTATTTTGCGATTCTTCTGGCTTATATATGTACATGGCCAAGTAGAGATATTCCCAAGGTATTAAACGGCGCGATAGCAGCGGCAATATTTGCAGCGCTAATATTGCTTCCTGCTATGATTCTTAATAAGGAAGGCATAAATAACAATCTTAGGCTTATCTGTAAAGTTTTTTTGACTGTTGCAATGCTTAATATTTTCAATCATACAACTCAGTGGAATCATATAACAGGAGCGCTTAGGAAACTTTTAGTGCCTGGGATTTTGATTTTTACACTTGATATTACGCTTAGATATATAGTGCTTTTGGGAAGATTTTTAAACGATGTTCTTACAGCATATACTCTAAGGGCGGTAGGTAATCATCATGGCAAATATAAATCTTTAGGAGGCGTTCTTGGTATCACCTTTATAAAAGGTGCGAATATGAGCCAGGAAATGTATGAAGCTATGAGATGCCGCGGATTTACGGATGATTACAAGGAATTATAGGAAAAAAATGGATTTATTTGAATTGCAGAATATTACATTTTCATATCCGGAAGAAGAAAAAGCTGTTTTAAACGACCTTTCTTTAACCATATCCGTTGGACAAAGCCTTGTGATACAGGGCGATAACGGCGCCGGAAAAACAACTCTTTTTCGAATATTAAATGGTTTATTATTTCCTGAACGTGGAAAATATTATTTTGATGGAAAGGAAATTACCAAAGAGTATCTAAAGGACAATCGAAGTTCTAAGATTTTCCATCAGCAGATAGGATATCTTTTTCAAAATCCCGATATTATGCTGTTCAATGGTAAGGTCTATGACGAAATTGCTTTTGGTCCAAGGCAGATGGGGCTTTCTAAGAATGTTATAAATGAGCGTGTACATGATTGTATGAGGCTTTTTAATATAGAACAGCTGTCTGATAAGGCTCCATATCACCTTAGTGGAGGACAGAAAAAGAGAGTGGCACTTGCATCTGTGCTTGCACTTAATCCTAGTGTACTTATTCTGGATGAACCCTTTGCAGGACTTGATAAAAAGAGTAAAGAAGAGCTTCTTGATTTTCTCCTTAAATGGAAATCCAGTGGCAAAACACTGATAATTGCAAGTCATGAAGATGATCTTATCAAACCTTTAAAAGATGTAGAATTTGTTATGAGCTAACTCAAACTTAGCACTTGCTAAACCTGAACCACACCCTTACTGTTATGTATGTACAGCCGTTTTCTATATGGAAGTTTGAGGTATAAAAGAACCTTCCGGATAAAAATGCACTATCAGGAAGGTTCTTTATATTGAAAGAGTATAGAAAGGGTATATAGCGGCTTTTGTTATATTATTTGATTATGCCTTGAAGAATTCCATTTCTTTATTGAGCTCTTCAGCAACATCTTTGAGGCTGTCGGCACTAGATGCAAGAGTAGTTACGGTAGCTGAAAGCTCTTGCATAGATGCGCCCGTTTCTTCCGAAGAAGCGGCATTTTCTTCTGAAATTGCTGACAGAGCGCTCATGGTATCGACAACTGCATTCTTGGAGTTCTCGCAAGTTTCTGCTCCATTTGATATTTGCTTAACACCGTCTACTGTACTTCCTATGTCAGATAGCATGCTGTTAACGGATTCAAGAGTTTCACCAAGTGCAATTTGCTGATCATTATTACCTTGTTTAACTTCTTCTGCGGCTTCAACAGCTGCACGGCTTTGTGATAGAAGTTCGTCCATTTCTTTTCTTATATCATCAGCCATCGACTTGGAGTCTTCAGCAAGCTTGCCTATTTCTTCAGCAACAACTGCAAAGCCTTTGCCGGCTTCGCCTGCTCTTGCAGCTTCAATAGATGCATTAAGAGATAGGAGATTGGTCTGAGTTGCAATTGAAGTTATGCCTTCGACTTTTTCGCTTATATTATTAACTGCAGTTTGAGTGGACTGGATAGTTTCAGCTATCCTGTCAATTTTTTCGGTCATCTCAGCTGATGAATCCTGGAGCGAATGAAGAGATTTGCTGGATATTTCGGAAGCTTCTTTCATTCTTGAGGTAAGATCTGATAGATCCTCTGATGACGACTGAACATTACTAACGGCATCACCGATTTTTCCAACACTTTCCGAAGCGCCTTGAATTTCGTCAGCCTGCTGTGTAGCACCGGAAGCTATTTCTTGTACTGCATTTGATACGTCTTCTGCGGTATGAGAAATCTGATTTGCTGTATCTGATAGCTCTTCGGAAGACATCGTAACAGTATTTGCTGATTCTTTGATCTTGGTAACGATTGTATCAAGCTTATTGATTACATCATTTGTATTTCTTATCATTTCACCGAATTCATCTTTTTTATTGGTGAATTTTTTGATTCTGGTGAATCTTCCATCAGCAAGATTGGAGAGGGTTTCATTTATAGCTAAAATAGGATTGGTAAATGCATTGGCCATGACAAAAGCAGCTATTATAACAACTACAAGAAGAATTATACCTACAATAATTACTATCATAGCTGATCTGACTGCAGATGCCAGAACTTCCTTTTTGGGCTGTGCAATAGCAACATAGAAACCACTGTCTGGCTCTTTAGAAAAAGCAAGGTAGTTAGTTACACCTGTATCATGGTTGGTATTTTCGTAAATGCCCTCAGATTCGCCACTTGTAAAGAATTGGTCAGAACTTACGTCTTTGGGATCATCACTTGCGGATATGGTAAACTGCGAATGAGCCATTATAATTCCGCTTCTGTCGGCAATAAACGCGTCATCTGCATTTTCTGCTAGAAAATCATGGAAATCAGCAAGGTCAAAATCTCTTTGGATTGCTCCAATAATAGTCGTTCCGTCAAAGTCATAGATAGGAGCGATTATTACACAAATCATTTTGCCTGTAGACAATGATGCTATTGCGTCAGACAGATAAGGAGTTCCGGCCATTGCCTTTGCATAATATTCTCTGGCACTGATATCAGCAAGGGTCCCTTCGTCTGAACGAATAAGCTGCATTCCTTCTGTTCCTGAGATGATGGTAGTATTTCCATCTGCCATAAGGTCGTCAATAGCTTTGAGCTGTGTTAACATATCAGCTGCAAGAGATGCATCTCCCCCGCCCTGTAAATACATTTTGGTTGCAGGAGAGGTTGCGACAGCCATAATTGCATCCATGTTTTCTTCAAGAGTAGAATTGAACTGCGATTGAATGTATTTGGCCTGCCACATAAGAGATGTTTCTGCATCTTCTGTGGCTTTCCTGGTAGATGTTACATAGCTTACAATCAAAGCTACAACAAGCGGTATTGCAGCTGCAAGTACCATAGCTCCGATAAGTTTGGGTTTGATACTGTTAAAAAAGTTAGTTGTACTTTTTTTCTTGGACTTTTCTGCTTGCGCCATAATAACCTCCTAACCTCCATAGAGATAAAAATATAAAATGTGATTATATTTTTAGAGTAAACCTGTTTAAATACGCATTTTTTAGTTTTCTATACATAGATAGAAAATATTAGCCGTATTGTTCAAAAAATGCAATTATTTAATTAGTTTACATAATTAACTATAAAACACTACAATATGCTCTACACTCGCAAAATATATATCGGATTTTTATAAATTTTTGTTTAGATTTAAAATTTTTAATATTTTTATCAACAAGATGAATTATTATTTACTCGTTTTTTGTATGCTTTTTTGTGAGATAATTAAGACGTTTATGGTTCATTGTGCTATTATAGATAAGTCTTGGCAATATAATAATGCCGGATTATACATTTGAAATTCAATTCTATAAGGAGTGACAAAGTGAATCTTTTTGACATAATTGGACCTATTATGGTAGGGCCTTCAAGCTCTCATACGGCGGGAGCTGTAAAAATTGGATATGTGTCCAGAAAGCTTATTGGTGAACCTGTGAGTAAGGCGACCATTAATTTATATGGTTCTTTTCTTGCGACAGGAATGGGGCATGGTACTAAATTTGCTATTGTCGCGGGTCTTCTTGGCATGAAACCTGATGATAAAAGAATTCCTGACAGCTATAAATATGCAAAAGAAGCTGGTATGGAGCTTAAATTCGGAGAAGCTGATCTTGCAGATGCCCATCCAAACTCAGCTCAGCTTATATTAAAAGGTGAATCCGGAAGAGAATTGGAAGTGGTGGGAGAGTCCGTCGGAGGTTCGCTTATCAATATTGCATCAATTGATGGTATCTCAGCAAATTTCTCAGGAGATTATCCGACACTTATTGTCCATAATGTAGATCAGCCCGGGCATGTGGCAGAGGTTACAAGTATGCTTGCTCATAAAGCTATCAATATTGCTACAATGCAGCTATATAGATCCAGCAGAGGCGGTGAAGCTGCTATGGTAATAGAGTGTGATAAGGAAGTTCCTATAGAATCAATCAAATGGCTCGAGCACCTGGAGGGAATTAATAAAGTTACATATTATAGCCTTCTATAACAGTTTATGATTGGCAACATATATTTGATGGTCATAGGACGAACGTGCAAGCGCACTTGAGCTGGGAAATAGACCGAACGCATAAACACACTTAAGTTAGGGAATAGAATGAGCGAGTAAACAGACTTGAGTAGGAGAATAGACGATGAGTTTTACGAAACTTACAGATATTATAAAACAGGCAAATGAGCATAATATAAGCTTTTGGGAAGTGATAATGCTTGATGATATGCATGAAAGAAATGTATCAAGAAAGGAAAGCTTTGCAGAAATGCTGACCATGCTTGGTGCAATGAGAACGGCAGATGAAGAATACGACCCATCACTTCGCTCAGCAAGTGGGCTGGCAGGAGGAGATGGCGAGAAGATACACGAATACAGGAAGAAAGAAAGCAGACTGGTTGGTGATTATATTTCTCTTGTTATGGAGAAAGCAATCAAAATGGGTGAATCAAATGCCTGTATGAAAAGAATTGTAGCAGCTCCTACTGCGGGCTCGTGCGGTGTTATACCGGCAGTCCTTCTTTCATACGAAGAACAAAAGAAGGTATCCGAAGAAGAAATCGCTAAGGCCTTATTCGTAGCTGCCGGAATAGGTGAGGTCATAGCTGCGAGTGCGTGTATTTCAGGAGCGGGTGGTGGATGTCAGGCAGAGATAGGGTCAGCTAGTGCCATGGCTGCCGGTGCACTTGTATACCTTGAAGGTGGAACTTGTGATGAGATTATACATGCAGCAGCTCTTTCGCTTAAGAATATGCTGGGTCTAACCTGTGATCCGGTTGCGGGACTTGTTGAAGTTCCCTGCATAAAAAGGAATGTGGCAGGAGCTGTAAATGCTGTCGTTGCATCTCAGATGGCAATTGCCGGTATTAAAAGCGCAATAGAACCCGATGAAGTAATAGATTCTATGCGAAGAATCGGAAGACAGATACCTGAATGCTTAAGGGAAACATCAAGAGAAGGACTTGCTATAACACCATCTGCGATAGCTATTAATAAAAAGCTAAAAGCTCAAAGTAACGTATGAGTTAGTAATAAAAAGGGAACTTCTGACATAGCTCTATAGCTATGTCAGGAGTTCCTTTTTGAATTTCAGGATTATATTTTTATTTATATTGTACAGAAGATATTATTACTGCAAAGCTCTTGACATAGCTTCTTCGAAATCTTTGGTTCCTTCAAATACATTGTTGGAATAAGGATTTCTTCCGGCAGCAATCGAACGCTTTATAATAACCATTATGCATACGACATTGATTATAACTGCAGCAATAGCAATAACGCCCTGCATTGTAGGATCTGCTGTTATTCCCATGTTTGCGATTGCTTCATTGGCCAGTTCTGTTTTGCCATTGCCTGCATTATAAAGTTCAATAGCCTTTTCATACAAGTCCATTGTTGTAATTCCGGCTTCTGTAGCTCCACCGTATACTCGTGGAAGTGCTGCTGCAAAAGTGCCCTTGAGCTGGAAGAGCGGTACTACCTGAGCCCACATGCACCATATAGCAAGTGTGTTGGCACGATTCTGAATCCATGCACCCTTGTTCCAGAATGCATTTGCAAATGTTGGTGCCAGAAGCAGTGCTACTCCGCAATACCAGCTGTGTGTAGGAAGATTAATGTATGTATACTCAAAATTCCATACATCATAAGCAATAATGAACCATATAGTCATATCCGGCCAGAGCATATCGCTTTGGTTCTTGTCTTTGGAAGTATAAAGCTTAACACAGCCTGTCATACAGAAGATATTGATCATACCTGCAATGAAGTTAAGGATATTCCACCATCCGCCATATATGAATACACCTTCGTTTGATGCCCACCATGCGCCTGAGAAGTCTCCTGTTATTGAATGTGCTGCAAAAGCTGATTCGAGATCAGAAACATTGGCGATCATGATGTTAGCAGAAACGATAAGCCATGGCCACCATTTGAACCATTCTTTCTTGCCAAGTCCCCATTTGTACTTGATCATCATGAAACCTACGCAGCCTATATCTGCTGCATAAAGTTTGAAGTAGTGGAACCAGCCATCCATGTATGCTCTTGTAGGATTAGTTTCAGCGCCGAATGCGCCTGCATGAATAGCAATAAAATAAACTGTTAGAATAAGTGGAATGATGACAAATACTATCATTCCTCCGATTTTAGTACGACGTCCAATTTCATTCACCAGAATAAGCCCAATAAAAACAAGGACCCATCCAAGGAGCTGCAACGTTGCACTAGATGAGTAAAGCTGAAAAATCATTCTGTATTCCTCCTCATATTTTTTTATTAACCCTGTAGATAAATTATAAACATTCTATAAAGTGAATTCAATGATTTCTTGTATTACCTGTCGATTAAAAAATATCAAAAGATGTATCAATTTGTGCAGTTTCTATAGAATTTATAAACTAAATATAAACTTGTCTCTTTATATTCAGATAAAAAATGATAATAGCGGAAACTGGAATTAAAAACGTCCTTTTTGAAATGTGAAGTCTGAGTTAACAGTTTTTCCAAGTGGGAAGTTTGAGTTATGTACTCAAATTTTGGCAAGTGCGAAGTTTAAGTTTTGCTATAGGAAAAAACTATTATGCAAATAAAAAAATGGATGTTAGAATACAATCATTCAATTCCTATCGAAATAGTATGATAACAAAAAGGAGATTTTAGGTATGAGATATTATGAGTCATTGAAGGATGCAATAGGTAATACGCCGATGCTTAAGCTCCAACGGGCAGATGAAAGCGTATCGTCTGATATATATGCCAAGTTGGAGCTTTTTAATCCTTGTGGAAGTGTTAAGGATCGTGTTGGCTATGCAATGGTATTGGATGCAGAGAAGAAAGGAATTCTGAAGGAAGGTAGTGTAATAATTGAAGCCACGGCGGGGAATACCGGAATTGGAATTGCTTTTGGTGCTCTTGGGAAGGGATATAGGGTAATATTTGTAGTTCCCCTTAAATTCTCTCCTGAGAAGCAAACTCTTATGCGAATGCTTGGTGCAGAAATAGTCAACACTCCTACAGAAGGAGGAATGCAGGGCGCTATCAAAAAGGCAGATGAGTTGGTAGCTGCTACTAAAGGCGCTGTTTCGCTTGGGCAGTTTGTAAATCCCGAGAATCCTGCAGTTCATTATAGAACAACGGGACCTGAAATATGGAGAGATATGTCAGGGCATATAGACTATTTTGTTGCAGGTGCCGGTAGCGGTGGAACTTTTTCGGGAATAGTCAAATATCTAAAAGAACAAAATCCTAATATTATTGCTGTTCTGGCAGATCCCGTTGGTTCAACTATGGGAGGCGGTGAACATGCCGACTATAAAATAGAAGGAATTGGAAATGATTTTATTGCAGATACCATGGATATGTCTCTGGTTGATAAGATCGTCAAAGTAAATGATGATCAGGCATATGGACAAGCTAGAGAACTTGCCGGAACCGAGGGAGTATTTGCCGGAAGTTCATCAGGAGCTGCACTATATGTTGCAAAACAAATAGCCAGGCAGGAAAAAGGCAAAAATATTGTTACTTTATTCCCGGACAGAGGCGACAGATATTTTAGCGAGCATCTTTATGAGTGAGAGGTGAAGATTATGGCAATCAGTAGATTCAGTAATAATAAAATAGAAACAAAACTTATACACGGTGGAATATATGGAGATGAACTTACAGGAGCTGTTAATGTTCCTATTTATCAGACATCCACTTATGAGCAGGAAATACCGGGAGTTCATAAAGGCTATGAATATTCCAGAACAGGTAATCCTACAAGAAAAGCACTTGAAGCTCTTATAGCAGACCTTGAAAACGGAGTTTCGGGATTTGCATTTGCATCTGGACTTGCAGCAATTACGACGGTTTTAAGTCTTTTCAAACAGGGCGATAAACTCATTATATCTGACAATGTATATGGGGGAACTTATAGAGTATTAAGCAAAGTATTCGATAATTTTGGTATTGGTTTCGAATCGGTTGATACAACTAATCCGGACAAGGTAGAAGCAGCTATAACAAGTGATGTTAAAGCAATATATGTAGAAACTCCAACCAACCCTCTTCTAGGCATCACTGACCTTGATGCTATATCAAAGATTGCTCACAAACACGGCATACTTCATATAGTTGATAATACCTTCTATACACCGTATATTCAGCGTCCAATTGAACATGGAGCGGATATAGTTATTCATAGTGCTACCAAATATCTGGGAGGGCACAGCGATCTTGTTGCTGGACTTGTTGTAGTTAATGATACAGTACTCGGCGAAAAAATTGCATTCATACAAAATGCTGCGGGCGGTGTTCTTGGACCGTTTGATTCATTCCTTCTTATAAGGGGTATTAAAACACTTGGAGTTCGTCTTGACAGACATGTAGAAAATGCAGAAAAAATTGCAGATGCTCTAAAAAACAATGCGGATGTAAAAAAAGTTTATTATCCCGGATTTAAAGACCATCAGGGATATGAAGTTAACCAAAAACAGGCAAAAAATGGTGGGGCTATGATATCATTTGAACTTACGCAAGGTCATGATATTAATAAATTCTTCAGAGCTTTATCTATTTTTGCCCTTGCAGAAAGCTTGGGCGGTGTTGAATCGCTTGTATGCCATCCTGCGACTATGACACATGCTGCTATACCAAAGGAAGTTCGTGAAAGTGTCGGAATTACTGACGGACTAATTAGAGTTTCTGTTGGTATAGAAGACGGTAATGAGCTTACAAGAGATTTATTACAAGCTATAGAAGCATCACGTATCTAAACAGGTAACATACTTAAAACTTCCCACATCGAAAACGGCGCTTGCTCCACATCCTGGCTGGAGCAAGCGCCGTTTTCGATGTGGGAGTTAAGTAATTAGTATTTTAGGTTATAGGGATAAGCTATAACCGGAAATATTTTACATGTATTATTCAAATGTTTAAAACGATGATATATTTCTTAAAACGATTGATAAGAGCAAGAGTTTAGGCAGGAGGAAAGAAATGGGCAAGTTAGATGTGAGTATTCCCGAGGTTTCTATTAGGGAGATAAGGCTTGGTTCTATAACCGGATATCAGGGTTCAGCCAAGGGACTCGTTAATGAATCGGGATGCGGAGGACTAAAAAACAGAGATCGAAAATTTCAACAATGTGCAGGATGCTCCATAAGTAAGGCGGCATGCATGGTGACGCTTATACAGGATGCGGCGGTTATAATACACGGACCGGTTGGATGTGCATCCTGTCTTCATGAATTCAATTTCACATATTATGTCAATGCCAAATCAAGAAGAGGCATAGATAATCCAACTCAGAGAAAGATATTCTCAACCAATCTAAAAGAAACTGATACCGTATATGGTGGTGCGGCAAAACTGTCTAAGGCCATAAGGGAAGTTAATGAAAGAACAAATGCATCAGCGATTTTTGTGCTTAGTTCCTGTGCGTCGGCGATTATAGGTGATGATATAGAGAGCATTACAAACGAAGCTGAAGAGGAAATAGGAAAACCGGTGGTTGCAATTTACTGTGAAGGTTTTAGATCTACAGTATGGACGACAGGCTTTGATGCCGGATATCACGGAATAGTAAGAAAGATTGTTAAGCCACCTGTTAAGAAAAATGACAAGCTTATAAATGTTATCAATTTCTGGGGTTCTGATGTTTTTACAAATTGGTTTGAACCATTTGGAGTTAAGCCAAATCTTATTACACCATATTCTACAATAGATGGACTTGCACATGCATCTGAAGCTATAGCAACAGTTCAGATATGTCCTACACTGGGTTCTTATCTTGGCGCAGCTCTTGAACAGGAATATAACGTCCCTGAAATAAGGACGGCAGCTCCTTACGGAATTATACAGACTGACAGATGGTTCAGAGAACTTGGTAAACTTCTTCACAAAGAAGACATTGCTGAGAAAGTTATTGAGGAGAAAAAAGAGAAATATTTACCCAAAATAGAAGAACTTAGAAATAAGTTAAAAGGTGTAAGAGCGTATGTTACAGCCGGTTCTGCACACGGACATGCCCTTTTGAATATCGTAGGAGATCTTGGAATGGAAGCAGTTGGTGCAAGTGTATTTCACCATGATCCGTCATATGATAACGGAAACATCGCAGCAGATCTCCTTGAAAGGCGAGTAAAAGATTACGGAGATGTACCCAATTATAACGTATGTGCCAAGCAGGAATTTGAATTTGTTAATGTCTTAAACAGAATTCGCCCGGATATGTTATTGGCAAGGCATGGAGGAATTACACTTTGGGCTGCAAAACTTGGAATCCCTTCTCTTTTAGTAGAAGACGAGCAGGCCAACATGGGTTATGAGGGACTCATAAGTTATGGAGAAAAGATTGTGGAAACCCTTGAGAATACAGAGTTTATAGAAAATCTTTCAAAACATATTACAAATCCTTACACAGATTGGTGGATGAATGAGCAGCCTGATTCGTTCTTAAAAGAAGCTAAGTCGGAGGTTATATAAATGGGAGCAGAAATAATCGAACAGGAAAGATTTACATGTGCTCTTGGAGCTATGCAGACTGTAGTTGCTATTCCAAAGGCACTTCCAATACTTCACTCAGGACCGGGATGCGGGGATATGGTTTCAGGCTTTTTCCAACGATCAAAGGGATATGCAGGTGGAAGCACGACTCCATGTACGAACTTTTCAGAAAAAGAGGTTGTATTTGGGGGTGTTAACAGATTAAGAGAGCTTATAGATAATTCATACAAAATCTTAAATTCGGATCTCCAGGTTATTTTCACAGGATGTACTGCAGGAATCGTTGGAGATGATGTAGAGTCAGTGGCTGAAGAGTTTAGAGAGCAAGGTAAACCAATTGTATATGTTGAGAGTCCGGGATTTAAGAGTAATAACTACGTATCACATTCAGTGGTCGTTAATGCGATAATCGACCAATATGTAAGTAAGTATGAGGACGAAAGCACCTTTAGAAGTGAAAAGAATACAGTTAATGTTTTTGCTTCTATTCCCTATCAGGATATGTTCTGGAGAGGAAATCTTGATGAATATAAAAGACTCTTGGAGGAAATTGGATTAAAAGTAAACATATTATTCGGGGACAGATCAGAAGGAGTAACAGAATGGCAGAATATACCAAAAGCAGGTTTTAATATTCTGGTATCGCCATGGTATGGAAGAGAAATTGTAGAACATCTAAGAGATGTATACGGACAGCCTTTTGTACAGTACCCAAACATTCCAATTGGAGCCGGCGAAACAGAGAAATTCCTAAATAAAGTCGTGGCTTTTGCATTAGAACAAGGGTCAGATATAAATGAAGTAAAGGCCAGGAAATTTATAAAAAGAGAATCTGATGCGTATTATGCTCAGCTTGAAGACCTTGCAACATTTCTACTTGAATTCAGATATGGACTTCCCAATCATGCACATATAATTCATGATGCTGGATATGTCCTTGGAATTTCAAAGTTTCTGATAAATGAAACCGGAGTTATACCCAAAGAACAATTCATTGTGGATGATACTCCTGAAAAATATCAAGAAGAAATAGCTGCTGAACTTCAGAGTATCTCACAAAAAAGAAAGATACAAGCATTTTTTTCACCTGATGCAGGGGAGGCTCAGAACACGATAAGAGAATTAAATCATCAAGGTAAGGGTATAATCATAGGTTCCGGCTGGGACAAACAGATTGCACGTGAAAAAAACTATGACTTTATATCAGCAGCTATTCCTACAGATTACAGACTTGTGATGAGAACGGGCTATGCAGGATTTAGCGGAGGGCTTCGCCTTATTGAAGATATTTATAGTAATACGCTTTCTAAATTTGCATAGGAAACCAAAGACTTAAAAGGGGATGAAGCTTTTTGGAAATTTGGATTTTTTTCGGATATAGCAGGTTAAAAGGAGATTAGTATGGGAAAAATAAGAGCAGCTTTTGCAAGTAGCAATAATGCTTATATAGATGAACATTTTGGCTCAGCACAATATTTTCAAATATATGACATTGACGAAGAAAATTCTGCGTATGTCGAAGAGCGAAGGATAAATCCTCTGTGCAAAGGACATTGTGAGGGCGGATTTGAAGCTCTCTATGACCTTCTTGAAGATGTGGATTCAGTTTTTGTGCTTAGGATAGGCGAATCGGCGGCAGGCTATATGATACAGCATGGCAAAAGAGTTTTTGAAGCTCACGGATTTATTGAAGATATTACTAAAGAGCTTATAAATGATGGTTTTGCAAAAGAAAATGGCAGAAAAGAGGCAGTGTAGTGGCAAAAAGTTATATGGAGCTTACGCAGAATCATCCATGCTTTGCCAGGGGACAAAAAAGTAACATATGACTTTGGTTGCAAGTATCATAATGCTTGTGATAGGTCAGATTCTTGGAATTATCTTGACTGTTACGAATCCTACAGGACTTGCTCCTGTGAAACCCTTATATACAGGTATGGGCGGGATAATTAATATTTTACGATCGCTTCCGCAGATGATAATGATAATATTGATGATTCCTGTTTCGAGAATGCTGTTCGGCAAGTCATATGGTACCAATGCATGCATTATTGCAATTGCAGCAAGTTGCATTCCTATGTATGCAAGAATGGTTGAATCAAGCCTTCTGGAAATTGAAAAAGGAAAGATAGACGCTGCTAAAGCTCTTGGAAGTACGAATTTTCAAATTATTACAAGAGTCATTATTCCTGAAACGCTCCCTTCTCTCATAAGAGGATATACGCTGGCGGTTATATCAGTCATATCGATGACTGCACTTGCAGGAATGTTTGGAGCAGGTGGAATTGGTGATATAGCAGTAAGGTTTGGCTATCAAAGGTTTCAACACGATGTGCTCTTTGCAACTGTATATGTCCTTGTAATACTGGTACAGGGAATACAGCTTATAGGGGATCGTGTTTCGAGACATATACTTATAAAAAGGCATCTTCAGTCATTTGATGCAAAGTCAAAAAGGAGGAGAAATTATGAAAAAGAATCTGGAAAAAACGTTGAAAGCTGCAGCATCTCTAATGGTATCGGTAGCAATGTTGTCAGCTTGCGGACAGGCAACTAGTACAGGGGATGCAGATACATCTTCCAATAGTCAAAATATTAGCTCTGCTAATGCACTTGCAATAACAGATGGAGAAATACCTGATATTGATCTGTCTGCATATGATATATCAAAGTCAAATCTTGGAACAGTGAATGATGACGGACTAAGAGAGATTACGGCTATATCTGATCTTACTCCTCATTCTGAACTCTTGGAGTACATAGAACCTTCGCTTGAAGCTATTGGACTTAAGGTGGTGCTTGTGTCAACAGCTGCGGATTCTACTACACTTGAAAAAACTCAGAATGGCGAAATTGATTTTAATTTCTTTGCACACTGGCCGTATGTGAATGATCAGAATGAAACTAATGGATTTACAATTGTAAATGCAGGAGATATTCATGTAGAACCAATAAGAGCCTATTCTGACAAATATACATCTGTTGATGAGATAAGTGATGGGGATGTTATTGCTATTCCAAACGATGCAACCAATGAGTACAGAGCTCTTAAAATTCTTGAGGAGCAAGGATTTATAACACTTGAAGATGATACGGATTCTACACTTAGCGCTACAGTTGACAACATAATCTCTTATGAAAAGGAAATTGAAATTGTAGAGCTTGATTCTGCTCAGATAATTCCCACTAAGGATGATTTTGATGTATTTATTACAAATACCAATAAAGCACTTGAAGCCGGAATTACATCAAATGTTCTTTTTTCAGAAAATGGAGAAGCTAATCCTTTTGCCAATATTATTGCTGTAGCAAGTGGTAATGAAGATGATCCGGCAATATTGGCGGTAGTAGCAGCCCTTCGTTCTGATGCAGTAAAGGAATTTATTGAAGAGAAATATAACGGAGCAGTAATACCGGCAGAATAACCCCTGTATTCTTTTAAAAACTTGGCTTTTGGCAAAAAGCAAAAAGAAAATGATAAGTAGGTGCAGACTATATGACTATTAATCAAATAAGATATGTAATCTATATAGCGAAATGCGGATCATATAATAAGGCGGCTGAGCAGCTTTTTGTAGCTCAGCCATCCCTTACAAATGCTATACAGGATCTGGAAAAAGAACTTGGAATTACTATTTTCATAAGGGGTTCGCACGGCGTGTCACTTACTCCTGATGGTGCGGAAGCTCTTCTTCATTTCAGACAATTATATGACCAATATGAGGACATCATCGACAAGTACTGTGTAAATCATGATGTCAGGAAGAAATTCGGAGTTTCTACTTTACATTATTCTTTTGTTGTAAAAGCCTTTGTAGAGCTTGCGGGAAGTCTTGATACAACAAAGTATGATTTCGCCATCAGAGAATGCCGGACATTAGAGGTTATGGATGATGTCAGCAAGAAAAGAAGTGAAATAGGGATTTTATATCTAAATGATTTCAACCGGGTCTTTATCAGTAAATTACTTAGACAAAAGGAGCTTGAATTTCATCACCTTATTAATTGCAGAGCGTATGTATATCTTTGGAAGAAACATCCTCTTGCCCAAAAAAATAAAATAAATTTCGATGATCTGAAAGAATATCCATGCCTCTCATTTGAACAAGGTGATGATAGCTCTTTTTATATGGCTGAAGAAGTTCTTAGTACAGAAGATTATGATAGAGTTATAAAGGCCTGTGACAGGGCTACGATGCTTAATCTCATGAGAGGGCTGGGCGGCTATACTCTGTGCTCCGGAATAATATGTGAAGAACTCAACGGAGACGATTATGTAGCAGTGCCTTTTGAGGATAAAAGAATCGAAACTGACAGCTCAATGGAAATTGGCTATATTACAAGGAAACGAACAAGTCTTAGTTCAATCGGAGAAATATATATTGAAGAAATCAAAAAATATCTTGAATATGCTGATGACTTGAAAGATGAAAATGAAGAAAAATTAAGACGGATTGTGTAATAACTAAAACTTCCCACTTGCCAAACTGGCAAGTTTTAGTTAGGTACCATAGGAGATTTTGATATCGGGCTATAGATATAATCTATAGCCTTTTTGCTTGCAATTATTATCATTTGGGAGTAATATTCTTTTAACACGCAAATCCTACTGAAACGATATGAATAGTCTGATAACATATAAGGAGGTCAATTTATGAGCAGTACAAGTTTTATTGAAAATGAAGAGAACTGGGGAATCGGAACAAAGTGCATACAGTCCGGATATAAACCTAAAATTGGTGAAGCAAGAGTACTCCCTATATATCAGAGTACTACATATAAATATGACGATCTTGATCAGGTTGAAAGACTTTTTTCACTACAGGAAAGTGGTAATAAATATTCCAGAACAGGGAATCCTACATTAAATGCTCTTGAAGCTAAGGTTGCAGCGCTTGAAGGAGGCGTTGGCGCTCTTACGGCTGCATCCGGACAGGCAGCAGTATACCTTGCAATCTCAACTATAGTTCAATCAGGAGACCATATTGTGGCATCTAATGCTATATATGGAGGAACATATACGCTTTTAGATGTGAGGCTTAGAAAGCTTGGAATAGAGACTACATTTGTTGATCCCAATGCTCCTATTGAAGAACTTAGAAAGGCATTTAAAGATAATACCAAGATTGTATATGGTGAGACAATTGGTAATCCTGCACTTGGTATCCTTGATTTTGATAAATTCTCTGCTCTTGCCAAGGAGTTCGATGTTCCATTCCTTGTTGATAATACGCTTGCAACTCCTTTTTTGTGCAAGCCTTTGAAACATGGTGCTGATATTGTAATACATTCAGGAACCAAGTATATGGATGGACACGCAGTTGCCCTTGGCGGAATAATAGTTGATGGCGGAAGTTATAATTGGGCAAATGGTAAGTTTCCTGATTTCGTAGAACCTGATGAACAGTATGCCAATACATCATATACAGGAAAATTTGGAAATAAAGCATTTATCACAAAGGCACGTGCGCAGTATCTGAGAGATTACGGCCCTGTTCTTAGTCCATTGAATGCATTTCTTATAAATCTTGGACTTGAATCTCTTCATTTACGAGTACCAAGGCATTCTGATAATGCTCTTAAGCTTGCACAATTTCTCCAAAAAAACGAGGCTGTCAACTGGGTTAACTATCCGCTGCTTGAGGACAATTCCAATTATCCTAAGGTCAAAAAATATTTTGACTATGACGGAGCAAGCGGCGTTCTGACTTTTGGTCTTAAGGGTGGAAGGGAAGCGATAAGGACATTCTTTGCATCACTAAAGGTTGCGGCACTTGTGGTTCATGTAGGAGATGCGAGAACATCAGTCTTGCATCCTGCTACAAGCACGCATTCACAGATGAGTCCGGAAGATAGGCAATCTGCAGGTATTCCTGACGATATGATAAGAGTGTCTGTGGGAATAGAGGATGCAGAGGATATAATTGCAGATTTTGAGCAGGCTATTCTAAAAGCTACAGAGCATGCTAAGGTAGAAAGTATTGCATAAGGAACTGTAAAAAACAACTCATATATCTTGCCGGTATTTTTTTCGATAGCATGATAAAAAAACTTACAGTTATGACTGAATATGAGACGGCTTTGGGAGATTCTTTATGAACTTAAAAGTAGATATAAAAAAATATTTTGAATTGCAAAATGATACAAAATATATAAAAGATATAGTTGATATTAACGTTGAATCGCATGCATATCTTCCGCAGGTCGATGATGTAAAGAACGACTGGCTTTCATTCGTATCTGTTCCCGCATTCAAGCTTGCTCGACAAGAAAACGGAAAGGACTTTGATTCATTTCTATCTCTGGGAACGGGGTCGGGTCTTGATACACTTGCAGCTGCCGAAATACTTGGAGCTAAAAAGCTTGGTTTTACTGACCTTATGCAAGACGTTGTTGATGCCGCCAAAAACAATATAAAAAATGGCTTATTAAATGAGGATAAGTACGAGCTTATAAGCGGAGTTGGAGACCTTTTTGCACCATTTGCCAAAGGGTATGATGCTGCTGTTCGTCCAAGATTTGACGTAATATATGAGAATCTTCCCAATGTTCCTCTTACGGATGACAAGGAAGTGACAAGTAGTCGTAACAGCGGTCATTATCTTGAAAAAAGAGCTGAGAGGATACCACAAAAAATTCATGATGACATGCTTGATCTTCATTATCTGGCGCTTTCGCAGGCAAGTGAATATCTTACGCCAAGCGGATTTATCTTTTCACTAATGGGAGGAAGAGTTACACTTGACTCATTTATAAGACTTGGAATAGAGGCCGGCGTAAAATCTGAGATTTATACCTATCAGTGGAAGGTTCAAGCTGAACCGGGTGATGTGATAGGAGGTTATGCCCAGCAGGAAAAAGAAGGCTTTGGTCCATTTATTTTCTACAAATCAGAAGACCTTGAGAAGGCCTTTGAAGGAATTAGTACAGAAGAATCCGGTAAAAGAGCATTCGATATAGAAAAAAGCCTAAAGGACAAAAGACTTACGGCAAGTAAGGCCTTTGAGATCTGGAATAATGGAGGCAGCATAGGACACACTGTTGTGGTGCTGAAGTCTCATGTCTAATAATATCGATACAAAAATAAGAGCCATAATAGATGAATCCTTTAGGCAACTTGCTTCTTATCAAAATGCTGAAGATAGTGCATTATTGAATTATGGCGAAAGAAAAAAAGTTTCGCAAGATCAAAGATTATCTGATTTGAACAGTGAAATAGAGAAGGTTATATCCCTGGGCCTTCCAAATCAGGTTGAAAGTTTTGAAAAAAATTCGTCCCCTCTACTTAAATATTTAGATGACCCTTTTGTGCAGGGTAATAAAGAAACAAATCATCTTGTAGAACTGATCAAGGATGTAATGGAATATCTTCCTTGGAAATATAATTATGAAGAAAGAGGGGAAAATTCTAATCTTGGTTCGTATATGGGATGGGCCGAACTTATAGGTCCCGAAGCACCATATAGGACAACGAAGTATTGCCTTGGCTTTACACTTATTTCAAAGGGAACTTTATACCCCGAACATAAGCATCCTGCTGTAGAGATATACAAGGTGCTATCAGGAACGGCAGACTGGACACTTGAGAAAGTTACTACACTTAGGAACCCTGGCGAAGTGATTCTTCATCCATCCAATAAGATTCATAAGATGCAGACATATGATGAAACGCTTCTTGCTTTATATATTTGGAGCGGTAATGATGTAGTTACATTGTCATCTTATGTTTGAAAGCATATTTCAAAAATATATGTTATTATGAAATAACCTAAATAATTCGAAACGGAGAAATATAATGGAAAAAATTGCAAGTTTTACAGTTGATCACTTGAAGTTGGAACCGGGTGTGTATGTGTCACGTAAGGATCACGTCGGAAAAGAAGTAATTACTACATTCGACCTTCGTATGACTGCGCCTAATAAAGAGCCTGTAATGAATACAGCAGAGATTCATACAATAGAACATCTTGGTGCAACTTTTTTAAGAAATGATGCTGAGTATAAGGATAAAACCATATATTTTGGACCGATGGGCTGTAGGACAGGCTTTTATCTGCTTCTTGCAGGAGATCTTGAAAGCAGGGATATTATAGATCTGCTTATCAGAATGTATGAATTTATAAGAGATTTTGAAGGAGATATCCCGGGAGCAGCTGCAAGAGATTGTGGTAATTATCTTGACCAAAACCTTCCTATGGCACATTACCTGGCATCAAGATATCTTGAAAAAACACTTTATGATATTACAGAAAATCATCTCGTATATGAGACTTCTGAATTGGATAAATAATTTACTCAAACTTCCCACATCGAAAACAGCGTTTGCTCCAGCTAGGATGCGGGGTGCTCACCGCGAAATAGATGGCGCTATAAAAGTGCCCCTAACGCATGGGAAGTGTTTCCATTTTGGATATTGATCAAAGGATTCTACATTATGCAGTATAAAGGCCTTCGACTGATGTCGAAGGCCTTTGGCAAGTGGCAAAGTAAATGCAGGTATTACTTTACTATGGTAAAATAAAAATATATATCGTCATCATCACCCTCAATTGCAATTGCTGCATATCCGTCAAATATATAGAAGGGATAGATATATTTTCCATCTTCAATGATTGTTTGGCCAGAGATTATGCATTCTATAGATTCGCCATCTAGAGTGACAATAACTGTTCCCTGCATCGTGACTTCTAACGTCATATCGCTATAGCCTATTGATTCTAAATCATCAAGTTTATAGACTTTGTCACCACAAGAAGCCATTTCTATTGTATAGGTACCTATATCATCAAGGTATAAAACAAGTCTTCCTTCACCATCTAAATAGTAGTAATCTTCGATCCATGTGCTGGTGGCTACAATACCATCATTCTGGCAGAAGTAGTAATAACCGTCATCGAGGACGACCCAATGATTTGTTATCATTTGGACATTGTCGTCGAAGATGTAGTAATTGCCATTGACCAATGTTTTATCAGTCGCGTAATAGGGTGTATCGTCTTGATTGTCAATATTATCTTGTGAGTACGAGATAGTACCCAAACTGCTTGCTAGGTTCCTAAATAATAATGAGTGATAGAAGTGGCGATTTTGATGTGCTACAATAACTTCGATGGTCAAAATTTTAATTTCAAGAGCTTGAGTTCAAGTTTTTTAGTTCAAGAGCTTAAGTTCAAGATTCAAGTTAAAGACCTTAAGTTTAAATTTCAAATGAAGCGAGGTATTTCTTAATATGGATGACAAAGAATTTTTGTTTCTAAAGCCTTATTTTTCACATACAATTTGGGGAGGAAATAAGCTAAGAACTGTATTTGGATATGACGAGCCGGGTGATGATATTGGCGAATGCTGGGGAATTTCGGCTCATCCAAGCGGTGAATGTATTGTTCTAAATGGTCCTTACAAGGGTATGAAACTTTCTGATGTCTGGAATGATTATCCGATGCTTTTTGGCAAAAAGGATAATAAAGGTATTAAATTTCCACTTCTTACTAAAATAATTGATGCAAGAGATGATCTAAGTATTCAGGTTCATCCGGATGATGAATATGCCAATAAGAATGAAAACGGTTCCTTTGGCAAGACGGAGTGCTGGTATATACTGGACTGTGATGAGAATGCAAGGATAATTATAGGTCATAATGCTACTAGTAAAGAAGAGCTTTGCAGTATGATAGATGAGGGAAAATGGGACGAACTTATAAGACTTGTTCCAATCCATAAGGGGGATTTTCTGCAGATTAATCCGGGAACCGTCCATGCCATAAAAGGCGGAACAACCTTGCTTGAGACTCAGCAAAGTAGTGATATTACATATAGGCTTTATGATTATGACAGACTTCAAAACGGTAAGAAGCGTCCGCTTCACCTATCACAGAGCAAGGATGTAATAACTGTCCCGGCAGCTTTGGTTGATGAATGCATAATAAGAGCGTCTAAAACTCCGGAGAATACATTGTATAAGCTCTATGGTTGCAAGTTCTATAAGGTATACAAGATCGATATAACACAGAATACAACGATAGATAAAGTTGATGACTATATGCTTATATCTGTGATAAATGGCGAAGGTAGCGTAAATGGTCAGAAAATTAAGATGGGAGACCATTTTATTGCTACTAAAGAAGTTGACAAGCTTTCATTTGCGGGCAAGATGAATATAATTGCATCTGCGGAATGATAACTTACTCAAGTTTCCCACATCGGAAATGGCGGACACCTCTCATCCTAGCCGGAACTATCGCCATTTCCGATGTGGGAAGGTAATAACTTACAAAAAAACTTTATAGAAAACAGCAATCGCCTAAAGATTGAAGAATATTCTTCCGATATACCAAGCGGAGAAGTTTTGATCCTGCAACTTAACCATGAAATGGATTTCGTTTTTTACATGGAGGTAGGTGTTATGGCAGGAAATTTAAGAATAGGTTCGTATCTAGCTTTTTATAATAGTGGAAATTATAAAACCGGGGCAGGTGAGGTTAATTATGGAAACTCATCCGCTTCCGGTTGTTTTGCTTCTTCAAATGGAAGTAAGATGCAGTCAGACGTTGCTTTTAGTGTGTCAGAAAATATCAACAACGCTAATCGACAGAGTAAACAGGAAGAGCTTAATAATATTCGAAATCAACTTCGTCAGATGAAGAGAGAACAGATTCAAAAATCGGATTTGTTTACTTCTACGTCTAATTCTATAGATGATTTTCTTAAAATGTCAGGCTCCCCGGATGCGGAAGAAGACACAGAAAAACATGTATCCAAATATAATTATAAGGATGTAGCCAATAAGATAATAAGGGCTAAGAATTCTCAAAGTGCGGGGCAAGCTGTTCTTAGCGCCAAAAGAAAAGTTGCTGAGGTTAAGCGTATGATTGGCAGAGGAGATGGAGATCCACAGGAGCTACAGCTTGCGCTTACTCATGCAAAGAGAATGGAAATGGTTGCAAGGAAGAAAAAGCACCATCTTGAACTGGAAGAATATGTGCAAAGAACTCAAATGCGCGACGAGCAGCAAGAAAAAGAGGAAGTGGATACACAGTCTATTAGCTCTATGATGACAGAAAATGCTGAAAATGAGATTTCGGATAAAGAAGATGCAATATTTGAAGCCCGTCAGGATATGATTTCTGAGGTTATGGAGAGCTTTGAAGAGAATGCTACAAATGTATCGGATGATGCGCTTGCATCTATAAATGATATGATTTCTGAATTTGGCGAAGAAGAGCTTGAGATGCTTGAAGAATCCATGCGGATGTTAGAAGACATGGAGATTGTAGATCCGCATATGAGTAAAGAGGATCTTGAAGAGCTAAAGCAAAGGCATAGAAATTCAGAAAACAAAGCTATAACAAAGGCAAATATGGAATATCTAAAAGGTATGTTCAAACATCTGGAAGAAAGTAAAGGCTATGGTAAGTCAAACAGTCTGACTCTTGGGAGCGGTATGTGTACTGCAGGGACTTCATACAGCACTTTTTCATCGGCTGCTGGCGCCGTGCAGGGCGTAGTTGCCGGTTCGGGCTCCGTAGATATTCAAATATAATGCTAAATTTCCAATTATAATTTTATGCTTTTTCCAGCTTAGAAAGATTATTCTTATGCAGTATCATGATAAGTGGGTGAGAAGCTTTTAATGGTTCATTTGGATCTATAGCTTCTTTCAACACATCTTCTTTTATGGCAATTACATTGGCGCCATATTTCTTTCTGAGGTTGAGTTCTTTGAGCGATCTACCGACCCATTTATCTTTGGGAGCCATTTCTACAAGACATAAATCGTTACTGATATCAAGGTATTCCAGGAAATTTCCTGCGATAAGCCGCTTGGCAGTTCGGATGCCGCTTTCTTCTTCAGGATAGATTACTTCGTCGGCTCCGACCTTTGTAAGTACGGTGCCCATTCGCTGACTTCCTGCCTTGGCTACAACCCATTTTACTCCGCATTCTTTGGATACCATTGTAGATATGATGCTGGCTTCAAGGCTCATCCCCATGGAAACAATTGCACAATCAATATTGGAGATTCCAAGAGCCTTGACAGCAGCAGGATCTGTAAGATCAGCTTCTATTGCAGAAGTTGCCTTGGCGGAATATTGCTCAATGAGGTTTTCATCATTATCTACGACCATAACATCAGCACCGCTTTCGAGAAGTTTGTCAGCAATTGCCTGACCGAATTTACCAAGTCCGAATACTACAAAAGAATTGTATTTCATGTTAATCCTCCATTATCCTACTATAAAGTGTCCATTTGAGAACTTAATATCGTTTTTGTCTGAATGGGAAGTCTTAAAGAATAGAGCCATCGATATTGGGCCTATTCTTCCTGCATACATTCCGATCATTACAATTATCATCCCATAAATGTTGAGGTTGGATGTAAGACCTCTGGAAAGCCCAACCGTTCCTGTTGCACTGAATATCTCATAAGCAGCCGACAAAAGTGGTATTTTTGCAGTCTGCATCAAAGCCAGTATGAGGACGATTGTAACAACAAGATTTGAGGTGATGATTGCGCAAGCTTTATTTATGAGTCTGCCGGAAACTGATCTTTTAAAAACAACAGGTTCGTTTCTGTCTCTAATAAAGGAAGTTGCATTAAGAAACAAAACGAAAATTGTAACGGTTTTGACACCGCCGGCTGTACCAACAGGTGAACCTCCTATGAACATGTATATGCAACCTATGAGGCATGTCGATGCGGACAGGTGCTCTTGAGGAATTGTTGCAAAACCGGCAGTTCTAAATGTTACAGATTGAAAGAAACTGCTAAGTATCTTGTTTCCAAGCGAAAGATTTGCTATTGTGTCTGGATTATTCCATTCAAAACATAATATAAATAAAGCACCGGATATCAGGAAAAATATAGTTAAACTGATGACGAGCCTTGTATGTTCACTAAGTCTTTTCCAAAAGGTTGTAATGCTATAGCCGTGTGCAAGGCTAATCTTAAGCTTTTCAATTATGTCGAACCACACGACGTATCCAAGACCACCCAGAACAATAAGGGCTATGGTTATGATATTGACAGGGATGTTTGAATTGTATTCAATTAGAGAATTTGAACCTATTACATCCATTCCTGCATTACAAAATGCTGATACAGAGTTGAAAATTGATATCCATAATCCTCTTAGAAAACCAAATTTTGGTATAAATATAAGAGAGTAGAGTATAGCTCCGATTCCCTCGATGATGAAGGTGTCCTTGATTACTCGCAGAAGGAACTTGATAAGTCCATGTATGGAGTCGAGGTTGTAATAATCCTGGATAAGAAGACGTGTGCTTAGAGAGAACTTCTTCTTAAGTATTATCATAACAGCTGAATAGAGTGTTATTACGCCAAAACCACCTATCTGAATCAGTATCAGTATTATAAGCTGCCCCCAAAATGACCAATGTGAAAAGGTATCTACAACAACAAGTCCGGTAACACATATGGACGTTGTAGCAGTGAACATGGCAGTGGAAAATCCTGTATGTTCTCCTTGTGCAGTTGCAAAAGGAAGCATTAATAGAAGAGCACCTATTATAATTGCCAATAGAAAACCAAGGACAATTATCTGGGAAAAAGACATTCTGGTCCTTGCCTTGTATTTTTCGTTAAATAGTTTCAAAACACATCCCCCATAAAAGCGTCTAATTTATCAAACTTTTCAAAATGAATAGAAAGTAACTTAGATATTATATAGCACTATGTGTATTTCGTCATCAAAAATCTGACTTAGCATACTTTGTAGGCGGTGTAATCTTATACGTAGAGTCTGTTCTTTAAGTGCGGATAGAAGCTCTGGTTATACAAGGATCCGGGTGAAAGATAATTTAGAACTATGAAGCGTGCTAGTGTTGAATAAATAAAGCGGCGACGCGTTAACCGGCTAAAATATATCAAAATATTTGATTTAACTTGTTCTTTTTGCAAAGTGGAGTTATAATTACTTTCTTGCGTTAAAACTTTGCGCCGTTTAAGCGTTAATGATTTTACGCCAAAAACTATATTATAGAGGAAAAAACATATGAAACAAGAAAAGAAAATGACGGGATTAACACTTGCATTCATTGCGTTTTCAACTGTGTGGGGGTTTGGAAATGTTTTAAATGGATTTGTTTATTTCAACGGAATTCAGGTAATATTCAGCTGGATTCTTATGTTTGCTTTGTACTTCGTTCCGTACGCACTTATGGTCGGAGAGCTCGGCTCAGCTTTTAAGGAATCCGGTGGTGGTGTAAGCTCATGGGTTCATTCAACTATGGGCAAAAGACTCGCCTATTATGCCGGCTGGACTTATTGGGCTGTTCATATTACTTATATTGCAAGTAAATCAAGTGGCGGTCTTAAGGCTCTTAGCTGGGCAATATTTCAGAATGCAGAAGCTTATGATGAACTTCCTACAAAGCTTGTACAGATTGTTACATTCATTGTACTCATCCTATTTTGCTTTATTGCAAGTAAAGGTCTTAGCCCACTTAAAACCATTACTACTATTGCAGGGACCAGCATGTTTGTAATGTCTCTTTTGTATATAATAATGATGTTTGCGGCTCCTGTTATTAATCCTGGTGCAACATACGTATCAATGGATTTTAGCATTCGCAATCTGATTCCGAATTTTAATGTATCATATTTTACATCACTTTCCATTCTGGTATTTGCTGTAGGTGGATGTGAGAAGATTTCTCCATATGTTAACAAGATGAAGGATCCCAGTAAAAATTTCCCTAAGGGAATGGTGTTCCTTGCCATCATGGTTGTCGTATGTGCTATGCTTGGTACAATTTCTATGGGTATGATGTTTGATCCTGCAGATATCAATGCATCTGATGAAGCTTTCAGTAGTTATGTTTCGAATGGATCTTATTGGGCATTCCAGAAGCTTGGTCAGTATTATCACGTCGGCAATCTGCTCTTGATAGTATATGCACTTTGTAATGTTGTAGGTCAGTTTTCAACACTTCTTCTTAGTATTGATGCACCTCTTCGTATTCTTCTTGGTAATGAGGACAGTAAAGAGTTTATACCGTCAGGCCTCCTTAAACAAAACAAGAATGGCGCATATATCAATGGTATCAAGATGGTAGCGATTCTTGCAGGAGCTATTATAATTGCACAATCATTTGTACCCGGCGCTGCAACAGTTCTTCGTCAGCTCACAAAGCTCAATTCTGTATGTATGCCTATGCGTTATCTGTGGGTATTCGCAGCATATATTGCACTTCGTGTTCAGAATGACAAGTTCAATCCTGAATATCGTTTTGTAAAGAACAAGGTTGTTGGTATAATATTTGGTGGATGGTGTTTTCTTGTAACAGCTGCGTGTTGCATAATGGGTGTATATTCTGATGATGCTTTGACACTGGCACTTAACATCATTACCCCGATAGTACTTATCGGTCTTGGACTTATTCTGCCTATAATTGCGGAAAATGAAAAAAAGTCCAAAAGAAAGTAACTTTGATTTCCCTATTTTGAATACAATAAGATATTTTTGCATAAGGATACGAAAATGGGAGTGTTGATTGAATTATTCATAACCCTTGCCAAGATTGGACTTTTCACCTTTGGCGGGGGTTATGCAATGATATCGATAATAGAAGATGAGTGTGTTGAGAAAAAACACTGGCTTACACATGAGGAGATGATGAATCTTACTGTTATTGCCGAATCAACACCAGGGCCTATTGCAATTAATTGTGCAACCTTTGTTGGCTATAAAAAGGCGAAGCTAATTGGTGCTATTGTGGGAACTGTTGCTATGGTGCTTCCCTCTTTTACCATAATATATATCATTTCGAAACTTCTTGATAATTTTCTGGATATTGGCATAATAGCCAGAATGTTTAAAGGCATAAAATTATCTGTTGGCGTTATGATACTGTTGGCCGGTATAAACATGGCGCGTAAAATGCCCCGGAAACCGCTTATGATGGGTATTATGGCTGTATCTTTTTTGGTAATGTTAGGTATTAGCTTATTTGGAGTTAACGTATCTGCAGTTTATCTTATGGTTGTAGCAGGGGCACTAAATCTCATTATTTTTACGGTAAGGGAAAAGATAATAATGGGAGGCAGTAAATGATATTGCTGGATTTGTTTCTGGGATTTTTGAAGGTTGGTTTTTTTTCTTTTGGCGGAGCTTATGGTTCTATACCCATTATAAGAGATGTAGTTTTTAGGTACGGATGGATGAGCGATGAAGAGATTACCTATATGATCGCAGTTAGTGAATCTACGCCGGGGCCGATAATGGTCAATCTTGCAACCTATGTTGGGAGTACAAAGGCCGGAATTATTGGCGCAGCCATTGCTACCATTGGAGTTGTAATTCCTTCTTTTGTAATAATACTGCTTGTAATGGTTATACTTAAGAATTTGCTTAATAACAAATATGTTCAGGCTATTCTTAGTGGATTTACATCTTGTGTCATTGGGATAATAATAGCAACAGGTCTTTATATGATCATTTCCAGAGTGATGAATATATCTTCTGATATGATGACCAATGTAAAATCCTTCATTATTGTGCTAGTTCTGCTTGCAGTGAGCTTTGTATATAAGAAATTTGCGAAGCAAAAAATTTCGCCGATAAAGCTGATTATTTTGGGCGGAGTGCTTGGAATAATATTTTTTTGATGCTTGAGGGATGAGAATAGCGCTGACAACTTAGAAAAAACGAGGGTTTTACATGAAGATTTTTGATTGATGTTGAAAAAATAACGTTTTTTCGTCAAAAACTCTTGTAAATGCGACTAGTATGCGATATCATTAAAAAGTCAGGTATAAAACCTGATAAATACTAATTTATTGAGGAGGTTCTAAAATATGAACAAGGGTGAGTTAGTTGAAGCAATCGCAAAGGAGACAGGTCTTTCTAAGAAGGACGCTGACGCTGCAGTTAAGGCTTTAGTTGATACAATCACTAAGGCTCTTAAGAAGAAGGACAAGGTTCAGCTTGTTGGTTTCGGAACATTCGAAACAACAAAGAGAGCAGCAAGAAACGGCAAGAATCCTCAGACAGGTGCTACAATCAAGATTCCTGCTACTACAGCTCCTAAGTTTAAAGCTGGTAAGGCTTTGAAAGATGCTGTAAACAAGAAATAATTTTTTGACAACAGAATATTATGAAAGGCCACAGCCTGTTCGCTGTGGCTTTTTTATTTTCGGGAGCGTAATTCAACCTTCCTATATCGAAAAGGCATGAGCTGTTTTCGATGTAGGGAGGTTGAGCTACCTAATTGTATGTGGGGAGGTTGAGCTAACTAATTGTATTGACGTATAAGTGTATAAAGCTTATACTTACGACTGGTATTTGGAGGAGTTAACATAGAAAAAAGGAAGGGTATCCATGAAGAGGCTTTATAGCTTTATAATGCTCATATTGGTTCTTGTCAGCATGTTTACAATCAAGGCTGATAGTTTTGGAAGAACACTTGAGTATTGCAATGAGATAATTGCATCTTCTTTTGATGGCCTTTCATATTCTGCTTGTTCTGATGATATTTCGTCATCAGATGATTCTTTGAGCGGAAAATTTGAATATGTAAGTACGAGAAGTGCTTCTGAGAATATTGCTCCAATTAATCTTTCGGATATTATAAAATGTATATATTCGGTCAAAGAGTCTGTTCTTAGCGAAGGCAAACAGTATACATGCAGAGGTCTTTTTGGGCTATTGCTTATTCTTCTTTTGTTTGTACATTTCTTTTATTCTTATTGTGCTGAAAATAATTATGAACTATGTCACAACAAAAATTCAGTTTATCCTGTTGTGTACATACATAAGAAGGATGGGAAAAAATAATATTTTCTTTTGATATAGGGATTTTTTGTTCTGAAAATAATTCAAAAATCGAAAGGAAATATTATAATATGTCAGGAATAGCTGAACAAATCATTGTATTAATATGTTGCGCTGCATGTGCGCTTGGGCTTATTCTGGGGCTCAAAGGAGAATTTGGATCTGATAAAAAGAGTAAAGATGATAAAAATGATACAGATTCAAAAAAAGATAATGAAACCAAAGAATAATAGCGAAAGCAAAGAATAATAGCGAAAGCAAAGGATAATAGCGAAAGCAAAGGATAATTATGAAATATTGATGGTACTGGAAATATTGTGATATCAATGTAATGTTGTTATAGTGGCGAAATGTTGTTACATTAACTAAATATTATTACAATAACGAAATATTGTTATAGTAACGAAATATTGTTATAGTAACGAAATGTCTTATAGCAATGTAATGTTGTTACAGCAACGAAATATTTCGGTAACTGAAGAACAGTTTAGAATTCAAATAAAGATGCGTATCTGTTCAGAAGTGTTTCTGGACAGATACAGCATCTTATGTTATTGGAGATTTACAGTGAGCAGAAGAATACTTATTTTAAACACGGGCGGAACATTATCATCTGTTATGAAGGAAAATGGGATTGCACCGGGACTCTCGACTTTGGACATGCAAAAGGAACTTCATATTGTATCAGGAGATACAAATCTTCAGATAGAAGATTTCTGTTCTCTGGACAGTGCTAACATTTTTCCTGAAGATTGGAGTCTTCTTGCGAAACGTATCAGTGATGTAAGAAATGAATATGACGGGATAGTTGTTATACATGGTACGGACACATTGGCATATACCTCATCAATGCTGTCTTTCATGCTTAATAATATTAATATTCCTGTAGTTATAACAGGATCACAGCTTTCAATAAAAGATCCTATTGCTGATGCAATGGAGAATCTTAGATGTGCAATACATATGGCCGCAAGTGGAGTTTCGGGAGTTTTTGTTGCTTTTAACAGAAAGGTAATACTTGGATGCAGGGCTTCAAAAGTCAGATCTCTTAGTTTTGACGCTTTTGAGAGTATCAATTATCCTAATGTTGCAACTATAAGCTCTCTTGGAATGAGTATAAATTCAGAAGCTGTTCCTGTAAGAAGCGGTGTATTCAGGTTATCGAGCTCATATTCCAAGGAAGTTTGTATGCTCAAGATGTTTCCGGGAATTCACAGAAGCCTTCTTGAAATGCTTTCAAATCAGGGATACAAAGGGCTCTATATTGAAGCATACGGTATTGGCGGAATGCCTTTTCTAAAACATGATTTTATCAGTACACTTGAAAAGATAATAAATAATGGAATGACTGTTGTGGTTGGAACACAGTGCAGATATGAGGGTTCCAAAATGGATGTATACGAAACCGGTAGAAGAGCACTTGAAATCGGTGCACTTCAAGCCGGTGATATGACCAGTGAAGCGGCTCTGACAAAACTTATGTGGATACTTGGTATGACAGATAATGCCAATGAAATCAGAGATTATTTTACAATCAACCTGGCCGGAGAGCGGATATAAAGTCTTGGCGTTATAGTCGTTTTTACGATAAATATATATACATGCATATATAAAAATATTGTGTCAGGGGAGTATATTTTATCCTGTTTTTGTTGTTTAAACCTGGATGTATCGCCTCTTTGTTAAGGGCTCAAAAACATATCATAATCGCTTTCTTCAATATGTTTTAAATCAGATTCTGGATTATTTATATTCATATCTACAAATGTGTTAACTTCTTTACAAAAAGTTTTTTTATCATCTAAAGCCATAAGAATATTCATGAACGGATGAATTGCCTCTTTTGGTGTTGAACTTTTACTGTTTTCAACAAGCTTATTAAATATGTCAATATTGTTCTCAATTAGGGATTTAGACATATTAAATTTTTTATAGTCAGCGATGGCGCCTTTTATATTTACCACTCTTGGAAAAGCCCCCATCACGCTGACTAAAAAGAAATGTATAACTTCTGTTTCATGAGGCCTTTTATTGGCTTCCAAATTCTGTGTAGCGACTTTGAAATCATCCAAATTGTTTATACTATTTGAAAATGGCAAAACATATTCTTTAAATAATTCTGTAACCTTTTTTCCTAATATCTCCACAGAATTCTTATCGTCAATTGTAAAATGCACATCAAAATAATAATTGGTTCCAATAAGCTCATGAAAAATACCTTCAAATGGAATAAGATTTCTTATACCAATTGGACCATACCACAAGGGGGCTTTTGGCTCTTTTACTTTTTGAAAATCTTCAGTAGATAAAACATTAAACCAAAATCCCCAGCCGGCTGATTGCTTTGAATTATATCTTCCTTTTTGAAGACTAATAGTGAAGTAGCCATCTTCAATTTTTCTAATCCAACCGGTTTTATATACTTTAAATCCAGCATCCTTTAGAAGTGGATTTAAATATACTTTTTTAATATCGTTGATTTCCATAACACTCCTTAAAGAACTATGCCACGACATAGTTAATAACTTTTGCTTATATATTTATCAATGTCAATATTATAATTGTCATACATAAAAGATACCATATAATTCTACCAGATTCATTCTGCATCACGCGATGAGATGGAGGATGTGTAGTACTGCTTGACATCGACAAGCTAACATTATATATTTACTTCTAGCATTTTGAAAGGAATTGACAGTGCATGACAAACACACGTCTCGTCAACAGAGTGGTCACTAATATGCTTGTGAATTATTATCAGGAGCTTAGTTTACAGTTCTAGATGAGGCAGAGTTATAAGATGAATCTATAAATATCCAAGATTTACTTAAGTACGTAGATAAGGGCCTTATCAAGAAAGAAGTTTGATAAGGCCTATTTTTGATGATGGGAGGATTAAAAATGATTATAAAAAATGAAATTCCAATTCTTGAATATGATGATAGTTCGAAAGAAGTGATAGCTCCAGATCATGACTTGCAGGAACTTAAGCTCCCTAAGAAGTGTCTGTTTGCTTTTCTTGGAGATGTAGTTCACAGATATGCCCATGACAATGATGCCGAGGTGGCAGAGGAACTGATTACAGTTTCGCATAACATAAAGATATATGTGTTACATGAAGAAAAAGAAGATATATGTCTGGTACAGTCGCCTATCGGAGCAGCATCTTCAGTACAGGTGCTTGATACACTTGTAAGCTGTGGATGTAAAAAAGTAATAGCGGTAGGATCATGCGGCGTACTAGCAGATATCCCGGAAAATGCTTTTTTAGTTCCTATAAAAGCGCTTAGGGCAGAGGGAACTTCATATCATTATCTTCCGGCGGCTAGGTATATTGATTTAGATGCAAAGCCGGTACAGATAATAGAAAACTGCTTTAAAAAACATGGTCTGCCATTTGTAACATGTACAACATGGACAACTGACGGTTTTTTTAGAGAAACTAAAGATATGGTGAAGTATAGGCTTGAGGAAGGGTGTAGTGTGGTTGAGATGGAGTGTGCTGCGTTGGCGGCTTGCTGCAGAAAGAGAGGTGCCTCATTTGGACAGTTTTTGTTTACGGCAGATTCTCTAGCCAATGTCCATGACTATGACGCAAGAGATTTCGGAACCGATTCACATGAGAAGGCTCTGCTTTTAGGACTGGACATTTTGAGAGAGTACAGATAACTTCCTCTGTAGAGGTTGATCAGATTGAATTAAAATGTCTTACTATAGTGGGTCAGTTTTCAAGACAAAAAATTTGTCATTTTATAATGAATCTATGT
>ERZ842401.798-NODE-798-length-46514-cov-5.703115_pt1 | contig 46514 bp, 42 predicted proteins | sample MGYA00521270_ERZ842401 | MGnify/ENA primary metagenome ERZ842401 (study PRJEB31892, sample SAMEA3878208) | bioreactor metagenome | biome: Moose rumen | place: Sweden | collected 2011-10 | study: EMG produced TPA metagenomics assembly of the PRJEB12797 data set... | reverse complement strand
CACGGGCCTGGGCACCATTACGGACTGCCTGTCCACGCTCAAAAAGCACGTGTTCAGGCAGGTCGTAAAGGTCATGATATGTGCCATCTTTATCCGGGATAAGTCCCATATTACGTAAGGCAATGCCAAACCTTCTATCATCGACATGCGGAACTTTGTCTGAAGATATTAAATCTTTTTCATTTTCAAGGTTGAAACGTCTTTTTATGTAGTCGCGTATGATTTTAACGCGAAACATTTCGGAAATTGCGTGGTTGGCTTTGCCGACAACTTCTACTAGTTTGCCCTCATCAAAAAACATGGTAACGTAAGGATAAAACGGTTGTGAAGGGTCGCTTGAGCGCAGAGAGTAATATTCGGCGGTGGTGTTTATTTTTTCAATATAGCGGTCGCGGCGGATGCAGTGTCCCATGCAGTCGCTTTCAAAATTGAGGGCGTCCGGGGTTAGCATGCGAACAAGTTGTAACTTTTGTCTCGGATAAGTTTCAACTATTTGTATGCCTTTGCGGCTGGCAGTGTAGTCATTGATATTTTCACGCTTGCGGTCATAATATTTGTCAATACTGTGGTTAAGGTCGTATATGGTCGGCACTGAGGTGTAGACCTGCACAAAGTAGTTTGGGTGCTTTACCAAATGAGGGTTGTCATCCATATAATTATGTACAAAGTCGCGAATATCAACAGCCAGCTCGTGGAGGTGTGATTCTTTAAGGCGGTCAAAATCAATAATGATGTCGCCATTGGTATGAGTAGAAAATTTGAGTGGATTGTTTTGGACAATTTCCTGAGTGAGATATTTGTTAAGAAGTGCACTGGTACAGGCGTATTTTTTCGCCTCAGGACTGAGCACAGAAAAACGAGTTACAATAAGCTCTCCTGAAGGGAGAATAACCGAACGGTCAGCACGCAGAGTTTCGAGCTTGTTGTTGAGAATTTTTCTAGTACTCTCATCGGGGTTGTCATGAAATTGCTGAATAATGCTATTGATTTGTTTTTGCAGGTCCTTGCGCTTTTTATCCGAATCCTTAATTTCCCGCTCGAAAACTTCAAATTCTTCGGCGGTGGCATCAGCAAATAAGCTACGAATATACTCTTTGTATTCTCTTTTATTGTATATCATTTCAACCTCTTTTGGAAAACCGAGTATAGCATGCAAAATGGTTTTGTCCAGTATTTTGTTTAAATTTGTTTTTAAGGATTCGGATTGTCAAACAAAAAGCATAATAAATGGACTTGACAAAAAAAATAAGTGATTTAATAATTCTGATGATTTAGAGATTTTTTATATACTATTATTAATTACTAATTTTTTCCTTTTATGAAGAAAACATTAATAATTCTTTTTGGTGCCCCGGGGAGCGGTAAAGGTTTCTTGGGGAACAAAATCAGAGAAAAGCTTGTCGATGACAAGGGTGTGAGAACAGATGAGGTCGGATATATCTCTACAGGAGATTTGTTGCGAGAGGAAATTGCTGCCGGATCTGCGCTGGGATTAGAGATTACTCAGATTGTCAGCTCCGGCAACCTGGTGCCTGATGAAATTGTAGGAACCTTGGTTGAAAAAGCGTTAAGTCGTAATGACCGTATCGTATTGTTGGACGGCTATCCGAGGACTGAAAATCAAAGGTCTGCTCTTGCCGACATGTTGCAAAACAAAGGGATGTTTGTCGTTGCCATAAAACGCAATACTCCCGTTAGTGTGATCAGAAAGAGAGTGTCAGAACGCCGTGTGTGCAAGGACTGTAGGACTACACATTCTGTTTTTGACGGTAAGTGTCCAAAGTGCGGAGGCGAGTCCGTTGTGCGAAGCGATGACGCTGTTATTGATCAACGCCTGAGTGAATATGAAAAAAATACAGCTCCGGTGTGGAACAAACTGGCTTTGATGTGTAATGCAATGCAGGCATTTGACGGTAGAGAGGATGCTGATGCAGTGGCCAAATGGATTATTGAAAAGTACTTTTAATTGAACAAAAGGAAGGCAGAGAAAAACTGCCTTCTTTTTGTTTATGTGAAAAAAAATAAGCAGGGCGGTAAACCGTATTTTGTTGAATTGTGGTGTAATTCGGTATAAAATAGCCGTATGTGAAATGTTGGAGAAAAAATATGGACAATCCTATTGATTTTGTCGGTAATGATAAAAATGGCACGGATAAAATGTCAAAGCAGGAATGCCAACAGGCAATAAAGGAATATTTTGCCGAATACGGGCAAGATGCTCCATATGTCGACTATCGTGAAAACAAGGTGTTTGCCCGTGATGCCGGCGCAAATTTCTTTGTAATAAGAAAAATAAACGGTCGTGCGGTAGCTCCTACCCAAAGTGTGGTATTAGGCAGTATGTCTGATGATGGTCGAGTGATGACTATAAATTTTTATCATGCCGATGAAAATATGGGGGATAATGCCGAAAAGTTCCAACAAAATTTGGATAAAATGGAAAGCCGCAACGAAAGAAAGAATACGGTTTGGCATGAGGGAAGGCATAAAATTGATACGGACAGAGCCGGTGATAAAATGTATCATACAAGTGCCGAGGAATATCTTGAACTTTGCCATGATAGGGAAAAAAGCGCATATCGAGAAGCAGGTTTTCGGGAGTTGTTGGAGTATAAAAAAACAAAAAATCCGGATTGTATTACACAAGATTATAAATTTTTGCTGAAAGCCGATGATATCGATTTTGGATCAGATAAGTTGTCTGAGGAAGAAATAAAGCAGGTAGTGAGCGGTGTGGATAAAATGTATGCTGAACAAAAACAGGGAACGTATGAGAAAAATTATCTCCAATCTATGCGCTATGATTGGCAAATTAAAAAGGGCGACTATAACCCGTCAGCATATGCCGAGATGAAAGAAATTTATAACAGTTATTCAATCCACGGACAAAAAATAGATGTTTCTCAATATACAAAGGCAACTTCTGTTGATGATATGATGCGCTTTGCGGTAAATCATTATGAAAATATGCCGTTTACGGAGCAAGAGCGTGAAAAGTTTGGCAAGTTTCCGGAAATAGTGGTTTCTTATGATGATATTAAGCGTGAAACGCAATATGTTTTGGGCAATCATGATATGAATTGGGTGAAATTCGTTGAAGCTGATAACAATTATAAGGAATTTGCGGACAATGGTGATTGGATGAATTATATGAACGCAAATATCGGGGGGAATTCTTCATTTGAAAAGTTAAGTAATGAATATTCGGATAGGCAAAAGTATATTAAGGTTCATAATGAGGCTGTGAAACGCAGAAAAAGCGATTTAAAGGGGTTTATAGCCAATTCGAGAGGATATCAGGCAGAGTATGACAGATTGCCTGCGGAAAAGAAAAGTGGAACAAAATCAGAAAATATACAGTTGATGAGAATAATGGCGACAAAAGGTATAACTTCTGAGTTTGTGTGTGCTTATCTAAATGGAAATACGGAACAGTTGGCAGAAATTGATCCTGAATTGCCGAAACGTATTGAACAGCAATGTAAATCATTGGATTGTAAAACAAAGAGTATGTCATATGATGATTATGAAGCGTTACGCCAATATGTTGATGACAATCTGGATAAATTTTTGCCCGATTTTGAGCGGGAAGCCGAAATATATTGTGAGCAAAAATCGCAAAGCAGTTTTGAGACGTCGTATAGCAATGAAGTGTCAAACAGCTTGAAAGACGGTCATAGCCGCATAGTTGAAATGAGAGCTAAAATTGTCGCCGGGCATGGGAGTGCTAATAACCGGGAATTTGGCGACAATAGGGAAGGCTACTTGGATCATTTGCGCTTTGAGAGAGCAAGAGCACCAAAATATGGTAACAAACAGCCGTTGACAGCAGAAATGCTACGCAGACGACTGGAAGATGCAAAGGTTTACAGCTAGTTTTGGTAGACCAGAAAGGACTAAGCCTTTTTGAGATAGTCTTTAAGTAAGCGTTTGTGTCCGTATTGATCAAACCAGATTTCCAGTTTGTTGCCATCAATATTCAGTACTTTTCCGTAGCCGAAAGTTTCGTGGAAGACCCGGCTGCCAATCGGCATGTTTGAGGCGGCACTTTTGGCACGTTGCTTTGCCTGATAATAATCTCCGTCGCTCCAACCATAGTCCTCATCACGAACGTAGCTAAAACGGTCGCTGTCTTGAATAACATTGTTGTTTTGCTTTAACTTATTGCTGTATTGTGTTGAATTAAAGCTGCTTTTGTTCTGATAGCTGCCTCCGAAATAGTTTGAAGCGTTGTTGCAAATTTCGATGTTTGAAGGTGGTAATTCATTGATGAAACGCGACGGAATGTTGTTTTGCCACTGACCGTAAATGCGGCGGTTGAGAGCGGTAAGTATATATAATTTACGGCGAGCGCGGGTGATAGCTACGTAGGCCAGGCGACGTTCTTCTTCCAAGGCGCCGGGATCGCCACAGTCCATTGAGCGTTGGTGTGGGAAAAGACCTTCTTCCCAACCTGGGAGAAATACTGCATCAAATTCGAGCCCTTTGGCCGAGTGCAGGGTGATGAGCATAACTTTATTGCTGTCAATGTTGCTGTCATTTTCCATTACCAGACTGACGTGCTCTAGAAAATCCTCCAATGTCGGATAGGTGTCATGGTCGCTCATGACATTAATCAGTTCTTTGATGTTTTCAATGCGTCCTTCGGCTTCTGCCGATTTGTCGTTTTGCAACATCTCCATATAACCTGAATCTTCAATAACTTGGGCGGCTAGTTCTTCTGGGGCTACAGCCTGAGAATTTTGTCTCCATACATTAAAGTTATTAATTAATTCAGCTGTGTTTGTTTTTGTTTTTCCTGATAAAATGCCGTCAGCAAGCATTTTTTCTATTGCCATGTACATGGAGATTCCGTGGTGCCGAGCCTCATCGCGAAATTTTTCAACAGTTTTGGCTCCTATACCGCGGGTCGGCTTGTTGATAATACGCTCCAAAGCCAGGTCATCATGCGGTTGAATAATTACGCGCAAATATGCCAGAATATCTCGAATTTCGGCGCGCTCATAAAACTTTGGACCGCCGATTACTTGATAAGGAATGGCTTCACTGATAAATTTTTCTTCGAATTCGCGGGTTTGGGCGGCAGTGCGAACCAAAATGGCAATGTTGCTGTATTCAACGCCGGAGCGGTGTAAGTTGTCTATTTCTTCTGCAATATAAGAGGCTTCATCGGTGCCGGAATAGGTGCTGATAACTTTGATTTTGGCGTTTTGAGCTTGTGCTGCAGGGCTGTTTTCGGCAACTTTCAAGCTTTTGCCGAGACGATCGTGGTTGTGGCTGATTAAGGCCGAGGCTGCGGCTAAAATATTGGCGGTGGAGCGATAGTTGCGCTCAAGTCGAATTATATGCGCATTTTGGAAGTCTTTTTCAAAACGCAGAATATTTTCAATTTCGGCACCGCGCCACGAATAAATAGATTGATCGTCATCACCGACACAACATATATTTTTGTGTTTTTGACAAAGAAGGCGGAGCAAAAGATATTGGGTAACATTGGTATCTTGATACTCATCAACCATTATGTAATGAAAGCGATCTTGATATTTTTCCAGGACTTCGGAGTTAGACATCAAAATGTTCAGGGTATAAAGCAGGATGTCGCCGAAGTCAACGCAATTGAGCTCGATCAGTCGCTGTTGATAAAGTTTATATACGGTGGTTAAGACATTGCCATGAAAGTCTTCATTAATTTTGTCGACAGTTAGTCCTTTGTCTTTCCAAAGTTGAATTTTATCAAGCAGTCCCTGTGGTGGATATTTTTTGTCGTCAATACCTTTGGCCTCACAGATTTGTTTGATAACACGGCGTTGATCATCTTCACCTAAAATGGTAAAATTGTTGCTCAGCCCGACCAAATCAGCATGTTGGCGCAGTATTTTTACACAAATGCGATGAAACGTTCCCATCCATACAGAGTCAACCATGTCGCCGATTATGTTACGGGCACGTTGCGCCATTTCGGCGGCAGCACGGTTGGTAAAGGTAACTACAAGGCAATTCCAAGGATTGGTTTTGTGCTGAGAAAGAATATAAGCCAGACGTGTGGTTAATACTTTGGTTTTGCCGGTACCGGCACCAGAAAGCACCAAAACAGGTCCTTCTGTCGTAGTAACAGCTTGTTTCTGCTCGGGGTTTAGTTCATCAAGCCACGGCATTGTCGGCATTAGCGCGGAGACATTATCATAGGTAACCGCTGTATTATCGCTGTCTAAGTCAAATATATCGTTCATCGGTGGATACTTCTTGTTTTTTTGTTTTCTGCCGCATATATTATAATATTATTATTCGGAATAAAAGTGCTTTTTTAACTAATGCGCAAAAGAGGTAAAAATGTCGGAAATTCAAGAGAAAATTACAGGTTTGGTTGATTATATGAACTCCAAAATAATCGGGCAAAAGGATTTGGTTAAAAAGATGATTATTACAATGTTGGCGGAAGGGCACGCATTGGTGGAGGGAGCTCCGGGGTTAGCCAAAACGAAAGCAATTAAAACTTTGGCAGATTGTGTTTCGGCCGATTTTAACCGTATTCAATTTACACCGGATTTGTTGCCGGCTGATATTACCGGAAGTGAAATTTATGTGGCGCAAAAAAGCGAGTTTGAGTTTCGTAAAGGTCCGGTTTTTGCCAACTTGGTTTTGGCGGATGAAATCAACCGCGCCCCCGCCAAAGTGCAATCAGCACTGCTTGAGGCTATGGCTGAGAGGCAGGTTAGTGTCGGTGGACAGCGTTTTGAATTGCCGCGTCTGTTCATGGTTATGGCTACCCAAAACCCGATTGAACATGAAGGAACGTACAATCTGCCGGAAGCGCAGTTGGATAGGTTTTTGATGTATATTCGCATTGATCAGCCCCAAGCAGAAGATGAACATAAGATTTTGGAATTGGTCAGAGGTGAAGGAACTTTTGTGAATCCGACTAAACAAAAAGGTTTTACCAAATTAAAAATTGCCGATGTTGAGGCTGCGACAGAGGAGGCTCTTAAAACCTATTTAAGCAAGGAATTGGAAGAATATATGGTGCAGTTGATTGTTGCGACCAGACATCCTGAAAAATATGACGAAACATTGGCCGGAATGGTAATGTTCGGAGCCAGTCCGAGGGCAACAATTGCGCTTGACCGATGTGCTAAAATAAACGCATGGATTGCGGGTCGCGAGTTTGTAACGCCGGAAGATATCCATGCAGTGGTTCATGACATCTTGCGCCATCGTATAATTTTGAGTTTTGAAGCTCAGGCCGAAGGGTTTGGCAGTGATGATATTATTGATAAACTGCTGAATGTGGTGCCGTTGCCGTAGGAGAGCAAAACAGTGAGGCTTGATGATATCAGGGCATTGTGGTCAAAAAAACGAAAGTCTGCCGAAGACGACAGGGGATTGACGGCATCTCTTGATGATTTGATGGCACAGCGGCGAAATGTAAGGTATTTACATATTAAAAATCGCCTGGATACATCAATACAGGCAGGAGATGTAAAGTCTGCCTTTAAAGGGCGCGGAATAGAAATGGAAGAAATTCGCGAATATGCTTTCGGTGATGATGTTCGTGATATTGATTGGAGAGTTATGGCAAGAAGAAATGTGCCGTATACCAAAGTATATAATGAGGAACGGGATAGGGAAATCTATGTGTTGTTGGATTTGTCATCTTCAATGTTTTTTGGTACGAGAAAAGAGCTGAAATCGGTTACGGCAAGCAAAATTGCCGCACTTTTAGGGTGGTCAGCTCAGGAAAATAATGATCGATTCGGAGCAATTATTTTCGACGGCAAAAGCGTATGGCAGTTTAAACCGCAACAAAACATGGCACAGTTATTGGCAATTTTTAAAAAAATATCTGAGGTGAGCGGCAGTCGGGGAACAATTAAACCAGAAGCACGAGCAATGACAAAAACATTGCAGAGGCTGATTAAGGGGTTGAAAAGCCGTGCAACGGTTTTTGTGGTGAGCGATTTTGCAATTTTCGGCGATGACGAAAAAGAGGCAATGGCGGTATTAGCTAAAAAAACAAAAGTATTTTGTATTGATGTTTATGATGTGTTGGAAAAACAGGCGCCGATGCCTGGAGAATATATGATAGCTAATGAAGGCGAAACGTTGATTTTTGACAGTCGAAATAAGCTGTTTGATGAAGAATATGTCAAGTTCTTTGATGATAAACGTATGAAAATGCAGAATTTTTGCCAAAAATTCGGATGCCGTTGGGTTGAGGTGAGAACTGACTTACCAATTACAAAACAGATGAAAATTATATAATTGACAAAAGGGCTTTTTGGCAGTAAAGTTAAATTTGCAGAATTATTTTGTAAAAAGAGAGTAAAAATGGTAAATACAAACGAAAATAACTCATATCGCCGCGGTCAGGAATTGTTGGACCAAGGACTTTATAAAGATGCAATTGAGCAATTTGATCAGGCTATTAATGAACAGCCCGATTCTTGGAAAGCATTAAACTCAAAGGGTTTTGCCCTACAAAAATTAAGCCGTTATACGGAAGCTGTTGAGTGTTTCGATAAGGCGTTAGAGAAAAATCCCCAATCAGTTGAAATCATTAATAATAAAGGCGTTACGCTTTCAATGCGTGGGCTTTATAAAGATGCTATTGTGCAGTTTGATCAGGCGGTGGCGATTGATCCGACATCTTTGGAAGCTTTGAACGGAAAAGCCATTGCGTTGCAACATATGTATTTGTATAAAGAGGCTTTGGATGTTCTGGAGCAGGCGATTAAGATTGATTCCAAACATACTCAAACGTTATTGAGTATTGCGGTTACATTGCAAAAACTTAAACAATTTGAACGTGCCATTTCGTTCTTTAAGAAAGTGTTGTCATTTGATAAGTCAAACATTAAGGCATGGAATGGTGTCGGTGTTACTTATCAGTTGATGGGTGATAACAATTCAGCTCTCAAGTGTTTTACTAAAATATTGAACATAAACAGCCGTGAAATCCAGGCATGGATAAGTATCGGTTTTGTTTACCAAAAAATGATGAAGTTTTCTGATGCCCTGAAATGCTATAAAAAAGCGCAGATGATTAATGAGGGGCGCTATCATCACAAACTGTATGACGGTTTGGCAAGCTGTTTGACAAAGTTGTCAGAGTTTGACCAGGCAATTGAAATATATAAGCAGATTTTTAATACTGAAGAGGGCAAGAAAAAGTGGGATGCTCAACGTTCAATTAAGTTTGTCGGTAAACTTAAACGTAAAAAAGCAACCGGAACTTTGCCGGATTTGGTTCCTCCTGAGGAATAGTATAAAAAAAGCCCCCTGGTGGGGCTTTTTTTATTGTATAGATGTTGTGTTGGCGGTTGTAACAGAAATATTGGAAGTTTTTTGAATTTTGCTTTTATAAATGTCAACAGCAATAATATACAGCAATGAAGCAATGCATAAAAAGAACAGATATTTTAATGCGGTTTTCATGACGTTCCTCCTTGTAATTTAATATAATAGCAAGGTGTCTTTTTACAAGAGGTAACAAAAAAGCCTCCGATCCGGAGGCTTTTAGATGTTATGGATATCTTTATTCTTGTGTTAATTTGTTTTTCAAATCTGCAATAAGGTCATCAACTCCGTTAGGAGATTTTTTGATAAATGCACTATATTCGTTACGTGCAGTGATTGCTAAGCTGACATTTTCAATAATAATGTCAACGACTTTCATATCATTGCCTTTTTGGCGTACTCTCCAGACAACGGTGGCCGGTTCAGCCTGGTCCATCGGCACAATGGTGTTAACAAAAATTTGTTCCGGAGAAGAGGATGGAGATGTGCCTTTGAAAACGAATTCTTTCCCCTTAAACTCGTCAAAACGTTTTGACCAGGTTTTAACGTTTAATTTGCGATAAACATCAATAAATTCATTGCGCTGTTCTTCGTTGGCGGTTTTCCAGTTGCGTCCGAGCACAAATTGTCCAATGAATTTGAGATCAAGTGCAGAGTTAAACAGTTTTTCAAAACGGGCGTTACGTTCGGCTTGAGAGGCATTTGAATTAATAATTTCAACAATACCTTCATGAGTAACGTCTTTGATAAAGTTTTCAGCGGCAGTTGCATCTACGTCTGCTCGTGCGGAACCGCTAAACAAGAAAAGTCCGGCAAGCAACGAGAGAATAAGTTTGTTTTTCATAGTCTTCTCCTAAAAATTAGTCTTCAAAGTCTTCATCATCAAAGTCAAAATCGTAGCTGGGAGCGGTATCGGCAGACTGGCAAATTGATGCCATGTTTTGGCGATTTTGCAAATATGCTGAGCGTATGGTAGAATAAAAATCAACCGAATTGCGTTGCAGGTCGTCAAGCAAATCAAGCCCGCGCTCACGAGAGTTGACAGCCGATAATCCGGCATAACCGTAGGTGATTTTGGCTGAGTAGTTTTTGTCGTTAAGAGCTCCCCAATATATCGGTGTTGAGAAGCTATCGGCCGCGTAGCCGACGCCGGAGCGAATGGTAAACGGTCCAAAAAACGGCATCATAATAAAGGGTCCGTCGGGAACACAATAATAAGCAAGAGTGTTATCAAATCCGGTTTCTGATTTTTTGAGTCCCCAACCGTCGGCAACATCAAAGGTTCCTGCAAGTCCCAGAGTGCTATTAATGGCAAAACGGGCGGCAGAAATAAGAGTTTTTTTGAAGCTGCCCTGCAAAGTATGGTTTATGGTTGATACCGGTTCATTAACATTGCTGACAAACGAGGTAACACGGTTGCGCATGTCCTGGGTGGTGATGGCACGATAGCCTTTGGCCACCGGTTTCATGACATATTTATCAACATTCATATTAAAGTCAAACATAGCGCGGTTATAACTTTCAAGCCAGCCGGTGTCATCAGCAAAAGCCTGGGAAGATACTGTGCAGAGCAGGGCTATGACGGTAATATAATGTTTCACGACTTATTCCTTTTTTATGGTTACTCAATTTATTAAACGAATATAACAGCTGATTGGTTCAAAATCAAACAGATTTTATTTTGTTTGTTACAATACAGAAATTTTTTGTGTTTTGCAAAAGAAAAAAATCTCAAATAGTATCAGTTCAGTTGAAATTTTTTATAAGGATATAAAAATGAGTACAAAACCAAATAAACCGATTATGTTGTTTGACTGCAAAACTTCGCAGAATGTTATCGGACAGGACAAATTTTTGAAAGCATTTGAAAATATTTTGAATCATGGTGCATATTGCCAGGGGCCGGAAACCAAGGAATTGGATGAAAAATTGGCCGCTTATTCAGGCACAAAATACTGCTCTACATGCGGTTCAGGTACTGATGCTTTGACTTTGGCTTTGATGGCATGGGGTGTTAAACCTGGTGATGCAGTGTTTGTATCGTCATTTACATTTGTAGCTTCTGCAGAAGCTCCGGTTTTGCTTGGTGCTACTCCGATTTTTGTTGATTCTGATCCAGATACATACAATATGGATCCGAAAGATTTGCAACGCGCAATTGATGAGGTCAAAAAAGAAGGCAAGTTGAATCTGAAGGCTGTGGTTGCAGTTGATATTTTCGGTTCTCCTTGCGATTATGACGAAATCATTAAAATTGCACATGCAAACGGCATGAAAGTTTTGTCTGACTCTTGCCAGTCATACGGTTCGGTTTATAAAGGTAAAAAAGCAGGCTCTATCGCTGATATGACAGCAACTTCTTTTTATCCGACAAAGCCACTCGGTTGTTATGGCGACGGTGGTGCCGTATTCAGCAATACAAACGAGGAGAATGAGTTGGTTAAGTCTTGCCGTGTTCATGGTATGAGCCCTGAAGATCACTATGACAATGTTCGTTTGGGTATGACAGGGCGTATGAACTCTTTCCAAGGTGCTGTTTTGTTGCAAAAGTTGACTGTATTTGATCAAGAGCTGAAAGATCGTTATCGTGTTGCCAGCCGCTATGACAATGAGTTGAGCAGTTATTATGGCAAACAAAAGATTTTGGACGGCTGCAAGTCAGCCTATGCTTTGTATACAATCCACTGTGCGGACAGAGATGAGCTTATGGCTTATTTGAAAGAAAACGGCATTCCGTGTGGTGCATATTATCCGCGTCCGGTTAATACACAGACTGCTTATGCAAAATGGAACAATCGTTCTTTGCCGGTTTGTGAAAAATTGTCAAAGACAGTTTTGTCATTGCCGATGACACCTTATCTTGATAATGAAGATTTGGATTATGTTATCAACAAGATGAATGAATTTGCCGCTAAAAAAATGAATAGAGCAGCATAATTCAGAAAGAATAAACCTCTAAAAGTCCTCGCCTGAGCAATCGGGCGGGGATTTTTCGTGTGTCATTTGCAACTTTTAAGATTGTTAAAATGTTAAAGCAATTTATTGTTGCATTTTAAATTTTGTTATCTATTATTTGGTGTATATTTTATACGTAACAATTTTTGATTGATGAAAGAATAATAATGACTTTGAGATTAGCGGTGCATTTGCATATATATTATTTTGATATATGGCCGGAAATTAAGAAATATTTGCAAAATATCGGTGATTATCCATATGACTTGTATGTAACAATGAATGTGCAGAATAATGAACTGGTTGACGATATTAAGAGTTTTCATCAAAACACAAAGATTTTTGTTGTTGAAAACAGAGGATATGATGTAGGTCCGTTTGTTTATTTTTTGCATCAAATAGATTTAGAAAACTATGATTTGATATTGAAACTGCACACGAAGAACAGCAAGGATGGGGTTGCTGTCGTTATTCATAAAAGGTTGGTTAGCCGAAAATACTGGTTTCCGCTTCTGATAGAGGCTTTGATAGGTTCAAAAGAAATATTTAACAGAAATATAGAGGCATTTTGCAAAGATGCGGATTTGGGCATGATCGGTTCCAGATATTTGACTACATCAAGTTGTACAAAGAAAGTACAGACTAAAGTAGAAGAGATTATGGAACAATGGAAAATGACAAATTATTTGCCGATAAAATTTGTTGCCGGAACGATGTTTATGGTGCGCAGTTCTATTATGCAAGAAATAAAAGATCACTACAATATAACTGATTTTGAAGTTAGTGATGAAAAGAAGAAAAATGAGGTTTTAGCTCATGTGTTAGAAAGATTGTTCGGAACTGTAACAAGGGCTTTGGGGTACAAAATTTGCGGATTTGATAAAAACAAAGATTTTGAGATTCATGGCAGTGTCAAATATTGGACACATTTTATATATCAGAAAAAGATAACCAAGCATAATTATTTGCAAATAAAAGTTCTCAAATTGCCGGTGTATCGGAAGAAGATTGGGGAGAAATGTGAGTAAAAATGTTTTTGGGATACTTTAGCAATACAAAAGGAACATCTATGTAAATATTTAAGAAAATTTGTTTTTAAACGAGATTGTTAAAAAGTTGCATAATTATATAAACTAAATTTCTAAAAATCCTCGCCTGAGTAATCAGGCGAGGATTTTTTTGTATTGAATAGAGAAATATAGTACTGTACGGACAAGGAAGAGGATAAGCATATGCTCATGTTGTTTTTCTTAATTAATATGTTTTATATTATTTTTATCTAGAAATTTAATATAATTTTTAAGCAGTTCTGAATAATTATTTTCCATAATGGAATAGTCAGCTTTTTCATATATTTTATGTAGAGAAAAATTTTCATCGGTTAAATCTTGAACTGTTATGTTTGGAATTGAGAAAAATTCGGCCATTTCTCGTGTCCTTCCGTCATGCGTAACAAGTATTGCAGGGATGCCATTTTTAAGAGCAATAATGGTTCCATGAATTCTCAAGCCAAATGATAAATCAATATTTTCTACGATGAATTTTTCCCATTCTGATACATTTTGAAAAAAACATCCAAAATTTTTATTACTTAGCCATTTATCTTTGAGTTGATAATTGTTTTCGTAGTTATCGTGGAAATTGGGCAATAAATATTTTATTAGATCAAATTCACTTTGAATTAATAATCGGCTGTTAGTGTATCCTTCAAAATGTTCAAACATAATTTTATATAAATCTCGTTGTTCAGGATCAGAATGAAAAAGTATTCCAGATTTAGAGTTTAAATCAGTTTTTATAATTTTTTTATCGTTTTTCCAATTGACAAACCATGAAGGACATCCTGTAACATCTATATTATAAATTCCCATTGCATTAAGTAGTTCTTTTGTTGTATATCCTCTTACGGAAATGGAATTGCTATGTTCTGCTACTAAGTGTATAAAATCTATCAGAGTTGGATTTAGTGTATTAATAAATTCTTTTGCATCTACTTTTTCATATGGAGTATGAGAGCCTAAACCAATAATCGTGATTGGGATATTTATTTTTTTTAGCATATTATTAAGCTGAGAGAAATCATCTTTCATATAATTTGCAAGCCAATTAGCTGCAAATATAATTATTTGATCATGACTATTTATTTCATCTATATCCATATTAAAAAATGGAAATACTACTTCTGTAGTGCATGACGGATATTTTAGTGTTCTTCGTCCATATTCACCGATAATATAATTCCCTAAATTATTACCTGAACTTTTTGCAAGGGAATCAGCGTCAATTTTATTTTTTTGCGGAGAGGGAATCGGAGCACCACTGTAAATTACGGGTCTCTCATAATTGAGTGATAGTGTTGTTGGTACATATTTGAAATATTTTTTATATCGTAGTTTACTGATTTTTGAGTTGCAATATTTTTTGCTTTTTCATATTTCTTTTTATTGGTAGCAAAACTGACGATGATATCAGCAAGTTTTTCAATAGGAATTGTCCAATTATCAAGTTCAAATATTTCGCCTGCGATATTTCCTTGACAATCTGTAAGCATATTTTGGGTCTCTCCAATATTACTTGCAATTACAGGTTTATGACACAATAAAGCATCTATTACAACCAATGGAAAACTTTCTCCTCTAAAACGGGAGGCTAATAATCCCATGTCAGCCATTGCAAAGTATTGTCTAGTATCCCTTTGAAAACCAACAAGGTGTATATAATAAGGAACTTTATTGTTTAGTTTATCAAAGGCTTCTCCATTTCCGACAAGAACGAGATGAATATCAGCTCCAGATATTTCTCTAGCTTTTGCTACGGCTTCAATGCTTTCACACCATCCCTTTTCGAAAATTCCGCGACTAACAACACATAAAACAAATGCTTGTTCTGGAATATTCATATTGCTACGAGATATTGGTTGTACTTTAAATGAAGGAAGACCATTAGCAACTTTGTAGAATTTATTTTTATCATATACTTTGTGGCGTTTAAAAGAGGTGAGATTTTTGTCGGCAATATAAAGCCAACGGTCAACATTGTTTATCAATGTTGGAAATTGTTGCCTAAGGATTTTATCTGGTATTGTTTCATACATTCCATGCAATACGGCAATATGAAAACAATTTTTTGGAAAATAAATTTTATTTTGGGCAACCAAATAATCAATACTTCCATGTTGAGTTTGTATTATATCTATACCAAAATCTTGTAAGATATTTTTAATGTTGCTACTACTTAAATTTATCACAGGAATATTGGGTGAAAGCATATTGTATACACCTTCTTCAAATTTCTGTCCTTCGCAATTTAAAATTGTAACGATGAGATTATCTTTTTTTAATTGATTAGATAAAAATATTGGAAAAGTTTCTCCACCTCCTGATGAAAATGCAAAAATAGCCATTAAAATATTAGGTTTACGTGTAGATTGGTATTTTATAATTTTATCAATATTATAAAATTTCTTCAATTCTGGATAAGGAGAAGTTTTTTGAATCATTTTCCAATGTTCGGTAAGTAGTCGTTCCTGATTGTAAAATATTTCAGTAGAGACTTTGAAATTTTGGGCTACATACATAGATACAAATTCGTGTTCTGTGTAGTAGCTTTTTATTTGCTGTACATCTTTTGAAGTATTAGTATCGTGTAGACGATAATAGTTTGTAGCCATAGAGGTGTAGGCTATTTTTCCTCCTTTTATTAGGCTTAAATAAAAAATCCAATCTCCACATAATTTAAGGTTATACCACTCAGGATTGTTTAGTATTTCTGAAAAGGTTGTATTTTTGAATACAGCACTACTAACATTAGGAATAATATTTTTATATCCAAATCCTTGATTTACAATATTATGTGCAGTTTCTATAAAACTCGACTTCCATGGTTTTGAAATATCATGACAATATTCTTCTTGTGTCCAAACACATTTCCCTTTTTTTATGAATTCTGTTCTGACAAATGAAAGCATAACTGTTTCATCATTGAAGCCTTGAAGGGCTTTTTCAAGAAATAGAGAATTGCACCAATCATCACTTTCTGCTATCCATATGTATTTTCCTTTAGCTAATTCTAATCCTTTTTTCCATTGAAAAAATACACCGCCTGAATTTTTATCATTTATATATAAACGAGTTATGTTTGAATATTTTTTTTGATACTTTTGTAAAATGTTAATACTGTTATCAGAAGAACAATCATCCAATAATATTACTTCAATGTTTTTATATGTTTGAGAATATATACTATTTAGGCGCTCTTGAAGATAAGGAGCATGGTTGTAGTTTGGTACAATAATGGAAACTAAAGGCATGGAATGTAATAAATTGTTTTTTTTCGTAAAAGTAATCCCACAAATTTTGATTGTTTTTTTTGTGCTCATTTTGGTAATTGTTACAATAGTAATACCAAAAAACTTATATTTTTTTGTATTTCCTTTTCGTTTATAAAATATTTTTTTTAGCCGTTTATACATTATATTTTCCTTTTTTATAGATTTGGATTTTGCAAATCTTGTCTTATAATACAAAATTATATTTAAAAGACAACATAAAATTGTTAATAAAATATTTTACTATTTAAAGTAGTTATACTAACTGTGTTTTATAGCGTATTATCAGTATGGTTATAAATACCCAAAATTCCGGCTGATAAATTGTTCGTTGTGGTTGCAGTTTAAATAAAATTACCTATATATTAATTGTAATCATAAACAGGACAATAAGATAATGGATAATAAAGAAACTTTTCCTCTTTTACCACTTAGGGATATTGTGGTTTACCCAAAAATGATCGTGCCGTTGTTTGTCGGGCGCGAAAAATCAATCAGAGCTCTACAAACGGCAATTGATAATGACCAAAATATTGTGTTGGCCACTCAAAAAGATGCGGCAATCGAGCATCCCGAAGCCAAAGATATTTTTAAGGTCGGAACTTTGGGCACGGTCGTACAGTTGGTTAAACTGCCGGACGGAACAGTTAAGGTTTTGGTCGAGGGAATAGAGAGGGTTTCTTTAGACGAGTTTATCCCAAATGATGGGTTTATGAAGGTGGAAGTTACCCGTTTGCCGGAGGCCGAAGCCCATGACGTTGAGGAAGAAGCTTTATCTCGCGCCGTGCTTTCGGAGTTTGAGGAATATGTTAAGTTGTCTAAAAAGACGCCGCCGGAAGTTTTGGTTTCGGTCAGTCAAATTGATGATTTGACCAAGTTGGCAGATACGATTGCCTCTCACTTATCGTTGAAGATTGAAGAAAAACAGGCATTGCTGGAGAGTATTTCCTTAAAAGATCGTTTTCACAAGCTGTTAGAGCTGATGAACTCCGAAATGACTTTGCTTGAGGTCGAAAATAAAATTAAGACCCGCGTCAAAAAGCAAATGGAAAAAAGCCAAAAAGAGTACTATTTGAATGAGCAGATGAGAGCCATTCAAAAGGAACTCGGCGATGGTGAGGAAGAAAACGAGATTGAAACTTATATCAAGCGCATTCATAAAACGCATTTATCAAAAGAGGCGCGTGAGAAAGCTCTGGCGGAGGTTAAAAAGCTCAAAAGTATGAGCGTTATGTCGGCAGAAGCGACGGTTGTACGCAATTATTTGGATTGGCTGCTTGATATTCCATGGAAAAAAGAGTCAAAAGTAAATAAAGACCTTGAAAAAGCCATGAATATTTTGGAAGAAGATCATTACGGGCTTGAAAAAGTTAAAGATCGCATTTTGGAATATTTGGCTGTACAGTCCCGTGCTGACAAAGTAAAAGGTCCGATTTTATGCTTGTTCGGACCTCCGGGAGTAGGTAAAACCTCTTTGGGGCAGTCGATAGCTCGTGCGACCGGCAGAAGTTTTGTAAGGGCTTCTCTGGGAGGAATGAAAGATGAAGCCGAAATAAGAGGGCATCGCCGCACATATATCGGTTCAATGCCGGGTAAAATTATTAAAGGTATGAAAAAAGCCGGCACATCTAATCCGCTGTTTTTGCTTGATGAGATAGACAAGCTCGGTAGTGATTGGCGTGGAGATCCGAGTTCGGCACTGTTGGAGGTGTTAGACCCGGAGCAGAATAATACATTCCAAGACCATTATTTGGAAGTTGATTATGATTTGTCCGATGTTATGTTTGTTACCACGGCAAACAGTCTTGATATGCCTCGTCCTTTGTTGGACCGTATGGAGATTATTCGTTTATCGGGCTATACTGAAGATGAAAAAATTGAGATTGCGAAGCGACATCTTATACCGAAGATTTTTAAAGAAAATGCCGTAAAACCTGAGGAACTTTTTATCAGTGATGAGGCTGTGCGTGATATTGTGCGCTATTATACCCGAGAGGCCGGTGTGCGCAATTTGGAACGTGAACTGTCTAATATTGCTCGCAAGGCCATAAAAGCTTTGTTGATGGATAAGCGTAAGAAGACACCGCTGAAAGTTACAGAAAAGAATTTAGCCGATTATCTCGGGGTGCGCAAGTTTAGTTTCGGTGAAGCGGAGCAGGAGGATCATGTCGGAGTTACGACAGGTCTTGCGTGGACGGAAGTCGGTGGAGATATTTTATTTATTGAAGCGGTGGATATGCCGGGCAAAGGCAAGATTATGCAGACCGGAAAACTCGGTGATGTAATGAAAGAATCGATTGAAACGGCATATTCTGTTGTGCGTTCACATGCCAAAAAATTGGGAATCGATCCTGAGGTATTTGAAAAAACAGATGTACATGTCCATGTGCCGGAAGGAGCAACCCCTAAAGATGGTCCATCGGCAGGTATTGCGATGTATACAACTTTGGTTTCGGTGTTTACTAAAACTCCGGTGCGTAAAGATGTAGCAATGACCGGTGAAATTACGTTGCAGGGCAGAGTGTTGCCGATTGGCGGGCTGAAAGAAAAATTGCTGTCAGCTTTACGCGGAGGTATTAAGACCGTCATTATACCTAAGGATAATGAAAAAGATTTGGTAGAAATTCCTGACAATGTAAAGAAAGGGCTTAAGATTATTCCGGTGAGCGAAGTCGGTGAGGTGCTTGATATTGCTTTGCACCGTAAGAGGAAAGCTAAAAAATAGTTGGTAATGAAAAATGGCGTGTCTAAATAACACGCCATTTTGATTAGTAAAAAAGAATCGTAAAATTTATGATTTGAAAATAAAAAAATCTGATAACTTGCGGTTTTTGTGTGAAAAAAGTTGTTGATAACCGAATTTTTCCTTTATTTTGGGGCTTAAAAACGAAAATTGTGAAAAAAATCGTTTAATTTTATTGACTTGCAAATAAAAAGATTCTTAAATTTTGGTGTAGCGCGGTGAATTTCATCGCTTTAAATTTAACATTTATATAGGGAGTCCCTTTCATGAATAAAAATGAACTCATTTCTAGCATGGCTAGCGCAACAGGTTTGACCAAAACTGATTCTGCAAAGGCTTTGGATGCTTTCATTACCTCTGTTACAAAATCTTTGAAGTCAGGTAAAGAAGTTCGTTTGGTTGGTTTTGGTACATTCGGCGTTTCTAAACGTGCTGCTACCACCGGTCGCAACCCACGCACAGGCGCAGCTATCAAAATTCCTGCTCGTAAAGTCGCTAAATTCAAACCAGGTAAATCTTTGCAAGAAACCGTAAACAAATAATTGTACAAGGTTTGTTTTGAGATTAGAGGCGGTTATATTCCGCCTCTTCTTTTTCTTGGAGATATAATGTTGAAAATATTAAAAAATCAATATTTGAAAAAAGTTTTACTGTTTTTGGGCGGAAGCTTTACATTGCCGGCAATAACCGGAGGATGGGTGTATGATTTGTTCGGGACTTCTGATTGGCGTGAGATTTTGAGCAAAATTTTGCATCCGTCGATGTGGCTGGACGGCTTTACGGTGTATACAATAGCTTTTTTGACGTTTGGTTATCTGCCGGAAAAAATCAGCAAACGCAATTGGTTTGTAAAGCTTTTTTATTTTGTGGTTTATTATCTGATTTTATTGAAAATTGCGAGTTTTTTTATCGATAAAGGAGCAAGTGAATAAAAAAATCGCATAATGGTGAATTTTTTACTTGATTTATTATTTTAAAGTGGTTATAAACTGTTTCAGCAAATGAATGGGAGTTTAGCTCAGCTGGAAGAGCATCTCGTTTACACCGAGAGGGTCGGGAGTTCGAACCTCTCAACTCCCACCAATCAGAAAAGCCGCCTTTATGGCGGTTTTTTTGTTGTTTAAAATCTGATGGTTGGTCAAAGCAATCAGTTTATAAAAATATTGACAGTAACGTATGACTTTGCTAATGCTTGAGCAGTTATTTATTTTTAATTAAATTATATGGAAAAATTATTATTATAGGTCAAAAGGGTGCTTTGGTGCATTTTGCTTTGGCTCTGTTAGCCCAATCTTCCGGAGATATTGCTGAAATACGAAAGATTTTAGCAGAAGAATACGGAATAGAGCCTAAATCTTTAGAAAAAGATAATATGGAAAAGATTGTACGGGAGTTTGAACGCAAGATAGAAAAGGCTGTTGTGCCGGAACAGACAGAAGTGTTGAAAGTCAGACGAAAGGCGAACAAACCATATGTGCCGAGAACAATCGGAAAGCCGCATTCTGCGCCGTACGGATTACGTAGAAAGAAATAAGCCCGACTCTTAAGAGTCGGACTTATTTTTGTGAAAATTCAGAAGTTGACACCGACGCCGGTTTTGAATGCAAGGTTGGGGCATTCACGGTCATGGTTGCGACCGGGGAGCATGTACATGGTCTCAATGTTCCAAAAGAACCAGTCATTCAGTCGGAACTCAATGCCGCTTTCAACTTTGAAATGCCAAACATCGTTGAAAGTGTTGTTTGAGGCAGGTGAAACGTATTTTCTCCATGGCATGCCGCCAACAAGGATATAATAAACGTTTTGACCTCCAAAAGCTACGCCGGCAGACGGACTTACATAAGCAAAACGGGAAACGTTTCGGTCGTCCGTAGCGGGGAGGGTGCCCATTCCTAACTCGATTTTGGTGCGAAAATTTTTAATGTCGCAAGCAACATAAGCATCAGCAGTAGGTTGGTGGGCAAGTACATTGTATCCGCCTCGCAAGGCAGCACAGTAATAGATGTCATAGCACTGGGCAAAAGATGACACTCCCGTCATCAATGCCAAAATTAAGATAATAATCTTCTTCACAGATATTAGATTTTAGGGTTTGAAACAAAAACGCTGAGAGAGGTTTTTATTTCAAAGATGAAAATAGATAGTCGTTTACGTCAAAACCGCGATTGATGAGGCAGAATTGCGTAAGCGGCATGTGGATTGCACCATAAACATTGGGCATTTGTCGTTCTTCGTGATTTTCGCGCCGTCCTTGGGAATCAAGAGTAATGTGTGTCGGGTATCCGTCTTTGTTAAAAATATAAGACGAAGTACAACACCCCCAAAAAACAGGAAAATCACGGTCTTGATTGGCAAGTTCGCAAGTCTCAACCGAAGGAAAACGGCTTTTGAAGTAGCGATAGTGCTCACGCCACCAAAAGAAACGGGCGGTTCGTGCGAGAGAAAAGTGCTTGTCGTGAGCTATGGGCTCAAAAAAAGCAATTTCAACCGTGTCGCCGTGAAGAACATTGACAATAGCTTTTTGCTTGGCCGGTGTGCTGACAACGTAAAGTCGGTTGTCAACATAGCATCTGTTTTTTTCCATATGAATAATGTGTTAATGATATTTTTCTGCCAAAGATATTAGCCAAAAAATATTTTTTGTCAACAAAAATAAGATGCTTAAACTAAGGATTTATCTTTCAATATCTTTGAAATATCTGACGGTTTCTGGTTCTAATAGGGAAGCTGCCGCATCATCGCAGACAATGATGCCGTGTTTGTGATTTTGCAGGGCGGTGATTGTCCACTTGTGGCTGATTGCTCCTTCTATGCCTTGGTAGACAGCCTTGGATTTTTTGGCTCCGTTAGCAAGTATCATAACCTCACGGGCATCCATGATTGTACCGACACCTACGGTTATAGCTGTGGTCGGAACTTGGCTGATGTCGTTATCAAAGAAACGAGAGTTGACCTTGATGGTGTCAGAAGTCAAGGTTTTGATACGAGTTCGCGAATTTAATGATGAAAACGGTTCGTTAAAGGCAATGTGTCCGTCTTCACCAATACCCCCCAGGAATAAGTCTATGCCACCGCAGGCAAGTATTGCTTTTTCATAATCATCACATTCTTTTTCAATGTCGGGGGCTGTGCCGTCTAGGATGTGGATGTTTTCTTTTTTAATGTCTATGTAGTTGAAGAAGTTTTCAAACATAAAATAGTGGTAGCTCTGCGGATGTTCGGCAGGTAGACCGACGTATTCATCCATATTAAAGGTAGTAACGTTTGCAAAAGAAACTTTGCCTTGTTGGTACATTTTAATCAGCTCCTTGTATACACCGAGCGGTGTTGAGCCGGTGGGAAGCCCCAAAACGAACGGGTGGTTGGGAGTGGGGGCAAGTGTGTTGATTTTGTCGGCAATATATTGTGCTGCCCAAGAAGACATGCTCTCGTAGTCAGGTTTAATAATTACTCTCATTTTGGCATTCCTTTATCGAAAATTTTTCCTTTAATTATGGTCTTTAATACTTTGAAATTCTTGTCAAATATTGTTAAATCGGCATCGTAACCCGGAGCGATTAAGCCCAAGTGTTCCTGTTTCATGATAGTGGCAGGGTTGTACGAGGCAGTTTGAACTGCCTGTTCAATCGGCAGTCCGAAAGAAACAAGGTTTTTGACGCCTTCAATCATGGTTAAAGCCGAACCGGCAATGACGTTATCGGATTTACGCATGAAACATTTATCAAGATAAACTTCTTCGCCATTGGCATATAAATGTTTGGCTTTCTGTTTGGTCGGTTTGAGTGAGTCGGTAACCAAAACAACTTTATCAATCGGTTTGCAACGGAATAAAAATTTGACAATATCAGGGTTAATGTGCACGCCGTCGGCAATTATTTCACAAGATAGTTCTGGGTGAATAAATACTGCGCCGACAACTCCAGGGTCGCGATGATGCATACGACTCATGGCGTTGAACAGATGAGTTACGTGCATTATACGGGCTTGCATAGCTTCGACCATTTGTTGATATGTAGCATTTGTGTGTCCGGCCTGTAAAATGATGCCCTGATCAATACACATTAATGCCAACTCGCGCATGCCTTTGAGTTCGGGAGCAAGTGTCATGTTAACAATGTTCCCTTGTCCGATGGCGATGATTTCTTTCATGTATTCAAGATCAACCGGCGAGATAGAATCGGGGGTTTGAACGCCAAGACGTTCAGGGGATATGAACGGACCTTCTAAATGCATACCTAAAATTTTGGCACCTTTTTCATGTCCCATAGCCTTTTGAATGCTTATCATTGCTTTGAAAAGTTTATCTTTCGGGGCAGAGTAAAGTGTGGGAATAAATGAAGTTACTCCGTATTGGGGCAGAATCTCCGACATTTTGAGAATTGATTTTGCATCTAGATCGTCAGTACCGAAACCACCAATGCCGTGGATATGAGTATCAATAAAACCGGGAGCAATGTAGGCGCCTTTAAGGTTGATGAATTTGGTATCGGGTTTGAATTTTTTTTGCTTGAAACGAGTTTCATTGAAAACATCAATTATCTTGTGTTGCTTGATAAGTACGCCACAATCAGGCATGGCAGAATAACCATTGAGCAACGTTGCGTTATGAAAACAAATTTCTATGGTCATGTTTTGCTCCCGTTAATAATGGTAATATTATAAAACGGATAAGTAAAAAAATAGTTTCCGTGTGCAAATATCAGTTTAAATAGAATTTTTTGTTTACTTTTTGGACAAAATAAGCTATAATATGTTTCGTTGAATGTATTATTAAAATATAATTATGAAGAAAAAAATCTTTTTTATGGTTTTGCTGATGGTTTCGGCAATGTATGTTCTTAGTGCTTGTGAGCCAGAAGATCCCTGGTATGATGATCCTCGAACGGAATTTCGTCCCGGTGATGGTCGCGGTAATAACAACGGCAACAATAATGGTAACAACAACGGCAACAACAACGGTAACAACAACAACGGCAACAACAACGGTAACAACAACAACGGTAACAACGGTGGTAATGACAACGGTAACACCGGAGGGCAAGCGACTTATAAAATCACTCACATTTGGGAGTGCGTAATAAAAAGGTCAATAATGTTTCCGTTCCCGGCATATGTTATGCGCTGTGATAACGGTAAGTATTACTACGTGTTGCGTTATCGCTATCCGTATGAGTTGCATGTCGGCGACGAGGTTTATTTTACGGTTTCCTCTTTCTGCGAAAATGAAATTGAGCAGATTAACGGCCATAATTATAATGGTGGAGAAGGGGCAAACGAAAATGAATACCCGGATATGGGACAATATCTTGTTGCCAGCGATCCGATTGAGGCTGAGGTGTATGGTACATTTCCAATCAAGATGTGTACGAATTTGCCGGTTTTGCCGCAATCGTATTGGTGCATTGTTACGACCGGACAAAAGCTCTTGTTTGTTACGCCGAATAACATCGACTTTGTGCCGGCACCCGGAGATCGGTTCGTCTACAACGTGTATACGTTGTTCCCGAACAGCATCCTCAAGGCTAAGAAACTGTAATCACGGATATACCGTAGACAAAGAAAAAGACCTCTGCCAGTGGCGGGGGTCTTTTTTTATTCCGATTGACTTAAATTTTTGTGCCTGCTAAAATCAAACAGTTGGAGAGGTTAATTATGCAGGAAAACGGATATATAAAAGTTTGGGGAGCCAATAACTCAATAACGATAATTGACAGAGGAGTTGAGCATTCTCTCGGACCGGAAGGAATTCCGGGGTTGTCTATAAGCATTAACGGAAATAACAATAATGTACGAATTGAAATGCCATTGCGTTTTGAAGACTGTAAATTGGCATTGGTCGGAGATAATAATTCGTTTTCAATAAGATCATCAAACAAAAGCAGAATGCTGAAAGTGTTTTTTTATATTGCTGACGGTTGTGCAATTGAAATTGGTAGAAACTGCTATATAAATAATAATGCATCGTTTATAGCTAAGGAAAAATCCGGAACAAAAATTTCGGTTGGAAATGATTGTGTTATTGCTGCAGATTGTTTGTTGCGATGCGGTGATGGACATACGTTGATTAATGAGTATAATGGTGATCCGTTGAATGAACCCGATGATATTGTGTTGGAAAACCATGTTTGGGTAGGAGCCAGATGTGTGTTGCTCAAAAAAACTTATTTGGCGGAAAATTCGGTAGTCGGTACGATGTCGTTGGTCAACAAACGTTTTGATATTCCTAATGTTTTAATCGGCGGTGTGCCGGCGAAGATTATTAAAAGCGGCATAAATTGGGACTTGGCTGATTATAAAACCTATATGGATGAATAGTTTTTTTGACAAAAATATTGACAGTGAAAATCACAAGGTGTATAAAAACGACACTTTGTGATTTTTTTATTTTATTATTAACTAAAGTTTTTCCAAGTTATGGACGAAAGAAATTTTAAGCTGGAGAATGGGCTCACAGTGATGGTGTCTAATGTCGGCAAAGATATCAGTATGTCTTTGACCGTTAATGTTAGGACACGTTAATGAGCCTAAGTTGGGTTTGGCCGGTTTGTTCGAGCAAGTGTTAACCAGAGAGTTTGCCGGTGTGCAAGCTGTGTATGGCGGAACAATTACTACGTACCTTACCGGATGTGCACGTGGACAGATGAAAACTAAAATGGAAGAACTGGCCCGTATGGCAAAGTTCCGTGATTTCCACAAGGATGTCGTGGAACATGTCGCTCTCGACATTGCCGAACACACTCGTGATCGTGCTCCCTTGCCTGATCGTCAAATGCGTTTGCTGTACAAGCACACTGCCTTTGGAGATGCCAATAAGGTTTGGGATGCAGATGTTTATATTAATGCGGTGATGAGTTACAACACTGATGACCTGAAGCAATTTGCCGATACTTACCTGACCGGTAAGAACATCGTTTTTGCTATTTCGGGTGGAGGTGTGGAAGAGAGAATCGACCTCGTCAAGAAGCTGGCAGAAGAACTCTTCGGAGATATTCCTGCCGGGCGCAAACGTAAGGTTCGTAACGAACTCTATACCGGTGGTTTTGCCAAGATGCATGCTCCAGACAACTATCGTCAGGTGATGTTGGGTTGGGATGTATCTAATCTGCACAATGTGGCTGAAGCCAATGTGATGATGAGCATGCTGAAAGGTCGTCTAGAACGTGCTTTTATCGGTATGAATGTTGATCTCGAGGTGAAGATTGCCGGTTATTACGGTTTGCGTACCTTACGGATTTCCGTAGTGTCGCGCCAAGAAGATGATGTTAATAAGTTTATTGATGTCATCTGCTACAATGTTCACCGTTTGCGGACGGAGTTAGCATCTCCTCGTCGCCTGGAGACTTCCCGCAACTGCGCTATGGCCGAGAAGTTGTTCATGTTCTCACAACCACAGGATCGTTCTGTGGAGATTTCCTGGCAGGTGCTGGGCCGTGGGGAGATGTACGACATCAATGAGCGTATTAACGCGACCTGGCGAGTTACGGCAAGAGATGTTCAGGAGATTTCTGAGGATATTTTCTCCAAACCGCTGACCTATGTAGTGTATGCCCGTCAACCTTTCTATTCTTATGAGGAAGTGTTGAAGAAGCTGTAAGATTGTAACTAATTTGGATTTTTGAGAGAAGAGGAATTCGTTTCGATAAACGAATTCCTTTTTTTTTTATTACTTGTAAAAAAAATTTTTTTGCATTAGCTTAATGATAGTTTTTGATTGTTTAGGAGATTAAAATGCGTTTTTCTTCGTTATTAATGATGAGTGTCATGTGCTTTAGTTCTATGGCTATGAGCGCTGAAAAAGTTGTTAGTGATAATAATCAACTTTCGCTTGATATAAGTGTGTATAATCGTAGTCTTGCTCTGGTTAAAGATGTGCGCAGGGTTGCACTGACAAATGGTGAAAATGATATTGCCTTTGAGGGTGTGGCTGCAAATATAAAATCGGAAACAGCTATTTTGTTCGGAGAAGGTATAAAGGTATTGGAGCAAAACTATGATTATGACTTGCTAAATGCCGAAAACTTGGTAGCTAAGTCAGTGGGGCAAACGGTTAAAACAGTGCGCGTTAATCCGGAAAACGGAGAAAATATTTTTGATACGGCAGAAGTCCTGAGCGCCGGTTACGGTCGTCCGGTGTTGAAATTTAAGTATGGGGTTGATCCTGAATTTCCAGGACGGTTAGTGTATGATAAAATTCCGGCCGGCTTGCGTAATAAGCCGACATTGGTAGCTAAATTAATCAGTGATAAAACGGAAAATAAAGATATCTCTTTGGCGTACTTGACCAATGGTATAAGCTGGAAAACAAATTATGTGGTAAATGTTGTTGATCAAAATTTGTTGAATTTGACCGGATGGGTTACAATTAATAATGAATCGGGAATTGATTATAACAATGCAAAAGTACAGCTGATTGCCGGAGATGTTAATGAAGTGCGTGAAGTGATGAGAGGACGCGGAGTAATGATGAAAGCTATGGCTTTTTCCGACTCTATGAATAATGCTGTTTTAGCTGATGTTGCTTCCGAGGAAGAGCTGGGCGGATATCATTTGTATAATTTGCCGAATAAAACAACCATAAAAGACAAGCAGACCAAGCAAATCAGTTTGATTGAGAAAAACGGTGTAAAATACAAAAAAGAAGCAAATATAAGTTCGCAGTTATATTTTAATCCGGGATCGAGAGCTGAGTTTAAGCAGGTTCACCCGGATATGTATTATATAATTAACAATAAAGAAGAAGATAATTTAGGTTTTCAATTGCCGGCTGGTATTATTCGTTTTTATGAAAAAGATGAAGGCGGAAATCTGCAGTTTATCGGTGAAAACTCAATTAATCATGTGGCTAAAGGCGAAACTATGCGCTTGCGCCTTGGAAATTTTGTAAATATCTTTGCTAACGGAAAAATAAATAAAATAGAAAAACTGTCGGAAAGTGCTCCGGTACAGGACGGAAATCGTTGCAAAAAAACCGAGAAGAAGTATCTGTATAAAGCTGAGGTCAGTATAACCAATTCAGGCAAAAATGCGCAGGAAGTCGTATATACACAAAGTATGCCGATGGATGCAATGGTTACAACTTTTGCACCGCATAAAGGAACTCAGAAACAATCAGGTGTTTATGAGTGGAAAGTTAATGTGCCTGCTGACGGAACGGAAGTGATTACTTTTTCGGTTACAGCACCGCATATTGACAGGGTATGTGATTAGTTATAAAAGATAAAAAAGGCCGCAATTAAAAGCGGTCTTTTTTATTACAGTTGTTCAGATAAAATCTGTTTGGCAAATTCGATGTCTGCAGGATTACCGCTTCTTTCCTGTCGCGTGCACGGACCATCAATTACTTGGTTGTTAATTATGCAGTAATCAGGCCAAATGCCAATGTTTTGAATTTTACTGCCGGAAGGGGTAAAAAATTCTTCGGTAGTGAGTGCCAATTTTCCTCCGTTGTCAAAAGCAAAGATGCTTTGGATAGTACCTTTGCCAAAAGTTTGTGTACCGACCAGCACGGCTTGTGCCTGTTCGTGCAAAGCTGAGGCCAAAGCTTCAGCAGAGGAGGCGGTGTTTTGGTCAATGAGTACAGCCAAAGGCAGGTTGAACACTTCTTCTTCTTTTGCAATATAATACTTGGTCGAATCAGTTTCTTTGCCCTTGGTTGTTACGATTATTCCGTCATCAATAAAAAGTTTTGCTATGTCAATGGCAACATTGAGTTGTCCGCCTTTGTTTCCGCGCAAGTCAAGTATGACAGCTTTAGTTGACGGGTAGCGCAAGATTGAATTTTTGATATATTCAGGTGAGTTGTTATCAAAGGATAATATTTGGATGTAAAGAAAATCACCATCTGATTGAGCACTTATTTTAGCACTTTCAATGTCTTCTTCAACCTCGTCACTGAAACGATATTTTGAGTAATCGCCTAGAGCCGCCGTAGCGTGGTAAAGAATGTTTTCAGTCATAAAAACCTCGTTTTTACGGGCGGCAGGTGATATTTTGACAGCCTTGTCAATAATACCTGAGGTTATTTCTGCCCACGATTTAATGCTATTTGCTTTTTTAGGTTTGTGCCAAACACCGGCAATTTGACGATGTGAGTATAAGTAAACATTGTCGTTGCCGTCTGAAAAAACAAGTTCTTTATCGATTGAAGAAATGCTTTTAAGACCGGCAATTGCCAGTTGTTCAATGTCGACGGGAGTGAGATGTTTGCTGACAATGGTGTCATAAACGGTGGAAATAAAAGCCCTGTCATCAGCGTATGCGGAATATGACAAGATAATTGTGAAGGAAAATGCAATAAATTTTTTTATCATTATAAAAACTCCGCAATAAGTGGGGTATGATCAGAAGGTTTATCAGCGTACCTAGGGGCTTTGTCAACGTGGCAATTGACAAGTTTGTCGACGGCAGGGGCAGAAGCAAATAAGTAATCTATCCTCATGCCAAAATCAGCGTTGAGTGAATTAGCGGTATAGTCCCAAAAGGTGTATCCTGTTTCAGTGGGATGAAGTGTCCGGAAAACGTCAAAGAAACCAAGAAAAGCTAGATTTTGGATTTTTTCTCTGACTTCGGGGCGAAACAGAGCATTGCCGATAAATGGTTTGGAATCGTAAACGTCTTTTTCGCTCATAATTACGTTAAAATCGCCTCCGAGGATGACGGGACAGGGTAAAGAAGAAAGTTCTCGTGCGTGAGATAGAAAGGCATCCATCCATTGAAGTTTGTATTCAAATTTTGAATTGTCAGCACTGTTATTGTAAGGCGGGTTGCCGTTTGGAAAATATGCCGATGCAATACGAAAAACGGTGCCGTTTATGGTAATTTCTGCCTCAAGATAACGGGATTGCTCATCGGGAAATGAGGGGAGGTTCTCGTGGATGATTTTTATTTTGTCGCGACTCAAAATTGCAACACCGTTGTAGCTTTTTTGTCCCAGAATCGAGGCATTGTATCCACAGGACTGTATTTCAAAAAACGGAAAAGAATTAAATTCCGATTTGATTTCCTGCAACAGTACAATATCCGGACTTTCGGATTTAAGCCATGTACACAAGTTTTCAATGCGGGCGTTGATGGAATTTATGTTATATGTTGCAATTTTCATAAATTTATTCCTTTACTATTTTATCTTTTGTAATGTATATTACTTTTAGGTTTGTGAAAAGCAAAAATTTAGGAGACAGTTAATGCTTGATAATTTTCCTGATGAATTCCGTCGTGATGATGAAAAAGTTTTGAATGAATTTCGTCAGAAGCAGGTTAATTTCGATTTGGAAGAGCGTAAAAATGAAATCAATAATTCACGCAGTCTTTTTATAGGGGCGTTGGCCGGATTATTGATGGCAGGCGTTGTAGGGTGGTTTGTTTTGGCTCCGCGTTATCAAAGTAATAATTCCGATGATGTTCCGGTTATTGCTCGCCCGCAAACTCCGGTAAAAATTCAGCCTGCTGATCCTGGTGATGTGGAGTTGGCTTCTCAGGAGCGTACTGTCTATGATATAATTGAGAAACGTCCGACATCTGAAGAAAATGACAATGTTATAGTTTCCGCGGAAGAGCCTAATGCACAAGGTATTGCGCAGTTAGTTGAAAAAGCTGTGGTTGAAACCAAGACACAGGTAACTTCAGAAGTGGAATCGTTAACCGGTAATAATGCGGTAATTCAGGAAAAGCAATCAGTATCTGAAGAAACCGTGCCTGCGGCCGAGGTGCCGACCGTGGCTGAAACAGCTAAAAATGAGACTGTTGCAAAGGTTGAGGAAAAGGTACAGCCGGTTAAAGAAGCTTTGACAACCGAGCCGGTTGCCAAAATTGAGGAAAAGTCCGTCGTCGCTAGTGCTTCGACAGATGTTATTAAAGCCGGAAATTGGCAAGTGCAGTTGATGTCATCACCCAATAAAGCCGCAGTTGAAAAATCGTGGACAACGATGAAAAAGAAATATTCAATGTTACAAAATTTACCTTATGAAGTTGAAAGTGCGAATTTGGGTGCAAAAGGGGTTTTCTATCGGTTGAAAGTCGGAAGCTTTGCCAGCAAGGCTGATGCTGATGCTCTTTGTTCGCAACTCAAAACAGCCGGTGGTATATGTTTTACGGCTAAAAAATAAATGTTAACAGATGCGCTTATAACTTTTATTCCGATATTTATTTCTGTTGTGTTGCATGAAATTGCGCATGGATATGCGGCTCTGAGTTTTGGTGATGATACTGCCAAACGTTGCGGTCGTTTGTCATTAAATCCGGTGGATCATGTGGATTTTTGGGGCACGATTGTGTTGCCATTGGTCTTGTGGTTTGGAAATGCGCCTTTTTTGTTCGGTTGGGCACGACCTGTACCGGTTGATTTTAGAAAATTGCGCAATAAAAAATTGGGCACGTTTGCGGTGGCAACCGCCGGTGTTGCTGTAAATGCGGTGTTGGCAATAACAGCAATATTGATAATGAAAAATATAAAGTTAGATGTGTATAGTGAGATGTTTCTCACTAATTTGCTGGCAATTAACTTGGCTTTGATTTTCTTAAACATACTTCCGTTTCCTCCGTTGGACGGTTCAAAAATGTTTTTTGGTTGGATGGACGCAAAATGGGCAAAACGTTATGTTGCAGCGGAAAGAGAAGGGCTTATGGTGCTTGTCTTTTTGATCGCTGTTGTACCTTTAGTAGGCGGAATGTTAGGATTGTCTGAGGTTGAGGCATTTAATCCGTTGGATTGGTATATGCGTTTGATGTTTAAATTTGTATTGGAGTTGATATGACCACAGCAATATTGGCTTCTGTTGCCGGAACAATTTTGAGCGATGAAGAAAAATCGATATTGGAAAAATTACAGCCGGCAGGAGTTTCTTTGTTTGGCAGAAACATTGAAAATAAAACTCAGCTTAAATTGTTGGTAAGTTCAATAAAAGAAGTTATCGGTGATGATATAATTATTGCCGTGGATCAAGAGGGCGGTCGTGTTCGCAGACTGGCAGAACCGGAGTGGCGAGGATATGCATCGCAATATGTATTAGGGCAGTTGCCGACAAAAGTTACACAAACACATGCCGCTCTTATTGCTGAAGATATGCATGAAATCGGAATTAATTTTAATTATGCGCCGGTTTTGGATATTGCATATAAACAGACACACGAAGTTTTAAAATCTCGTTGTTTCAGTGGCAAACAGGCAGAATATGGCAAGGTTATGGCAGAAACGTATATTCGAAACGGTATTTGTCCTTGTATGAAACATATGCCCGGACACGGACGTGTAAAAACAGATCCACATTTGGGTTTGCCGATTATTGATGGTGATGATAAGGCTTTGGAAAAAGATTTGGTCCCGTTCAGAGAAAATAACCGATTGCCTGCCGGTATGACGGCGCATATTGTGTTACCGCAAATAGATAATGTTCCGGTAACAATGAGTGTGAAGGCAATAAAAGAAGTTATTAGAAAACGTATTGGGTTTGACGGGTTATTGATTACTGATGCAATTGAAATGAAAGCACTTTCCGGTTCAGTCGGAGAGAAGGCAAAAACAGCACTTTCGGCGGGGTGTGATTTGGTTTGTTATTGTGGCGGAAAAGCAGATGATCTGCGTGAATTGGAGGCACAAAAACTTTATATGGGTAATTTGGCGGAAGAGCGTTTGAAAATTGTAAAAAATATAATTCAGGGACAACAGGTCGATAAACCGAATTATGCGGAATATGTAACAGAGATAGGTAAAGTTGAGGCATACGTCGAAACTTATGATGCAACTGAGGTATTAAATCGGATGCAAAGAGCCTGATTATTTATTGGTCAAAATTTCAATATCGTAAGGAAAATTTATATCAACGCATGCACTTTCATCGGCATCGACAAGTTTTGTGTAGTCATGATGTTCAATAAACACTACTCTTAAGTGTGCGTTTTCCGGTACAAGGTCAGCGCTTTGATATAGATCACGTCCCCACAAAATCGGGTTATATTTTCTTCCCTGATAATAACTGATACAAAGCTGCTTACGGTTGCCTTTTTCAAAAGAAGCAATCATTTTGTTTAGATATTCGGGGGTAATGTAGGGCATATCAGCCGGTAGTAAAATAGCACCATCGCAAAAAGAAGGTACGGAATTAAGCCCTAGACGAATTGAGGTACGGACACCCGATGCATAGTCGTTGTTGCGTAAAATGTTAATGTCAAGGTTTTGAAGGTGTTCTTCCAGTTCTTCGGCACGATAACCGGTTACAACATATACTGGAGAGGCTTTTGATTTTATGGCAGCACGTACGGATTTCATAAACATGGGTTCTCCCCCCATGTCAACCATGAGTTTGTTGCGGCGGGCGCGGGAACTACTGCCGGCAGCTAAAATGACAATAGCAATGCTTGCCTCATTTTTGTTTTTACGAAGATTTTTTTCGGGAATTATAATATTGTTTTTTTCTTCGTCAGTAAGGGACAGATTATCAACAATAATATTGTTGTTTTGAGGAAAGTCATTTTTAAACAATTTTTCTTTGGTTATTGCCATTTTAATCAGTTTATCGGCCAACGGTGAGGCAACTTTGTCATAGTGGTATGGAACAACGATTATTTTTGTGCCTTTTTTTATGCCGATCATCAGGTCGGAAAGTGTGTCTTGTGGAATACTGCGACACAAAATTTCGTCGGCAGACGAGGCAAGCGCAGAGGGAACGGTGTCGGCGGCGGAGCTGCTCGGAAGTCCGGGAACTACAAATACCAAAGAATATTTTGCCGATGCTTCGGATATGGCAGCTGCTGTATCAGTATATTCGTGGTTGCAGTGGATTTCTTTTTCAAGAACAAGGTTGCCGAAATTTTTGGTCAGTTTTGTAACTATATTTGCAAAATGTTTGTCTTCTGAGTTATCGTTATAAAAATCGGTATAAACAACAGCAGCTTTGATTGGAGATGAACTGCTGATTTTGAGTAACGGTTCGTTGCCGGCAAGATGATAGGATATTCCTTCGACAAAGTCTTGTTCAACAATAGGGCTCAATAGTTTCAGGCTTCCAATTACTTCACCTTTTTTAACACTCTTATAGGGCATAACCGTATTTATGATTAAATATTGGCTGACACGATTAAATTTCATCAGGCGCTCTTCAGAACACAAAAAAGTTCCGTCTTCGGCAGCGACTAATTTACAACTTTTTGAAGACGGAGATATGCTGTAAGCCATACCTTCGCCGCAAATCAGAGGAGCAATCATACCAAGAGCAATCGGGGCTTCAAGATCGCTGGGAACGGTGCTGATACCGGTAATTTTTTTGACGCCGATTGCTTTAAGAAAAACAGTGTCCTCGTGTGTGAGACGATGTCCTTGCGGCAAAACGCGATTGTCAATTCTGATATCATTAAGGAGAATGATGCCCTCAGCTGTAGAAATGTCAAATTCATTGATATTCATTACGGAAAACCTTTGTTTGAATGTAATTGGCAATATTGTAATGAAAAAAGCATTTTTCGTCAATAAGTAATAATGTGGTTGACGAGGGAAGTTTTTGATAGTAGTTTCGGAATTGAAGGAGAGGATAACATTATGAAAAAACTTTTTAGCATTATTGCCATGACAATGGCTTTGACAGCATGTGAAGGAGTTGACTTAACCCCATATACAACCGCCAGCACCAGTGATTCTGTAAGAGTTAGAATGAGAGCTTGTATGTTGAGCGAAGCTCAGAGTAAAATGCAGGCCGGCACTCTGATGGCAAGCGGTTTTAAGGCAGAAGTTGACAGTTTGAGCAAAACTTGTGTCAGAAAGTTAGCTTTGCAGTCTGCAGGGATTGATGAAGAAGCTGCATCAACAGCAACTTCAGTGCTGAATAATTTGATGGGCAGTGCGGCAAAATAAGCAGTATGTCTGATCAGGATTAAGGCATCGCATGGCGGTGCCTTTTTTATTTTAGCAATCCGGCTTGATTATATTCTTTTTGAAGCTGTGAGATTTCAACTTCGGTGTAGCGTTGCGTGGTGGAAAGCGAAGAGTGTCCCAGCAGTTCTTGAATTGAACGTAAGTCGGTGCCGTTAGCCAACAAATGAGTTGCGAAAGAGTGTCGTAGTGAGTGAGGGGTTAAATTAGAGGGCAGTCCCATATAATTACGAATTTTTTCCATTTGACGCTGAATAATTCTCGGGCTGATGCGTTCACCACGTGCGCCTAAGAAAATCGGTTCCCCGGGGTTGTGAGAGTAAGGGCAGGCATCGAGATATGTATTAATAGTTCTGATGACAATCGGTAGAATCGGTACTAGACGTTCCTTTTTACCTTTACCTTTAATGCGCAAGAAATCTTGATTATCAAAGTCGCCGATGTTGGTATTAGCGGCTTCAGATATACGAAGTCCGCAACCATATAATAAAGTGAATATAGCAATATCGCGGAGTTGTTGCCAGTTTTCTTTTTCAAAGTTAGGAGCTTCTTCTATGAGATTTTTGGCTTGTGAGACCTCAAGAGCACGTGGCAAAACTTTGTCTTTTTTGGGCGATGACAGGATACTAATAGCAGAGTTTTGAACAATACCTTTGCGGTCAAGCCAATGGAAAAAATTGCGGATTGATGACAATTTGCGTGATAGCGCTGATTTGGCAATAAGTTGACAATGACGAGAACTGATATAGCGTCTGAAATCGATTATTTGCATTTTAGAAAGGGAGCCGATTGACTGCGGTTGATCAAAAAAGGCAAAAAATTGCGACAAATCACGGGCATAGGCGTCAACCGTGTGTTCAGAATAGCAACGCTCATTTTTTAACCATTGTAACCAATCTTTTATGGCTTCATGTAAAAGGTGGTCAACATTATATTTTATTTCAGTCTTCATAATTCAATTATAATATCTTGGGTTTAATTTTTGGTAAATGATTGACAGCCTAGGGGCTGATTAGTATAACCGATTGGTATTTTAATTATTGATAGATTATGAACGAAACAAACAGAAAATGGTATAAGGTGTTGAGAGCTCAGCATGCTATTTATACCGATCCCGAAACGGGAGAGACTAAGAGCAAAAATGTCGTAATGTTGTTTGGAGGCGTATACAGAACCTTTGAATATCCTCAAGACGGTGCTCGACGTTATCTTTTGAAGGAAGGAGATGAAGTCTTGATTGAAGGAAGCCCTCATGAAGGACAGATTATCCTTTTTCGCTGAAACGGTTATTATTATGAATGAAAAACGGATTGTTTATCAAAAAAACAATCCGTTTTTTTGTTTGTTGAGATAAAACAAGTAGTTTGTTAAAAATCTGTATAATTTGGGGATTGTGTGTAAAATCGGTTTTGCATTGAGGTTATTATGCGGTATAGTCGGTGATGATTTTGTGGAGAGAAAGTGTAAATGATTTTCGGTGTTTTGTTGCCATTGCCTTTTGATGAGCCGTTTGATTATGAATTTGACGGAGATTTGCCGATTGGCTCATTGGTGCGGGTTCCGTGGGGCAAACAGGAAATCGTCGGGGCGGTGTGGAGCAAAAAACAGATTTCGGATTGTTCGCCGAACAAAATAAAATCAATTATAAAGAAATATAATTTTCAACCATTAAACAAAGAGATAATAGAATTAATTAAATTTGTTTCTCAATATAATATGGCGCCACTCGGCATGGTGCTTAAGATGGTTATAAGCGTTAAACAGGCATTTGATGATGAACCGACTGAAGTGTTTTATGAGCTTACCGGAAAAACTTTGGCGGAGGCAAAACTCAAGAATTCGGATGCAAGATGGCATGTTATTGATTTGCTGAAACACGGGGCTTACACTAAAGTAGAAATTTGTCGCGGAGCAGGTTGCGGAGCAGGTGTAGTTGATGCTTTGAACAAAGCCGGCGTAATTATAGGCAGAGTGGAAATTAAGAAAAAGCAATACAATGAGCCGGAACCTGATTTTGTGCGCGTGAAGTTGACTGATGAACAACAAGTTGCAGCAGAAAATGTAGTAGCAAAAATAGGTAACGGCTTTTCGGTTACATTGATTGACGGTGTAACCGGAAGCGGTAAAACAGAGGTTTATTTTGAGGCGGCGGCAGAGGCATTAAAGCAACATAAGCAGGTGTTGATATTGGTACCTGAAATATCACTTACGGCGCAATGGTTGGCAAGGTTTGAACAACGTTTTGGTGTAAAACCGGCTTGTTGGCATTCAGGGTTGGGTATCAGAGAAAGGACCGATAACTGGATTGCAGCAGTGGAGGGGCGGGCTCGTGTGATTGTAGGAGCTCGCTCGGCTTTGTTTTTGCCGTACCCGGATTTGGGATTGATTGTTATAGACGAAAGTCATGATCATTCGTTTAAGCAGGAAGACTTTGTTAATTATCAATGTCGTGATATGGCGGTTGTGCGGGCAAAACTCGGACATTTTCCGTTGGTGTTGTCTACAGCTACTCCTGACTTGGAAACGGTGGTGAATGTTGAAAACGGAAAATATGACTGTGTTGAGTTAACAAAGCGTTTTGCCGGCGCAAGTTTGCCTAAAATTAAAATTGTAGATTTGAAAAAGGATAAACCACAACGAGGAGAATGGGGACCATCGTGGTTGGCTCCAAAATTGGTTGATGCGCTGAAAGATAATTTGGAAAAAGGCGAACAGTCAATGCTATTCTTAAATCGTCGAGGTTATGCTCCGTTATTGATATGCAGAGATTGCGGTTATAGGTTGCAATGTCCGCATTGTACGGCATGGTTGGCAGAGCATCGAACAAGTAACAAGCTGATATGTCATAGATGTGGATATATGACTGATCGTCCGAAAATTTGTCCCGATTGTCATTCGGAAACAGGGTTGACAGCATGCGGTCCCGGAGTTGAGAGAATTGCCGAGGAAGTCAGCCGCAGGTTTCCTGATGCAAGGTTGAGAGTGCTTTCAAGTGATACGACTTCAAGTGTGGCAGAGCTGTCTAAAGTGTTTGCGGAAATGGAGCGTGGCGAGCTGGATATTATGGTCGGTACTCAAATTTTGGCAAAAGGACACCATTTTCCGGAGTTGACATTGGTTGGAATCGTTGATGCCGATTTGGGGTTGATGGGGAGTGATTTACGGGCTGCCGAGCAAACTTTTCAGTTGTTATCACAAGTGGCCGGACGAGCAGGCAGAGGTGGAAAAAGCGGTGAGGTAATTGTGCAAACACTTTACCCTGAAAATGCGGTATTGCAGGCTTTAGTTGATAATGATCGTAACAGGTTTATGGAGTTGGAAAAGCAAACGAGACAAATGCTTAAAATGCCTCCATACGGTAAACTGGCAGCAGTAATTGTCAGTAGTGAAAGAGCCAATTTGGCAGAGAAGATTGCGGTAGCATTGGGAAAAACTGCGCCGAATACGGAATATATAACAACTTTGGGACCGGCTCCGGCTCCGGTGTTTATGTTGAGGAATAAATTCAGGTTCAGGTTGCTACTGAAGACGGTAAGAAATGTAAATATTCAGGAAGTACTTAAACTTTGGATGCAAAAAGTTAATGTGCCGAATCAAGTGAGTATCGAAATTGATATTGATCCTTATTCTTTTATGTAAAAATTAATAAAAAAGAAACTAATGAAGAGTAATATTTTTTGCAGATTAATATGGATTACACGTTATGAAAAAAAACGAGCAAACAAAATTGGTTCGATCTTATGCCGAAGCGCTGTATGAAGTCGCTGAAGCCAGAGGTGTATCTGAAAAAGTTTTTGATGAAACACTGAAATTGGTCGAGGAGTTTAATGCGGAACCGCAAATTGTAAAATATCTGTCAAATCCGATTTTGAGCGATTTGGATAAAGAATCGGTGTTGGAGAAAGTAGCAAAAAAGCAAAAGTTATCGCAACCAATTTGCGGTTTGTTTAGAACTATGGCCAAAAACGGCAGATCGGGTATTTTGTTTTATGTACTGCAGGATTTTAGGAGTATTTTTTATCGCAAGAAAAATATATGTCCGGTACATGTAAAAACAGTTATGGGTTTGACTGAAACACAAAAGAAAAAACTAGTATCCGCCTTGGAAAAATATACCGGGAAAAAAGTGGTCGTGGACTATCATATTAAACCGGAAATTTTGGGCGGGTTGTTAGTTGAGTGTAATTCGCAGATTATTGATGATTCCGTTAAAGGGAAAATTGATCGCTTAATGATGTTGATGAAAGGGGCAGTATAGATAATGTCTGAAGCAAGTGAAATAGCATCTCTGTTAAAGTCCAAAATAGCAGAGGCTAAAGCCGGTATTGATGTTGCCGAAGTCGGACGAGTTTTGTCTGTAGGAGACGGTATCGCTCGCGTGTATGGACTGGATAATGTAAAATATAATGAGATGGTCGAATTTCCTAACGGCGTTAAAGGTATGGCATTAAACTTGGAAGAAGATAATGTCGGCGTTGTATTGTTTGGAGATGATACGGGAATTAAAGAAGGCGATATTGTTAAACGTACAGATAAAATTGTGAGCGTTCCCGTCGGCAAAGAATTATTGGGACGTGTTGTAAATGCGTTGGGTGAACCGATTGATGGTTTGGGCCGTATTGAGGCAAAACAGTACAGTAATTCGGAAATAAAGGCTCCCGGAATTATTGAGCGCCAAAGTGTGTGTGAACCGGTTCAAACCGGATTGAAAATTGTAGATGCTCTAATACCGATCGGACGCGGTCAACGTGAATTGATAATCGGTGATCGACAGACCGGCAAAACATCAATTATAGTTGATACAATCATCAATCAAAAAAATATTAATGCACAAGCAAAGTCTGAAAAAGAAAAATTGTATTGTATTTATGTTGCAGTCGGGCAAAAACGTTCAACAGTTGCTCAGGTAGTGCAAACATTAAAAGACCATGGTGCAATGGATTATACGATTGTTGTGGCGGCAACGGCATCAGATGCTGCACCAATGCAATTTATTGCTCCGTATTCAGGATGTGCAATGGGGGAATATTTTCGTGATAACGGTATGCATGCCGTTATCTTTTACGATGATTTGTCAAAGCAGGCGACAGCCTATCGTCAAATGTCATTGTTGCTCCGTCGTCCGCCAGGGCGCGAGGCTTATCCCGGTGATGTTTTTTATTTGCATTCAAGATTGCTTGAACGTGCGGCAAAAATGAGTGATGAGAATGGGGCCGGATCCTTGACGGCGATGCCGGTGATTGAAACGCAAGCCGGAGATGTTTCTGCGTATATTCCTACTAACGTAATTTCAATTACGGACGGGCAGATTTTCTTGGAAACCTCATTGTTCTACCAAGGTGTTCGTCCGGCAGTTAATGTCGGTATTTCGGTAAGTCGTGTTGGCTCGGCGGCGCAGATTAAAGCAATGAAACAAGTTGCGGGAAAAATCAAACTCGATTTGGCGCAATATCGTGAGATGGCGGCGTTTGCAAAATTTGCTTCAGATCTTGATGCCTCAACCAAAAAGTTGTTGGCTAGAGGAGAAAGGTTAACGATTTTGTTGGAGCAACCAGTGTATTCACCATTGTCGGTTGCCGAGGAGGTTGTTGTTATTTTTGGTGGTGTTCGTGGATTTTTGGATAAAATACCGGTAAACGAAGTGCAGGATTTTGAAGCGGCCGTACGTGAGTGTATGGCAAGGGAACGTCCTGAATTATTGCAAGAAATCGATGATAAAAAAGTTATATCAGATGAACTTGATGCTAAGTTGACGGAGTTTTATAACGACTTTACCAACCAATACTTAAAGAAAACCAAGGCGGCGTAATCATGGCGGGTTTGAAGGAATTACGCAACAGAATAGCCACTGTTAAATCGACGGAGAAAATTACTTCGGCGATGAAAATGGTGGCTGCATCGCGTTTGCGCCGAGCCCAAGATGTTTTGAATAAGAACGAGACTTATCGTACAACGGTTTATAATGCGATAAGTCGAATAGTTTATGCTTTGCAACGACAGGCAAAAGAACAAGAAAAGTTTTTTGCGGCACCGTCTTTGTGTAGGCCAAAAACAAATGCTATGAAGTATTTGTTAGTGGTGTTGTCATCTGACAAAGGATTGTGTGGCAACTATAACAGTGTCATCATACGAGGTGCAATTGCACGAATAGAGGAGCTTAAGTCTCAGGGCAAAGAAGTGCAAATTATTGCTTTGGGATATCGCGGTTACAGAGCTTTGAAAAAAAATTATGCGGATTTGATAGTGCGCCACGATGAGTCGGTTGTTAATCAGGGTGTGCAATATGAAGAGGCTCTCAATTTGGTAAATGAAATTGTACCGATGTTTGAGAGTGAAAAAATTGATGTTTGCGAAGTTATATACAGCAAGTTTAAGTCTGCTCTAAGTCGAGATGTCGTCAGTGAACAGGTTTTGCCGTTCGATCTAGATAAAGTTAATACCGGTGTTGATGATATGGAGGGTTTGTCAGGTTATAATGTGGAACCCGAATATGAGAAAATGCTTGATATATTGACTCCGATGGCTTTTAAGGAATTTGTGTTCGGAATTATGATTAATTCTCAAGCCTCGGAACAGGGAGCAAGAATGACATCAATGGATAATGCAACGAGGAATGCCGGAGATATGATTGCCAGGTTAACTTTGCGATATAACAGAATACGTCAGGGAGCGATTACGACAGAATTGACTGAAATTATTGCCGGAGCGGAAGCTATTTAGTTGTTAAGGAGAAGATGAATATGGCCAAAAAAGACGGATATGTGTTTCAGGTGATGGGGGCGGTTGTTGATGTTAAATTTGACAGCATAGATGACTTGCCGAATATTTATACCGCATTGAAATGCGATAATCAGGGCAAGGAGTTGGTGTTGGAAGTTGAACAACAACTCGGCGAATGTGTTGTTCGCACTATTGCAATGGACGGAACCGATGGATTGAAACGCGGTATTAAGGTGATTAATACCGGAAAACCGATTGAGGTTCCGGTAGGACCGGGCTTGTTGGGACGTATTATTAATGTTACGGGGGATCCGGTTGACGGACGGGGAGCCGTAAAATATAAAGATCACTTTTCAATACACAGAGAAGCCCCGACTTTTACAGAACAGTCTACCGAAACGGAAATTTTGACTACCGGGATTAAGGTTATTGACCTTTTGGAACCTTATGTAAAAGGCGGAAAAATCGGTTTATTCGGTGGCGCCGGTGTGGGTAAAACGGTTTTGATACAAGAACTGATTAACAATATTGCAAAAGGACACGGCGGGTATTCGGTTTTTGCCGGTGTCGGCGAACGTACGCGTGAAGGCAATGACCTCTATCATGAGATGATTGATTCCGGAGTTATTGATATTAAGGGTGATAACTCTAAAACAGTTTTGGTGTACGGACAAATGAACGAACCGCCGGGAGCTCGTGCCCGTGTGGCTTTGACCGGTTTGACTGAGGCAGAGTATTTTAGAGATGTAGAACACCGTGATGTGCTGTTCTTTGTTGACAATATTTTCCGTTTTACGCAGGCCGGATCAGAAATTTCTGCGTTATTGGGACGTATTCCGTCAGCTGTGGGATATCAGCCGACATTGGGTACGGATATGGGAGCGATGCAGGAGCGTATTACTTCAACAAAGGATGGCTCAATTACATCTGTTCAAGCGGTATATGTGCCGGCTGATGACCTGACCGATCCGGCTCCGGCGACAACATTTGCACACTTGGATGCCACAACAGTGTTGAGCCGCAGTATTTCGGAATTGGGTATTTATCCGGCAGTTGATCCGTTGGATTCAACAAGCCGAGTTTTGGCTCCGTCGATTGTGGGAGAGGAGCATTATAATGTTGCCCGAGGTGTGCAGGAGATTTTGCAAAAGTATAAGTCTTTGCAAGATATTATTGCAATTTTGGGTATGGATGAATTGTCTGATGAAGATAAGGTTACTGTTTCAAGAGCGCGTAAAGTTCAGAGATTTTTGTCGCAACCGTTCTTTGTGGCAGAAGTTTTTACCGGCACTAAAGGTGAATATGTAAAACTTGAAGACACCATAAAAGGCTTTAAGGGTATTTTAGAAGGCTTATATGATGATATTCCGGAGCAGGCTTTCTTTATGGTAGGTACGATTGAACAGGTTTTGGAAAAGGCCGAAAAAATGAAAAACGGAGAGGCTGCCTGATGGCTAGTGTTTCATATAAATTGGTGCAACCGGAAAAAGTGATAAAGCAGGGCAGTGCGTGGGGAATTGTGTTGCCGACCGGCGAAATTAATTTGACCGTTATTGTCGGACAAGCCCCAAGCATTGTAAAATTTGATGCCGGATTAGTAAAAATCCTTGATGACGATGGTCAAGTGTGCGACCGTTATTTTGTAAAAGAAGGGGTTGCCTCGATTGCCGCCGATGTTTGTGTTATAACCAGTGAGATAATTTGGAACAAAGCTAAACTCAATTTTGAAGAAATACGGGAAAAGTCAAAAGATGATGACTTTTGCGAGATGATTGTTGATAAGTGGACGGCAGACTAATATTTACGGTCGATATGTTTTCTTTTACATTTGACAGCTCAATCGTCAAAGTATAATCTAGGTATGATTTTAATATTTCAGGGGAATTTATGATGAATAAAACATATTACAGAATTATCATGATTGCGGCTATTGCTTTCGTTTTGGGCATTGGTGCAAAGTCTTTGTGTTGTTCAAAGGCTGCAGGCAGATTTGCCGTTGTTGATGTTAAGCAGGTCGTAAATGAGTCAAAAGATGTTGCTGAATTGAGAAAACTCAACCAGGAACGTTCTAAAGAATTGCAAGAATGGATTAAAAACAAGTCTGCCGAAATCGAGAAAAAAGCCGGTAATGACAAGAAAAAAGGTGCAGAGTTGGCAGCTAAGTCAAATGAAGAGTTAGTTGCAAAACAACAGGCTATGCAAGAAGAATATGCTGCCGAATTGCAAAAAATTGATGATAAAATCAGTGCGCAAATGGCTGATTTAGCTAAGAAAGAAGGCTTTGATATGGTATTTGCCAAAGAGGTCGTTTTGGAAGGCGGTATTGATATTACAGATAAAGTGATTGAATTGGTTAAGTAATCGCTTGTGATTTTATGAGGAAAGACCTCCATTTTACGGGGGTCTTTTTTTTGTTAGTTAGATATTGCCATGCTAGTTATTGTTTGGTATAATGCGAGGTATGTTTATACACAATGTTTATGTACTCCTTATTAAAGTAAATGGTGTGTTATAAACAAAAAAACAAGAATATACAATATGTTATTGACATGCTGTATATCTTATGTTGTCATATCATTGGATATAGAGGAGTGAACATAATGATAAAAAATTTGTGCGTAATTGTTGCTTGTATATTGTTTAGTACAGGATTGGCCTTTGCAGACAGTGCCAGTATGACTCAAGCAATTAATTTTGGTAATGTTCGCTTAAGTAATCCGCAAAATTCAGCAATTGTGGTTTTGGAGAGTGATGGCACATACGGAACGCAAACCAATATTGCCTCCAATTCGGGTCAGTCGAATGGTATAATGCGTTATCAAGCAGCCGGTTTGTCAGCACTTTTTGGATACCAAGTTACAGCAAGAACTTCTACCACTGGTTCTTTGGCTTGCACTACAACAGCTACTTGCTCAGGGTGTACTGTAACGTTTGGTAATATGGTAGTTAGTCCTACATCGCAAAGTGTTAGTCTATTTAATAATAATAAAAATTTTAATTACGGAGGAAGATTAACCGTGCCAGCCAACTGTGGTTATGGTACTTTTAGTGGTTCATTGACAGTAAGCTACTCATCTAATAATGGAAATGTGACAGGAACATTAACAGCAACTTTGGTTATAGAAGCGCAACCGGTTAGTGTTATGTCAACTCAAGATTTGAGCTTTGGAACACTTTTGGCAACGGCAACGCATGATGTTGTGGTTAATCCTAACGGTACAAGACAGGGTTCGGTTTATGTGATTAATGATGCTTCATATCCGTATAGCAACGGAATTATACAAATTACTAAGCAAGAATCGGGTTCACGTTCGGTAACTGTTGCGGTTGACAGCCAAACAACCATATCTAACGGAGGAACTTCGTTGTTGGTTGATTTGGTAACCAGTCCGGTGGCTTCAAGTATTACGACTTTAACAAGTAAGGATACATATATAAACGTAGGTGGGACATTGCACGTTACTCAGGGGGCTCCTGCCGGTGAGTACAATGGTACGTACAGGATTGAGGTTACATATTAAAAAAAGCCCCCGAAACGGGGGCTTTAATTATTTTTCGGAAGTGTTTTTCTTCATGTGTTTTTCTAACCAATGGATGTTGTACATTCCATCGATAAATTCCGATTGGGAAATAATTTCCTGATGGAGAGGAATTGTGGTAGAAACACCATCAATGACAAATTCTTCCAAGGCTCGACGTAAGCGCATGAGTGCAGAGTTGCGGGTTTGTCCGTGAACAATAAGTTTAGCAATCATGCTGTCGTAAAACGGAGGAATTGTATAGCCGGAATAAATTTCAGAATCTACACGCACACCAAGTCCGCCGGGGGCATGCCATTCGGTAATGGTTCCGGGGCAAGGTGCAAAAGTGTTCGGATCCTCGGCATTGATACGACATTCAATGGCATGACCGTTAAAATGAATGTCTTTTTGTTCGTATCCGAGAGCAGCACCGCTGGCAATACGAATTTGTTCACGCACAATATCAATGCCGCTGACGGCTTCAGTAACCGGGTGTTCTACCTGCAGACGAGTATTCATCTCTAAAAAGTAGAATTTACCGTCTTCAAACAAGAACTCAAGGGTTCCGGCATTGAAATATCCAATTTTAGCAATGGCTTTACGGACGATTTCACCGATTTGTTCTCTTTGTTCCTGATTAAGAGCCGGAGATGGGCTTTCTTCAATAACCTTTTGATTATTGCGCTGGATTGAGCAATCGCGCTCGCCAAGGTGAACAACATTGCCATATTTGTCGGCTAAAATTTGCATTTCGATATGGCGTGGGTTTTGCAAATATTTTTCCATGTATACGACATCAGTCGGAAAAGCAGCTTTAGCCTCAGCTCGAGCCATTTTGTAAGCTTCTTCGATATCATCATCACTAAAAGCTACTTTCATGCCTTTACCACCGCCACCGTCTTTGGCTTTAATGATGACAGGATACCCGATTTCGTTAGCCCATTTTTTGGCATCTTCAACGGTGTCAAGAGAAGGCGAACCGGGAGTAACGGGAATTCCGGCCTCAATAGCAGCCTGACGAGCAGTGATTTTGTCGCCCATTTTGCGCATTTGTGCGGCAGAAGGACCAATAAAGGTTATGCCGTGAGATTCGAC